>WNFN01251011.1_pt1 | contig 12688 bp, 15 predicted proteins | sample 5400161 | NCBI WGS metagenome assembly WNFN01 (sample SAMN13153353, study PRJNA577476) | soil metagenome | isolation source: 80 cm saprolite on Douglas fir-dominated hillslope | place: USA:California | collected 2013-09-17
AACGGGCTTTCGAACATCCGCCCCGACGCATTCCTCTCGTAGTCCATCTCCATCCCGGGGGGTACTTAACCAAAGCCGGCTGCGCTGACAACTTGTCCGACTACTGCTTGATAGGTGGCGGCACCCAAACAGGTTGTCCATCGAGCTTGCGGCGCAGGGCCTCTGCAGCCGGGGTATCCCGCATCGCCGCGAGCGACTGTACGTAGTAGACGAGCGCCCAAAGGCTATCCTCCGGTAGCGCGCCCTTCCACTGCGGCATCGCCGCACCGCCAATTCCGGCACCAATGGTGCGATAGAGATCCTGACGCTGAGCTTCCGCGGTGTAGGGTTGGCCATCAACCATGGTACCGACTGGATAGGCAGTCTTCACTTTCTGAACCAGAAAGTCCGGAGGCAGAATCTTGTAGGCTTGGGTGATTTCACCTTTGTCGTCGACCGCCAGCGGGTACTCGCTCTCTCTGAGGCTGGGCGCGTACATGTCGGGCGGGAACTCGGTGAGGGGTTCGCCCGTCGCTTTCTTGGTCATCTCGGAAATTTCCTGGCGGGTCGCGTACGCTGCGTGGCAGCCCGAGCAACCGGCTCCGCCCACCGCCACATGATAGACCTCCTTGCCGCGCTGGATTGCTTGTGAATCCTTCCCCTTCCACGGATCCAGCGAAATCTCGATCGGGGTCCCATACTCGTCTGCGCTCTGCCAGCGCGGCGACAGGGTCTTCAAATACGCAACAATCGCTTTGCGCTCGACGTCCGGAATGTCCCACGGGAGCATTGGTGTCCCGTGGAGGCCGCGACGAACGGTGCGCTCCAGAGCGTCATCGGTGGGCAGCTTTCCGGCCTCCACGCCAGCGAACTTGAACAGGCCGCGCGAGAAATTTCGCGGAGGAGGTCGCATCGTCGCCGACGAGGGGCCGTCCCCTTCCCCCTTTTGCCCGTGGCAACCGTAGCAGTAGAGCATGAATGTGTCGTGCCCGTCATTCAGGGTTTTCACGTCGATCGTCTGCCCGCTAGCAAGCTTGTAGGGTTCCTTGAACTTGTTCTGCGAACAGCCGACCGCTGCGAGCGCAACCACTATCCACTTTGCCCGAGACCGCAGCGCGGCCATGCCTTCCTCCTCAGACCAAAAAGATTGACACCAGCATCAGCGCCCAAACCACACCCACGAAGTGCCAGTACATCGTCCACAATCGCAACGGGAGATGGCGCGCGGCGCTCAGCGTTCCGAGTCTTGCTTTACGCCAAAGCCAGACCAAACCCCCGAGCCCAACCGCCACGTGCACCGCGTGAAACCAGGTCAACCCATAAAACACCGAACCGTAAGGACCGCCGCTCGAAGGGCGCAGGCCCTCCCTGTAGAGCTGAAACCAGAGCACCAGCTGGAGTGCGAGAAACAAAATCCCCAGCGCGACGGTCAAACCCAATGCCCAAGCGAGCCGGGAACTGCTTCCCTTTGCAATCGACCAATTGCCAAACTGGAGCACCGCACTGCTGACTCCAAGCACCAGTGTGTTGGCCAACGGAAGCGCAATTGGCAGCAGCGGCAAATCAGGTGGTGGCCAGACCAACGCGCGGCTGCGAACGTAGCCGTAGGCAAAGAACAGGGCAGCAAACATCATTGCCCACGACGCCAAGAAGATGACCATTCCCAAGTAGGCCGTGGTCTCGTCGTGCGCCCTCGGAGGGCGATACCGCAAAACCTCGCCCATAGCGTGCATCGCTAGCTCTTTGCTCCGCCCACAGCTGGCTTCGCGCTCGCCGGGACCATCGCGGGAGGCAACTGCTCAGCTTGACCCACCCAGTCGCGACCTAGAGCCTTATTGAGCTCCGGATTATTGAACTCGTGGGGCCCGCGATAGACAGTTGGGATGGGGGAGAAGTTGTAGTGCGCTGGTGGCGATGGGCACAGCGTCCATTCCAACGTTCCGATCTCCCACGGGTTGCTCTCAGCCTTTTCTCCAACCGCCAAGCTTCGGATGAAGTTAATCACGAAGAGAAACTGGCTGAAACCGAGCGCAAAAGCGAAGTAGCTGGTCCACTGGTTTAGCGGCAGTAGATGCTTCAGGAAGGTGTACTGGTAGGGATCGTAGAGGCGACGCTGTTGACCAGCAAATCCAGCAAGCAGCTGGCCGCAGAAAACGAGGGTGATGAAGATCGCCGAGGTCCAGAAGTGCGCCTTCGCGAGCCCTTCATGCATTTGTCGGCCAAACATTTTGGGAAACCAAAAGTAGATGCCGCAAAAGCTGCCGAGGAAGGCCGCGGCTGCCATGGTGAGGTGGAAATGGCCCACCACCCACATGGTGTCATGCAAGTACAAATCAGTGGCAATGGTGCCCAGGTACAGCCCTGTCAAACCGCCCAAGCCAAAGACGAAAACCGTGCCCAGTGCGAAGAGCATCGGGCTCGTCAATCGATTGGAGCCTTTCCAAATCGTGTGGAGCCAGTTGAGAAAGAGGATCTCCGCAGGAACCGAAATGATCAGCGTCAGGACCATGAAGCCTTTTCCCAACAGCGGATTCATCCCGGTAAGAAACATGTGGTGGCCGTACACCACGGCGGACAGAACGGTGACCGCCACCATCGCCAGGACCGAACCCTTGTACCAATAAGCCGGTTTGCGCGCGAAGAACGGAATGACATCGCTGATGATGCCCCACGCGGGAAGAATCAGGATGTAAACCTCGGGATGTCCGAAGATCCAAAACAGGTGTTGAAAGAGAATCGGATCTCCGCCGCCTTTCACCGCAGCCGCACCGGCAATAAAAAACTGGGTGCCAAAAGCGCGATCCAAGGTCAGGAGAAGAGCGGCAGCACCAAGTACGGGAACAAACAGAACGTTGAGTATGGCAGTGAGCCAAAGCCCCCAAACCGTGAGCGGCATCCGCATGTAGGTCATCCCGGGAGCCCGCAGTCGAATGACCGTAGTTACGTAATTGATGGCGCCCATGATCGTCGCAGCACCGGTGACAAAGATGGCGGCGACCACCAGCGTCTGACCTAAACCAGGAGTACCAATGTTTGTCGAGAGCGGCGCGTACGTCGTCCATCCCGCGGCCGCCGTTCCCAGCTGCACAAAAAAGGACGCGGTGATCAAAATGAGCGAGAGCACAAAGGTCCAGAACGACAGCATGTTGAGCTTTGGGAACGCCATGTCCTGCGCGCCGATCATCAGCGGGATGGTGAAGTTTCCGAAGCAGCCGATCAGGATGGGCGTGATCGCGAAGAAGATCATGATCAGCCCATGCATCGTGAAGATACTCTGGTACGTGGCGGGCGTGATGATTCCCCCGGACCGGTGCAAGAACATTCCGAAAACAGGCACCCGAGTTCCAGGATAGGCCCATTGCCAGCGAATCATCATCGCCAGGGCTCCACCGACCGCGAGGAACACCAGCCCGGCAAAGAGGAATTGCTTGGCGATGACCTTATGGTCTGTCGAAAAGATGTACTTGCGAATAAAGGTGGTGGGCTCAGGATGAACATCCACCGGATGCGCAGCGTGATCCATCTTTAATACACCTCCTTCCACTCCCAGCCCCAGTGGGCAGTCTTGTCATCCGGGTCGTAGCCGCGCTGAGCATTCTTCGACATCAGCTGCTGCCATTGGTTGTACTGATCAACCGGCAGAACGGTGAGCTGCGCTTTCATTTTGTAGTGATGGGTACCGCAATGCTGGGCACACCCAATGTCGTATTCCCCGAGCTCTTTTGCTTGAAACCACATTCGGTTTATTTGCCCAGGCACCGCGTCCATCTTCACCCGCAGATTTGGCAGATAGAAGCTGTGAATGACGTCGGTGGCGGTGAGCTGAACGTAAATCGGCGTGCCGAGGGGAACCTTGATGTCGTTCCAAGTCACGATGTCATCCTCGGTGTTGAACTTGCCATCCGGACCCGCGTAACGCGCGTCCCAAGCCCACTGATGCGCGTTGATTTCCAGTCGAACGGTTTTCGGATCGGCAGCCACTTTGTCAAAGTTCCAGAATTCCTTGTCGAGATCGCTGATCGCGTTGACGAACAGGTTTCCATCCACGATGAAGAAGATCACCGCCGAGATCGCCAACGCGACCGTCACTGAGTGCTTGGAGCTGCCGTGATCGTAATGCGCGGGATAGTTTCGATTGTGCTTCACGACAGCAATCGCCATCCACGCGCACATGATTACGAACAGGATGATGTTGAACACGTGGGTGATGTTCATCAGCCAGTCGATCAGGTGCCCGTTCTGCGATACGTCGTGCGGCAAACCGAAGCCCGACTCCGGCTTCACCGCTGCAGCCGCCGGTAAAGCCTGACTGACCAGAGCCAGCGCAACAAGCCGAACCGGGATCGGTAAGGTGAGCCGCTGCGAGTTCCAGCGCAAACAGATGAAAGAGTTGAACTTCAGAGCTTGCATAGCGGTAATCTCTCCTGAAGGGAAAGCGCCATCGGCGGTTCAGCGCCTGGTTTCTGATTCAATGCGGCGAATCGACGCGAGCACCAATGCAGTGTGGATGTTGAAGCCGCCGCGACCCGCACAGGCCGGGCAGGCAAGTGCGATCCTTGGGAGGCAGGCGAGGCCGGCCGTCAATGGCCAGGTTCCGACCTTGGCGAGCTGAGCACTGACGCTCATCGGATCAGTCTCCATCCAGCTTCTGCAATGAGGATCACGGCGTACAGCGCCGGGAAGAAGAAGGGAAGTGCGACGGTAAGCTTGAGAGCCCGTTGCTCGGTCTTCAGGTGCATGAAAAACAAGCCCACCAAGGATGCTTTGGACACAGCCATGGTGATCAGCGCGAGCACCATCGGCTTCTTCGGAACGCCCATCGAGGGAGTGGCGACGATGATTTCGAGAACGGTGAGCACCGCAAGTGCGGCGAAGACCATCCAATAAGCTTTGCGGCTGGTGTGGCCCTGCGTCATGGCCTCCTCTTACAGGAGATAGATGAAGGTGAAGACCAAGATCCAGATCAAATCGACGAAGTGCCAGAATAAGCCGAGGATCTCGATGTCGTTTGCGTTGGTCTTGCCCGCAGCGGTGCGTGCGAGAGTGACAAGAATGTAGATGGTCCCGGTTAGAACGTGTGCGCCGTGGAAGCTGGTGGTGACGTAGAACGTACTCGCGTACGCGCTTCGACCGAAAATCAACCCCTCGTGAACCAGCCCGTGACCCGGGGGGAGGCCAAAGTATTCGTGAAATTGGCCGGTGAGGAAACCGATCCCACCCAGGGCGGTTAGGGCGTCGAGCAAATCAAAAGGAACGTCAGAAACGCGGTGAACGGAATTCCAAGCGTCGGCTCGCCCGGGTGGTGCCAAACCTCGGATCCACCGCGGAGGATCCCGTACGCCAATAGCAAGCCTCCGAACGAAAACGCATCGGAAAGAAGGAAGATCCACATCCCGATCTTCCCTGGTGTGGCATCACCAAAGTACTCATCGCGTGGAAGCGGGTGGGCTACGGGATGACTGCTGGGCTCGAGAGTCGCAGTCGCGATCGCACTCATGGTTGGTCGGTATCCTGCCTCACGGTAGGGCGCAAAAAGCGGGTTAGCCGTAACATGCCGTTCGGCCACGCAGCAAGAGCTTTTCCAAAGGGTTCGCGCGTTTGACGGTTAAGATGGAGCCGCCCTGAGTTGACGTAGGAGACGGTATCCGTTAGCAAGTCGCGGATGTCTCGTGAAGCCACTCACGCATCGACGCTGCCAGGCGCAATGCAGGGCTGGCTCTCACGGCTGGTTGCGCGTCCGCTGTTCTGGGTGCTCTTCATTGGATTGGGGCTTGCAATTCCGATCGCACGCTCCGTTCGACTGAGCCTTCCGCGGCCCCTTCCAGTGTTGTCCCAAGTTCCTGTCTTCGAATTCACAGACCAAAACGGACAATCTTTCGGAAGCAAGCAGCTGGAAGGCAAAGTCTGGGTTGCGAATGCGATTTTCACGCGCTGCCCGACAATTTGTCCGGTCTCCACCCGGCGAATGTTTCAAGTTCAGCACCGCGCCCGTGGGTTAGGACCCTGGTTTCATATCGTCTCTTTTTCAGTCGATCCCGAGAACGATACGCCGGACAAGCTGCTGGGCTACGCCAAACAAAACAAGGTGAGTCCGCGGATGTGGAGCTTTCTGACCGGAGATTCCGAGCATTTGAAAAGCACGCTGAATGAGGGGCTCAAAATTTACATGGGAAAACAGCGCGAACCGGCGGACGATCTGATGTCGATCGGGCATGGCAGCCACTTTGTGTTGATTGACTCGAAGATGCGAATCCGGGGGTATTACGACCCGTCGCAGGACGATTCAGTCGACTTGCTGCTGCGGGATGCTGGGTTGCTGGCCAGCCGCGGCGAGTAACGGCTGCTAACGCCTTTTTTTCATCTTCTTTCCCGCCTTGCTCGGGCTTTTCTTTCTCGCAGCGCTCTTCACGCGAGACACCTTCTTTGGGGCGGGCTTTCTTTTCGTGCGTGCCGCTAGCTGTGTCTGGCGTAAGCCCGAGGGCACCAGCGTTTTGGCCGCCGCAAGCGCTTCCTCTGCCCGCTCTCGTCGTGCCCGGATCGCACTGAGCACTCTCGGATCGTCCAGGTTCACCCGTGCGGGCTTCAGCCGATACGCAAGATCGTCCCGCAGGATCCCTTGTGAAAGCGCGTCGTCCGGATTCATCGAAAGACCAAGAATCAGCTTGGGACGTTCCTCTCGCTCATGCATGCAGCGTAAAATTTGCGACTGACCCTCGAGGCCCGCACCCAAGACCGCAGGCACGAACACCACGCCGTTGTTTCTTTGCAGCGCGGCATCTAAGTCGGGGAGGCGGTGAGCCTCCACCAAGGGGCCTTCGCTGGCGAAGTTGCCAGCCGCCTCCAGCGCCCAGGCGCGGCGATTGGCCTCGTCTCCGCCGTAAAGCAGCAAGGCGGCGCGGTTGCAGACAAGCTCATCTTCGTTATACCCGCGATAATCCATCGAGCACCTCCGCAGGCGTTTGGCTGGCGGTAGACTTTATCCCGTTTTCAAGAATCAGCGAGACAAAATGGATACGACACCAAGCACCAGCTCAGTTACAATAAGAACGACAATCGTAAACTCCAGAGTCAATGAACGATTGATATCTACGTCGCCCTTGAGCAGTTGATAAACTTGGGCAAGCATCTGCTGTTTGCGGGTGACACTTGCCTGCCAGGCCGGAATTCTCAACCGCCGGAGGGAGGCCTCGTAGACCTTGGCCAGGTAGAAATCTGCAATAATCTTGAGCGAGGTTTCGACCCTCTCAACGAATTCCGACATCTCCAAATTCATCGCCAGCACCCTGCGGGCAAGCAGGCTGTAGGGACTTCGTAGGATCGAGTACCAGCTACGACGTTTCCGCTGAACCTCGGCGTAAATCCGCCGAATATTCGCATCCAGTAAATTGTCGTAAAATCTGAATTCCAACAATTGCGCGTTGCAGATTTCCAGGATGTCGGGAATATCCAAACTCCCGGAAGGCTCATAGACAAATGCACTGTTCCAATCGACGATCACCAAGTCGGTTTCACGGTAGCTGAAGCGATGCTGCGTGACTTCCTTGCGCTCGTACTCGGAAAGCGGTTGATTTTCCACCTCTCCAAGGAGAAGTCGCGCGAGTTCGACACGATCCTCAATCTCTTTGGCAGTTGGATCACCGTCGATGCGCTCGACGAAAATGACCGTATAGCTCTCGCTTTGATCCCAAAGGTGTGCGCCCTGTATCGCAGGAGCTAGCACCCGTCTCAGGGGTTCCAACAATTCCAGGCATAACTTGTCGACCGCCTGGCTGTCATAGAGCTCGTCGGCAAGCGCGATCAACGGCTCGATTTCGAGTCCAGGAGCAACCAGAGCCTTGAGAATGACCGAGGCACCGCCGTGGTCAAAAACCCGCGCTACCGCGTCCACGGCGCGGGGCCCGTCCCGCAGCGACAAGCTCTTCTTTCCCAGCTCGATTGCCAAGGGAGGATTGGGCAGTTCCAGGTACTGGGATCCCTCGCGTGAGAGCCTGAGCCGGCGCGCGTCCGCAGAGAGGACCTTCTGGGCCCTTTCCAGCTCGATCTCGTCGGCAATATCGAAAATCCGATAGCAGAAGATACTCGCCTTCCGAAATACAAGAGGCGATGACATCCTACCGGAGCTGCCGCCCGTACCCTGTTTGTACCCAATGATTCGCTGGACCGTCTTCATGTGCCTGAAGCGCCAGAGTAGAAATCGCTCTTCCACGTCGACCAGCTTTTCACACATCTCATACTCATCCCAATAGCGATCGGTATTCTCGTAAATCCGTCTGAAAACCTTAACCACGGCAGGGTTTCGTTCGTACGGTTGGGACCAGTCGCGCTGAGCGACCTCCGGCGGGATATCGTGACCGTGGCGCTGCAGGTAGCGCAGGAACTCGTCATAGATTGATGGGGCCTCGAGCAGTGAGCGAAGCCAGTCATAAAGTTTTGGGTCCTGTCGGTGCAGACCCAGCATTTGCGCGTCCTTATTTCCAAGCAAGAACTCGAGTGCTCGATACTGATAAGATTGCAATCCACTCGCATGGCCCAGCACACCGCGAAATGCGAGGTACTCGCTCGGCGTAAGTGTCTCCAACACGCTCCACTGCTCAAAGAGTATTCTCTGAATTTGACCAACGCGGGCGAGGATTTTGAAAGAGGGCTCCAGACGATCGGCTTTGATGTGCTCGCCGACGGATTGCAGCTCGTGAATCATTAACTTCATCCACAGCTCCGACGTCTGGTGCTGGATGATGAATAGAAGCTCGTCGTGGTGCGCTGGCTTCGATCTCGGCTCTTGCGCTGACAGCAGTCGATCGAGCCTCAGGTAATCAGCGTAGGTAATGCCCGCCAGATCAACGTGAATTGACTGCTCAAACTCTCTTTTGTTCATAGCCGTTTCGCAACGACGGGCGCGCTTCAGTCGACCTTTAGCACCTTGCCGCTAATTTGGTTAGGCCGCCGGACTACCTCTTTCGTCGTCGCTGGCGCGCCACTCTTAGCGCTTTCACGGCTGCACGGCCCCGAGGCAAAACAACATCTTTGACACTGTCGGCAGGAGCATAGTCAGACCAGGCCGACGGGCGCCGCTTGGTTCGAATCAGCATCCGCAATTTCTGATAGTGGGCGGCGCAATATCCTTTGGTTCGGCTCGGGCGCCCGCAACCAATGATCGCACAGGGACGATCGTTCGCACCGGTGGGTCTGCGACCGCGACGACCCTTGGCTTTGACGGACCCTGGAGGGCGGCCGGGCCCGCGCCGCAGCGCAAGTGAGGCGCCAAAAGGAGCTCCACCGAGGAAGTTTGCAATGGGTTGCAGGCGCTCGGCCAAAGCCCGCAGAACGCCGAGCTCGGTAACAGCATGCTGGAGTGGTCGCAGCTGCGTTTCCACTTCGCGGCGAATCATTTTTCGAAATGCCTGATCGACGGACATAGTCTGAATTAGCTCCTTTTTAGATAAGTTAGCAGACCATGACTTCTTGTCTAACAGATAAGTAAACTGCAAATGATCAAAAACTTGGTTTGCTTGCATGAACGAACAGACTCGCGAGCCGATCACAGACCATCGCTGCTGATCACAGTAATCTCAGATTTTCCAGCGAAACGAATTCGCTCAAACAGATCTTTCAGCGCGCGATGAGCAAGATTTGCCAAGCACTGGAATTGCTAATCGCAGACGCTTGCGATTGGAGTTGAGAACGCAGGTGTCTTTGTTTCATTTGGTCGTTGACGACCGAACGCTCTGCGTTGAACGTGGCGAGGGATTTCGCAGATGACGCGCGGCGCGCCGGTGTGCGCTCAGACTTCGTACACGCACACCCGGCTCATAATCGCCGCCGGCTAGATAAGACAGGCTTCTACTTTCGAGGTAACTCGGCCGGCCCCGCCGCGGCGCCCTTGGTGATGTTTTCCATTTTGCACGAACCTTCGAACACCACGCCTTTATCGATGGCCAGCGCAGGCGTTTCCAAGTTGCCCTTGATACGCCCGGGTTGATGCAATTCGATGAGCTGTGACGCCTTGATGTTCCCCTCGACCCAGCCATTCACGATGACTGTTCCGGCAGTGATCTCGGCGGAAACACGCGCGCCCTCTCCAATTACCAGCGTGTCCTTGGTCATAATCTGGCCGCTGAATTTTCCCTCAACTCGGACTTGTCCCTCGAAGGTCAGCTTTCCTTCGAACTCGCTCCCTTTTCCCAACAGCGCATTGAGTTCGCCGCTCCGTGCCACCACATCGTCCTCCCGATTCAGTAAAGGCATGCCAGGTCGATCCTCTCTTCTTCCCAAAAGCGCCATCGCCCCATCCCTATCTTCGTAGCTGATTCACAAGCCGATCCAGATCTTCGTACGAAAAAAAGTGTATTTCCAAAACCCCCTTGCCCGCTCGGTCGAGCAAACGGACCCTGGTGCCGAGAGCCCGCTGAAGCTCTTCCTCCACCTGCCGCGCGTGTGGATTGACTGCTGCCTTTTTCTCGGCGCTTGGTTCTGGAGTGGGCGCTCTCTTTTTTTTGACGAGCTGTTCAGTCGCTCTCACCGACAGGTTTTGCGCGACAATCTTGTGCCCAAGCTGGATCATCTGATCCGGATTACCAAGACCGAGTAGAGCGCGCGCATGCCCCATTGAAAGCGCTTCATCGGCAAGCATGCTTTTGATTTCTTCCGGTAGCGTCAGCAAGCGCAGCGAATTGGCAACCGAGGATCGATCTTTCCCCACCCGCTGGCTGACCTGCTCTTGCGTGAATGCGTAATCTGCAATCAGGCGCCGATAACCTTCCGCTTCCTCAATTGGGTTCAGGTCGGCTCGTTGAAGGTTTTCCACGAGCGCCATTTCAAAGGCTTGGCTATCCGAAACGTCCCGGACAATCGCGGGCACTTCCGGGAGCCCGGCCATTTGGGCAGCCCGCCATCGACGTTCTCCGGCGATCAACCGATAGCCTTCGACGTCCCTTCGAACCAACACTGGCTGAATGAGCCCCTGCACGCGGATCGAGTCAGCCAGCTCTCGAATTGCTTCTTGCTTGAAGACTTTTCGAGGCTGATTCGAATCTTGGTGAATTGCACCAATTGGCAATCGCAAGATCGAGCGGTCCGTTAGCTCCCCCGAAACCGGCACACCGGCTGCTTGAGGAATGAGCGCGGCCAGACCTCGTCCAAGGGCAGGCTTCTGCGACTTTTCGTTACCGATCATGGCCATCGACCGCCCGAGTTCGTGACCTCTCAGGCAACAGATGTTTGCGGGCGCTTCTGCTCGCGGCGAATAATCTCATTACCCAGCGCAAGGTAGCTTTCACACCCTTTGGACTTGATGTCGTAGAGAAGCACGGGCCTTCCAAAGCTGGGCGACTCCGACAATCTCACATTACGCGGGATAACCGCGCCAAAGACCAAGTTGGGAAAGTGCTCCCTTACCTCCTTTGCCACCTGGTGCGCGATGTTTGCCCTTCCGTCGAACATGGTCAGGAGTATTCCTTCAGTGGCGAGCGCAGGATTAAGGCCCTGCTTCACAAGCTCGATGGTACGAAGAAGCTGCGAGAGGCCTTCAAGTGCGTAGTACTCGCACTGGAGTGGAATAATCACCGAGTCGGCTGCGGTGAGTGCATTAAGAGTCAGTAATCCGAGCGAAGGCGGGCAGTCGATAAGGATGTAGTCGTACAGATCGGTGACTGCACCAAGCGCTTGCCGCAGCCGGTATTCGCGGCGCTCTACAGACACGAGCTCAATCTCTGCTCCAATGAGAGCCGCGGTCGAGGGGACTACATCGAGATAGCGAAGCTCGGTCGAGTGAACGAGCTCGCGCAGGGACTTGGTTGCGCCTAAGGCCTCATAAACTGTCCCGTGCATTTTATCCGGCGTCAGGCCGACCCCACTGCCTGCATTGCCCTGAGGATCCAAGTCGATCAGAAGGGTCTTCCGCTCAGATGCCGCAAGGCTCGCCGCCAAGTTAATGGAGGTGGTGGTTTTTCCCACGCCTCCTTTCTGATTCGAAACGCAAATGACCCGAGACACAACTGTCTCTTTCAGCAAAGGTGCGCCTTCCGAAAAGGAGTCGCCTGGTACCACGCCGGTGGTTGGTGATTCAACAAATACCTGCGCACCCAATGATTCCGTGGCCAAGCTCCCTGAATCGCGACCGGACATCAGCGTTCCACGTGGAACATTTTAGAAGCGGAATACCGCGAAGGCGCGGCGAGCACCAGAAAACGGCAAGTGGTACGAGCGTATCTCCACCGTTCCGCCATTTTGCCGCGCGATGGCTTCAATTTCCTGCGCGCCCCATTTCGAACCGAGCATTGCAATCAAGCAACCGCTCTCAGCAACGTACTTCCGTCCAAGCGCTACCCAGTCGGCCGGGGCCTGTAAGGCACGAGAGATCACGACCCCGGCTCTCGCAACCCTCTCGGCTTGCGGCTGCCCTTCTGCGCGGCTTTCGGTGAACCGGATTCTGTCGCCCATTTCAAGAGTCGCCACCGCGTGCTTCAAAAAGGCGACCTTGCGGGCCGAACTCTCAAGCAACGTCACATCCAGATTGGGCAGTGCCAGTTTGATCGGAATCCCTGGAAAACCACCACCGCTCCCTACGTCCAGCAAGCTTGTGGCTTCGGAGACCTGGGGAATGACAGCAAGTGAATCGATGAAGTGCTTTTCCAAGATCTCCGTGGGGTCGGTTATCGCAGTGAGATTGACCTTCCGATTCCACCGGGTCAGTTCTTCGCGGAACTGAAGC
>WNFN01186385.1_pt1 | contig 12687 bp, 10 predicted proteins | sample 5400161 | NCBI WGS metagenome assembly WNFN01 (sample SAMN13153353, study PRJNA577476) | soil metagenome | isolation source: 80 cm saprolite on Douglas fir-dominated hillslope | place: USA:California | collected 2013-09-17
CCCCCGACCCAGTCCCAGAACTCGAACATGTTCGCGGTGTCGATACCAAACTTCGCAACCTCTGACTTATTCGTCGAAACCGCCACGAAATGTTTCGCAACTGAGTTTTGGTCACCCTGTAAGCCGGCGAGTGACCAGGCACGAGCCGTTTGCGCATTCGTCATCGTCTCCAAGGTCGTGAATGTTTTCGAAGAGATGATAAAGAGCGTCTCGGAAGGATCTTGATCACGGACCGCCTCCGCAAAATCGGTGCCATCGATGTTCGACACGAAGCGAAATGTGATTGTTCTATCGGCGTAGTATCTCAGAGCTTCGTAAGCCATAACCGGCCCCAAGTCCGAACCACCGATGCCGACATTCACTACATTACGAATACGCTTGCCAGTGTGCCCCTTCCACTCGCCACTCCGGACACGGTTGGCGAAATCGGCCATCCGGTCGAGCACGGCGTGCACCTTGGGCACCACGTTCTCGCCGTCCACTACGATAGATGCGTCTCGCGGAGCACGAAGGGCGGTGTGCAAGACCGCTCGTTTCTCAGTGATATTGATTTTCTCCCCGCGAAACATGGCGTCGATTCGTTCCCGCAGGCGGGATTCCTCGGCGAGTTTCAACAGCAGGTTGAGGGTTTCAGCCGTGATCCGGTTCTTCGAATAGTCGAGAAGAATCCCCAGAGCCTCGGCAGTCATACGCGTGCCCCGCTTGGGATCATCCGCAAAGAGCTGTCGCAGGTGGAGTTCCTTTACCTTCCTGTAGTGAGCCGATAGAGCTCTCCATGCCTGATGTCTGACTGTGGGACGCTTTGTGATCGCTTCTACTCTTGTTGCCATGTCCTTGTCCTTTCATGTCCTCTGTCAACGCCGCGGCGCAATAATCGGGCGGAAACGGCGGAACATTTTCCGGCCCACCGTCACTGCTCATCGCGTGGCCCTGTCCTGCGGAACCGCTGCGGAAGAACCCAGAGCATCGTTCACCATCTCCTGGGCTTCGCTCACGATTGCATTCAGATGTGCCTGGCTCTTGAAGCTCTCCGCGTAGATCTTATAGATGTTCTCCGTGCCGGAGGGCCGAGCCGCAAACCAGCCGCTGGCCGCGACGACTTTCAAGCCTCCGATGAGAGCATTATTTCCCGGAGCTCTGGTCAGCTTAGCGGTGATTGGCTCGCCCGCCAGATCCGACTCCTTTACTGCGTCGGGCGAAAGTTTTTGTAACTGCGTTTTCTGCTCGGGCGTGGCAGGCGCATCGATGCGCGTGTAGTGTGGAGTGCCGAACTCCGCCGTCAGTTCGCGGTAGTGCTCCCCGGGATCTTTGCCCGTGCGCGCGGTTATCTCAGCCGCCAGGAGGTCCATGATCGGCCCGTCCTTATCGGTAGTCCACACTGTGCCGTCACGGCGAAGAAAACTAGCTCCCGCACTCTCCTCCCCGCCGAAGCCGTACGAACCGTCAACCAAGCCTGGCACAAACCATTTAAATCCCACCGGTACTTCGCGTAGTTCCCTGCCAAGCTTTCGGACGACCTTATCAATCATGCTGCTGCTCACCAGGGTTTTCCCCACTGCGGCATCCTGACGCCAGTGTGAGCGGTGAGTGAACAAGTATAGGATTACCACGGCGAGATAGTGGTTTGGGTTCATCAATCCCGCCAGGGGAGTGACGATCCCGTGCCGGTCGGAGTCTGGATCGTTGGCAAACGCCACTTGGTATTGATCTTTCAGCCCGACGAGCCTGGCCATCGCATACGGACTGGAGCAATCCATACGAATCTTACCGTCGTGATCGACTGTCATGAACGAAAACGTAGGGTCAATCGTTGGATTTACGACGACGATGTCCAGCCCGTAAATGGAATTGATCGGTTCCCAATATGGCCGTGCGGCTCCCCCCAGGGGGTCCACCCCAAGTTTGAGTCCGGCGCCGCGAATAGCATCCATGTCAACGACATTCTGGAGATCGCGAACGTATGGTAGGACGAAGTCTTCCCGGTGCGTAGACGCGGCCTGCATCGCTTTGGCGAACGGAACTCGCTTGATCCCCGCATTCCCTGTTCGCAACAATTCGTTCGCACGACCTTCGACCCAGTGAGTCACGTCCGTATCAGCCGGGCCGCCGTTGGTCGGGTTGTACTTGAAGCCTCCATCCTCGGGCGGATTGTGCGACGGCGTAATCACAATGCCATCAGCCAGGTGTTTCTCGCGAGTGCGGTTGTAAACCAGAATGGCCCGCGAGATGACGGGGGTCGGTGTTACACCGTCACCCTCCTGGATGATCGTCTCCACGTTGTTTGCCGCCAGTACCTCGAGTGCGGTGCGCTGCGCTGGTCCGGACACTGCATGAGTGTCTTTCCCCATGTAGAGTGGGCCATCAGTTCCCTGCTCTCGCCGGTAGTCGCAGATGGCTTGTGTAATAGCCAGGATGTGCGCTTCGGTGAATGAGCCATGCAAGGGCGAGCCGCGGTGTCCGCTAGTACCGAAGCTGACTCGCTGGTTGGGATCACTTATGTCGGGGCGGCGTTCAAAATACTCTTTCTCCAGGCGAGCCACGTCCACCAACAACTCCTTGGGAGCCGGCTTGCCAGCAAGCGGTGAGATCGCCATTCCGCTCACCTCACCTGTCATTGATTTTGTTTCTGGGATACTGGGCATGGTTCCACCTTCCAAATGTCGGATGCATATTCCGCAATAGTGCGATCGCTCGAAAACTTCCCCGAGCTAGCCACATTCAGGATAGCCTTGCGCGCCCACCCGCCACGATCGGCATACAACGCGCCGAGTCGTTCGTGAGCTTGGCAATATGAGGTCAGGTCTGCCAGATGCATATAGTGATCGCCCTGGGCCAAGAGAGTATCGCGCAACGGAGCAAATATTCCTGGCTCGTTGCGGCTGAAATGATCCGAGAAAATGAGATCCAAAGCCGCTCGAATCTCCGGCTCATTTTCATAGTGCCAGTACGGACTGTACCAGGCACGGCTGTTCTCAACTTGTTCCACGGTGAGGCCGAAAAGGAAAAGGTTCTCTTCTCCTGCCTCTTCCGCCATTTCAATGGTCGCGCCGTCGCGCGTTCCGACGGTTAAGGCTCCGTTCATCATGAACTTCATATTGCTCGTTCCGCTGGCTTCGTAGCCGGCAGTGGAGATCTGGTTAGAGACATCGCTGGCTGGAATCAGCCGTTCTGCCAGCGAAACGTTGTACTCGGGAAGAAAAACGACCTTGAGCCGACCGCGTACAGCGGGGTCGCCGTCAACCGTACCCGCGAGGTTGTTAATGAACTTTATGATGAGCTTGGCCAATTGGTACGAGGGAGCCGCCTTACCGGCGAAGAAGAATGTGCGCGGCACCATCTCCGCGTCGGGATTTTCCCGCAGCCGGTTATAAAGTACGACGATCCGCAGCGCATTCAGCAGTTGCCTCTTATATTCGTGGATGCGCTTGATCTGGCAATCGAAGATCGTGTCCGGGTCCACAATCTGCCCCGACGTCGATTTGAGCCAATCGGCGAATTGCACTTTGGCCTCGCGCTTTGACGTGAGGAACACCTTACGAAAGTTGTCGTCATCGGCAAATGGTTTGAGTTCGTTGAGCTGGCTTAGGTCAGTGGTCCACCGTTCGCCGATGACTTGGGTGACTGCGCGTGACAGCGCCGGGTTGGCTTCCAGCAACCAGCGTCGCGGTGTTACCCCGTTCGTTTTATTGTTAAAACGTTCGGGAAACATTTCGGCTAGATCTTTGACCGTCGTCGTCCGCAACAGCTTGGAGTGGACAGCGGCCACGCCGTTGGTGCTGTGCGAGCCAACGATCGCAAGATTCGCCATGCGGATCTTTCTCTGGTTGCTCTCTTCAACCAGGCTCACGCGCTCAACGCGCCCTTCGTCACCCGGGAATCGAACACGGACATCGTCGAGCAGCCGACGGTTAATCTCGTAGATGATCTCCAGCTGACGGGGAAGAAGTATCTCAAACCAGGCCACGGGCCATTTCTCGAGAGCCTCAGGCAGCAGCGTGTGATTTGTGTAGGCAAGGGTCGCCTTCGTCAGCCGCCAAGCCTGCTCCCATCCCAAGCGCGCATCATCCAGTAAGATTCGCATTAATTCAGCAACCGCCATGGAAGGGTGCGTGTCATTGAGTTGGATCGCTGCCTTCTCTGGCAGCTTGTCCCAATCGCTGTTGTATCGCCGAAAGCGGCGCACCAGGTCGGCCAGTGAACACGCGACCAGAAAATATTCCTGCAGGAACCGCAGCCCCTGCCCGGCGCTCGTGGAATCGTCCGGGTAGAGCACCCTGGTAAGCGATTCGGCTTCAAGAGTCTCTCCCAGCGCACCCACAAAATCGCCGGTGCCAAATTCCTGAAAATCAAAATAATCCGGCGCAGCCGCGGCCCAGAGCCGGAGAGTGTTGATCGTTTTGCCCCCATAGCCGACCACAGGACGATCAAAGGGTATGCCGATCAAGCTCGACGGCCGGTTTGGGATGACATGAAAATTGCCCGCGCGCAGCTGGAAGGTGACATTCAATTTGACTTCCACCTGCTCGTGGAGCCGGGCGACCTCCCAGGGATCGTTGTCGCGGAGCCAGTTGTCAGGATTCTCCTTTTGCCAGCCGTCCACTATGGATTGCTTGAACATGCCGTACTCATAACGCAGACCATAGCCTGTGGCTGGAAGCTGCATGGTCGCCATAGAGTCGAGGAAGCAGGCAGCGAGACGACCCAAACCTCCGTTCCCAAGCCCTGCGTCTGGTTCCTGCTCGACTAGTTCCAGCCACTCGATACCTTTTTCCTGAACCGCTTGCTGCACGAGAGGATCCAGCAAGAGGTTGGTAACATTGTTCGCCAATGAGCGCCCGAGGAGGAACTCCATGGAAAGGTAATAAATGCGTTTGGCATTCTCTCGTTCATACGTCGTCTTGGTGAGGACCCAGCGTTGCGCGAGGATGTCGCGTATCGAACTGGCCAACGCCTCAAAGCGTTCACGGGCACTCGCCACCTTCGGGTCGATCACACGATCAAAAACCAGATGCCGTTCGTAAAACGCGTTTTCCGTACCCACAAACGGAATCGGCCCGCATCCGTACTGTTCGAGAAGGTCTGAAACGTTGGCTGCACTTTTCGTCGCCGGAACAACTTTTGCGGAGCTGGGCCGCACCAGGCTCTTTGTGCTCATTGGAAATCCTTTCAGTTTGAGTTATCTGAAATCGCTAGCGTCCACCGCCGACAACTCTTCGCCGAACAACTCGGACGACCTGGCGATGTGATGATCATCATTCCAAAACCGGATCACCGGCTGAGAACGATTGTGTTCGTACCCGACGGCACTCAGGCTTGCCGTGCTCAGCAGAAAATACCTGCCCGCATATCCTGGGTCTTGCCCAAGCCAGCGGTCGGCGAAAACTCGAATGAAGTGTCCGCTGGAAAAGAGCAGTACATCTCCAGGAACCGTTCGGACACGCTGAACTGCACGGTCTGCCCGCTCGCCGATCTGTGCTGGCGATTCGCCTCCCGGGGCGCCGTCCCGGAACAGTTGCCAGTCTGGACGTCGTGCAAGGATCTCGGCCGAACGCAGCCCCTCATACTGACCGTGGTTCCATTCCACCAGGTCAGGATCGGCTTCAGCCGCAGCTCCAAACCCAGCCAGTTCGCAAGTTCGGGCCGCTCGCTGCAACGGGCTGGTAAGTACTTTGGCAAAGGTCATGCGCTTCAGACGCTCTCCGAGCCGCCGCGCGTTACGCTCTCCGTTTGAGGTCAAAGGTAAGTCGGTAAGACCGGTATGCTGGCCCGAAAGGCTCCATGCCGTCTCACCGTGCCGGGCTAGATACACCACTGGAAGTACTTCGCTCATGCAGTCTCTCTCCGAGACCTCGATTCGCTTGCCGCCTTTCCCTAGCTCACTCGAGTTCTCAGGAATTGTGTTCCTTGTCAATGGGCCCAACCGGTATTTGGATGTTTCACAAGCACTCAAGGTTCCACACTGAGTGAATGCAAGAGGCGGGAGTGCATCACCCAATATCAACACTTGGCGCCACCGGTCACCAGTACGCCGGTCCGCACACGTCATAATTCCAAAAAATAGTGACAATAGTTTGGCAATGGGCAGGCGGACCAAACTGGTGGTGTCCCCGTTTGACGCCAAATATGGTCAGAATCTTAAGTCTGCCCAGCTCGCGGGATCCCACGAACGGATTATCGACCCGCAACCATGTTCCTTTGTTCGCGTGGATTTAAAAAGGGGCAGATCAAGGTGGCGAAGAGACTGCAAGGTTTCGACACTTCGACAGTAGTATCTCTGCTTCCTTCAGGACCAAACCCGAATTGTCCGGTACCCAGCAGTCCGGGTTTCGATCTCGGAGGAGCAGGACCTAAATCTCGTGGGCAATTTTGTCGCCTTTGGCCAAAAGAGCGGCATCTAAGCGATATCAATTGGGCACTTGCTCCTGATAAGGGCAACTTCGTGTGGAGCACACCGGTTTAGCCAGGCAGTTGGCTCGGAGGCGTCGAATGGGGCACCGCCACTGATGATGGCAAGCGCATTTATGTCGCGATCGCGAATAGTAATCGATGGGCCATCAATCGTCGATGGCATCGTCTATTGGGGATCTTGTTACCGGAACATCGCTGGAACCAACGATTGAGGCAAGCATTCGGAAGTCCAAGGCGAGGGAGGTGATTGTTTGCACTTAAATCGTCGCTTACGTTCAACGAATGTACGGTCTGATTTTTCAGACCGACTGACCCGTTCGTAGACCTGGGTGACGACAACGCCGGCATCCCGCCATTACGCCGATGGCAGGATGGTGGCAGAGGCCATCAAACTTCATGCGTCCTTGTACTCAGTCTTTTGCATCAGCCTTAGCGGGACAGGCGGGGTGGCAATCCATGTGCCCAGGAAGGAAATGCACGCTCGTGGATGTCGCATGCGCAAGCAAATAACCATCGGGTTCCTCGATTGGAGCTCGAAGGCGAAATACGGACAGGTAAGGAAGTCAACGTGTCAAACAAGCACCAGAGGGCTGGAGCGATTACTCACGACACACAGACTGGCAGCTTGCTAACGATTAGCGTAACTCGCATGGAAGGACGTGCGTTGGTCTCCCTGGGTGGGCGTCTCACAATCGACTCCTCGCCAGAGCTCCGGAATCAGCTTCTTGCGGTGCTTTACGGAGAGACGTTGGAAAACCTGGTTATCGACCTGTCGGGTGTCCCGTACATCGACCTTTCCGGCGTTGCCACCCTCCTCGAAGCGCTGAGGGTAGCGCGGGGACGCAACACCGGCTTGCAGTTAAAAGGTTTGCACGATCGTCCCCGTTATTTGATGGAGGTCACAGGTCTGCTGTCGTTGTTCGAAACCGGTGGCGGCATAAGTGCATCCTCCCTTCAGAAGGCGCAGTGATGGCAACCCTGACCGAGAGCGTCGGAAGGAAGACCCTCAACCACCTCGACTACCTCGGAGGTCTTAGCATTCAGCTGTGGGCGGCACTCCGTGCGATGGGAGCATCGCTGCCAATTGTGGGGAACCGCTACCGCTGGAAAGCATCGGTAAACCAGATGCTGCAGATTGGCGTTTCGGCACTCCCGATGGTTGGACTCATGGCGATGTGTAGTGGATTCATTCTCGCTATGCAGGGAGCTTCTGAATTACGCCGCTTCGGGGCCATGCACTACGTAATTGAGCTTGTCGCTGTTGGCTTCACGCGGGAAATGGGACCTCTTCTAACTGCAATCGCCGTCAGTGGCCGCTCAGGTTCCGCATTCGCTGCCGAAATTGGAACCATGAGCGTGACCGAGGAGATCGACGCACTCCGGGTTATGGCTTTTGAACCGGTTGAATTCGTGTTAGCGCCAAAGTACCTAGCCGCACTGATCATGGTGCCCTGTCTCACCATCGCGTCGAACGTTTGCGGCATCTTGGCGGGCGGAATCTTCATGTTTTTCGCCACCCACCTTAGCCTGGGCCTCTATCTTCACTACGTGTTGAGTTCGATCCAATTGCGCGACGTGATTAGCGGATTGATCAAGAGCCTGGCGTTCGCCACCATCATCGTCCACGTGGGTTGCCTGGAGGGGTTTCGAGTTCACGGCGGTTATTTTCACCGCCATCTTCTACTACTTCACGGGGAAGCAATAATGGCGATCATCTCGATTCGCGATCTCGTTGTTGAGTACAACGGTCGCCGCGTGCTGAACGGGCTGAACCTGAACATCGAACCGGGAGAGACGATGGTGTTGTTGGGGGGGAGCGGGTCGGGAAAGAGCACCCTTCTGCGCCAGATTCTTGGGCTTGAACGCGCGCATTCCGGCAGCGTCTTCGTGAAAGGAATCGACATCACGCGCTGTTCACAGGCGGAACTGAGATTGGTACGCCGTTCCATTGGGGTCGCGTTCCAAAGTGCCGCATTGTTCAATGCTCTCTCAGTAAAGGACAACGTTGCGCTCGCCCTGCGCGAGCATACCGCGCTCGCCGCACCCATCATCGACCTCATGGTCTGGATGAATCTGGCCGCTGTCGGGCTGGCAGAATTCGGCCATCTGCACCCTCAGGAACTATCCGGGGGCATGAAGAAGCGAGCTGCAGTGGCGCGTGCGATTGCTCTCGATCCTGAGATTCTTGTATTCGACGAGCCGTCCGCTGGGCTCGATCCGATTGTTGCGGCAGAACTGGATGAATTGATTGTCCTTCTTAAGAAGGCTTTCCAGATGACCGTGATCGTCGTGACTCATGAGCTGCCGAGTGCCTTCCGCATCGCTGATCGCATTGCCATGCTGTACAACGGAAATTTCCTCGCGGTCGGAACCAAAGATGAGATCAAGAACAGTCAGCACCCACGCATCCGGCAGTTCCTTGACCGGGTTCCGGACAAGATGGGGGAGCCCTCTGAGGTCACAGCCTCTTTCGAGAAATATCTGCGAGGCGAGGAGGCGAATCTTTGACAACGGAAGCAAAAGTTGGCGCTTTCGTCCTGGCGTCTTTGCTGATACTGACATCTACAGTTGTCTATCTGGCAAACACACAATTCCGCGGCGGTAGGGTGCCCTACCGAATCTACTTACACTATGCGGGCGGACTTGAAGCCGGTGCTCCCGTTCTGTTCGGAGGGATCAACGCCGGCAGCGTCACCGCTGTGCGTCCGTGGCCCTCTGACCCGACTCGCATCGAGATTCTGGTTGAGCTCAAAGAAGGAACGCCGGTGAACCAGAAGAGCGTGGCGAAGCTCGGCACAGTGAGCGTCATGAGCGAACCGGCGCTAATGGTCAGTACTGGTACCAACGACGCCGCTCGGATCGCGCCTGGCCACGCGATCCCTTCACAGGAAGCGGTCACCCTGGATGAGATCGCAGCCAAAATGTCTACCGTGGCCGGCAATGCAAATGACTTGATTGTCCAGGTGCGGGGAGAACTTGGTGGCATCAGCGGTGACGCGCGAACTCTTCTCGCCAACTTGAACTCCGTAACTTCGGATGAACGCCCGAAAATTGATCACCTCGCGAATCAATTGCTGGCACTGAGTCAGCATGCTGACGCTGTGATCGCAAAGGTCGGCCCGGTGGTTGACCATGCCGATTCCGCGATTCAGAACGTGAGGATATGCAGGGTATGGTGCGGGCCAACGATTTCAAGATTGACGACACGGTAGAAAACCTGCGCGTGGCCACCGACAACCTTGGCCAGTTAACCGACCAACTGAAGCAGCGGCCGTGGAGCTTGATCCGAATCAAGCAACCTAAGGAACGTAAAGTCCCGGAATAGGACGAAACGAAGTATGAGGATACAGCGCGCAACAACTCTCGCAATCATCCTCGCGGTCTCAATCGTCTTCGTGGGGTGTGTAGGCAAAATAAAATACCCAAGCTACTACACCCTGCACGTACCTCCGGCGCCTGATCCCCCCGCCGGGCCAGACAAGCATGCATCCGTTGCCGTACGGGAATTCAAGTCGCCGGGTTATCTGCGCCAAGGGCCGCTCGTGTACCGTACGTCGGCAGAACAAATCGGCTTCTATGAATATCATCGCTGGGCGACTGACCCGCGGGACTTCGTGACCAATGTGATCGCGGATCGTCTACGTGCAAGCGGCAACTTCGCCGAAGTAAAACTCTATGACGGACGGTCGCGTGTGGACTACATAATCAGCGGACGTCTCGAGAAGCTCGAGGAGGTCGATTACGAGGGTGGGGTCAAGGTCGAAGTTGCGCTTTCTGCGCAGATGACCGACGTTCGCGCGGGTGCAACGATATGGGTCAACAGCGCGTCCGATATCGAGAACGTAGCCCAGCGAAACGTGCCTGCAGTTGTGAGCGAAATGAGTCACACGATGGATCGTACGCTCGAAAAGCTGCTGTCATCCATTCCCAGTCCCGCGCCGCAGCCAAGCCGTTAGGCAACATTGAATGGATGAACTCTGGCGACGAATCGTACTGGCGCTCAGTCTAAGGCTGATGTGCGCAGTCTTCGGAATCCTCCTCATTCATACGGCGTTTCGCTGCTGGAGCGAACCCGCTGCCCAGTCACTTTAGCGCCCGCGATGCACCTCGTCTGGTTCGAGCATTCGGCGCACGTGCCGATGACCGAGGAACCCGGAAAGTTCCTCCCCTCCCTGGTGCGCTGCGCCCGGCCGATCGCGCAGAAGGCGGGCGAGGTAGCTCCATGAACCCAAATTCTTGCTTATCCGATAGTCAATGAAGAGGAGTGTTCATGGGGGCGTCCGTGGCCAGCACATGGATTGGCTCGACCTGACAGTCGGCACTGTCCAGCCGTACAGCGCAAGTGCGGCAAACGTCTTTCCTGAAGCCATCTATTGTGAGATTGATTGTCCTGGATGATTTCCATCGTCGGCTTGTGGGAAGTGATCCCGTAACTCTCAGTCTGAGAATTAGCTAGATCAAAGCGAACGCTAGGTGAGGTTAGAATTAACGGATGAGCGTGTCGCGCCGTGTTGGTAGAGCGTATTGGGTCTGCGCTGGATTTACGCTTTTCAGTGCAGTCGTGAGCGCTGGTTTCTCTTTGCTATCGCTCCGGATGGCTGGCGGACATGAATATGCATTGTACGCGGCTTCGCGCAGTGTCGCTCTGCCGTTAGCAGCAGCATGTGCGATGGCATTGCGATCGCGCGGCGGTGTGGCAGCGCTTGCTACTGCGATGACGCTGGTTCAGCTGTTCGACGGGATTATCGGTTTCCGCCTCAATGATCCTGGCCGGGCGTACGGACCTTTAGTCTTTTCTGCGCTAAACCTCGCGACGCTACTGTGGATGAACCGCGCGACCGCCACGCATGATTCAAGATCATCCTGAGCGCTCCGCAGTTCCATCCACCACCTGCATTCGCCGAGAAGGCTCTTCAATCGAGAACGCGATGGGTCTGACGACGAAAAGGGGTTTATCGGGACCAATCTCTCTGCGGCAAGGCTAGATAACCGACAGCCGGTTACGGCGCCGGCGCCGGCCGGCTACGCGGCCGTGCCGGCAAGTCGGCGCGCTCGATGATAGAAGCCAGCCGCCGAATCTCTCGATATCGGAAACAGTCAACGAGGTGGTCGTTCACCATGCCGACCGCCTGCATGTGCGCATAAACGACGGTCGAACCAACGAAGCTGAATCCCCGGTGTTTGAGATCCTTGCTAAACGCGTCCGATGCCAGCAATAAGCGTCAAAACTTCCCAACTCTTCCTGAATTGCGAGAAGCGCCCGCGCATTGCGTACCGCAGCTTCGATTTTCATCCGGTTCCGAATGATCGCCGGATCCAATGTGAGCTTCTGGATTCGGTTCTCGGTATATCGCGCCACTTTCTCAGGATCGAACTCGCTGAAGGCATGGCGATAGCCTTCCCGCTTTTTGAGCACGATCGACCAACTGAGCCCGGCCTGCGCCGCTTCGAGCACAAGGAACTCAAAGTGTTTTCGGTCATCGTGGACTGGCACACCCCATTCGCGATCGTGATACTGGAGCATAAGCGAATTATCCGTGCTGACCCAGGTACATCGTTTCGTAGTCATAAGTTGAGTTGTAGCTTTGTCGGCGGACATCGCATTTCTCCTTTTTGAAGTTCCATTTTCGTAAGAGGCTCTTTCATAAGAGTCTGTGACGTTAATCTCACAATCCGCGAAGGAGAAGCAAAACACAAATTATGCAGACCGTCGAGAAAATTGCTGATAACGCAATAGTGACCGCGATGTTACTCGCCTTAGTCTTTGTATCCGGATCGAGATAGCGAATCTTCGTCAATTTCATTTGTGCTCCTTGACCAGGGTTTGACGTGAGTGGCATTTCATTTCTGCACGACCGGCCCTCCCGCCGTCCGAAAGACCGGACCGTCGACCGAAACGCTCCCTGGCTGGAGGCTATTCAAGGAGGCCCGCTTGATCGAGGGTCACGATACTTTGCCGGGTCGATACCCAACTTCTTTATGCGTGAGATCAGCGTCGTGCGCTTTATGTCCATCCGTACTGCGGCACCGTCGGGGCCACCCACTCGTCCGCATGTGACTTTCAGGGCGCGGACAATCTCATCGCGTTCATTGGCTTTCATCGTGCCAGCGCCCGGAGCGTTCCGGCCGTTGTTACTAAACTCGGCGGTAGGAGCTTGCAGCGCCGTGCCAGGAGTAAGGATGACCGAACGCTCGATAAAATTTTCCAGCTCACGAATATTCCCCGGCCACTGCCAACTGGAGAGCTTCCTCATCGCCGCAGCGGGAATAGATTCGATC
>WNFN01235371.1_pt3 | contig 12687 bp, 12 predicted proteins | sample 5400161 | NCBI WGS metagenome assembly WNFN01 (sample SAMN13153353, study PRJNA577476) | soil metagenome | isolation source: 80 cm saprolite on Douglas fir-dominated hillslope | place: USA:California | collected 2013-09-17
CTAGTAATCTGCATTCCGCTGATTCTGGTCATCGGTACCTACGACCTCAAGGCGGTGGTGACCGTAAGCAGCGTGGAGTTTGCGCTCTTCTTCGTGGACTTCTGGTTCCAGCTTGCCCGCTGGATCGACAGCACGATTCTCGATGCGCTCTACGGCTGGAACTCACCGCACAGCAATTTCGATCCGCTGATGGGCCTGAACAATGCGTTCGGCGACTTGCTGCTTAATTTCGTAATGGCGACCATGTTTATCGTTCTACCAACCTTCTGGATCATGGGGCTAGGTTGGGCAGGTATCAGCGCTGGTAACGTGTTACAAGGTTTAGCAATGGCGACTACCGACGCAAAGACGGCGGGGGGAAAGGGAGCCGACGTTGCAATGAAGGCTGTAAAGTAGCGTAGGCACCCGGCGACCTGAAATCTCGTTGGCGAATCACTCGTCGTCAAAATTATGGGGATCAACACGATAACCATCTTCGTTGTATAACCCGAATCCCGAGATCCCATTTCGCCACTCAGGCTGATGGTCTTCTACGTCCGAATCAGCATCTCCGGCTATCCATGCCACCACCACGGCAAACGCAAGCAACAGTGCCAGCCAGGAAACCATGTGTAGCAGGAGTCCCAAGATGGCTAGTATCATCATACACAGCAACGTCCTGGCCACCGTTGCAGACAAACCTTTGGACACTAGCCATCCGATCAGGCGATGTTCTTGCCGCAGCCATCTCCGCCACGCGCGCCCGATCGCGGCGCCGGCCTGGCCCGCAGTGCTGCTGGATTGAGTATGTGCTTTCATCAGGATCACCTTTTCAGTAGATTGAGTCGTTCTCCGTTCCGTTGCCTACAGCTTAGGGATCGATGACATCGATTCCGCAATCTACAGTCCCGCACCTCGCAGGTTGTCACGCTGGCACCATCGCAGCGAAAACGGCGTCTAGCTGGGAAAGCCAACGCTCTTTCTCGCCACCGCAATCTCAAGGGAAGCCTCGGTAGCATGACTTAAAGCCACTTTCGCGCGCTTCACGGGTGTAGTCAATAGCGCAGAACGCGGCCCGGCTGTCAGCGGCGATCCGAGGCAGCGTCTTCCTGGGATAGGCCGGGAAAAGTTGAAGTCCCTTTGCTCGGATAGCGGCGAAAGCCGCCATTCTTGTTCATCAGAGCCGACAGCACAGTCTTTCCGTTCTTGGACAATAGCGAGGCGGGATCTGCGCCAACATAACGCGCGATGAAGCGGGCACACTCTTGGAGGTCGTGGTTCTCTTGCCGATAAGGATCGTAATTGCGCGACGTCGAAGTCACTGCGACGACCGCATTGACAGGCCTGTTCCAGTAGTACGTTATCTGATTGGCTTGGTCGTCTAGAACGGTTTGGTCGTAGAAGATGCGGCCAACCACTTCATTGAATTGATGAGGATGGAGCGCTTTGTTAACAAGGAAATGTAGCCAGTGAGACCGAAAGCGCCGGTGAAGTCCGCCGTCGAAGAGGCGTGGATCACGCGTGTCGATCTTGAAGCGGTATAGAGAATACGGTACATCATAGAAGAATTCTGGAATAGGCGGATCACCGCGATAGCACGCCACCATCTCCTTCCGCATGGCGAAGGCGCGCTGCATCATTCCCAAATAGATCGTTCCACGGATCATGTCGTTCGGAAGGACTTGGTCGGGCTTGGCAAGACTTAAAGTCTTTGGATCGACAGACGCATTGCTCTTGCGGCACAGGAGCCAGACAATCTTGCCGAGCCAGATCGCCAAATCATGGTTGTCCAGTTCACCCATGGCCGCGTATGCATCCGGTGCCCGCGCCAGCTGCGAAATGCACGTTTCGAGTTGCCCGAAGCGAATATTGTTGCAGGTAACACAAACTTTGACCTTGATGTTCTTATACTTTCTACCAATGAAGTTCGGTAGCTTCAGCTCACGGTTCCAAAGATTGTGATGGTGTTGCAGCCACTGCGGAAAGACGTGTTCATTGTTTGACGCAACCTTCGCGAAGGCTCGCCCGCATAGCGGACAATAGGCGTGGATATCACGCAGCATCACAACATCGTTGAGCATTCGTAGGGACATAATTCTAGGATCAGTCGCAGCGCGCGCCGCGTCCAGAAACATAAGACGACTGCATCAAGTGCTCCCGAAGGCTGGCCGTGACTCAAGTGCGTACGCAGCAGCGTGGTTACGATGGTCGATGAGTACGATCTCCTAGCGACGCGGCGATGCACGCAGCTTGTCGAAATCCGACAAGAGTCGCTTGACCTCGCGGTAACAACCGTCGAATTCCGGCAGACTCATCACCTGCGTGCGCAACCGATCGTTCCATCGTTGCTTGAGCGTTTTCTCCACGTGCTCTAGACGCGGGACCAATACATCGCCCGCACGACCTTCACGACTCGCCAATTTTCGGTTGAGTCCGTCAATCAAATCTTCACTATGTGGGATGTGTCCCTCATTGGAGATGTACCAGAGATCGTAAAGATCACGCGGCTCCCGGCGCGCGCCGTCGGTGACGGCGAGTGTTTTTTCAACGATGATTTCCGGGAATGAATAGACCTGTAGCGACGTGGCGTTCGGCAAATCAGAGAACTCGTCGTACGTGCCAAGCACTGGCTTTCGTTCCAAGGCAAAAACCACTGTCTCGCCTCGAGTGACATCCACTTTGACCTTATTTCCGGCGGGGAGCGGCCCCTTGTAATCTAAATAGAACGTGTCGTTACGGGCGTGTCGAGTGGGTTCGTCTTCCGACCGACGAAATCTAATCTCACTTTTTGCGTATAGCGTGTCGAACGCTTCATCGAATGCGCTAAATAGGTTGTCGAGAGTCAGATCGCGGATTAACGTGAAGTCCAGATCCTCGGAAAATCGGTATTCGCCGAAATGCACTCGGCGGAGCGCCGTACCGCCTTTGAATGCGAGGGCCTCCGAGAGGACGGGGTGCGATGCCATCGAGCACAAGAGCCACGCCAAGCAGTAGTCGCGTTCTATGGTCGTTTCCGGGATGCGCAGCGCAAGTTTCTTGCCGACGCGTTCACACGCTTCAACGTACAGTCGATTCGCCAGCTTGGAAATGTTCTGCTGTCTGATCATCTAGTTGCTGACGGCCTTCTGGATCTCCTCGGCGGATACATTCAAACGCAGCCCCCATTTTGCATTGTGTATTCCGGCTATCGGCAATTCTTGGTCTAACTTGACTGCACCAGGGGGCAGCCCCACCTTAAGTTTGGTGATTAGCGCTTCGTCTGCAAGCCCTAGGGTCTCCAGGACAAACCCCAGCCGTCGAATGATGGCGGCAATTTTCATCCGATGCGCATAATCAACGAGCTTTTCAAAGTTGACGCGCGACTTGGCCATGAAAACCGCTTTCGCCACTTCGACTATCCCACCGGAATAATCAGAACGAGCGAATCCGTCAATGAGCGCGCGCTCGAGATCGCTGGCAAATACTTGATGGTTGTTGCCGAGATCATGAGGGGCGAAACCAAAGAACTGAGCATGTCGGGTCGTGACGAAATGAACCATAGACCCTCCCAGATTTCTCGTCGGAAGGCGATGGGGTGTACTGACGTACATGTCGAACGACGGCTGCGTTACCAGACCATGCAGATCCAGAGCGGAGACATGCGACAGATAATAGGGCTTCCCTTCCATGCTGGCGGCGACTATCGCGTATCGATTGGTGAGATGAAAATCGACGCTCCCCATTTCGAAGGGGACAAGGTTGTAAAGACCTCTTCGGATGGGCGTGATTAGCCCGCGCTTCGCCGCAGCGTGCAGTATCCCCACGGCGTGAGCATGGTCTACCTCCATCAATCGGGCAGCGGTATTCAGATCAAAGACCAAGCGGTCCTGATCATGCAATTTCGTGAACAACAATGAGGTTTTCGGGCCCAAGGTCTTGGTGGCCTTCATGGTATCTCTCGCATCGATAATCGATCAATAGTCAATTTTAGTTGAATATAATATGCGCCACTTAGAAATAATGCAAGAGATTCAATGATAGTTGAATAGTAATCAATTATCGTTGAATATAAAATGCGGCATGGGCCCCTTTGGCGTGCCGCAGGCGATGTGCGATTCTCATAGGCGCGGACAATCCCGCGGAACAGACTGGATGCCCGCGCCCCGGCGGAATGCCTATGCACGGTCGCCCCTCCGCTGCGGCGTGCCTTGAGTTCACCGGGCAATGTCCCGAAGGGGCGCCGCGCCGAGAAGCTTCCCCAAAAAATGTCGGCCGCGACGCGATTTCGCTCACGGATGACAAGGCTGGGCGCTCATCGGAGAACGCTCAGCCTCCGGAACCTAACCATCCGCCGCGTCAATGAACGATGCGAAACCCCGTTATCCCTCGGTTTTGCGCGCGGCCATCAGCTTATGCGGTATCCAGCCATCGTACAGAACGTTCAGGTCCACAAGTGACCGCTCAACGAGATCGCCGACCACTTCCACCACATCAGGAAAGTAAGGCGGTGGGCCCAGGGACATGGAATCCATGGAGAGCGCCAGGCAGCGGAGCACCGACTCCACTTTCTCCAGATTGAAAAGCTCTGCTTGTATCAATTCCTTCAAACGCCCGTGCACGCGGACGCGCGAACCGCGTTCCGCAGACTGTGAGCTCTGCCTGTCCGGCGTCGCGACGTCTTTAGCGTCTGCTTTAGGCGCGTGGACCGGTTTAGTGTTCCGATGTTTGGCGGGAATTTTCGAGCGTTTCGCGGACGTTGGCTTGGTGCCCGGTCTTTTCAGCGGACGATTTCGGCGCGCAGGCGCCCTCGCGTTAGAATCGGTAGTAGCCATGATCATCACCTCGTATGATGGTTGTGGTTAGGCGTCCGGTCGTGTTAGTTGCACGATCGGGCGCCGCTTGGATTTCTAGGTTTTGCGACGACCCTTTATCGCTCCACACTTCATCGATAGCACGTCCAACAAAGGACAGAGCGCGGAATCGTCGTCTGGGAGGTGGGTTTACCGAAAGCGCAAACTTCGCGTTTGGTTGTTCCCGTCCCGTTAATCTAAGTCCTCCTGAGCCCTACGTCAAACACCCTGCTTGCCCGTGGCCAACCAGGCTCATCCGCATCCCCCGGTCCAGCGACTAAGCCCGCAACCCGGCTTAGTTCCTGCTTGGCGATGAATGAGACGGCCCTTTGGTCGAACGAGAGGTAACATCACCGCCAAGCCAGCTACCCCTCTTAAGCGATCAAGCCATCAGCGAAACCGCCGCTGGCTTTGAGCACTGCCCATCCGGCATCCGCTGTGGACGATTGACGGCAGCATGGCCGGCATCCAGCAGCGCCTCGAGGGCGTCGAGAATCTGGTCCTACCCGGGTTCAAATGGTTGGCGTTATTATCGCGCAGTACGCGCGAGTCCCGCTCGGAGCCGCCCCTAACCGCCAAAAGGGAAAGGGCCAACACCGGATTAACGGTGGTTGCGTGTTTCGGGTTGCTCTATACCCAAAGGGTTTGATAAAGGCCGAAGGGTCGAGAAGGGGCAAACGAACGGGCGTAACGGGAAAGGCCCTACCCCGCAGTCCATCGGAGCCGCACCGGAAAAGGCTAAAAGGCTCTCCTACCTTCGTCAGTGATGCGGCGGGGACATACTCCGCTTCCGTAAATTTGAATAAAGCGCGCTAATGCATGTACGTTTCTATCCATTCCGTGACACGCTCCATGACATCCCGTCTATTCGCCGTCGCGGACATGTTGTGACCTTCTTGACGATAAAGAAGGAACTGAGCCGGTGTTCCCTGTCTCGTCAATGCGGCATACATCCACGCAAGCTGTTCATGAGCGAGTCCGAACTCCCCGGCAATGAATAGCGTGGGTGACGTCGTGCCTTGAGCATTTCGAGTTGCCGACTGCCTGTCATAGGCCGCTCGCTTTTCCAAAGGAGACCCGCCATAAAGCCACTCGTCATATTCATTCGCGCGACCGCCGAGGCCCCAAACCATATCGGCTTCTCCCTCGTAGGACACGGCTACGCGAAAGCGATGCGTATGCGTAATAACCCAATTTGTCTCAGTAGAACCATAGCTGTGGCCCAATATCCCCAAGTGGTTCGCGTCGGCGATCCCTAAGCGTATTAACTCGTCGATCCCGCTCATGATGTCGTCGAAATCGCGATCGAATAGGTCGCCGCGTGCTCTGGCTTGCTCGATTGCGTTCCAACCGGCGCTACCGTCAGATCGATAATTGGGAGCGAAAACCACGTAGCCCTTTGCCGCCCAATAGTCGAAAACCAGTGGCGAGTGCAACGGCATAGCTGCCATCTCGCCCCTATCCCCGAATGGTCCCCCGTGGACCATAACCAAGGTCGGATAGCGTTGACCGGGGCGATAATCTACGGGACGTTCGAGGAACCCACTCATGACCGTGCCGTCTCGACTCTTCCAGTGCAGGACGCCACGCTCGCCCTGTAACAGCGCGCTCCGACCCTGAGATGAAAGAGTAGTGTTCTTCGCTCTCATCGACATGTTCGTGTACCATATCTCGTTTCTAGCAATCGGTAGGCGTGTGACATGAAATAATGGATGCATAGCGTCCCCGTCAGTCCAGGCCGCCTTTCGTTGGGCGTAGGACAATGCGATGCGCTTCTGCTGATTCACTGCGGGCAGCAGTTCTTTGTGCCCTTGCAAATCGCAATACTCGACCTGCCAATCTCCGGACGTATCGGCTCTTTCCCTGACATATAATCCATCGCTTCTTGACGCCCAGGCCAACACTTTGCTGGCTGCGCCTGCGATCGGCAACCGGGTCTCCATTCCGGTGTCCACTCTGACGATGCTCGCGACGTCGTACTGTGGGTAAGCTATTCCCAATATGTCCCGGTCGAACGCGATATAACGCCCGTCGGGTGATACGTGGGGAATCCCATCTTGCCCCACTCCACTTTTGATGACCTGCACGGCACCTGATACGGTATTCAATATGCTTATCGAGTTAGTGAGAACTTCCGCTTCGCTCAGACCTTGACTGAAGTAAGCTGCTCGACGCCCATCAGGAAACCAACCAATCCCGGCCACGCTATCTGCAGGTTCTGTCACGACGAGGCGAGAGACGCCGGATCTGCTGTCGATCAGCCAGATCTCCGTCACCTGCGTGTCTTTGAACAGTTGATGTTTTCCGTCATAAATAAGAGCGGTTGCTGAACCCGGTTCAAAGTGCTCCAGGTAATCGCTGCCTCGGGCAGCCGCTAAGTGTGAACCCACATGATGCGCAAACAGGATCTTCGAACTGTCCGGAGACCACGCATATTCGTAGTTGTTGAACCACCCGCTAAACAATCCTTCGGGGAAATGCGTCAGCTGATGCGATCGACCTGTGGTTAGTTCAAAAACCCAAAACTGCGGTCTATCGTTGTCACCCGTCGTCACGAAGGCGATACGTATGCCATCCGGTGATGGTTTAGGTCGGAACCCCTGAGCGACGGGTCGGGCGATCTGTCGGCGTGTATCGAAAATCTCAATCTGCGTATGAGCGCCGGCCGATTCTGTGTAAGCGTAAACCACGTTGTTCGACGCGCCGAGCCATGACAAATCCTCGACGCCACCGTCGTTCGCGGGGACGGTATCCGGCGCGTTGACCACATCCTCAATCGTGACAGCCCTCTCCTGGATGTCAGGCGTCGAGAGTTGGCTCGCATTCGTTGGAAATGAGGAGGTCATTCCACACGAAACGAGGGCAATCGATTTACGCACAGAAACACTCACAAAGCGACCCAATCCGGACGCGTTAGTCGAGTCAAATCCCACGCCGGAAAAAAAAGTGCTGGCGGTCGGTATTCGGGGCGGATCGCGATCCAGCAGATTTTGTGCGCTTACGCTCAGATGCAGTCCGCTAAGCAATCCGCCCCAATGGCTGGTGTCGAAGGAGAGTTGCGCATCCACGGTTGTCCAAGACGCGATGGCGGCAGCAGGATTCGTGGTGTTGTCAGTTTCCGAGCTAATGTAATTCACGAAGGAATTGAGCGACCACGGTCCCTGCTGCCAGGCTACCCCGAAACGCGATCTTACTTTCGCCGGATTGAAAATGGTGCCGGTAATGGTCGTCTCGGGGGAATTTGCGGTGAGCTTTTGGCCAATATGCAACCAAGCGGTATTGAGCGTTATATCGATGTCACCGAACGGCACGGTAAGGCGATAGCGGCCGGTGAGGTCGATTCCGTGAATAGCCTGCTCCTCAACATTTTGATCAAAGTTATTGATCAGAGCGACGACCTTGCTTGGATCGTAATTTGTCAGCGCGGTAAAATCTTCGAACTGACTTACTTGTGCTATGTAAGATGCAAGAAGCGCCGGGCTGGGATTGTGAATAATGTACGGTGCGTACAAAGGATTGGTGAGCGACTCTGCGAGGTCCGCAATTGGGTACCCGATTCGATCGCGATAGTCGATATTGAAATAGGTCAGGCTTGTGCTAAATCCCGGCGCCCAGCCGGGTTTGAAGTCTATTCCAGTGCTCCAAGTGCGCGCAGTTTCGGGCTTCAAAGACGCGTTTGACCCACTAGTCTCGAGGATCTGTGCGTCGGCGGGAGTGCTAACCCCGAACAGGCTAGCGTCCGCGGCCAATGCTTGCGTGAATCCGTGTTCCTCGATGAGCGTAGGGGCTCTGAACGACTTACCCCAACTTGCTCTAAGGCTAAGATCCTTTATAGGAGCGTAGACAATGCAAATTTTTGGCGTCGTCGTGCTTCCGAAATCGCTATAGTTCTCATGACGACCCGATATCGAAATCTCGGCCCGCTCCAATCCGATACGATCTGATTCAGGATGAACGAGGGGTATTCGGATCTCACCAAATTCATATGTCAGATGGCGCGATGCCGAAATGCCGTTGCCGTCGTGATATCCCTCACTCCGATAACCGGCTCCTATGGCCATCTGAACCGGCCCGGAGGGTAACTGAACTACAGGACCATTCGCCTGCGTCTCAACCAGAGCCATTCGGTTGTAATACTCGAATGGTGCGGATTGTCCCCCACTCATTTGGTCCTCAAGATCCTTGCTTCCCGACAGCGTAGCATCCATGGAAGCAGACCATCCCGCCGGGAGGTGTACCTCGATACCCGGAGAGATGCCGAATATGGTCACTCCGAAATGGGTGAACGAGGGTACCCCGTAGTTAAGGATCAAATCGGTGGTCCTATCTGAGTAAAGCCCTTCTACATACGTTTTGACATCGTCCGACACGCTTTGATGAGCGCTTGCGAAGACGGAGTTTCTTTTTGTGTCGGGCAACAGCGTCAGTGGGTTCGGAGCGGCGGCCGAGATGTCTCGCTGAGTCGCTAGCACTGGTTGCTGGTCGTCATGCTCATAACTGACCATCGCATTACCTCCGCTCCAATTGACACCAAAGAGTTGACTCGCTTCGCGCTCTTGAGCTCCTCCGCGGGTCGAGTCGCCGTAACGGAGGGCGGTTTGAGCGCCTTCATAATCTTTCTTCAGGATGAAATTCGCCACGCCCGCTACTGCATCGGAGCCGTAGATTGCGGAGGCAGGGTCCGTAAGGATTTCTACCCGCTCGATGGCGGCAATCGGAATGACGGAGATGTCGACACTGCCGTCGAATCCGTCAAATGCTAGCCTGTGCCCGTCGATGAGCGTCAACGTGGAGTCCGATCCCAGCCCTCGAAGGTTCACTGTAGATGCCGAGGAAACGTTGTTTGCGTTGTTGTTGCCCGATGCACCCACGACGCCCGGATTGACCCCGCCACCGGACGCTTGCGGAAGGCTGCGAATCACATCGCCAATTGTCGTATAGCCAGAATTCGCGATGTCGTCGGAGGTAACGGTGATAATTGGAGAGCCAATGGGAGGAGCACCTCGAATGTGCGTACCGGTTACGACGACTTCTTCGAGCCCCGTCTTTCCCGTATCTTGGGATTTTGAATCCGGAACGTTCGCATTTTCCTGATTTTGGCCTTGCGTCGAATCCGCTTGGGCCAGGCGAGGTTGCCCCGAGACAGGAGAGCCTGAATTCGATTGCGGTACTGCGTCCTTACTATTTTTTGAATCCGCGGCGGGCGAAACGCCAGCACGTGGCGAGGCGATCAACATTGCCCCGGAAGAATCGGTTTGCAGTTGCAACGGTGTGCCTGCAAGAAGTTTCGTGATTGCGTCTGCGGGTGCGAAGTCGCCGGAAACGCCTTTGGTGCGAAGACCCTTGAGCTGACTCGACTGATAGACGACTTCAACACCGGTTTGCTTGATCAGCGCTTCGAGCGCAACGGTTAAATCCCCGGCTGGAATCTCGACGTGTCGTACATTATCCGCATAACACAGCGCGACAAAGACAGTCGAACAAGCCAATGCGATCAGCGCTGATCGCAGCGTCAAACGTTTCTTCATTTCATCCCCATTTTTTGGAACTGGCTGTCGTTAACACGCAGCTAGGTATCGGGACGAACGGCGAAACTGAATCCGCACCTCGGTCGTTAAATATTTCTGCAACTTGCTTTGAGTGAGGTACTCCGAGTGGCAACGCGTAGTGGTCGATCTACGAACCACGCAAGATAATTCGGTCTTGTTGCTGCTCAGCTCGAATGAGCAAACCCGATTCGAGCAATCGCACGAAAGCGTCCACATTGTTGGAGCGGAAATTGCCGCCGATGCGCAATTCTGCAACGGTCGGATCGTCGATCACGATCTTGCGCGTATTGTAGCGATTGAACTCAGCCACTGCCGTTGCCAGCGGCGTGTCGTGAAATACCAGAAAGCCGTTGCGCCAACTCAACATCTCTTCGGCCGCGGGCAACGGCTTTTCCGCCACCAGTACGCCTGAGGCGTCACTTCGGGCGACGTTACCGGCCGCGAGCAGGGCGGGCGGCAAATCCGCCGTCGTCTTGTCATCGCGTTCCACGCGTACTCGACCTTCGATGACCACAACGCTGACGTCCTCCCCGTCGCGTCGCACGGAAAATTTTGTGCCGACCGCAATGACGCGGGCGTGACCCGCCCGAACCACAAACGGGCGAGCGGGGTCCTTCGTCACTTCGAAAAACGCTTCGCCATGCGTCAGCTCGACGCGACGCTCCTTGTCACTGACCGCGACATGCACTTGGCTGTCAGAATTCAGTGTGATGTTAGAGCCGTCCCTCAACGGGACGGCTTGGAGACCGCCGACCACCGTTTCGTATGACGAGCCCCTTGTTGCGTGGATGTACCAGCCCAGACCGCCCGAGACGATTAGAAGTACACTTGCCGCGAGACCATAACGCCAACGGTGCCGCTGGCCCAGTTTGCCCACCGACGCGACCGGAGATGCAACCTCATCCGGATCGCCGCTCAAAAAGGGGGAGTGCTGCCAAGCACCCGGCGGCGGAATCTGCCCGTGCGTCACGCCCGCACCCAGCGCCTTCAGCCGTTCCGCCTGCTGCCACGCTGCCTCCAGACGCAAAAAAGCCACCCGGTGCGTGGTGGATATGCGCAGCCAGTCGTTTAGGCCGGCCTGGTCTGCCTCGACCCAGTTGCCTCGATCGCGCCGAGCCAGCCAGCCCGCCGCCGCCTTTTCAATCTCTTTATTGCTGCTCATGTTCTTCCGACTCAGGTACATCCACGGTCTTCTTCCGACTCAGGTACATCCACGGTCGTTGGATTCACCGGCTTAGCCGCGAGTTCATCCCCAAATAGGAACCCCGCCAAGAAACGAATCCCTCGGGCCACATGTTTCTCCACGGTGGTTTCCGCGATATTCAAGCGCCGCGCAACGTCCCTTTGCGATAACCCCTCCACCTTGCGCATCCAGACAACGCCTCGACATTTGGCGGGAAGTCGATCAAATGCCTGTGACAAATGCCGCAATTCCTGCACCGCACTCACACGCCGTTCCGGTGATAGCTCATCTACCGTGACGCTTAGCGCGTCTAAATCCTCCACGCTTTCGATCGAGACCACCCGTCGTCGCCGCACATAGTCCACCATAAGATGCCGTGCGGTCTGAAATAGAAACGATTTCGGCGACACCGGCCGCGACTTGGCCGCCGCCTCGTACACGCGCACATAGCAGTCTTGGCGAATATCGTGAATCTCCGATCGCTCGGACCAGGTGCGCGCGAGATAGCGCGTCAACGCGGCTTCATGCGCGACGATCTCACGGATGAACCAACGGTCGAGGTCTTCATCCATAGCGGCCAACATACGCGTTACTTGAACTTAATAAAAGCAAACGCCGGGATGGACGGTGAGATAAAAAATAATTGCGTGTGGAATGTGCGGATAAGTGAGGTTCGTTCGTCATGGTTAGGTTGGGCGGGTGCAGCCCAGTTTTCTGATCCGAAACTAACACCATGGAGAGCTCCGGGCGTGAGCCACCCGCGACCCAGGACACTGATAGTTTTCGTCTGCAAAAATCCGCCTGCTACTCTATCCATCGCCGTCGTCCTGCGCCCCGACGATCTTTTATCCGCGGTCCTACCCGGGACGCCAGTTCAGCAGTTTCCGGATTGCCGTTGCGTATCCCAGGCCGTAGAGTCTACGTCCCTTGGCATTCAGGATTTCTCCGAGCTGCCCTTCGCGCCATCCTTCCTGCCTGAGAAACTCGGCGGATATCGCTTTCGCCAACGCCTCCTTTTCTGTGGGCAGCAATTGGTGGTTTGCCGTCAGTACCTGCATCACCTGACCGCTGGTGCCCCTGATGTCACCGGGCAAGACGCGGCGATCAACCACGATGTTGGCTTGTGCCCGCAATAGGCTGACTTCCG
>WNFN01192247.1_pt1 | contig 12684 bp, 9 predicted proteins | sample 5400161 | NCBI WGS metagenome assembly WNFN01 (sample SAMN13153353, study PRJNA577476) | soil metagenome | isolation source: 80 cm saprolite on Douglas fir-dominated hillslope | place: USA:California | collected 2013-09-17
GTGAACCAGCAACGCGCGTCGCTCGAAGCCGCTGAGGCAGCTTCGCATGCCGCTGAAGCCGATCTGGCCCATGCCAAGGTCGATGCTGAAGGTCCGGACGTGCCTATCCTTAAGCGCGCTTATGAACGCGCTCAGGTGATGGCCAAAGAAGGAGTGCTCTCCACCTCCGCCCTGGAAGACGCGCAAAAGAATTACGAACTTGCGCTCAACAAGCAGCAATTGGGAAAAGCGAACGAAGTCACCGCACGCGCCAAACTTCGCCAGACACAGGCGCAGGTTTCGCAAGTCAAAGCCCAGTTGGACCAGGCCGAGCAGCAATTGCGCTACGCGACGATTGTCTCGCCCCTTGACGGCGTGGTGCTCTCTCGCGATGTGGAAGTCGGGACGGCCGTGAGTTCCATCCTGGTCCTGGGCTCGTCCGCGACACTGGTGATGACGCTGGGCGAGACGCGCGAGGTCTACGTGCTGGGCAAAGTCGACGAAAGCGATATCAGCAAGGTCTATATAAATCAGCCGGCGCGAATCAAAGTGGAATCTTACAAAGACCGTACCTTCGTGGGACGCGTCACCAAGATTTCTCCCATGGGCGTGGAGAAGGACAACGTAACCACTTTCGAAGTTCGGGTCTCCATCGATAACACCAAAGGCGAACTGAAAGCCATGATGACGGCCAACGCGGAAATCATTCTCGAAGAGCACAAAGGCGTGCTGATCGTGCCCGAGGGCTCCGTAATTTATGACAAGGACCGCCACGCATCCATTGAGGTACCAGACCCGAAAGCCAAAGACGGTAAGAAGAAAATGGCGGTGACGGTCGGCATTTCGAACGGCTCAAAGACCGAATTGCTTTCGGGATTGAACGAGGGCACGCAGGTAATTCTGCAGTAACACCGAGAAATCCGTCAGGAGAAAAGCTATGAAATCAGCAAGAAATCTGGGCCTACTCCTTCTTATTTTAGGGACGTGCGTGTGGCAGGCTGCTGCTTCGGAAACGGGCGGCTTCGAGCGTACTTTAAAGGTTTCCAGCGGGGCGATCACTGTGGAGGTCTCGTCCGGGGCGGGCAACATCACAGTGAACACGGGCGGAAATGGCCAGGTGCACGTTGTCGCCAAGATACGCGCTCGCGATTCGTGGTTTGGGCTGAGCGCTGCGGAGAAGATCCGCCGCATCGAGCAGAACCCTCCGGTGGAACAGCAGGGCGATACGATCCGGATCGGCCGCATTGAAGACCGCGAACTGACACAGAACATCTCGATTGATTACGACGTTACCGTTCCGGCGCAAACCAAACTCACGTCCAATACAGGTTCTGGCGACCAGACTTTGCGCGGCCTTCAGCTTCCGCTTAACACCAAGACAGGATCGGGAAATATTACGGTTGAAAATTCCGGCGCTAGTGTTCACGTGAGCTCCGGCTCGGGAGACTTGAAAATCAACAACGTCAAGGGTTCTGTGACCGCGTCAACAGGAAGCGGAACTATTAAGGGCTTCGGCATCGGAGGAGAGGTCAACGCCAACGCCGGAAGCGGCAACATCGAGTTTGAGCAAGTCGCGTCGGGTAACGCGCGGGTTGAGACCGGCTCGGGCAACGTAAAGCTGCGCGGAATCAAAGGCGGACTCTGGGCGCAAACCGGCAGCGGTGACATCCACGCTGAAGGCCAGCCCACCAGCGACTGGCGCGTGGGCGCGGGCTCTGGAAACATTGATTTGAAAGTTCCTTCGGAAGCGTCGTTCACGATCGATGCGCGCACCTCGTCGGGCCGCTTCAAAATAGGCCGCCCAGTCACCATGCAGGGTTCGCTGTCACGCAACCATATCCAAGGCAAAGTCGGGAATGGCGGCGTATTGCTCGACCTTCATACCGGATCGGGAGATATCAATATCAACTAGGCTTTCGCATAACTCCTCTGCATGGCAGTCTGACGTGCTTCAGACTGCCTTTCTTCTTGGCTCATTAGCCGTCGGCCAGATAGCGGTGTACGAACGGTGCGCTCTCGTCGTTCATGAAACCTCACTACCGCCGCTTGCGGCAGGCGTCATCAGATAAATGGAAGCCTGATATCGCGCTTGAGATGCCATTGACGGCGGGCTGTCCCTGGTATCCAGGTCAGGAACGGCGCAGTTTGATATGCGATGAACGACAGCGCTTGCAGTGGAACAACCATCCTAAGGAGCAGAATCGGCCGCGTTGCCTGCGCGGAGGTGCAAGTATGTTTCCGCAGCTCACACAATATTCCGACGTCGGTATACTTCTTCTCCGGCTCATGGTGGCGCTGATATTCGTCAGCAGCGGATGGAACCATCTGAAAGATCCAGCAGCCCGCAGCAAGAGCATCGGCATGAGCAAGGGCTTCACCGCGTTTCTGGGAGCGGCTGAACTGCTGGGCGGTCTCGGCGTCGCATTTGGTGTACTCACGCAGGTCGCTGCGCTGGGCCTGATCCTGATCATGCTCGGCGCCATTCAAAGAAAGATTGCGGTATGGCACACCGGCTTCTGGGGCAGGCATTTGGACGGCTGGCACTACGATCTGATGTTGATTGTGATGAACCTCGTCATCGTTCTGACCAATGGCGAGAAGTACTCATTGTGGCCGGGGTAGTGAGAGAGCAATTAGCATTCAGCCCCTGAACGTTCTGCGCGGCGTACGGCAAGCTTCTTCCGAAAAGGTAATCGCCACTCAGAATGTCTAAGTTGAACGGAATGCCGCAGTTGGTGACTTGCAACCGCTGCGAATTCCCGATCGCGCAGGAGTATTCAGGCGGCTGAGCGCTGATTGCTATTGTTTCAGCGGAATCATCCCGACAACGTCCCCGCCGTTTCGATCGACTGCATGCACCATCAGATTGTTGAAACCATCCTTGAGCTCCGGATATTGCGCCGCCAGGGCAACCGCCAGGTTGCGGGCGTCGGCCATTGTGGCATTGAAGTCGGTGGTGCTGGGAACGGAGTATGTCACGTTCAGATCGAGTGCTTTCTCAGAACGGAAAACGCTCATGTTGGTAATGCTGTAGCTCTTTCCGTTCGCGGAATAGCTCACCGCGTTGCCGCCAACAGGAACGTCCTTGGGCTGGACATTGTTCGATTCCTGGATGATCTTGGAAAGCAACTTGGTATCCATAAACATGACAGGCGCCATCAGGTCCCACGACTGGAAGTAGTAGAACCAGGCGTTGTGGAACTGGCCCTTGGTCTTGTACTCGCGAGCGCGCTCCAGGAACCACAGACCGTCGTGGCCCATGGCCGCCTCCGGACGCACATAGAGGCCAGCGATCTTCCAGCCGCCGACTTCCTGAAAAATCGTAGTGAGAGCGTAAGGGCCTTTGCTGCCGGTGACGTCCTGGATAACGACCCCGTACTTACCTGCGGGCAGGCCAGGGATGTCAAATTCAGCGCTGTTCGCCGTAGCCTCGTTGGCGCCAAAGACTCCACAATAAAACCTGCCGTCAGGGTTAGGCGCAGCACCGGTATCGAGCAAAAACGTGATCCGCAGCTGCCGGTTGGCCCCGGCAAGGGCAGGACGGTTCTCAGACGCGCCATTCACGATTCCGTCTGCGCTGGACTGCGCGCTGGGCGCGATATTTTGACGTATGGCAGCGAAGTCACCCTGGCTGGCCTGGTCAAAAATCTTCTGGGCCGCGGCCTCAATGCCAGTCCTGACTGGACCGGCAATCTCGTCGCTGGTCTCGCAACTTTGCGACCAAGCCGCGGTTCCGGCCGCAATCATTACAAACGCTAAAACTGTGCTCTGGATGGAGAGTTTCATGTAAGGTCCGAACAACGCGCTACTCTGCTTCAAGTTTAAGATGCACCCCAGGAAGACGCGGTTAGCCACGCCTCCGGTATCTCACGCTCATACTTAGGGGCTTCTTCAGACATTTTACCTATTTTGGCATCCAGCAACTCTGACGAGAAAAATTAAGCCAGCAAGAGCGGTTCCTTACAGCGTTCTATGCATTAGGAGTAAAATCGAGTGAACGGCCGGATTACTCCGTCAGAACTCATGTTTCGTTTCTCACTTACATCTTTGCTACTCGTCCTTTTCCTGGTCTCTCCGGGAACCAGCCAGAATTCCGCTCCGCAGAAGCAGAAGAAAGCCAAGTCGCAGCGGGTCAAGATTGACCATCCTTCCACTTCCAGCACTGAGCCTTGGGGTCCGCGCGCGGAAGTGGACCCGCCAGTTCCTCTGCGTCCGGAGCAGATGCCGCCAGTGCAGCCACGCGTGAGTTATCGCGACGGATTGCTGACCGTGGAGGCGCCGAACTCCTCGTTGGCCAGCGTTATTACGGCCATCGATAACAAGACGGGCATTGCATTCGAAGGCCTGCAGGCCGCATCAGAACGTGTGGCCGTTCGCACCGGACCAGCTCCGGTCGGCGAAGTTCTTACCGAGCTGCTGCGGGGTTCGCGCTTCGATTACATGATCATTGGCCGCGAAGACAACCCTAATATCGTGCAGCGCGTGGTGCTTACGCCAAGAGGTAGTGCGGCTTCTCCATCGGCAGTAGCGAATACTCCTCAGAATTCAAACCAGCGGCAGGTGGAAGAGGAAGAAGTGACCGGCGAGCCTGCGCCCGTACAGTCAACCCGTCAGGACCTGCAGCTGCGTCCACCGCAGCCTCCGCTGGTGCGACAGCAACAAAGCAACGGCTCGGCACGGACTCCGGAACAAATGCTGGAAGAGATGCGGCAGCAGGACCTGCAACGCCGGCAGCAACAGCAGAAGAACAAACCGGACGACCCTCCGCTTTAGACGCCCACAGATAATGTGTTGGGAGACGGCGGTCTCTCTCTGAAATCCCGAAGCGTCAGCGAGGGATCCATATCGCTGCGAAGGCTCCAAAGGGCAACCAAATCCCTCCCACCGTTCATGGAAGTCTATATAGATCCCTCGCTGCGCTTCGGGATTTCAGAATAGCTTCGGGATTCCAGAATTAAAGAGGCTGCTCTTCCACGGGAGGATACTGCAATCGTGAAATCGCTTTAGCGTGTGGAAGCCGATGTGGCAATGGTCGCACGGGCCGGAGCTGTTGCCGTCCGGGGCTTGCGGCTGATGGCACGGACAATTGTGGATGTGAGCAGGTATCCGCAACCGACCCCAAAGGCAAGCGTTGAAGCAATTGTGACAAGGACTGTGGAAGAGACCAATAGTGTTCGCATCAGTTCAACTCTCTAAGATGACAAACCTGAGTGCCTGGTTTGTCTTGCGTGCAGTTAGATTCTCCTTCAGAATGCGTTTCTTGTATCGTAACGGTCGTGCTGGATTGCCGTTGGACTTTAGTCACCTGCCGCCTGCAAGACACCGAGTCCACCGCATTCGCAATCTATCGCGTATTGACCAATCACGATATTGACTACTAAGATACGGATGTAGAGTTGCGCGCTTACCTCTCCGGACCACTCTGTGCGTCCGGTTGCACATTTCGGCAGCGTGCCGCTCTGCTCCAGGTTACCGGTCCCATGGCTATCAACAAGATCACGGTGCGCGGCGCTCGCCAGCACAACCTCAAAAACATATCGGTCGAAGTTCCGCGCAACACCTTCACCGTGATCACGGGCCTCAGCGGCTCAGGCAAATCCTCGCTCGCTTTTGACACCATCTACGCTGAAGGCCAGCGGCGTTATGTGGAGACGCTCTCCGCATACGCGCGCCAGTTTCTCGACCAGATGGAGCGCCCGGACGTGGACTCCATTGACGGTCTGAGCCCGGCAATCTCAATTGAACAAAAGACTACATCGCGCAGCCCGCGTTCCACAGTAGGCACAATCACTGAGATTTACGACTATTTGCGCCTGCTCTATGCGTCAGTAGGAATTCCGCATTGTCCGCAGTGCGGGAACCCCATCAGCCGGCAATCGGCGGAACAGATCGTACAGCGCGTAATGCAGCTCAAGCCGGAAGACCGGGTCATGGTCATGTCGCCGATCGTCCGCGGCCGTAAAGGCGAATTCAAGGCCGAACTAGCCAAGCTGGTCCAGCAAGGATATGTACGCGCTCGCATTGACGGCGAACTGCGCCACCTGGACGAAGAGCTCGACGATCTGCAACTCGACAAGCGAAAAAATCACACCATTGAAGTCGTGATTGACCGTCTGCTGGTTAAGCCTGGGATCGAGAAGCGTCTGGAGCAGTCCGTGGCCACGGCCATGAAGCTTGGCAATGGGCTGGTGCAGGTGGCAGTGGTCGGCGGCGAGGAGCATCTCTACTCCTCGCGCATGGCGTGTCCGGATTGCGGAATTAATATTCCAGCACTTGAACCGAGGTCGTTTTCGTTTAATAGCATCTACGGCGCCTGCCCGGAGTGCAACGGCCTTGGCAGCACCGCCTCCGGATCAACTTATCTGCAACGCATGTTGGAGATTGTTGGCGCGGCGTACAAGATCGACCTGGCGACTCCGTTTGAGAAATTTCCGGCCAAGGTCCAAAACCTGCTGCTCTTTGGCCCTGGAGAAAAAGAAGCACCGCGAGTAGGCTTCCGCGGGGTGCTCGGCTTCCTGAAGCAAAATTTGGAAGAGTCAACTTCAGAGAGCTATCGCGAGTGGCTGCTCGGCTATATGTCCGCGACCAGGTGTTCGGTCTGCCAGGGCCGAAGATTGCGCGCGGAAAGTCTTGGCGTGAAGGTGAACGGATTTTCTATTGCAGAATTCACCGCGCTGCCGATATCCCGCGCGGTTGAAGCCGCTGCCAATATCCAGCTTAACGAACGCGAAAAAACCATCGCAGGCCGGGTGCTCCATGAAATCAGCGAGCGCCTGCAATTTTTGAATGCCGTGGGTCTGGGGTATATGTCGCTCGACCGCTCCGCCGCCACAATCTCAGGCGGCGAGGGCCAGCGGATTCGTCTGGCAACGCAGATTGGCTCCAGGCTGCGTGGCGGTCTCTACGTATTGGACGAGCCCTCGATCGGCTTACATCATCGCGACAACGCGCGGCTGTTGCAGGCGCTCGAAGCGCTGCGTGATCTGGGCAATACCGGATTGGTCGTGGAACACGATGAAGAGACGATCCGCCGAGCCGATTACGTAATCGACCTCGGTCCCGGAGCCGGCCTTCACGCAGGCGCTGTAGTTGCGTCCGGAACGCCGGAAGAAATCATGCGCCAACCGGAGTCGCTGACCGGGCAGTACATCGCGGGGACCAGGAGCATCTCCACTCGATTTGAGCCACGAGCCACGAATGGAAAAGCCATCACCGTGCTGGGCGCCCGTGAAAACAACCTGCGCGGCATTGACGCAACATTTCCCCTGGGCGTGATTACCGTTGTGACCGGCGTCTCCGGGTCGGGCAAGTCAACTCTGGTAAATGACATTCTCTACCGAGCTCTGGCCAAGGAGCTCTACCGTTCGCGCGAGGCGGCGGGAGCGCACAAAGCAATCGCAGGCGCGGAGCACGTTGACAAGGTCATTCGCATTGACCAGTCGCCGATCGGCAGAACGCCGCGCTCCAACCCCGCGACCTACACCGGCGTCTTTACTCACATTCGCGACCTGTATGCCATGCTGCCGGAATCGCGCGAGCGCGGCTACAAGGCCGGACGCTTCTCCTTCAATGTCTCCGGCGGCCGCTGTGAGCACTGCCAGGGTGAAGGTGAACGCCGCATTGAGATGAATTTCCTTCCTGACGTTTATGTCTTGTGCGAAGTCTGCGGCGGCAAACGTTACAACCACGAGACGCTGGCGGTGAAGTTCAAGGGCCAATCGATTGCCGATCTCCTTGAGACCGCCGTCTCTGACGCTCTGCCGATTCTCGAAGACATTCCCCAGATCAGACAGAAATTGCAGACCTTGGAAGACGTCGGCCTGGGATATATCAAGCTGGGACAATCGGCAGTCACGCTCTCCGGCGGCGAAGCGCAGCGGATGAAGCTGGCCAAAGAACTTTCCAAGCGGCAGACCGGTCGCACTCTCTATCTGCTCGATGAGCCCACCACCGGACTGCACTTCGAGGACGTTAGCAAGCTGCTGGAGGTAATTCATCGGCTCACCGACCTCGGCAATTCTGTGATCATCATTGAGCACAACCTTGACGTAATCCGAAACGCTGACTGGATTGTTGATCTCGGTCCGGAGGGCGGAGAAGAAGGCGGGCGCATCGTTGCTCAAGGAACTCCGCAGCAGATTGCGAAGGTCAAGAAGTCCTACACCGGACAGGCGCTGGCTGCGTACTTTGACCGGACCAAGGCCCAGGCCTCGCGCCAATAGCGGCCAATGCGCGAGAAATGCGTCTCTTTGGCCGCTCGCGCATCAAATATCCACTGATGTACATTGGTTTGTAGCGTCACTTTTCAGACAATGTCTACTCCCGAATCCATCCCGCAGAACTTGCCGCCTCAGCCGCTTGCAACCGAGGCCATGGTGCAGGCGCCGGTCCGCCGCAAGCGCGAAGAGCCCGTGTGGAACCTGTGGGAAGTGCTCGGGCTGGCAGGTTTTTCCTTCGTGGCCCTGTTTGCGCTCGCAATCGTTGGCGCCATCGTTGTTGCCGTGCTCCACCAGGCTGGACTCGTACCTGTGACTCCCGACGCCTTGTTTAGGAACATCTCATTCGGAGTGGTTCTGCAGGCCGAAGCGTACGGACTGTTGCTGGGAGTGATGGTCTTGCTGGTAGAAAAAAAGAGTCCGGGCAATTTTGCTCCGGCCATCCGCTGGAACCCTCCCAAGGGCAAGTGGATCGTTATATCGCTGCTGGGTGGTGTGCTGCTGGCTGGAGTCGCTGAAGTTCTGGGCGTGCTGCTGCATAAGTGGACCCCTACCTCCATGCCGATTGATGAGTTCCTGAAAGACCCCAACTCCGCTTACGTGCTCTGCTTTTTTGGAATACTGATCGCGCCGCTGATCGAGGAGTTGTTCTTTCGCGGCTTTCTCTTTCCGGCGCTCGACCGCAAGATCGGCTTGGTTGGCGGCGTTGCCATCACCGCCGCGGTGTTCGCGGCCATCCATCAGGGACAATTGGCCCACGCCTGGGCGCCGCTATCGATTCTGTTTGTTATTGGCGTGTGCCTTACGCTGGTCCGGGCCATCACCAAATCGGTCGCCGTAACCGTGCTGATGCACGTCGCCTATAACCTGACGTTGTTTACTCTGCTGTATTTCGCCACGGACGGCTTCCGCCATCTTGAACGCGCATGACGTTGGATTGTCTCGCGCAACTCTGATAGTTTTGAATTTCATGACAATACAGTCCCCTCGTGAACAACTGCTGCACTTGATCGCAGAGAGATCATTCCGTCTCGGCGACTTCACGCTCTCTTCCGGACGCAAAAGCGATTACTACATCGATTGCCGGACTACTACGCTCCATGCACAGGGTGCAAATCTCACTGGGCAAGTGTTTCTTGATCTCATCCGGAAGCAGGGCTGGGCGCCGGACGCGATCGGCGGACTCACCATGGGCGCCGACCCCATCGTTGTAGCTGTCTCGCTGCTGAGCGCACAGGACACTGCACACCAGCCGATCCACGGCTTCCTGGTGCGGAAATCCGAAAAAGCCCACGGCATGGGACGCCGCATTGAAGGCTTCCAGGAGAAAGGCGCAAAAGTCGTGATCGTAGACGACGCATGCACCACCGGCGCTTCCACCATCCAAGCCATTGAAGCGGCGCGAGAGTTTGGGTTCGAGCTCGTGGGCACAGTTTGCCTGGTCGAGCGCGAAGAAGCAGAAGGACGTGAGGCGGTGGAGAAGGCGTCCGCGCCGGCGCCGTTTGTTTCTTTGTTCAAGTCGGGCGAGGTGAAGGCCGCGCACCTGAAATTAATTGGGTAATTGAGTAATTTGGTAACTGGGTAATTGAAGAGCTGCAGGCTTGAAAATTACCCAATTACCAACTTACCCAATTACCCAATTCTTCCGTTTACAATCAACCTGTGATCAAAACTCTTGAATGGACCGATGCAGGCGTGCGTTTTATTGACCAAACGCGCCTGCCGACGGAGGAAGTCTACGTCACCTGCCGCACCTATCAGGAAGTGGCTGTCGCGATCCGCGACATGATTGTGCGCGGCGCCCCGGCTATTGGTGTGGCGGCAGCCATGGGGATTGCTTTAGGCGTGCAACAATCGTCCGCCAAGGATGCGAATGATCTGCGCCGCGATCTGGACCAGATTTCGAAGACCATTGGCGAGACGCGGCCTACCGCCGTTAATCTTTTCTGGGCAATTCGCCGCATGAAGGAGAAGTTCGAATCCGTTTCACGCCGCAGTATTGACGAAATCAAGTCCGCGCTGGTTCATGAAGCGCAGCAGATGCACGTGGAAGACATTGCCGCGAATCAAGCTATGGGACGCCACGGCGCGGCGCTCATGCCTGCCTCCGGCGGAGTGCTGACGCATTGCAACGCTGGCGGTCTGGCGACTTGTGGATACGGCACCGCGCTGGGAGTGATTCGTTCGGCCGTTGCGTCAGGAAAGCAGATTCACGTCTACGCCGACGAAACGCGCCCGTTCCTGCAAGGTTCGCGTCTGACTGCCTGGGAACTCATGAAAGATGGCATTCCTACCACCGTCATCGCCGACAACATGGCAGGCGCGATCATGAAGCAAGGCAAGATCAGCGCCGTAGTCGTGGGCGCGGACCGCATTGCCGCGAATGGCGACGTTGCCAACAAGATTGGGACCTACACCGTAGCGGTCCTGGCAAAAGAGCATGGCATCCCGTTCTACGTCGCGGCGCCGTGGTCCACGGTGGACATGAATACTCCCAGCGGCGAACAGATTCCAATCGAACAACGTTCGCCCAAAGAGGTCACCCACCACGCCGGAAAGCAGGTCACCCCGGATGGCGTACGCGTGGAGAATCCAGCTTTTGACGTGACGCCTTCACGATACGTGAGCGCTATCATCACCGAGCGTGGGATTGCGCGCGAGCCTTTTGGGGAGTCATTGCGCGAACTGGCTACGTCGGTGGCCGTGTCTGCCTGAGCGACAAGAATAATGAGACAACTACACATCTTCATGATCGCAGCAGCTCTTCTCACCTGCGGCATTCTTTACGCGCAGTCTGCTCCGCGGACGCAAGGCATTACCGCGAAACCGACGCCGGTAAGCGAGAGCACGCGCAACGCTCTATTGACCGCTCGCGAGGCCGTTTGGCGTGCGCAGTTTCTGGCTGATCCCTCTTTGATCCCGCCGGAAACCATTGGCATTGTGGAGTGGACGGACGATTGGAAGCATCGCGACGACATTATTGCCGGCGCGAAGGAAGCTGCGGCCAACGGACTGACGATCAAACGGCTCGAGTTTCCCAAGACTGAGATTCAACTCTATGGAGACACCGCTATCCTGTACTCGACCTACATTTACGAAGCCGAGTTCAATGGCCAGAGCGCTGGAGTGGAGAGCGGACGCTCCACCGAAGTCTTTGTCCGCCGCAATGGCAAGTGGCTCAACTCAGGCTGGCATGTGGATTCCGGGCTTCATCTAACGCCCCGCGAGAACCTGCGCAAAACGCTGCTGGGCCTCCGCGAATCAATCTGGCGAGCTTACTTCAACAACGATTCGAAAATCTTGCAGCAGACTTTGCGCCCGGATTTTATTCGGCTTGACGAAGAAGCCGGGGGTTTCAAGAAGCGTGAAGACATCCTAGAACAAGCGAAAAAACTTACTGATAGTGGTGTAAAACTCGTGAACCTGGAGTTCCCTCATACTGAGTTGCGCGTCTTTGAGCAGACTGCAATCCTATTTTCCGATTTCCGGGTTGAACTGGAATCGAATGGCCAGCGCCTGGCGCCAGTAGCCGGACACACAACTGAGACATTCATCTTGCGCGACGGCAAATGGTATGGTGCGGGCTGGCACTACAGCACTGCCACTCGCACCGCGCAGTAAACTTAGCCATTCCTCAACGCTTCATTTGGGTCTACCTGCATTGCCCGGCGTGCAGGCAGGTAGCTCGCCAGCATCGCGATCAACAGGAAGAGCAACGGAGTCAGCGCAAAGGTAGTCAGATCGCGTACGCCCACCTTGTACAGGATTTCGGCAAGGAAGCTGGACATCACGCGGCTTAAGATCAGCGCCGCTACTAAGCCAATACCGACGCCAGTAAGAGCGAGCGCCAGGCCGTGGCCCACCACGAGGCGCACGATGTCGGATTTTTCGGCGCCCAGTGCCAGACGTATGCTGATCTCCTGGCGACGCTGTGCGACCGTGTAAGCCAGCACTCCATAGATCCCTACAACGGCCAGCACGAGCGCCGTCGATGAAAAAACTCCCAGCAACAGCATGATGAAACGCGACTGGCCGCGCGAGGCGTCCATGAGTTCCTCTGCGGTCTGAATGCCGGTGACCGGCTGGTCAGGATCTACTGAAAAGATTTGTGCGCGCACCGCTGAGACTATGCTGTGCGGATCCACGGAGGTGCGCACCAGAAGATTCATGTTGCCCCACGGCAACTGGGGAAATGGCAGATAGATCTGGGGGTCGGCCGGAAGGGCGAGACCGTGGTTCTTTACGTCACCGGCTACGCCTACAATTTCCGCGGGTGGTTGACGCCCAATCGTTAGGTGCTTGCCTACCGGATTCTGATTAGGCCAGTAGCGATGGGCCAGCGTCTCATTGATGATGACCACCTTGGCCGACTGCGCATTATCAGCATCGCTAAATTCGCGCCCGAACCGAAACGGAACGCGCATCGTCCGGAACCAGGATGGGCTGATCGCCTCAACGATGATGAAAGGCCGCTCGGCCAATGCTACCT
>WNFN01191079.1_pt1 | contig 12681 bp, 12 predicted proteins | sample 5400161 | NCBI WGS metagenome assembly WNFN01 (sample SAMN13153353, study PRJNA577476) | soil metagenome | isolation source: 80 cm saprolite on Douglas fir-dominated hillslope | place: USA:California | collected 2013-09-17
TCGGCGGGCTGTTGATGGAAATCGTCACGCGGCCGCAGCCGCGCGCGGAGCCGCCGGCCGCCTCGCGCCGGCGGATCGCCGCCGTCGTGCTCGCCGCCGGCCGTTCGACGCGCATGGGTGGACCGAACAAGCTGCTCGCCGAGATCGCGCGCCGCCCGCTCGTGCGCATCGTGGTCGAGGAGGCGCTGGCGTCGCGCGCCAATCCAGTCATCGTCGTGGTGGGACACGAGCGCGCAGAGGTCGAGAATGCGCTCGCGGGGTTACCGGTCCAGCTCGTTCATAATCCGGAGTTTGCCCAGGGGCTGGGCGCGTCGCTGCACGCTGGCATCGCCGCCGTGCCGGCGGACGCCGACGGGGCGATCGTCTGCCTGGGAGACATGCCGCAGGTCGATGCGGGTCTGATCGACCGGCTCATCGCCGCCTTCGATCCCGACCGCGGTGCGCTCGTCGTGATGCCGACCGTCGAGGGCAGGCGGGGCAATCCGGTGCTGTGGTCGCGGCGGTTCTTTCCCGAGCTGATGGCGATCGAAGGCGATGTGGGCGCGCGCCACTTCATCGTCCGCTACAGCGAGGCGGTGGTCGAAGTCCCGCTCGAGGGCAAGGCCGCGCTGGTCGACGTCGACACGCCGGAGGCGCTCGTCGGCGTCAAAGCCGCAATCGAGGGCGCTTTCTCGAAATGAATGTCCCGGGCGCGCGGCCCGGGACGGATCATTCGGCAGTTCGATCAGCCGCCGGGACGGCACCACAAGAGGGTGCAGATCGGCACCGGGCTGTTGCGCTCGCAGCGCCGCAGCGCGAAGAGTTTGGCGTCGATGATGTCGTAGCTGCGGGCCCGTCCGCTGGAACCGAGCCCCGTCGCAAAGCAAACCCACGCCGAGGCCTCGGACGAGGCCACCGCCAGCAAGGAAGCGGCAACGACAAACGCAGCGAAAGTCCGTCCCATCTCGTTCTCCTCAGGTGGCCCCTCGACTAGCGCACGCGAGGCCACGCACGGCCAGGCGCCCAGGGCATAGGTTTCTTCCTGCTGGCTTCGTTTGGCCAAAATGAGGGCGGCGCGATCGCCTCGCGCTGCTGGCTTCGTTTGGCCAAAACAAAATGAGGACGGGCTCGATCGTCGCTGGCCACGCTTGCGGGTCAGCGCGCTTTGCAAGCCTCAAAAAGCTGGTGCCCACAGACGTCCCGGTTGGCTTCGTTTCGCCAGAATGAGCGCAGGTCCAGCCGCTCTCCAGAAGCGCTTCCGGTCGCTCGGTTTTCTGACTTGAAGGGATTGCGGCCCTTCCGCCCCGTCGTTATATTATGACTGACCAGTCAGTCATTTTGAGGGCAGCATGGTCGACGACCTCAGCAGTGCGGGAAGGCGCCGTGGCAGGCGCGTCGGCACAGGCGCGGGGCGGAAGGGCGCACGAGCGGTGCGCCGGGACGAGCGACGCGCGGCCATTCTCGCCGCCGCGCTCGAGGAGTTTGCCGCGCGCGGCTTTGCCGCCACCCGGCTCGACGACGTCGCCCGCCGCGCCGGCGTCGCCAAGGGCACGATCTACCTCCACTTCCGCGACAAGGAGAGCCTGTTCCAGGAACTCGTGCGCGCGATGCTGAGCCCGCTGGTGGGCACGATCGAGGCGGCGGCGCTGCGCGATCTGCCCATTCGGGCCGTGGTCGAGATGATCGTCGACCTGTTCGTGAACGAAATCTACGGCACGCGGCGCAAGGACGTGATCCGGCTGATCATCGCCGAGGGGTCGCGCTTTCCCAAGCTCGCCGAGTTCTACTATCGCGAGGTCATCGCGCGCGTGCTGCCGGTCATGCGCGCCCGGCTCACCTTGGCGGTGGAACGCGGCGAACTCCCCCACGACGCGCTCGCCCGCTTTCCGCAATTGCTGGTCGCGCCCGCCCTTGTATCCATCATATGGAACGCCCTGTTCGGGCGCTTGGCTCCGCTCGATGTGCGCGAGCTCATGCGCGCGCACCTCGAAGTGCTGTTCGGGACGAGGGGCGCCACATGAGCGGCCGCCGCTTCGCGCTCGCATTGCTCGCGGCCCTCCTGCTCGCCGCCTGCGATACTCGAAAAGAGCCGACCTTTCAGGGCTGGGTCGAGGCCGAGCTGATCTTCGTCGGTCCCGACGAGACCGGTCGCGTCGAGACGCTCACGGTGCGGGAAGGCGATCAGGTCGAGCGCGGCATGCTGCTGTTCACGATCGATCCCGATCTGCAGCAGGCCGACGTCGCCATGCAGGAGGCCGCGGTGAAGAACGCGCAGCAGGCCTACGACCGCGCGCAGCAGCTGTTGAGAACGCAGGCCGGGACGCAAAAAAACCTGGACGACGCCGAGGCCGCGCTGCGCACCGCGCAGGCGAGGCTCAACTCGGCGCAGACCAGGCTCTCCCGCCGCAAAGTCTTCAGCCCCGTCACCGGCTCGGTCCAGCAGATCTATTACCGCGGGGGCGAACTGGTCCCGGCCGGCAAGCCGATCCTCGCGCTGTTGCCCCCCGGAAACCTGAAGGTGCGATTCTTCGTCAACGAAGCCAATCTGCCAAGGCTCAAATTCGGCGATCCTGTCACCGTGACGTGTGACGGCTGCGAGCGCGACATCACGGCCAAGATCAGCTTCATCTCCCGCACCTCGGAATTCACCCCGCCGGTGATCTACAGCATGGACGAGCGCTCCAAGCTCGTGTTCTTGATCGAAGCGCGGCCGGAACGGCCCGAGCGCCTGCGCGTCGGCCAACCCGTGAGCGTTGCGCTGGGGCAAGGCCAGTGACGACGGCGACGGATATCGCCATCGACGTCGAGGGGCTGACGAAATCCTTCGACGGCCGCAAGGTCGTGCGCAACCTGTCAATGCGGGTCAAGCGCGGCGAAATCTATGGCTTCCTCGGCCCCAACGGCTCGGGCAAGACCACGACCATCCGGATGTTGTGCGGGCTGCTCACTCCGGACGAAGGCAGCGGCACCTGCCTCGGCTACGACATCCGCGCCCAGGCGGACGAGATCAAGCGCCACGTCGGCTACATGACGCAGCGCTTCAGCCTCTACCAGGATCTCTCGGTGCGCGAGAACCTGGAATTCGTCGCGCGCCTCTACGGGGTCGCCGACCCGACAGCGGCGTCGCGCGCAATGATCGAGCGGCTTGGACTCGAAGGCCGCGAGGCGCAGCTTGCCGGCGAGCTCTCGGGTGGCTGGAAGCAGCGGCTTGCGCTCGGGGCCTGCACGCTGCCGAACCCGCAGCTTCTCCTCCTCGACGAGCCGACCGCGGGCGTCGATCCGAAAGCGCGACGCGAGTTCTGGAACGAGATCCATGCACTCGCAGCCCACGGCCTCACGGTGCTGGTCTCCACGCACTACATGGACGAAGCCGAACGCTGCCACGAGATCGCTTACATCGCCTGCGGCGTGCTGCTCGCGCATGGCCCGGTCGAGGAGGTGATCGCGGCCTCCCATCTCGACACCTACACCGTGAGCGCGCGCGATGGCGCGGCGCTGACGGAACTTGCCGAGGAGTTGAGCCGGCGTCCGGGCATCGACATGGTGGCGCCGTTCGGCACCAGCCTGCATGTGTGCGGGCGCGACGAGGCGGCGCTCGAGGCTGCGGTTGCGCCCTACCGCGGTCGCCCGGATCTCATTTGGACGCGCTCGGACCCATCGCTCGAGGACGTGTTCATCGACCTCATGGGCAGGGCCAAGGACAATTTCCAATGACCACGCTGCCTGCCATGAGCGCAGCGCGCCGCCGCTCGTCCGGCGGCTTCTGGCGGCGGACTTGGGCGATGCTGATCAAGGAGTTCATCCAGCTCAAGCGCGACCGCGTTTCATTCGCCATGATCATCATGATCCCGCTCGTTCAGCTTTTGCTGTTCGGCTACGCCATCAACACCAACCCGCGGCATTTGCCGACCGCGGTGCTGCTGCAGGAGCAGAGCGATCTCGGCCGCTCGATTCTCAAGGCGATTCAAAACACCGCATATTTCGACGTCACCCATATCGTCCAAGACAAGACCGAGTTCGATCACCTGCTCGCTTCCGGCGCGGTGCTGTTCGCAATCGAAATTCCGGCCAATTTCGAGCGCGCGGTGCGTCGCGGCGACCGTCCCGCGCTCCTGGTCGCCGCTGACGCCACCGACCCGGTGGCCGCCGGCTCGGCCATGGCCGCGCTCGGCACGTTGGTGCAGACCGCGCTGCAACACGACCGTGCGGTCCCGGACGGCGCGGCGCCACCGTTCGAGATCCGCACCCACGCCCGCTACAATCCGGCGGCCAATACGTCGTTCAATATCGTGCCGGGTTTGGTCGGCACCATTCTCACCATGACCATGCTGATCTTCACCGCGCTCTCGGTGACGCGCGAGATCGAACGCGGGACCATGGAGAGCCTTTTGGCCATGCCGATCACGCCGGTCGAGATCATGCTCGGCAAGATCATCCCCTACATCATCGTCGGGTTCGTGCAGGCCGCGCTCATCATAGCAATCGGCATCGGTCTGTTCGGCGTGCCGCTGTTGGGGAGCCTCCTCCTGCTCGCGCTGCTGAGCACGCTGTTCATCACGACCAATCTTTCGATCGGTTACACCTTTTCGACCATCGCGCAGAATCAGCTGCAGGCAATGCAGATGTCGATGATGTTCTTTTTGCCGAACATCCTGCTTTCGGGGTTCATGTTCCCGTTCGCGGGGATGCCGGCCTGGGCGCAATGGATCGGCGAATTCCTGCCGCTCACCCATTATCTTCGCATCGTGCGCGGCATCATGCTCAAGGGCGCGGCGATTGCGGACCTGCGTTACGATACGCTCGCCCTCGCCGCCCTGATGCTGATCGCCATGATCATTGCGATCACCCGCTTCCGGCGCACGCTGGACTAAAAGTGCTTGCCGGCACCGTGCACGAGAACGGCTTCATCATGGCGAGCAAGATCGACCGCATGCTCGATCGGCCGGGTCAGCCGGCTTCGCTCCGGTTGGATCGAGAGACCGAGGTCCGTCCTCACCCGCGGCCGCAGCTCGCTTCGATCCTTCCCGGCGCGAATGGCATATCCCGTTGAGCGCGGGTTCGCGCGGCGGTTGTTCGCCAAGAAGCGAAAATCTGCTCCGCGATTTAGGCATGGATACCCCGCCGCAAATCGCGCTATATGCGCATGGACGGCGGCACCAGCCGCCAGCGTGCATTCATCATTGGGGCTCCATGCCACCTCCAGCGACGGCGTCTGCGGTTGCGAGCGAAGCCAAGCTCTCCATCGGCTTCATCAATTGGGCGCATGCGCTCGACCATTACGTGATGCTGATCTTCCCGACGGTGGTGATCGGGCTGGAGATCGTTTACGGCCGCAGCTACGCCGAACTGATCGCGCTCGGCACGCCTGCCTTCCTCGCTTTTGGTGTGTTCTCGTTGCCGGCGGGCTGGCTTGGCGACCACTGGAGCCGGCGTAACATGATGGCGGTGTTCTACGCCGGCTGCGGCCTTTCGCTCGTGGCGGCTGGCCTCGCGCCGAATCTCGTCGTGCTCGCCGTTGCGCTCACGGCGCTCGGCCTGTTCGCGGCGATCTACCATCCCGTCGGCACCGCCATGCTGATCCAGCACGCGACCGTGCGCGGCCGCTCGCTCGCCTTCAACGGCGTTTGCGGCAATCTCGGCGCAGCGCTCGCCGCCGGCGCGACAGCGGCGCTCGTCGCCGGCTTGGGATGGCGCGCAGCCTTCCTGGTGCCGGGCGTGATCTGCGTCGTCACCGCCGTCGTCTATCTGCGGCTCGTCCCGGACGAAAAACGAAAGGACGCAAGCCGCGGCACGGTAGCCGATGTTCCGCTCGGCGCCGCCTTGGCGGCGAGCATCTTCGGCCTGTTCGTCGTGATCGCGCTCTGCGCCGGCCTCGTTTTCAACATCGTCTCGGTTGCGCTGCCGAAAATCGTGGATGAGCGGCTCGGCTCCGAGGTGCCGCTCGTCCTGGTCGGCGGCGTGGCGACGGCGGTGTTCATGTGCGGCGCGCTCGCCCAGATCGCGGTCGGCCGACTGGTGGAGAAATTCCCGCCCCACCTTCTGTTCGCCGTGATCGCAAGTCTCCAGTTCCTGGGCGTGCTGTGGGCGGCACAATCCAGCGGCAAGATGCTGATCGTGGCGCTCGCCGTGACGATGGCGGCGATCTATGCGCAAGTCACCGTCAACGACCTCGTCATCGCCCGCTACACCGCCGACGCTTGGCGCGGCCGCGTCTACGCGGTGCGCTATTTCCTCACCTTCCTCGCCGCGGGCGCAGCGGTGACGGCCATCGCGTTCCTGCACGGGCGCGGCGGTTTCGACCTCGTGCTGGGGACGACCGCCACCATCGCGCTCGGCTTCGTGTTTGCGACGGCGGTGATCGCGGTGCTCGTCAACGCGGTGGAGAAGCAGCGCTCGCGGGCGGTGGCGCCGTCCATTCCCCCGCCCATTCCGCCGGCGCCAGGCGGCATGGCAGGCGTCTGCTTCCTCGGCACTTCGGCGACCATCGCCTCGGTGGTGATGAGCAGGCCGGCCACGGAGGCCGCGTCCTGCAGCGCGGTGCGCACCACCTTGGTCGGATCGATGATGCCTTTCGACACCAGGTTGCCGTACTCGCCGGACTGGGCATCGAAGCCGAAGCCGTACTGATCCTTCTCCATGATCTTGCCGACGATCACGGAGCCGTCCTCGCCGGCGTTGATCGCGATCTGGCGGGCCGGCCAGGAGAGCGCCTTGCGCACGATCTCGACCCCGGTCTTCTGGTCATCGTTGTGGGGGCGGACCTTCTTGAGCGCCTCGGTGGCGCGCAGCAGCGCGACGCCGCCGCCCGGCAGGATGCCTTCCTCGACCGCGGCGCGGGTCGCGTGCATGGCGTCATCCACGCGGTCCTTGCGCTCCTTCACCTCGACCTCGGTCGCGCCACCGACGCGGATCACTGCGACGCCGCCGGCGAGCTTGGCCAAGCGCTCCTGCAGCTTCTCGCGATCGTAGTCGGAGGTGGTCTCCTCGATCTGCGCTTTGATCTGGGTGATGCGGGCTTCGATGTCGGACTTCTTGCCGGCGCCACCCACGATGGTGGTGTTCTCCTTGTCGATCGTGACCTTCTTGGCGCGGCCCAGCATGTTGAGCGTGACGTTCTCGAGCTTGATGCCGAGGTCCTCGGAGATCGCCTGCCCGCCGGTAAGGACGGCGATGTCTTGGAGCATCGCCTTGCGGCGATCGCCGAAGCCGGGGGCCTTTACCGCCGCGACCTTGAGCCCGCCGCGCAGCTTGTTCACGACCAGCGTGGCCAGCGCCTCGCCCTCGACGTCCTCGGCGATGATGAGCAGCGGCTTGCCGGTCTGCACCACCGATTCGAGCAGCGGGAGGAGCTCCTGCAGCCCCGAGAGCTTCTTCTCGTTGATGAGAATATACGGGTCCTCCATCTCGACCCGCATCTTGTCCGCGTTGGTGACGAAATAGGGCGAGATGTAGCCGCGGTCGAATTGCATGCCTTCGACCACGTCGAGCTCGGTCTCGAGGGACTTCGCCTCTTCAACCGTGATCACGCCCTCGTTGCCGACCTTCTTCATGGCATCGGCGAGGAAGCGCCCGATTTCGGCGTCGCCGTTGGCCGAGATGGTGGCCACCTGCGCGATCTCCTCGTTCGAGGTGACCTTCTTGGAGTTCTTCTTGAGGTCTTCCACGACCATTTCCACGGCGAGGTCGATGCCGCGCTTGAGGTCCATCGGGTTCATGCCCGCGGCGACCGACTTGGCGCCTTCTTTGACGATCGAGGCGGCGAGCACGGTCGCGGTCGTGGTGCCGTCGCCGGCGACGTCCGAGGTCTTGGAGGCGACCTCGCGCACCATCTGGGCGCCCATGTTCTCGAACTTGTCCTCGAGCTCGATTTCCTTGGCGACGGTCACGCCGTCCTTGGTGACGCGGGGAGCGCCGAAGCTCTTGTCGAGCACGACGTTGCGGCCTTTGGGCCCGAGCGTGACCTTCACCGCGTTGTTGAGGATGTCGACGCCGCGCAGCATCTTGTCGCGGGCGTCCACCGAGAATCTGACTTCCTTGGCAGCCATAGCTGTTGTCTCCGAAATGATGTTGTGAGGGCGAACCGACGCGATGGCGTCAGGCAGCCTTCTTCTTGGCGACGCCCTGTTCGATGACGCCCATGACGTCGCTCTCCTTCATGATCAGGAGCTCTTCGCCGTCGATCTTGACCTCGGTGCCCGACCATTTGCCGAACAGCACTCGGTCGCCGACCTTGATGTCGATCGGAATGAGCTTGCCGGCCTCGTCGCGGCCGCCGGGGCCAACCGCGATCACTTCGCCCTGGGAGGGCTTTTCCTTGGCGGTGTCGGGAATGATGATGCCGCCGGCGGTCTTCTCTTCGGCATCGATGCGCTTGACGACAACACGGTCGTGAAGCGGACGAAACTTCATGATGTCCTCCTTAAGCTTCTGACAGAATTTGAGATTTTGCGTTGGTGGACCACAGCAAAAGGGCGAGCCTCTGCCGCTCGTTCCAGGCGCGACATAGGGGGCACTATTTTCGGCCGCAAGAGGCACCTCGAAAAAATTTAGCACTCCCTGATTAGGAGTGCCAAGCCCAATTTGGCAGTCGGTTAATTTGAGTGCCAGGCCCTTGTGCCTCGCGCAAGACGCCACTACAGGCCGTCGCGACGAGCTTGTCAGCACTTCCGTCGCAATGCTGCTAACACCTTGATTTTGGGAACTTTATTCATTTTTTGTCCTTGTTTATGTGGGAGGTGATTACCAGACTCGATGTCCGAATCGGAGGACGTCATGGCATCTCGGCAATTGGCCGCCAAAGAATTGGCTTCCAGGGACTTCCGCCGCCAGCTCGAGGGCTATGGTCTGACCACCGCGCAAATCCTCTATCGGCTTCCCGATCATCCCTCTCTGCTGCAGACCTACGTCTGGCAGGACTACGACCTCTGCCCGAGATTTCCGGTGCTCAACCGGTTTCTCGCCTTCTGGCTGGAGACGCTCGAGGGACCGCTGCATTCGGTCACGGTCGCGCATGCCCGTCTGATCAGGCCGGCCGAAATCCGCTCCATCAACGGAGAATTCCGTCTGCACTGACCCATGCGAGATCGTGGCTTGATCGCGCAACCTAGGTCAACACGCCCACGATCGCGCCCATGAGGCAGGTCGCGATCGTCCCCGACACGATCGACTTGACGCCGAGCGAAAGCACGTCGTCGCGCCGCTCCGGCGCCATGGTGGCGAGCCCCGCGATCATGATGCCGAGCGAGCCGAAATTGGCGAAACCACACATGGCGTAGAGCATGATCAGCCGCGAGCGCGGATCGAGCGCGTCGGGGGGCAGCTTCGAGAACTCCACATAGGCGATGAACTCGTTGAGGATGGTCTTGATCCCCATCAAAGCGCCGGCCGTCGCCGCCTCCGTCCAAGGCACGCCCATGAGCCAGCACACCGGCGCCATGACGTAACCGAGCAAGCGTTGCAGCGTGATCGGCGCGCCCGCAACGGCGGGCAGGAGACCGATGATCGCATTGGCGAGATGAACCAACGCGACCAGCACGATCAGCATGGCGCAGATGTTGAGCAGAAGTTCGAGGCCGGCGGCGGTGCCTCGCACGATGGCGTCCATGGTGCTCGAAGCGACCTTTGCCACCTCGACCCGCTCGCCGCCGGTGCGCTGATCGATGCGCTCCGGCACCATGATCAGGCTGACGAGGATGGCGGCCGGTGCCCCCATCACCGAGGCGATCACGAAATGCGCCGCGGCGTCGGGAATGAGCGGGCCGAGCAAAGTGGCGTAGATCACCAGAACCGTGCCGGCGATGCCGGCCATGCCGCCGGTCATCACGATGAACAGATCGCTGCGCGTGAGGCTTGCCAGGTAAGGCCGGATGAACAGCGGCGCCTCGACCATGCCGAGAAAGATATTGGCCGCGGTCGAGAGCCCGACCGCCCCGCCGACCTTGAGCGTGCGCTCCAGCAGCCAGGAGAAGCCGTGCACGAGCGGCGGCAGGATGCGCCAATGGAACAAGAGGGTGGTCAACACGCTCATCACCAGCACGATCGGCAAGGCCTGCAGCGCGAGCACAAATTCCGCCCCCGGCACCTTGAGCTCGTAGGGAAGTTGGCCGCCACCGAGATAGCCGAAAACGAAGGAGGTGCCGGCCCTGCTTGCGGCGGCGATCGCATCGACCGCATCGTTGATCGCCGCGAAAACGCGCGTGGCGCCCGGGACCTTGAGCAGGATGACCGCGGTAACGAACGTCACCAGCAGCGCGGCCGCGGCCTGCCCCCACGCCACGCCGCGGCGGTCTTCGCTGACGATCCAGGCAAGGGCGAGCAGGGCGAAGATGCCGAATGCGGATTGGAGATTTTCCATTGACCCCCTTCGTCAAGGCGCGGCTCGGTGGCGCCAACGAGGCGAAATCCGACGTGCGGTGTTATCTCGAGGAGAACGCGGGTCGCCAATCCTGTTGCAAGGCGGTGAAAAATGCGCCACGCAACGGCGGCGGTCAACGGAGGCGTGAATGAGACGTATTCGCTTCGATTTCGGCGCGCTCACGCTCGACGCCGAGCTACTCGATACGCCGACTGCGCGCGCGGTCGCGGCAGCGCTGCCGATCTCGTCGTCGGCACTGACCTGGGGCGAGGAGATCTACTTCGAAATCCCGGTCAAGGCCGCGGTGGAGAAAGACGCGCGCGCTGTGGTTACTCCCGGCGAGGTCGCCTATTGGCCGAGCGGCCACGCGATTGCGCTCGGCTTCGGCCGCACGCCGATCAGCCGCGGTGACGAAACGCGGCTGGCGAGCCCATGCAACATTTTCGCCAAGGCTATCGGCAACGTGAAGGCGCTGGCGAAGGTGAAGGCGGGCGCGAAAGTCAACGTGACCCTGATCGACTAGCGCGGCGCAACGCCCGCGCAAGCGTAACGCAGCCGATATCGCCCGCTCCGCCGAGGCGGCTGCGCGCGCAAAATTGCTTCGAGCGCCGGTGCATCATCCCCGCCCGACGAACGGCATCAGGTTCGCCATCACGGTCATGAACAGGACGTTGGTGTCGAGCGGGAGGTTGGCCATGTACACCACGGCCCGGCCGACGTCGTCGGCGTTCATGCGCGCCTCCATCGCCATGCGGCCGTCCGCCTGCATCACGCCTTGGCCTTGCACCATGCGTTCGGTCAACGGGGTCGCCGCGTTGCCGATATCGATCTGTCCACAGCAGATGTTGTAGGCGCGGCAATCGAGCGCGGTCGATTTGGTCAGCCCGGTTACCGCGTGCTTGGTCGCGGTATAGGCGACCGAACGCGGGCGCGGGGCGTGCGCGGAGATCGAGCCGTTGTTGATGATGCGGCCGCCGCGCGGGTCCTGCGCCTTCATGATCCTGATCGCTTCCTGCGTGCACAGAAACATGCCGGTGAGATTGGTGTCGACCACCTGCTTCCAGGTCTCGTAAGGCAGGTCCTCGAGCGGAACCGCCGGGGCGCCGATGCCGGCATTGTTGAAGAGGACGTCGAGCCGGCCGAAGGTCTCCTTGGTTTTGGCGAACAGCGCCTTGATCGCCGCCGGATCGCTCACGTCGGTGGGAACGACGAGGCTTTTTGCGCCGCTCGCCTTGCCCTCGCTCGCGGCCTCCTCCAGCTTGTCCTTGCGCCGCCCCGCGAATACGGCGGCGTAGCCCTCCTTCATCAGCGCCAGCGCAACGGCCTTGCCGATGCCGGTCCCGGCGCCGGTCACAACAGCGACTTTTTGCAACGCAGCCATCAGGGTTCCTCCTCGCGGCTCAAATCATTGGTCGAAGACCAGTGCCGCGAACCCGAAGTTCGCACACATCGTGCGGCATGGACAGTTGCGAACTTCGGGTTCAAAGCGGCACTAGAGTCATAGAGTTGCTAGTGTCCCTTTGATTCCGAAGTTCGCACGAGAGTGTGCCGCAAGAGCTTGCGAACTTCGGAATCGGGACACTAGTCGCTTGCGATGCCCCAAGCCGGGTTCGCGCTGCGCCTTCAGCGGATGTTCTTGTAGGGCGGACGGGGAATTCCGGCGTGAGCGGCCCGCAGCGCCGCCGACCAGCGTTCGCGCAGGTCGTGGAAATACGGCTCCCCCGGCTCGATCCGGAAGTTGAGTTCGGCGTCGCAGACGTCGCGGCGCGCAATCAGAAGGTCGATGGGCAGGCCGACGCTGAGATTCGAGCGCATGGTGGAATCGACCGAGACCAGCCCGACCTTGAGTGCATCGTAGAGGTCGATGTCGTAGGTGATGGCGCGGTCGAGCACCGGCTTGCCGTATTTGTGCTCGCCGATCTGCAGATAGGGCGTGTCCTGGGTACATTCGATGAAATTGCCGGCGGAGTAGAGCATGAACAGCCGCGGCCGCTCGCCCTTGATCTGACCTCCCAGCAGGAACGAGACGTCGAATTTCACGTCCGAGGCTTCGAGCGCCTTGCCCTCGATGTCGTAAAGCTGGCGGACGATATGACCGACGCGCTGCGCCGCCTGAAACATGGTGGGCGCGTTGATCAGCGTCTCGGTCTCGCCGGTCTCGGGATTTTCCCAGCCCTCCCGCAGGATGCTGACCACCGACTGGCTGATGGAGAGGTTGCCGGCCGAGGCGATCGCCATGATGCGCTGCCCAGGACGGGTGAAGATGTGGAGCTTGCGGAAGGTCGCGATGTTGTCGACACCGGCGTTGGTGCGGGTGTCGGCGAACATCACGAGACCGTCGCGCACCA
>WNFN01196888.1_pt1 | contig 12676 bp, 10 predicted proteins | sample 5400161 | NCBI WGS metagenome assembly WNFN01 (sample SAMN13153353, study PRJNA577476) | soil metagenome | isolation source: 80 cm saprolite on Douglas fir-dominated hillslope | place: USA:California | collected 2013-09-17
GAAATCAGCGGCAGACCGACCACGGAGTGGCGATGCACCGGTCACCTGGTGCGTCTCGTGCCTGTCGATACGCCGCGGGGCAAGTTGGGCGTGGGCATACAGTTCGACTGCTATGAAATCTTGCGGTCGGAAGCGGCCCTTCCAACTTGACGCTGAATCCGGCGCGCGCGCAGTTCTCCCCTCAACTTGCTCCCACTCCCGCGCCTCACTTCGCTTCACCGAGGCATCGGTTTGCTCCTTTTCTCCGCCCCGCTTACACTCGTTCCTCTTGCCGTTCACCCATGATCGGACTCCAGACACTCCGCGACGAATTCCGCCCCACGCTGCGGCTCGCCATTCCGCTTGTGCTCGCCGAACTCGGCTGGATGAGTATGGCTATCGTCGATACGATGATGGTAGGGCGGCTCCCCAACAGCGCGACCGCCATGGGCGCGGTCAGCCTGGGCTCCAACATTTTTATCGTGCTGGCTCTCTTCGGTGGCGGCTTGCTCATGGGACTGGATACGCTCGTCTCGCAGGCCTTCGGAGCGGGGCAGCGTGAGGACTGCCATCGTTCCCTGCTCAACAGCATTTACCTCAGCATCGCTTTGACGCCCTTTCTTGCCGCGCCCGTCTGGTTGCTTCCCTCTCTTCTCAGCGGGATGCACGTTGATCCGGGAGTTTTAGCCCTCGCCATTCCCTACACCAAGGCGTTGGCCGCCGGCCTCTTGCCTCTGCTTCTCTATTTCGCCGTGCGCCGCTGCCTGCAAGCGATGAACATGGTCAAGCCCGTGGCGTTCGCACTCGTCAGCGCTAACATCATCAATGCACTCGGCAATTGGATTCTGATCTATGGCAAGTGGGGAGTGCCGGCCATGGGCGCCGTTGGTTCCGGCTGGTCCACAGCGATCGCGCGGCTCTACATGGCCTCTGTGCTGGTCGGCTACCTGCTCTGGTACGACCGAAAACACCGGACCGAACTTTTGAGAACTCCTGTCGACATCGACCTGCCGCGCATCCGCCGCCTCATCACCCTCGGATTGCCTGCCGCGATTCAGTTCACATTGGAGAGCGGCGTCTTTGCGCTTGTCACGGCGCTCATCGCCCGGCTCGGCCCTGTACCGCTTGCCAGCCACCAGATCGCACTGAACACCGTCGCGTTTACTTACATGGTGCCGCTCGGCATCGCTTCCGCGGCCGCCGTGCGCGTGGGCCAGGCCATCGGCCGCAAGGATCTCAAAGCCGCGGGCGATGCCGGCGGCACTGCCATCTTTCTTGGTGCTGCCTTCATGACCTGTGCCGGTGCGATCCTGCTCCTGTTTCCCCGATGGATCGCGCGGATGTACACGCCGGATGAGACCGTCATTCACAGCACCATTCTTCTGCTCGCTGCCGGCGCCGCCTTCCAACTATTCGATGGCATCCAGACCGTCGCCACTGGGGCTCTCCGCGGCGCGGGTGATACGCGCACGCCCATGTTCTGCCACTTCACCGCGTATTGGATTATTGGTCTTCCGCTCGGTGCCTGGCTGTGTTTCCACCGGGGCTGGGGCGCGTTTGGCCTGTGGGCCGGGCTGAGCCTGGCCCTCATTCTGATCGGCATCGTCCTGCTTTTCGCCTGGCGACGCACGGTTCGCGAATTAGGTGCATTATCCTGAGCTCGAATTGCTCTCTGTCAATAGAACCGAGAGACAGAATTGAGCTATTGATACTGGACGTAACCGCAACATCAATTCAAAGAGCAAGGCCCTCCTTTCCAGGAAAGCAGCCTCTATTCTGATCATGTGCGCAACAGCGCAGACGTTTGCGTCCGCGCTGTTGCCCGATGGGAATTCTTTCGTCCAGGTGGAATACCTATGAAGAAGCACATGCATTGGCTTGCCCTGATTTGGATAGCCGCGCTATCTCTGTTCCTCCCCCGGCCGATAAGCGCGCAGCAAGCGCCCGCAGCCGCACAGGATTCCGAAGAGGAGGAAGACGCAAGACCAAACCCCATCGCCAATCTAACCGTCACGCTGCCCGAAGCCAACCGTGTCCACGTGAATTTCTATCTGACCGTCGAATCCTCCAACGGGGCCGAAAATGTCGCTGCTGTGGAAAAAGCGCTCGGTTGCAAACTTGAATTGGATTCTAGATTCGTGCGAGCGCGCGCCGTTCTGGATGGCTCCTGTGATATGCACTTTTCGGCAGCAGCGTTCCGCCGTGAGGGGCGAATATGGATTGCGCCACTGGCTGACTACGCCCGCTCGAATCATGTCGAACGCTTGATGATCTTCCTCCATCTCCCGGACACAGACACGTTCGATTCCCAGCCGGCTCCGACCGCTCCCGTGTTCGGAAACGAGCGAATCCCTTCCAAACTCTCGCGAAAACTGGATCGCATCCGTATCTATTCATGGTCCTTGGATTCGAGCGTGCCGGAAGCCATCACATTTTCTCTCGGCTACACGCAACACTCCGTCCGTCGCGCGGGCACAATCCTTGCCGTCGTTCTCGTGGCGCCCGTGCTATTCGTCTTTTGGCTGGGACGGAAAGCTCTTTCGGCGCCTGCTGCGGACAAAGCCGCCGTTTGGTTCAGTTACATGCGTTACTTGCAATGGACCCTTAGCGGCTCCCTGATCGGTTGGTGGATTGCTTCCGAATCCATTCACCTAGTGTCCCTGTTAAAGTTTCTCTCTACGGGATGGATCGCTTCCGCCTGGAACTTTCCCGTCACTGCCGTCATCGTGGACTGGATTCCTCCGTGCCTGGTCTGGGTTCTTTGTTTTGCCCTCTCCCACCCGGTGCAGGAAAAACTCCGCGGTCTCAAATGGACGAGACGCGAACTCGTTCTTCAGGGTGTCTTTTCCGTTTGTGCCGCCCTCATCCCGCTGGCGCTGTTCTTGACGGGCCTGCAAACGCTTGGATCCGCCGATTTCCAGAAGGGGATGCTCTGGTTTGTTGCCTCGTTCGTAGTGCGTCTGGTGGCCGCCGGAGCCCTTCAGAAATTGATGGGCACGCTGCCGCAGTCTCTCACAACAGGTGACTTGCGCGACCACGCCTTCGGCATGGCGCAGCACCTGGGCGTGAAGCTCCAACAGGTCTATGTGGTTCCCGCGGGTAAAGGGCAGATGGCTAATGCTTTTGCGCGCACCGGCAACACCATCGCGTTCACGGATTTTCTTTTGCAGCGCATGTCACGGGCGGAAGTGAATTACGTCCTTGGCCACGAACTCGCTCACTTGAAACTCAACCACCCGGGAAAAATCGCTGCCGCCCGGGTTGCCAGCATGTTCGGCGCATTTTTTGTTGTAGGAATGGTGGCGCCCTTCGGGATGGAATCGCCTGTCCTGCGCTACGGCATCATTCTGGCGATTGTGACGTTTTTCCCGCTTTTTTGGTCCCGCCGATTCGAGTTCGCCGCCGATGCCGGAGCCGTGCAACTCACCGGTGATCCTCGCTCCGCAATCTCTGCTCTCTTCAAACTTTCGAGTTTAAACATGATGCCGCTCCATTGGAGCAATTGGAGCGAAAAATGGCCCACCCATCCTTCTTCGCTGCGCCGCGCGCAAGCCATCGCCCGCAAAGCTGGCATACCGCTCGAGCAGATTCAGGAGATCGCCGCCGCCAGCATCGCCCGAAATGACCACTACATTCTTCCGGCCACCGTGGCTCCCGGTGCCAAAATTCTCTCCACGCAGAAGAAGCTCAAGAGCAGTGTTCGCGCGACTTTGGCAATGTTGGAAGCGATGATTCTTGTGCCCGCTGCATTTGCATGGCTGGCCCGCTATTATGCGAAGGATCCAGTTCTGCATGGAACTTTCTACCTGGCGGGGCCCGTCGCGGCGCTTGCCACCTATTTGGTGCTGGCAAATTTTGCGCCGCTCTCGGGTCTCCGCGAATTAATCGTTGCCCTCAAAGGCAAGCTCCTGAAGGAAGGAGTCGAGGCCGATGCCTGGGGCGGCGTCACCGTCGGTTTTGCTCCCGCCGCATCACCGCGTATCTACGAACTCAATGCCAATTGGGACATAGGAAGCTTGTTCATCCGCTCAGATCGCCTCTGTTACTGCGGCGAAGAAATAAAATTTGCTCTTCGCCGCGGCGAAGTAACGGCTATCGTCCTTGGCCACGGTCTCCCCGGCCCATTGCCTACTCGGCGAATCTATATCGCCTGGAAGGACGTCGACTTTGGACGCAGCGGCACTTTCAATCTGGGCTGCATCGAGGGAGGTTCCATTCTTGAGTTAAAACGCAGAACCACACAGCTCGAAAAGGTCCTGCAAAATTGGTGGAAAGCCTCAGCGGAGACGCGCCCTCTGCCGCCGCAACTCGCGGAACTCCGATCGCCAGCCATCGGAGCCGTTACGGGTATCGCCCCCAACGCCAACTGGGGATTGGGCCGGGTCTTTAAGGAGCTTTTCTTGACGGGAGTAATCGCTACCGTGGTCGCCGTGCTCTGCGGGTTTCCCTTCCAATTGCTGGCCTATTTATTCTCCATGCCCATCGCCGCCACGGGGAGACACGTCTATATTCATTCTCCTGGCGCCGGCTGGTATGTTATTTGCCTGGCCGTGGTACTGCGGGCAGTCGCACTCATTCCTTCCTTACGCTACAAGGACAATCCTGTTGTGGAGGCCCTACCTTCGGCGGGAGAAATGCACACTGCGCTGAGCAGTCCAGCTCAAACTCAGAAGTCTGAAACAGACATGGTCCTGGCGCGCTGAACGGAATCGCGGAAAGGCCCCGCTCAATTACATCTTGTAGCGGCCGAGGTCCTCGTCGGAAAGGCCATCGAGCCAGGTGCGCAGTTGCTCGTTGGTATTGCGCTCGGAGAATGCGCTCGATATTTTGGAGTTCTTGAGGACTGATTCATCCACGAAGATCGGGCAGTCCATGCGCAGCGCCAGGGCCAGGGCATCGCTAGGACGCGAATCGATCGTCATCATCTGGCCTTCGCGCTCCACCCAGATCAGCGCATAGAAGGTGTCGTCTTTCAGATCATTTACCACGATTTTCTGTACGCGCACTTCAAGCCCTAGAAGAACGTTCTTCAGCAGATCATGGGTCATCGGCCGGGGAGTTTGCACTTTCTCGATTTCCAGCGCGATGGCGTTCGCTTCGTACACGCCCACCCAGATCGGCAGGATCGCCTGGCCCTGTACGTCCTTGAGCACCACGATGGGCATGTTCGTGACGGGGTCCATCATCAGGCCGCGGATCTTCATTTCTACTTCCATCGAGGCCTCCCTGGGCTAGACAGCGTGTTCGCCTACCAGGCTATTCGGACCCGCTCCCGTGACGCGCACCTGCACGTAGGTTCCCAGAAGCTCTCTCTCTTGTGAAGCGAAATTTATCATGCGGTGCGATGTGGTGTACCCGGACCACTGGTACTCGCGGCGCGACTTTCCGCTGACCAGCACTTCAAACGTTTGCCCGGCCATCTCCGCATTCCCGGCCGCCTGAATCTCGCGCTGCTTCTCCTGGACGACGGCAAGCCGCCGGCCCTTCTCCTCTTCGGGAATCGCATCGTCCATCGCGAGCGACGGCGTATTCGGCCGCGGCGAATACTTGAACGCGAACAAACCGGTGTACTTCACTTCCTCGAGCAGGCTGATGGTTTCTTCGAAATCCGATTCCGTTTCGCCCGGAAAGCCCACGATGATGTCCGTAGTGATGGCAATCGGCCTGTTTGCCCCGCGCATCACGGCTATCTTTTCCAGATACTCCTCGCGCGAATACGTCCGCTGCATCGCACGCAGCACTCTGGTCGAACCCGACTGCACCGGCAAGTGTACGTGGTCGCAGATCTTCGGCTGCCGCTCGATTGCTTCCACAATGTCTGGCGTGAAGTCATTCGGGTGCGAGGTAGTGAAACGCACGCGGCGAATTCCCTGCACATCAGCCACCGCCAGCAGCAACTCCGAAAAACGCATCTTTCGCGCCGTCGGATCGGCGTAAGAATTCACAGTTTGCCCAAGAAGCTGAACTTCGGAGTAGCCGAGTTCCGCAAGCTGCCGCACTTCCCTGAGAATGGAATCGCTTGCGCGGCTCCGCTCAGGACCGCGCGTGTACGGCACCACGCAATAAGAGCACGCCTTGTCGCATCCTTCGATGATCGTCAGGTAGGCGCGCCACGGATTGTCGCGTCGCGTTACTTCCGTCTCAAACGTTTCGTCCGTATCCGTATCGAGGCCGGTGACACGCTGATTCCCCGCCTCGAGCTGCGAGATCAATTCCGGCAACTTGCTGTAACTCGCCGAGCCGCACACCAGGCTCACCCACGGCGCGCGCTTAAAGATATCTTCGCCTTCCTGTTGCGCCACGCAGCCCAGCACCCCGATGATCTTGCCCTCGCTCTGCTTTTCCCGGTATTCACCCAGCCGCGAGAAAACTTTCTGCGCCGCTTTCTCGCGAATGCTGCAAGTGTTGTAAAGGATCAAGGAAGCGGCGTCCGGCGTCTCCACTTGTCGATAGCCGCGCGAGAGCAGAACCCCGGCGACCTTCTCCGAATCGTGGTCATTCATCTGGCAGCCAAACGTTTCGAGGAAAAATGTTCCGCCCTCCCCTGCGGCTGCACCACGGACGGCCCCGGAATAAGACGGCTGCCCGGTCAGTCTTTCCAATTCGATGTCGAACAGTTTGCTCATGCCCAAATCGCAGTTTATCACACCTGCCTTAACCCTCAAGAAGCGCCCGGGTGGCGTTCTCAGCAACCATCCTCCCGTTGCACGATTAGCAGCAAAATCAGAAACTTACGCATCCAATTGGTTGCGTGCTCTGGATGCGTGTGCTACGTTTCTTACGCCCAGAAAAATGCTGACCGCGTCGCGGTCACAATTCATTTGCGCTCACTGAGGGGTACATCATTTTTCTGTTCACCACGATTTTTGTCACCGATATCGGAAATATCCTCACGCAAACCGGCTGGGTCGCCCGCGGCGTTCTTCTGATTCTCCTTTCATTCTCGATCATTTCCTGGGCCATGATTCTCCAGAAGCTTGGCCTCTTCGGACGGATCCGCCGCGAGAGCGACCAGTTTCTGCGCATCTTTCGCGCCACGCGGGGCGTGGCGAATCCGCAAGCCCTGGCAACGGCCGGCTCCCCATTTTCTTCGGTCTATGCCGCAGGCTACCGCGAGCTGCAGAGCCAGGTCGGCAGCGCCCCGGGCAATCCGCATCCACCCAAGCTGAAGAGCTTGCAAGCCGTCACCGTCAGCATGCAACTCGCCTCCGCGGACGAAGTGCGCCGCGTCGAAAAAGGCATGTCCTGGCTGGCGACAACTGGTTCTGTGACCCCCTTCATCGGCCTCTTCGGAACCGTGTGGGGCATCATCGACGCGTTCTCCGGCCTCGGCAGCGCTGGTGCCGCCAGCTTGCGCGCCGTGGCACCTGGCATCGCCGAGGCGCTGGTCACCACCGCGGCGGGTCTCTTCGCCGCCATTCCAGCGGTGATCTTTTACAATCAGTTTTTGCAGAATATCCGCGATCTCGCGCAGCGCCTGGACACGTTCGCTCTGGAAGTCACGGCGCAGGTCGAAAAAACTTTTGATTGATCTGTATCTGGGCAAACACCATGTGCTATGCGCAACGATCCAAAGCAACACTCGCGAAGCCATCGAGCCTGACCGCCCGGCCATTCACTAGGCATCGCGTCTCTTTGCTCGATGCTTTTCTTACTTTTAACTTTCAACGATAAACTTTAAACTTCTTCTAGCTATGCCACAACTCTCCAAATCGACGCAGACTTCGCTCTCCGAGATCAACATGGTCCCCTTCGTGGACGTTGTTCTCGTGCTTCTGATTATCTTCATGATCACCGCCCCGATTCTCCAGTCGGGCATCGAAGTCGATGTCCCCAAAACGAGAACCGTGAAGGAAATCAATCAGGAACGCCTGGTCGTCACCGTGGACAAGGCCCAGCGCATCTACCTCGGGAATGAGCCCATCAACATCCACCAGCTCGGCTCCAGAATCCGCGCTCAGTTAAAAAATACCCAGGAGGGCGTCTTCCTCCGCTGCGACGAGACCGTTCCATTCGGTAGTTTTGCCGCCGTTGTCGACGCGCTTCGCCAGTCCGGCATCAACAACATCAGCATCGTCACCGAGCCCATCACCACCCGCGCGCGCACCCAGTAAAGATGACTACAGCCGTCGCCAATTCGATGGACCCCATCGGGGGCACAAACCACGATGACCAGAGCCTCCGGCAGTTCCTCATCTATTCGATCATCATGCATGCCAGCCTGGCCGTCGTCGTTGGCGTGTCCGCTTATATTCAATACCGCGGAACCGCCTGGGGCGGTGTGGGAGGCAAGCTCGGCGGCACCAAAGTGTCTTTGGTCAGCGCCGCTGGAATCCCCATGCCGAAAGAAGCGGTCGTCACCGAAAGCAAGGCGGTCGATCCAACAAAGGGCCTTCACAAAGAAGAACCCCCGAAACCGCCCGAGCCAAAGACCGACGCCACGAAAATTCCAAAATTCACGAAAGAAAAACCTCCGCCTCCTTCGCGCCAGTCCAGAACCCTCGAAAACAAGACGCCTACTCCGGACAACGCCGTTCCGTACGGCAAAGGCGGCAATCCGGATCTTCCAACGGGCTATTCTCAGTCTCCCGGCGAAGGCTCGAGTGGCGTTACCGTCCAGGGCCAGGGCGGCGCCGATTTCGCTTCCCGTTATGGCTGGTACATCGAAGCCGTGAAGAACAGAATTTATGGCAACTGGCAGCAATGGACGATTGATGCTGCTGCGCGCGCCTCGCGAAGCATGCACTGCGCGGTCACGTTCACCATCAATCGCGACGGCTCGCTCAAGGACGCGCGCATTTCCGAATCCAGCGGGAATGCTTCCTATGACAACTCGGCCCTACGGGCCGTGTTAAGCTCCACTCCAGTGACCAAATTGCCGGGCGACTATTCAGGCGCCTATGTGGTCGCAACACTGGATTTCAATCCCCCGTCCATACGTTAAGGACGTGAGTTCTGGTTCCTGGAATTTGCCATGTTGTCGGAGGTGAGGGTGCAATCAAAGCTCAGAGGCTTTAGTTTTTTTTTGGTCTTGGTGATTCTCGCTTTCTGCGGGAGTTCGGCGGCCGCGCAGGACTGGTTTCGTACAGCCATCGGCATGGATACCAACAAGCCCCGCCTGGCGATTACAGACTTCGCCGCGCGATCCGATGCCGCAAAGCCGCACGCTTTCCTCTTCACCCAGGTCGTCCGTGACGATCTCCAATTCAGCGGCATCCTCGAGCTCGCCAGCCCCAGCTTCTACCCTCCTCAGGCCCCCAGCGTCCCGGCCGAACTGAAACCCGCCGTCTGGATCGACCCCCCCACGAACGCCAATTTCCTCGGCTTTGGCAATTTGTCCGAGTCCACGACAGAAGTGGCCATCGAGGCCTGGCTGTATGACGTGCGCAGCCCGTCTTCGCAAGCTGTCATAGGAAAGGTGTATCGTGGCGCCCCTACCGACGCTCAAGTGAGAAAATTTGCCCATCAATTTGCCGACGAAATCATCGGCAAGCTCTCCGGCGGCCTCCCCGGCGTGGCCTCAACGCAGATCGCCTTCGTCAGCTCGCGCAGCGGCTCCAAGGAAATCTGGGTGATGGACTACGACGGTTCCAACCAGCACCAGCTCACCACCCTGAAATCGATTTCTCTCACTCCACGCTGGTCGCCCGACGCTTCGCGCGTCGCGTTCACCTGTTTCGCGCCATACGGGGGCCTCACCAGCGCGCAGATCTGCATGTATTCGCTGGACACCGGCAAACTTGTTTCGTTCCCCCGCTTCCGCGGTACCAATATCACTCCCGCATGGTCTCCCGACGGCACGCAGATCATTTTTTCATCTTCAATGCAGGGGAATCCTGAACTTTACGTCTCCGACATCAACGGTGGCCGCCCGAAGCGCTTGACCAACGCCAACGGCGCAAGCATGTCTCCCAGTTGGAATCCGAAAACGGGCCAGACCATCGCCTTCGTCAGCGATCGCGGCGGTACTCCCCAGCTCTACCTGATGAATTCAGATGGTACCAGCGATACGAAACTGGACTTACCCGACAAGGGTTATGTCATCGATCCGGCGTGGGCGCCCAATGGCCAATTGCTGGCTTTCAGTTGGCGCCGCCCTAACGATAACTACGATCTCTACATCATGGATGCCGCCACGCGCCAGCTTGTGGAGTTGACCCGCGACCAGGGCCGCAACGAGCGTCCCAGTTGGGCGCCCGACGGCCGCCACCTCGTTTTCGAATCAACCCGCGGCGGCACCCGGCAGATATGGACCATGCTGGCTGATGGCTCGCAGCCGCGCCAGTTGACGACCAGCGGGCATAACGAATCGCCCAATTGGTCGCCCCGGTGAGTTTTTCATGGAACCGGACGGGGGATTCCGTGCATCTTACACGTAGGTGCCCTGTGTCTTGGTTGTGTTGGTCTCGTCGTGTGGGCCGATTTGAATTTTATGCCCCGGCCTCCAGGCACCATGTATAATATATCGTGATACGAGATATTACCCGAACCCAGCCCGCTGGTGTTAGGATATTGGCTCTGGTGGGACCAACACGGGAACTTCACTGAGGAGGATTTGCATGAACTTGGCTTCACGCTCGCTCTACCGAACTGGCTTGCTCGTGACCCTGGCCGCCGCTGTCTTCGCTTTTGGTTGTGCCAAGAAAAAAGTCGCCCCTCCGCCACCTCCACCTCCGCCGCCTCCGGCGGCCGCGCGTCCCACCGTTACACTGCAAGCCAGTCCGAGTTCCATCAATAAGGGCGAATCAGCGACCCTGAGCTGGAATTCCACCGATGCCACGCAGCTCTCTATCGCACCCGATGTCGGCGACGTCACTGCCCAGGGCTCGACCAAGGTCACGCCCTCCGACTCGACGACCTACACGATTACTGCCACGGGTCCGGGCGGCTCCACCAGTGCCACTGCAACCGTCTCCGTGAATGCTCCACCTCCACCTCCGCCGCCGCCACAGGTTGACCTCGATAAGCTCTTCCGGGAGGAAGTGCGCGACGCCTATTTTGACTATGACAAAGCCGACATTCGTGCCGACGCTCGCGTGGCACTCTCCACGACTGCGGACTTCCTGAAGAGGTACCCATCGATAAGAGCAACCATCGAAGGCCACTGCGACGAGCGGGGCTCCACGGAATACAACTTGGGCCTGGGCGATCGCCGCGCCAGCGCCGTCAAGCAGTACCTCGTTTCTCTGGGCGTTTCTGCCGACCGCCTCAGCACCGTTAGCTTCGGCAAGGAGAAGCCCTTCTGCAACGAGCACAACGAGGCGTGCTACCAGCAGAACCGTCGCGGCCATTTCGTGAAGGCTAACTGAGCCGTTTCACGCTGTTCGCCACGATGACCATTTAGTGACGGAAACAGCCGCGAGGCCCGGCAACCCCTTGCCACCTCGCGGCTCTCTTATTAAAGTGAAAGCTGTTCCCCTGGACTGTATGATTTTTGTTGGCTGCTCTGTGGCCACCATTCATTGGCAGCCTTTCGGAGCCCCTTAGGAGGATTCTTCATGCGTATTCGCCATATCGCCATTTTCAGCTCGGCCGTTCTTGCCGGCGCGCTTGCCGGAAGCTTGATCGGCCCCCGCCCTGCCGAAGCCGTCGCCCGCGAGATCATTGAGCTTCAGCGTGACGTCACCTCCCTGCTCCAGGGACAGAAGGATCTTTCCACTCAAGTGACCCAGGACCACACCGTCATGAAGACGCTCGTCGAGCAATCCAGCGACAACGTCGGCAAGCTCGGTGCCACCATGAGCTCGCTACAGAAGTCCGTCCAGGATGTTCAGGCCAATTCCGGCGCGCGCCTCGACACCATGTCCACGCAGGTGCAGGGTCTGTCGGACAACCTCGAGGAAATCAAGTCGCGCCTCGGCAAGCTCAATCAGCAGCTTGTCGATCTTCAGAATTCCGTTCAGAGCCTCGACGCCAAGATTTCCGGCCCCTCGCCCGCTCCGGCCGCCGGCGCCGCCAATCCCACCGGTTCCTCGCCTAGCTCCTCCGCCGTCCCCAGCGGCCCGGCCCCCTCCGCCGACACGCTCTATTCCAACGGCCTCCGCGACATCACCAGCGGCAAATACGATCTCGCTCGCTCCGAATTTCAGGACTACCTCAAGTATTACGGCGACACCGACCTCGCTTCCAACGCCCAGTTCTATCTAGGCGAGCTCTATTACAAGCAGAAGCAGTACGGCGAAGCTGTCACCGCATACGACAAAGTGCTTACCGGCTATCCAAAGAGTTTCAAGCTCGGTCCCGCGCGCCTCAGGAAGGGTATGGCCCTCATCGAACTCGGCCAGAAAACCGCGGGTATCCGCGAACTCCGCGAAGTCGTCAAGCGCTTTCCCGGCAGCGACGAAGATCGCCTCCCCCGCGCCAAACTCAAGGAACTAGGCGCCGCCATCACCGCCACCCGCTAACTCTTCGCCTGCGTGGGCCGCCATTCATCGCGACCTCCCTCCGATTCCTGTACTCCTCCTCCTCTGCCCTCGCCCTTCTTCATCCCCACTCTTTCTGTAGGGTCTTGATACACCGTGCCCTATCCCCCTCGAGAGGCCATTCCTGCCCTGTTAATTGGGTGCTGTTAAGACTAGTGGCTTTCTGTGACTGGATTCGAACAAAAACACGTAAAGCATTTCGTCATGTTGCGATGCAGCGCCTTGCCCGAGACCGAACAGCGGGCAACCACTTCAATAAGATCCATTCTCGCGTC
>WNFN01235382.1_pt1 | contig 12676 bp, 13 predicted proteins | sample 5400161 | NCBI WGS metagenome assembly WNFN01 (sample SAMN13153353, study PRJNA577476) | soil metagenome | isolation source: 80 cm saprolite on Douglas fir-dominated hillslope | place: USA:California | collected 2013-09-17
AAGCGAGTGGCGAACACCGCGGGTCGGCGGGCGCCTCCGAAGGCGAATACGTGCCGGTCGAACCTTCGACCGAAGGCGAATACGCCCCGGAAGCCGAAGAATCGGCCCCCACGGAACCCGAATCCGCACCGGAACCCGAAGCGGCCGAACCCGCTCCGGAAGCCGCCCCCGAAGCGGCTCCGGAATCGAGCGGCGGGGGCGGCGGGGTCACCGCCGGCTGAATAAGGCGCCGCCTCCTCTGCTCCCGCGCGGGCGCGCTCATCATGACCGGCGATCTCGCGCCCGCGCTCCCGCGTCCGGGGGCGGCTTGGGCCGCGAGACGAAGCGGCTGCCGGCGGCGCAGAAGCGCCACGGGCGCTCAACCGCTTTGGTGATCCCGATCCGCGGCCCGGTGACGACCTCCGGAGTCGGGCCGCCAGGCGCCATCAGGAGGAAGGGATCGCGACCGAGGTCGGCGCCGTTGTGCTCGAGCCCGATGCCGAGCGCCTCGGTCAGCTTGCCGGGGCCCGAGCAGAGCTCGCCGTCAGGCCGGTTGCCGCGGTGGGCGCGCATCGCCCCTAGGCCGGCCGTGGGCTCCAGCGCCCGGATCAGGACCGCGGCGGCCTCGCCGTCGGGCTCGGCGACCGCGTTGAGGAGGCTGTGGATGCCGTAGGAGAGGTAGACGTAGGCGCGCCCGGGAGGGCCGAACAGAACCTCGGTCCGGTCGGTCAGTCCGGCGTAGGCGTGGCAGGCGGGATCGTCGCGCTCGTAGCTCTCGGTCTCGACGATGGTGCCGCCGACACCTTCGAAGTAGAGGCGGCAACCGATCAGGTCGCGGGCCACCTCATGCACCGATCGATCGAAGAAGGCCCTCTCGAGCCGTCGCTCCCCCGACGCTTTCGACGCGACCGTCACAACCAGGAATCGCGCTTCGCTCGCGGCGCAAAGGACCAGAGATGCATGCTTGCTCGCTCCGCGCTCATTGCCGCTCTTCGAGCACCCGCGCCTTGACCGCGGCCAGCGTCTCCCGTGCCTCGCCGAGCTGGGCGGCCAGCGGCGCCGAGCCGGTGCCGCCGGCGATCCGCTTCGACTCCAGCCAGCTGCCGCGCTGGAGGACCTCGTAGTAGGAGTCGTCGAGATGCTCGGAGCGCTCGCGCAGCTCCTCCGGCGTCAGCTCGGACAGCGAGCGCCCCTGCTCGACCGCGTCGCGGACCAGGCCGCCAACGATGCCGTGCGCCTCGCGAAAGGGGACGCCGCGGCGGACCAGCAGGTCGGCGATCTCGGTCGCGGCCAGCATCTCGTCGCCGGAGGCGTCCTCCATGCGCTCGCGGTCGAACTCGATCCCGGCCAGCATCCCCTCGGTGGCGTCGAGGCAGAGCTCGATCGTGTCGATCGCGTCGAAGAGCGGCTCCTTGTCCTCCTGCAAGTCCTTGCCGTAGGTGAGCGGCAGCGCGTGCATGACGCCGAGCAGGGCCGAGTAGTCGGCGGCGACGCGGGGGCCCTTGGCCCGCAGCAGCTCGGCCGAGTCGGGGTTCACCTTCTGCGGCATGATCGACGATCCCGAGGAGAAGGCCTCGTCCAGCTCGCAGAAGCCGAACTCGCTGCTGGACCAGATGACGATTTCCGAGCCGAGCCGCGAGAGGTGCATCGAGCAGGCCGAGGCGGCGGCCAGGTAGTCGAGGACGAAGTCGCGGTTGGAAGCGCCGTCGATCGAGTTGTGGCTGACGTGCTCGAAGCCAAGGTCGGCGGCGACCGACTCGCGGTCGATCTCCCAGTTGACCCCCGCCAGGGCGCCCGAGCCGAGCGGCATCACGCTGGCGCTGTCGAGTGCGAACTGGAAGCGCAGCACGTCGCGGGCCAGCATCCAGAAGTAGGCGAGCAGGTGGTGGCCGAGGTAGACAGGCTGGGCGCGCTGAAGGTGGGTGTAGCCGGGCATCGCCCAGTCGCGGTGGGCTTCGGCCAGCTCCAGCAGGCGCTCCATCGTCGCCCCGCAGAGCTCGATCGCCCGCAGCGCGTGCGCCTGCACGACCATCGCCACGTCGGTGGCGACCTGGTCGTTGCGGGAGCGGCCGGTGTGGAGCTTGCCGGCGAGCGGGCCGATCTCCTCGCCGAGCAGGCGCTCGACCGCCATGTGGATGTCCTCGTCCGCCTCCTCGAACTCGAAGCCGTGCGCGGCCATGCGGTCGCGGACCGCCTCCAGGCCGGCGTCGATCTTCTCCTGCTCCTCGTCGTCGAGGACACCGACCTCTCTCAGGCCGCGGGCGTGGGCCCGCGACTGGTCGATGTCGTAGGGCGCCAGCCGCCAGTCGAACTCGATCGAGCGATTGAGGCGCCAGAAGCGGGGGTCGGGGTCTTTGCGGAAGCGGGACATCAGATACACCAGTCGCGACGAACTCGCGGCGCAGAGAAACAGAGATGGATGCTTGCGAGTGCGTCGCTCCGACGTTTCATCGGCGGGATCGTATTGCCGCCGCCAGTTGCTGACAGACGCGGTCCACCTGGCCCTCGCTCATCGCCGGGAAGAAAGGCAGCGCCAGCGAGCGGGCGGAGGCGGCTTCGGCGACCGGGAACTGGCCCGCGCGGTAGCCGAGCTCACGCAGGTGCGGGAAGAGGTGAATGCAGGGCAGGTAGGCCTTGCTGGCGATGCCGTGCTCGGCGAGGTGGGCGATCGTCGCGTCGCGGTCGACGCCGTCGGCGAGGCGGACGACGTAGACGAACCAGCTGCGGCGCTCCTTCCCCCGGGCCGCGATCGGGGCCTCCACGCCCTCGATGCCCGCCAGCCGCCGCCGGTAGAGCGAGGCGACCTCGGCCCGCCGCTTCAGCAGCCAGTCGAGCCTCTCGACCTGGGCGACCCCGAGCGCGGCGGCGAGGTCCGGGAGCCGGTAGTTGAAGCCGAGGCCACCGTGGTCTAGCCAGCCCATGTCGGCGGCACGGCCCTGGTTGCGCTCGCTGCGCAGGCGCGCCGCCGTCGCGGGGCCGTCGGGGACGATCGCCCCCCCCTCTCCCGTGGTCATCTGCTTGTTGGCGTAGAAGGCGAAGGTGGCCAGGTTGCCGCGGGCGCCGACCGCCCGGCCCTCGGAGTCGACGGCGCCGATCGCCTCGCAGGCGTCCTCGAGGACGCCGAGGCCGTGCCGGGAGGCGATCGCCTCCAGCTCGGGCATCGCCGCCGGGTAGCCGAAGACGTGAACCGGCAGGATGCCCCTGGTCCGCTCGCCCACCGTGGCCTCGGCGGCGGCCGGGTCCAGGTTCAGGGTCGCCGGGTCGACGTCGCAGAAGACCGGCTTGGCGGCCTCGTAGAGGAGGCAGTTGGCAGAGGCGACGAAGCTGAGGGGGCTGGTCAGAACCTCGTCGCCGGGGCCCCAGCCGAGCGCCCGCACGCCGAGGTGCAGGGCGGTGGTGCCGCTGGAGACCGCGACCGCGTCCCCGACGCCGAGCCAGCTCGCCAGCTCGCGCTCGAAGCGCTCCCCCATCGGTCCCAGCGAGAGCCGGCCGGAGCGCAGCACCTCCAGCACCAGCTCCTCCTCGCGCGGGCCGATCTCGGGCTTCGCCAGCGGGATTTCGTGGCTACTCGCCATAAATTTCGCGCTGCGCTCGCGGCGTGAAGGACCAGATTGCGACACTTGCTCGCTCCGCGCTCATTGGAACGCGTACTCCAGCGAGTCGACCAGCGCCTCCCAGGAGGCCTCGATGATGTTCTCCGAGACGCCGATCGTTCCCCACTCCCGCTCGCCGTCGGCGGAGTCGAGCAGGACCCGGGTGATCGCCCCGGTGCCGTGGGCTTCGTCGAGGATGCGGACCTTGTAGTTGGTCAGCTCGATGTCGGCGAGGTGCGGGTAACGGCCGGCGATGGCGCTCCGCAGGGCGCGGTCGAGGGCGTTGACCGGACCATTGCCCTCGGCGACGCGGACGTAGCGCTCGCCGTCGACCTCGACCTTGATCGTCGCCTCGGTCTCGACCTCGCCGCCGGCGCGCTTCTCGGTGACGACGCGGAAGCTCTCGAGCTTGAACAGCGACTTGTAGCTGCCAGCCTCGCGGCGCAGCAGAAGCTCGAAGGACGCCGGCGCCGCCTCATAGTGGTAACCGCGGTGCTCCCGCTCCTTCAGCCGTTCGACCGCCCGCGCCGCCGCCTCGTCGCCGATCTCCAGCCCCGCCTGCTCGGCCTGGGCGCGGATCGTCGCCTTCCCGGACAGCTCCGAAGGCAGCACGTTGCGCTGGTTGCCGACCGCGGCCGGGTCGATGTGCTCGAAGGTGCGGGCGTCGGCGGCGACCCCGGCGACGTGCATCCCGCCCTTGTGGGCAAAGGCGTTGCGGCCGACGTAGGGGGCGTCGGGGTTCGGCGTCACGTTGCAGAGCTCGTCGACGAAGTGGGCTGTCTCGGCGAGCGAGGCGAGCTGGCCCGCGGTCACCACCCCGTAGCCCATCTTCAGTTGCAGGGCGGGCAGGATCGTGGTCAGGTTGGCGTTGCCGCAGCGCTCGCCGTAGCCGTTGACCGTGCCCTGCACGAGGCGGGCGCCCTCGCGCACGGCGGCGAGCGAGTTGGCGACGCCGCAGCCGGCGTCGTCGTGGACGTGGATGCCGACCTCCACCCTCCCCCCCAGCTTCGCCGCGGCCGCCGCGGTCGCCTCGACAACCTGGCCGGGCAGGCTGGAGCCGTTGGTGTCGCAGAGGGAGACGTTCTCGGCGCCCGCCTCGATCGCGGCCTCGAGGCAGGCAATCGCGTAGCCCGAGTCGTCGCGGTAGCCGTCGAAGAAGTGCTCGGCGTCGTAGACGACCCGCTTGCCCCGCTCGCGGCAGAAGCCGACCGAGTCGGCGATCATCGCCAGGTTCTCCTCGCGGGAGACCTTCGTCACCTTCTCCAGGTGCAGCCCCCAGGTCTTGCCGACCAGGGTGACGACCGGCGCGAAACAGCCGACCAGGGTCCCCAGGGCGGGATCTTCCTCGGGCGCGGTGTCGCGACGCCGAGTCATCCCGAAAGCGCAGATCGTCGCCTGCTCCAGCTCCAGGTCGGCCAGCTGCTCGAACAGCTCGACCTCCTTCGGGTTGGAGCTGGGGAACCCGGCCTCGATCATCTGCACGCCGAGCTTGTCCAGGGCGAGGACGACGCGCGCCTTCTCGGACGCCGAGAGCGACATCCCCTCGCCCTGCATGCCGTCGCGCAAGGTCGTGTCGTAGAGCTTCACCTGTTCCATCTGCTGCCTTTCGAGTCGGAAGATCGGGGAGAGGGCCATTGGCCCGCCTGCGCGGCAGCGCCGCGCCAGCCGCTAGGCGGCTGCGGTAATTCGCCCGATTGCCTCGAAAAGACGGTGCATCAGGAGCTCACTCTACTCGGCGAGTCGACCTCTGCCGGCATCTCGACGAAGTCGAGCCACTCCAGGTACTCCTCGACGCGACCGTGCAGCGCGTCCTCGAATTTGGCCTGGATCACGCGGGTGATCTCGCCGGGCTCGCCGAGCGGATGGTCGTCGACCTCGCGCACGGGGACCAGCTCGGCCGCGGTGCCGGTGAGGAAGACCTCGTCGGCCAGGTACAGCTCGGCGCGGGCGATCGACCGCTCCTCGACCCTGTAGCCGAGGTCCTGGGCGATCTGCACCACGGCGTTGCGGGTGATGCCGTCGAGGATCGCCGAAGTGTGGCCCGGCGTCAGCAGGGTGCCGTCGCGGACGACGAAGACGTTCTCACCGGAGCCCTCGGAGACGCAGCCGTGCTGGTCGAGCAGGATCGCCTCGTCGTAGCCGGCGTTGACCGACTCCGTTTTGGCCAGGATCGAGTTCAGGTACTGGCCGGAGGCCTTGGCGTGCGGGATCAGGCTGTCGCCGGAGATGGTCCGCCAGGAGGAGACCTTGGTGCGGATGCCGTGCCGCTTGCCCTCGTCGCCGAGGTAGCTGCCCCAGGGCCAGGCGGCGATGATCACGTCGATCGGCGCGGTTTTGGCGTAGAGGCCCATCTCGCCGTAGCCGCGGAAGGCGAGCGGGCGGATGTAGCCGGAGGCGAGCCCGTTGCGGCGCAGCAGCTCGTGCGTCGCCAGGCGCAGTTCCTCGGCCGTGTAGGGCAGCTCGAAGTAGTAGAGCGCGGCCGACTTCTCGAGCCGCTCGAGGTGCTCGCGGTGGCGGAAGATCGCCGGACCGCGCTCGGTCTCGTAGCAGCGAATGCCCTCGAAGACGCCGGTCCCGTAGTGCAACCCGTGGCTGAGCACGTGGACCTTGGCGTCCTCCCAGGCCACCAGCTCGCCGTTCTGCCAAATCAAATCTGCCTGATCCATGTTGGGGAAGTATGCCCGATCAAACGAAGGGCTTCACCCCCAGAGCCGCGAATGATTGCCGAAAGCCAGACAAGGAGCGTCAGCCCATGAATTCAAGTCTTCGCCCGAAGCTAACGTACTCGAACGTGATCGCGACGATCGCGCTGTTCGTCGCCCTCGGCGGCGCCGCCGTCGCCGCGGGCCTGCCCAGGCACAGCGTCGGCCCCAAACAGCTGAAGCGCGGTGCCGTCACCGCCGCCGCCCTGGGCAAGGGCGCCGTAACCAGCGGCAAGCTGGCGCCGAAGTCGGTGATTGCCGGCAAGCTCGGCCCCAACGCGGTCCTGCCGGGCAACATCGGCAACGGCGCGATCACCAGCGCCAAGATCGGCGCCGGCGCCGTGATCGCAAGCTCGATCAAGAACGGCGTCGTCACGACCAACAAACTGGCCAACGAAGCCGTGACCACGGCGAAACTAGGAAAAAGCTCGGTGACCAACCCGATCCTCGCCAACGGCTCGGTGACGCCGGCGAAGTTGAGCGATGAATTCGGGCCGATCGTCGCCACGCTGAAGAGCGGCCAGACGCTGCGGGGGGTGTTCGACGTCGGCTCCACCGCGGCCGCCCCGGCGGACCTCGCCCGTTCTGCCGCGAGCTACCAGTTCCCACTGCTCAACCCGGCCTCGGTGACGGTCCTGCAGAAAGGGCAGACCAGCGCCAACTGCGGCGGTCTTGGCGGCGGTAACTCGCAAACGCCGCAGGCGACCGGCGGCAACCTCTGCGTCTACATCACCGAAAGCACCAACCTCGATGCCACCACGCCACTGGCGGTCGAGAACAACACCCGACTCGGCTTCGGCCTTGTCGCGAAATCCAACCTGGCCAATCCCTACTTCGCCTACGGCCAGTGGGCGGTGACCGCTCCCTAGGCGGAGAGCGCTTCGAGGACCGCGTCGGTCATCTCCGCGCTTCCGACCTCGACCTCCCGGGGCACCTCTGGCAGCGGAGCCGCTGCCACGGTGCCCCCGGCGAGGTCCGGAGTGCGCAGGCCGCGCTCGAGGGCGACGTCGACCGCCGCCTCGATCCGACCCGCGTCGCCGGGGCGATCGAGGCCGTGGCGCAGCATCATCGCCGCCGAGAGGAAGGTAGCGAGCGGGTTGGCGATGCCCTTGCCGGCGATGTCGGGGGCGGAACCGTGGACCGGCTCGAACAACCCGGGGGCGCCGTCGACGCCGAGGCTGGCGGAGGGCAGCATCCCCAGTGAGCCGGTCAGCATCGCCGACTCGTCGCTGAGGATGTCCCCGAAGAGGTTCTCGGTGACGATCACGTCGAAGTCGGCGGGGCGCGAGACCAGTTGCATCGCCGCGTTGTCGACCAAAAGGTGATCGAGCTCGACGTCAGCGTAGTCGGGGGCGACGCGGCCCACCACCTCGCGCCAGAGCCGCGAGGTCTCCAGCACGTTGGCCTTGTCGACCGAGGTGACCCGTGGCCTGCGGCCGGAGCTCTCGGCCCGCCGCCGCGCCGCCTCGAAGGCGGTGCGGGCGATCCGCTCGATCTCCCCGGCCGAGTACTCGCAGGTGTCGTGGGCGACGTCGCCGTCGCGGCCGCTGTCCCCGAAGTAGATGCCGCCGGTCAGCTCGCGGACGACGAGCAGGTCGGTGCCGGCGATCCGCTCTTCGCGCAGCGGGCTGGCGCCGACCAGCGCCGGGCTGGGCCGCACCGGGCGCAGGTTTGCGTAGAGGCCCATCCCCTTGCGCAGGCCGAGCAGTCCCTGCTCGGGGCGCGGGGCGTCGGGGTCGGTGCTGTCCCACTTGGGCCCGCCGACGGCGCCAAGCAGAACCGCGTCGGCGGCGCGGCAGGCCTCCAGGACCTCTTCGGTGAGGGCGGTGCCGTGGGCGTCGATCGAGGCGCCGCCGAGCAGCCGCTCGTCGAACTCGAACTCGCCCAGCGACTCCAGCAGCCGCCGCGCCGCTGCGACGATCTCCGGGCCGATTCCGTCTCCGGGCAGGACGACTATGCGCGGGGCGTCGCTCACGCGGCGGGACTCTACGGGTTAGGCGGTGACCGCCTCGATGTTGAGCCGCACGTAGTCGAGCACCAGGGGCTTTTCGGACTCCTCGAGGATCGCCTCGGCGAAGGGCCGCCGCAAGTCCGGCGGAAGCTGGGCCAGGAGAGGCCCGAGGGTCACGGTCGAGGTGAACTCGAGTGGCCGCTCCGGCTTCACCGGCCTCGGTTCGAGCCAGCAGCGAACTTCGGAGAACCCGGCACGGCGGAGCCGCGACTCGGTCTCCTCGGCGGAGGCAAAGTTCCAGATTCCGGTCATCTCGTGGAAATGGCCCGCGAACTCGGGGCGCGCCGCGACGGTCGCGATCGCCCTCGCGTGCTCGGCGACGTTGCCCTCTCCCCCGCACTGCGCCACGAGCCGGCCGGTCGGTCGCAGCGCCGCGCGAAGGCGTTCGAAGAGGCGATCGTGATCGAGGATCCAGTGGAGGGTCGCCGTCGAGAAGACCAGGTCGACCGGCTCGTCCAGCTCGAGCTGCGACAGGTCGGCCACCAGGCAGGTGACGCCATCCCCCAGGCGCTCGCGCGCCTTGGCGACCATCGCCTCGGAGCCGTCGACCGCGATCAGGCGGCCGTCGGGCAGGCGCTTCGCCAGCTCGGCGGTGACCCGGCCCGAACCGCAGCCGGCGTCGAGCGCCACCTCGTCACCGCGCAGCTCGAGGCGGCCTAACACCTCCATCCCCCAGCTGAACTGGGGATCGGAGACCGCGTCGTAGGTGTCGGCGTCCCACTCGCGGGCGCTGCTGTTCATCGCCCCTGTCGAGTCCGAGCCGCTCACAGCGCTGTCGTCACCGGCCCCCGCTCGGCCCCTCCCGAACCCTCGAAGGCGTCGATCGCCGCCGCGTTCTCCAGGGTGATGCCGATGTCGTCGAGGCCGTTCAGCAGCCGGTGCTTGACGTGGGGCTCGACCTCGAACTCGAAGACGCCGGCGGCGCAGGTGACGGTCTCGTCGTCGACGTCGATCCGCGCCTCGCCCGCCTCGGCGACGGCGCGGCAGTGCTCCTCGCCGAGGATCGCCGGCAGCAGCCCGATCTTGGTGCAGTTGGAGTAGAAGATGTCGGCGAAGGAGGGGGCAACGATCGCCTGGAAGCCGAAGTCCTCCAGCGCCCAGGGGGCGTGCTCGCGCGAGGAGCCGCAGCCGAAGTTCCGCCCGGTGACCAGGATCGGGTTCGGCTCCAGCTCGATCTCTCCGTCGCGAATCCAGTCGTAGAAGAGGAACTCGCCGAAGCCGGTCCGCTCGACCCGTTTGAGGAACTGCTTGGGGATGATCTGGTCGGTGTCCACGTCGGCGCGGTCCAGCACCGACACCCTGCCCTCGATCACGTCGATCGGCCTCATCTTCAGCTCCAGTCCCTGATGTCGACGAAACGTCCCTCGATCGCGGCCGCGGCCGCCATCTTGGGGCTGACCAGGTGGGTGCGCCCACCCTTCCCCTGCCGCCCCTCGAAGTTGCGGTTCGAGGTCGAGGCGCAGCGCTCGCCCTCGGCGAGGATGTCGGGGTTCATCCCCAGGCACATCGAGCAGCCCGCCTCGCGCCATTCGAAGCCGGCGCCCCGGAAGACGTCGTGCAGGCCCTCGGCTTCGGCGCTCGCCTTCACCTGCTGGGAGCCGGGGACGACCATCGCCCGAACCGAGTCGGCGACCTGGCGCCCGTCGACGATCGCCGCCGCCTCGCGCAGGTCCTCGATCCGCGAATTGGTGCAGGAGCCGATGAAGACCCGGTCGGGGGCGATCTCGGTCATCGGCGTGCCGGGCTCCAGGCCCATGTAGGCGAGCGCCCGCTCGGCCGCTTCGCGGTCGGCCGGAGAGTCCATCGCCGCCGGGTCGGGGACCCGATCGGTGACCTCGACGACCATGCTCGGGTTGGTGCCCCAGGTGACCATCGGCGAGATCGCCCCGGCGTCGACCTCGACCTCGGTGTCGAAGCTGGCGCCGGCGTCGCTCGGCAGCTCGCGCCAGCGCTCGACCGCGGCGTCGAAGTCTTCTGGGGCCGCGGGGCGCCCACGCACCCACTCGAAGGTGGTCTCGTCGGGGGCGATCATCCCGGCCCGGCCGCCGCCCTCGATCGTCATGTTGCAGACCGTCATCCGGCCGGGCATCGAGAGCGACTCGACCGCCGCCCCGGCGTACTCGACCGCGTGGCCGACCATGCCGCCGGTGCCGAGTCGGCCGATCGTCGCCAGGATCAGGTCCTTTGGGGTGACGCCGGAGCCCAGCTCGCCCGAGTAGGAGATCCGCATCGTCTTCGGTCGCTTCTGCACCAGGCACTGGGTCGCCAGCACGTGCTCGACCTCGGAGGTGCCGATGCCCAACCACGATGCCCTGGCGGTCGGAGCCCAGTGAGTAGAGCGGGACGCCGAACTCCTCGCAGTTGCGTTCCAGCGTTTCGACCTGGACCCTGGAGAGCTCGTCGGCGATCAGGCGCGCGGCCATGGTGCCGTCGGTGGGCACGTTGTGGTCGGCGGTGGCCAGGGTCTTGTCGGGGCGGCGCAGCGGACGTCCGGCCAGGCGCAGGCCGTCGAAGGCCTGCGGCGAGGTCACCTCGTGGACCAGGTGCAGGTCGATGTAGATGAGGTCGCCGGAGACCTCGTGCGCCTCCCAGATCTTTTCGAACATGTTCTTCATCAGCGCCGCCTCCTCTGCTCTCGCTCGCTCGAACTCATGAGCACCGACAGTCTTTCTCGCTCGGCTCCCGCGTCCGGGCGGCTAGCTCCTCCTCAGACCGGCAGCAATCACGGCAAGGAACCGGGTCGCTTCGTCGCCATCGTTCTCGAAATGATGCGGCAGGTCGGCATCGAAGGTGACGCTGTCCCCCTCGCGCAGGTCGTGGCGGATCCCGTCGACGACGAGCGCCAGGGTGCCGGCGAGCACCACGGTGGTCTCGCGGCTGCCGGGCTCGTGCATCGGTGGGTCCTCGCGGCCGCCGGTGGCGGCGCCGGGGTCGAGGACGTGCAGGGAGACGTCGGCGCGCTGGCCGGGCAGCGGCGGCGTCAGCTCCGTCAGTTCCAGCCCGGCGGCGATCTTCTCGGCGACCGCCAGGGTCGGGCTGGTCTCGCCGCGCTCGACCTGAGACAGCATCGGCGCGCTCACCCCGCTGCGCTCGGCGAGGTCGCGCAGCGAGAAGCCCATCGCGTCGCGCAGCGCCTTGATCCGCGGCCCGACGGCGGCCGAGGGGTCGGCGGTGCGGACTCGAGAGGCCTTTGAGGTACGAGCGGTGGTCTCAACGACGGTCCTCATCGTGGCGTACGCTATCACAGACAAATGTATTCTGGCGCGCGAACAGCGGCTTTGCAAAGGCGGCGAAACTCTCCACCGTCCGCGGCGCAGAGTCAAAGGGTGAGAGTGGCCCTCAGGTCGGCAGCGACTTCGTCGGGAATCTCGTGGAGCTGGCGCCAGGTGACGCGGGTGCCGCGGTAACCCGCTGCCGTCAAGCGGCGGTCGCGGTCGCGGTCGTCCTCGAAGGCGCCCTGGGTGCCATGCGTCGCGTAGCCGTCGAGCTCGACGATCACGCGTTGCCGAGGCCAGAGGCAATCGGCCTGGTAGCGCCGCGAGCCGATCGTCAGCCAGGCGTTCAGGCGTGGCCGCGGCAGGCCGTGGCGATCGAGAAAAGCGAGGAAACGCGCCTCGAGCTCCTCGCGAGTGACGCCGACGGGCAATCCTCGGCGGCGGCGCAGGCACTCGCGGACCGTCCGGGCACCGCGGCGGCGCGGGTAGCGCTCGAGCAGGTCTTCGAGCGAGAGCGCGTCGTAGAGGCGTAGGCGTTCCGATTCCCGGAGCGCATGCTCGACGGCGTCGACGCGGAGGACGGCAGCCAGGTCGAAGAGCGTGCGGGGGACCGTGGTGACAGGGATCCGGTCACTGGTCGTCACCTCGTCTGCGGGCAAGGCAGCGAAGTGGCGTTGGATGTTCCCTCGCGAGCGGCTCTTGGATGGTGCCGTCACCTCGATCGCGCGACTCGAATAGCCGCGGATGCCCCAGAGCGCAGCGGCAGAGCGGTGACTGAGAACGGCCCCGGAACCGCAGGCCATAACCGCGGCCATCCATCGTCCCTCGCGGGGTATCACTCTGTGGCCGACTGCGTAGACGCCGCGATGCAGGAGATGAAGCCGACCGAGCCGGAGCCGGCGATCGATCGCATTGCCTCCCAACCCGAGCACCGACAACTGGCGCCGGGTTATCACCCCGTGCTGCCGCTCCGCGAGTTCCGCGATCCGCTCGTCGGCACCACGAGTCTGCTCCAACCCCCGCATAGGAGGGGTAAGAGCAGACTCGTGAAGATTCGCCCCCTGAAGGAAGGCGACGGCTGGAGTTAGGGGCCCGGGGTGCGCTCGACGGCGGCTTCGGCGGTGGCCGCCTCGGCCTCGCGGGTGGCGGCGCCTTCGAGGGCGTTGGGCAGCGCCC
>WNFN01043396.1_pt1 | contig 12675 bp, 10 predicted proteins | sample 5400161 | NCBI WGS metagenome assembly WNFN01 (sample SAMN13153353, study PRJNA577476) | soil metagenome | isolation source: 80 cm saprolite on Douglas fir-dominated hillslope | place: USA:California | collected 2013-09-17
GCTTCAAACAGCAGCACCGCGACATCGTCATCGAGCTTGCGCCCGGTATGTGCCAGGAGGCGGTCGAGCAGCTCGTCGGCGGCCGCCTCCAGATCGGGCCGGCGCAGCGTGTCGAGGCAGTCTTCCAGCCGGAAGTACCGGCCCGCCCGGTCGCGTGCCTCGAGCAGGCCGTCGGTGTAGAAAACCAGCCTGTCGCCCACGCCCACCGAGAACGTGGATGGCCGGATCTCGGGGTGCAGGCCCAGCGGTGTCGCGTACGCGGCGGGGGTCAGTGCCTGCAGGGCCCCGTCCGCCGCCAGCCGCAACGGCGGCGGGTGCCCGCAGACGACTAGCTCAAGCCAGCCGCGCGGGTCGAACTCGGCGAACAAGGCAGTCACGAAGTCCTCGTCTCCTGCTGCCCGCGCGACTGACCGGTCCACCACCCGGGCGATCTCTGGCAACGACAGACCTGGCTGGGCGCAGGCGTCGCGGAAGCTGGTCATCGCGACACTGGCCAGGCGCACCGCCGGGAGCCCCTTGCCGCGCGTGTCTCCGATAAGCCAGCGCGGGCGGCCTCCCTCCGGGACGACCTCGAGCAGGTCCCCGCCCACCCGCGCCTCCGCCGCGGCCGAGACGTAGTGCGAGGCGAGCCGTCCCGCGGCGATGGTGGGCGGGACCTCGCGCAGCAGCGCGCTCTGTGCCACCCGGGCCACGGCGCGGACCTGGCTGAGCCGGCGCTGCGCCGCGGTGCGCAGCGCAGAGTTGGCGACGGCGAACGCGCCCAGCAGCACGCACACGCTCAGGTGCGACACGACGCCGCCCGGCCGACCCGGCTGGTCCATGACAAGCCAGAGGCCCAGCAGTATCGCCCAGCCCGCCAGCATGGCGGTGATCCGCGGACGCACCACCAAGGAGGCCAGCAGGGGACCGACAGCTAGCCACGCGACCGGGATGAGACCGCTGCCCGCGCTTTCCAGTGCCACTGCCACCGCCGTCATGGCCAGGGATAGCAGAAGCGCGAACACCGGTTTAGCGGGGAAGCTCGTGGGCTGGGCGGATCCCGACACATCCAGCGGAATGCCGCCGCCAGAATGCACAAGAGATAGGTTCAGGCGCCGCCACCTCGTGAGGAGCGGCCGCCGCGGGCCTGATGCCGGACCGTGTCCGCCTTCCCCGCGTCGCCTTTGCGGCGGCCCAAGCCAGCGCTGCCTGCGGATGACCCCAGCCGACGGCGGCAGCCCGGAGGCGTGCCACCACCGCGAGACCCGGGCCGGGCTCACCGGTGTACCGCCGCAGACTCGGGCGAGGTACCGAGCTTTCCCCCCTCGCGAGCAGGCCACCGGACCGGAGCCTGCATCGTCGTCAGCCGGCATTTCCATGATGCCCAGCCACGCCGCCGGCTGCTCTCATTCGTACTCGAGCAGTGCACACGCCGCCGTCTGCCGGTTGTTCCCCCCTTGCCTGCACGCTGTCCACATGCACGCGACGCCGCTTCCGAGATGAATTCTGTGCTTGCACTCACGAAGCTGCCTCTCATCTGGCTTGCATCTTCGGCTCTGGCCGCGTACTGACCAACAACGATGCAGGTCAAGCCCGAGCAGCAGCTGGGCACAAGCTCAGAGCAACCTCACAGAGATCAGAGGTCACTCAGCGCAAGCTGAGTTGGTGCGGGTGCCGCAGCGGCGGCCAGGTCCGGTGGCTGGCGGTTCTCGGTGCGGTCAGCTGGCGAACAGCACAGTCCTGGACCGCTGTACTGACAGAAAGCCAGTCCCTGACACTGACGAGATGCATCTCATCTCATTTTCGTAATTGTCCGGCTAGTCGTCGCCGGGTCTCCTGCAGGCCCTCGCACGGACTCCGGACGGACTGGGGGTTTTCCCCGATTCGAGTCCTGGCCGGGTCTTCGTAGCCTGCTGGGAACGCCGGCCTGTGGCTGGACCGACGGCCGCGTTCGCGGCGGATAGCCGGAACCGGGAGGCAAGAAGCATGAACAACGTAGCTCTGGACGCGAGGCTTGCCATGACCCAGCTGAACCTGAACGACGCATGGTGCGAGGCGCTGTTTGCCTCCGGGCTGCAGCGAGCGGAGTGCCCGACCGCCGAAGCCGCGGCCGACGTGATCAGCCGCGCGGTGCGGCAGTTCGGTATCCGCGGCTGCGCCAGCCGGATGACACAAGAGTTCGGTGACCACCCCCAGGCGGCCGCCGAGCGGATGCGCTGGGCCCGGCTGGTCGTCGCCGAGATAACCGCACGGCCGCGGCCGAGCCCCGGGCCGCATGGCCAGTATCCCGCTCCGGTGCGGCTGGCCGCCCGGCGCCCGGGCTTGTCCGGCCCCGCAGTGAGCGCCGCGGCCGCCGCCGGACGTCCGGGCGGGCCGGACACCTGCGCGAACGGAGCCCAGTCCGCGACGCGATCAGCTGCGGCTGGCTGAGGCCGCAATGCGACATCGGAATCGGCCGCGCCGCAGGGAAATGTGCCTGCTCGTCCTGCTCCCCCGTGGCAGGACGGCCAGGTCACCGCGCGACCTGCCCGTCCTGCTCCCCCGTGGCAGGACGGGCAGGTCGCCTCGTTGAAGCCATTCCTGCAAGTTCGTCCGGCCATCAGGCCCGGAGCAGCCGCGACCTAAGGGCGCGGGCCTGTCGCTGAGTACGCACCTGCCGAAGACTTCAGGCATTGACCGGGCGGAGGCGCGCGAGCTGGGTTCGCGAGGTAATGCCGAGCTTCCTGAACACGTTGGCGAGGTGGTGTTCCACAGTGCTGGGGCTGATGAACAGCTGCACGGCGATTTCGTTGTTCGAGGCGCCCGCGGCGGCGAGGTCGGCGACCCCGGCTTCGCGCGGGGTCAGGTCGAAAGCCGTATCCGGGGTACGTGCCCGTGCCCGCTCGCCGGTCGCGCGTAGTTCGGTGCCTGCTTGCCCGGCGAAGCCGTCGGCGCCCATCGCCGTGAACATGTCCCATGCGGTGCGAAGCTGGCGGCGCGCGTCCCGCCGGCGCCTGGCCCGCCGGAGCCACTGACCGAACTGCAGGTGGGTGCGTGCCAGATCGACCGTGGCCCGGCTTTGCTTCAGCTGGCTGACGGCTTCCTGGTAGTGGTCCTCGGCGTGCTCGCCCTGGTCGATCAGCGCTGCGCAGCGTGCGCGCAGCCCGAGCGCCCAGGGCGTGCGCGCGGCAAGTGCCCGCTCGGACAAGGTTTCGAACGCCGAACCGGCCACGTCGCGGTGGCCGGCCCGCGCCGCGGCCTCGACCAGTTCCGGCAAGGTGGCTTCGGCCATGAACACCGGGTCGTCCTCAATGACCATGAGCGCCGCAGCCTCCGCGGCATCGCAGTCCCCGGCGCACAGATCCGCGACCGCGACGACGTACTGGCCGATATCAGCACTCCCGCGCTGACCCCGTGCGGTCCACTCGCGGATCTGAGCGACGCCGGCGGCGCGCGCGGCGGCGGTGCGGCCGCGGTAGGCGAGCACGATCCCCTCGCCCGGGTTACCGATGCCGAGCATTCTTGGCCTGCCGCTCACGGTGAGGAGCTCGCGCATCTCGGCACAGAACGTATCGACGTCCTGGAAGCGGCCGGCGAGGGCGGCAGAAAGCGCCTGGAGAGCCAGCGCGGCGGGAAGCTGGGCCAGCGCTCCGAGTTTGCGCGCGCAGTGCACCCAGCGGTGTGAGATGTCGATGACGGCCTGGTCGTCCCACAGGCTCACGGCGGCGGCGACACCGAGCCCGAACCACCGCAATCCCGTCTTCGGATCGAGGTCGTCGGCTCGCAGCGCGGCGACCGCGGCGCGCAACGGTGCGACGGCCTCGGGATAGCCGGCCGTGAACCTGGCCCGGTATCCCTCAAGGAGCAGGTCGCTGACGTCCGGCTGAGATCCGGAAACAGGGGGGAACGACCGCGCCGCGCTCATGATCTTCCGTGTCTGGACGGGCCCGGCTACGACGGCTGCCCGAGTCGCTTCCAGGAGCGTGTCCCGTGCTGCCCTGTCGTCAGCTGCGAGTGCCCGGGAAGCCTGTTCCAGGACATCGGCCGCCGCGGCGGCGTCGCCGCACGCGAACAGGATCTCGCCGTTCAGCCGCTTCGCCAGGCCTCGCTGGCGGTCATCGGTCAGCCGGGGCAGGGCGCCGGAGACGAGGTCGCGGGCGATGTCCGGCTGGCCGCTTATAAGCTCGGCCTCGGCAAGCTCGACTTCGCGCTGCGCACGGCGCCCGTCGTCGGGCGTCAGGTCAACCGCGCGGCGCAGCAGCGCGGCCCGGGCGGCGTAGCCGCCGCGGGCGCTCTTGCGTTCCGCAGCCTTTTCGAGATCAGCGGCGATGTCCTCATCTGGGGCGACCGCGGCGGCCGCGCGATGCCACGCCCGCCGGCTTCTCCCCGCGGCGGAGTCTGAGTCGCTTGCCTCGGCCAGCGCCAGATGCGCCGCCCGGCGCTGAGCATCTGCGGCGCCGTGATAACCCGCTGACCGGATCAGCGGGTGCCTGAACCAGACGGAGCTGCCGGAAAGCTCAACCAGGCCGGCCGCCTCCGCGGCCGCCGCTGCGGCGTCGGCGTCGATGCCTGCCAGGCTGGCCGCGCGCCACAGGCCGCCACGGTCGCCTGAGATGTCAGCAGCGGCGAGCAGCAGGAATGCCTGCGTATCCGCCGGCAGATCACAGACCTGCCGCAGGAACCGCTGCCTGAGCCGCTGGCTGACCGGTATCGGCGCGGGCAGGGAAGCACGGCCGGCCAGCTGGTCAGCGGTGAACTCAGAGCCGAGCTCCACCAGCGCGAGCGGGTTCCGCTGGGTATCTGCCAGGATGCGCCCGACCACCTGATCGCACAGGTGCGCGCCCACGACCCCGCGCAGCAGCTCGGCGGCTTCGGCATCCGGCAGCCCGCCGACCGCCACGGCCGGCAGTCCCTCGAACAGCTGCAGTGTCGCCGGCTCGGGCTGGGTCGCCGGCTCGCCCATAGTCACAATCATGCCGACTCGGTCGGCGTAAAGACGACGGGCCGCGAACGCGAGCACCTGCGCAGACTCGACATCGAGCCACTGCGCATCGTCGACCAGGCACAGCACCGGCTGGTCCTCAGCCGCAAGTGACAGCACCATGAGCGCGGCGAGCCCGACCAGGAACCGGCTCGGCGGCGGGCCCTCATCCAGGCCGAACGCCACCCGCAGCGCGTGCCGCCGTGGCGGCCCCAGATCCGCGATCCGCGGCAGGAACGGGACCAGCAACTGGTGCAGCGCCCCGAAATCCAGGCTGATCTCCGCCTCCACCCCCGCCGCACCGGAAACCTGCAGGTCAGGCGCTGAGTCGATCGCGTATTCGAGCAGCGCTGTCTTCCCGACCCCCGGCCCGCCGCGCAGCACCAGGGTGCCGCTGAAGCCGTCGCGCACAGAACCCAGTACCCGGTCGATCGCTACCGTCTCCGTCCGGCGATCAAGCAGAACAAGCCCAGCCTGCCGCCCGCCAGATCCCGCCGCATCGGAGCGCCACAGGGCCGGATGGTCAAACCGGTCTGGGATACGACGGTCGCCGCCGCTGTCGGCCATCGCTACCATCTCCACCAGTCATCAGGCAACGGCTGCGGTCGGAGCGGTCTGCTGACCTGCCCGTCCACTAGCGTTCCCAGCCCGCGCGGCTGGACACAAGAACACCGGCCCGGACCTATCCAGCCATAGACCGCAGCAGCCGACCCGGGTCGGCGGACCGCGGAGCCGACTGTGGATTCCCGCCGAGCTGCAGTGGCACCCGAAGGTAACTGGCCTGGCTCATCCGGAGCCTCGTTCCGCCACATGATTGAGCCCCGCTGCCCGGGTGTCCGCGTCAGAAGAATCGGCCGGCAGCGATTCGTGCGCAGGGCCGGAATGACATCGGCATCGGCGGCCGTTGTAGGTGGGGCCACGACGGATGGCTGCCGCCAGGCGGGACAGAGCGTGCCAGGCCAGGGTGCACCGCACGGCGCGGGCCGCGGCACCCCCGAGGCCAGCCCGTCAGGGCGGACCGCGCCCGGCGGAAACGACCGAGAGGATCTTCATGGGCACCGGCCTGCCAGCGCCCGCCGGGCGGCGGATCGCGCTGATCGCGCACGACAACAAGAAGCAGGACATGCTCGAGTGGGCTGAGTACAACCTGAGCCTGCTGGCTGGGCATGAGCTGTTCGCCACGGCGACCACGGGCCGGCTCGTGCACGAGCAGCTCGGGCTCCCAGTCACCTGCTTCCGCAGCGGCCCGTTCGGCGGCGACCAGCAGATCGGCTCCCGCATCGCTGAAGGCGAGATCGATCTGCTCGTGTTCTTCTGGGATCCGCTAGAGCCCCACCCCCACGACCCCGACGTCAAGGCACTGCTGCGGGTCGCGGTGGTCTGCAACATCCCCATCGCCTGCAACCGGGCCACCGCCGACTTCCTGATCTCATCACCCCTGATGGGCCGCATCCACCAGCAGTGGGACCCCGCAACAGACCTGGACCTACCCATCAGGCGCCCATCGGCGGTGACCCGGATCGCCTAGCCCCAGCGCGGCGACAAATGGCCGCAGGCAGCTGGCCTAGACCACGATGCTGGCGCCCTGGCTGTCCCATGCGGGGGCGGTTTCGTCGTCGAACCACACCCCACCCTCGGCGAGGTAACGGAAGTGCAGCATGCTGCCGACCGGGACGGTCACGGCGGCGCTACGGGTGCCGTTCGCCCGCCGCTGCAGTGGATGGGCGAATGGATTCCACTCATTGAAATCGCCCACCACGGACACGGCCCCGCTAGGCTCATCGGCTGGCAATGCGAAGGTGACACGAACGGTGCCGTTACGTCCGGGCTTGGTTGTCTTGATCAACTGCTCTCTCCACTCCGGCTCTCAACCACCCTGATCAGGCCGATTATCCCTAACTTGCGCGCCTGGTCAGTGGAACAGGACCGGCGTGTCGCAGTCGGCGGCGATGTCCCTCCGGCCGGCAGCCTCAGGCCGGCGAATCTCAGGGTGCCGGGGATTCCTCCGGCGGCCACGTACGGCGTGCTTCGTCGATCGGACCCATCAGGCCGACGTCGTTGCCATCGGAATCGGCCACGATCGCGTAGCGCGCACCCCAGAAGGCGTCGAAGGGCGGCTGCCGCCCCGCATATCCGGCGGAGGTCAGCTCCTCATAGCGCTCGTCGACAGCCTCCCGGGTCGGGAGCGAGAACCCGATGACGACGCCGACGGTCGCCGGATCGGTGCGCCAGGCCGCGTGCCAAAGGTGAGCCGACTCGGCGGTGTCCAGCTCCAGGCTGAAGCCACCTGGCGTCCTCAGCTGCACATGGGGACCGGCCGGGTCCCCGCCGTCCGGCACCGCGATCCCCAGCCGACGATAGAAGTCGAGGCTCGCCCGCATGTCATCAACAACGAGGTTGAGCATGTGCAGATCGGGCCGGCTGTCGTTCATCACACCGGAGTGTGACAGAGCGCAGCGCCGCCGTCCAAGGACGCGCCGCAGGCCGCGTGCGGTGCCACTGCGGTCGTCCGCGACTGGGCGGCTGGTCTGGCTACAGCTAGGAGGCCGCCTCCGGCCGCGCACGCCGGTACGCGACGTGCGCGCGGAGCGGGCTGTCCGCTGGGACCCGCGGATTCCCGAACCTTGCGTACTCAGTCAGGCCAAGACGGCGCATGACCGCCAGCGACGGCTCGTTGAGCACGGAAGTCATCGACCAGATTTCGGCCAGGCCGAGGCCTTCGAAAGCGACGCCCAGGGCTGCGTTAGCTGCCTCGGTCGCATAGCCGTGGTGCCAGGCACCGCGGGCCAGCCGCCAGCCGACCTCGACGCCGCCGGCCCCCGGCACGTCATCCGGCATGGGGTTGAGCCCGGTAAACCCGATGAACTGGGCCGTGTCGGCGATTTCCAGGGCCCACAGCCCGTAGCCCTGCTTCTCGAACAGCTCCTCGAACCGGTCGACCATCGTGTCACTGGCCGTCCGGTCCAGGGTGCCGGGAAAGAACCGCATGGTCTCGGGGTCGGCATTGAGCGCCGCATACGGCTCCCGGTCAGAGTCTCGCCACCGGCGCATCAGCAGCCGGCTGGTGCGGAGGGTGTCGAATCTTACTGTCGCTGGCATGTCAGTCCTTCCGGCAGTGGTCAGTGTGGCTGACGGCGCAAGCGGGGGCGATCCTGCGGTCACCGCGGCCGCCCGCGCTGCCGCAGGACTGCAGGCTTGCTGCTCACAGTGATGATCCTCTCGCGCATAGGGCATCCATTGTGCGGGGCTCGGGCGTGGGCACGGTGACTTGTGCCGCCATATGGGTCAGGGCAGGCCATAGATATCGCGGGGGAGCCGCGTTGGCGGCTAGCCGCCAGCGTGCGGGCCGATGCTGAGTGCCGATCTTGTCAGCCACGGCGGGGAGCATCACCGCGATTGCCTGTGTAGATTGCCTGTCCAGCGATGCCGGCGGTCCACCTGAGTTTGGTTCTGCGGACGGTGCCGCGACGGCGCTTGCTCAGGATGAGCGGGGATGTTGTGATGCTTGATCTGGAGTACCGGCACGTTGACGTCTTCAGCCGGCGGGCGTTGAGGGGCAACGGCCTGGTGGTGGTGCTGAACGCGCAGAACCTGTCCTCGGCGGTGATGCAGGAATTGACGCGCGAGGTCCGCCAGTTCGAAACGGCATTCCTGAACGACGTGGACCTGACAGGCCGGTCTGGCCGGCTACGGATCTTCACTGAGGACGAGGAGCTGGACTTCGCCGGTCATCCGGTACTGGGCGCCGCGGCCGTCCTGCACACCTTGCTGCCGGTGCCAGCTGCCGAAGAGACCTGGGCGCTGAATGTGGCGCAACGAACTGTCGAGGCCCGAACCCGCGGAGCCGCCGGGTGGGTAGACGCAACCATGGATCAGGGTGTCCCGCGCTTCGGTCCAGCCATAGCAGGCGAGCAGGCGCGGGCCTACCGCGACGCGCTGAACCTCGCGCATGAGCAGCTGCATCCAGCTCTCCCGATGCAGGTGGTCAGCACTGGCCTGCCCTACCTGATCGTGCCGATTCAGACTGGCCTGGAGCGCGCCAGGATCAGCCACTCCCACTTCGAAGAGCTGCTTGCATCCAGCGGAGCGAAGTTCGTGTACGTGCTCGACCCGGACCGCCCGGAGGGCCGCACCTGGGACAACTCCGGCCGGCTCGAAGATGTCGCGACCGGCAGCGCAGCCGGGCCAGCCGCAGGCTACCTGCTTCGCCACGGCGTGCGGCTCCCCGGCGAGCCCATGCTGATCCACCAAGGCCAGTTCACCGGGCGACCCAGCACCATCGAGGTCCGCCCTGAGCCGGACGGTCGGCTGTGGGTCGGCGGGCCGGTGGCGCCGGTCGCCAGCGGACAATTCCACGCCGCCCATCTGACCTAACCACCGCGTCGCAACGCACCCGCAAATCCACTGAACATCGAGTACATAATTAATCGGCTGGGGCTCCGTCACAACCGGACGCCTTTCGATGATCGTGGCGGATTAGGCACATATGGCGCTCGCAGATGATCAACACGCCGATTTGATCATGGATGCATACCCTGATTCCGTGATCGTGGGCCCAAACGCATGAAATGGACCCGCAGATCACCAACACGCCGTTTGATCATGGAAAGCAATCCCCATTTCCATGATCCCGGACCCAAACCCACCAGATACGTGGGTTTCAGTCCGGGATCATGGAAACCCGGCCTGGCCTGGTCAGAAGCAACCACCGCCCGGCACTTTCCACCCCCCCTACCACAACGGCGGCAACCTGGAGTCGAAGCGACGGGTTATTCTGCGGCGGGCGCAATAGGCGGTTTGGGTCCACGATCATGAAATACCGCCCGCCCACGTGTACCAGCTTCAGCTGCGAACAGGCAGTATCACAGGCTTCACCCTGCCTGCCCACGTCACGGCAGTCGGCTACACCAGGCCTCGCGGGCTCAACATCCTCGCTGAGGAGGGGACGCCGACCAGCCTGGAAAGCAAGATCACGTTGCAGCGCTACAACCTGGCCGGCCAGCTGCAGAAGACACTGGCTACAGTCACCGACCTCGGTCAGGTCGCCTACCAGCCGGCCGGCGCGCAGATTGCCGCGGGATCGCTGCGAGGCCTGGAGCTGATCAGCAATCAGGGCGGGGTGATCAGGTCGCTGCCTGTTCCCGGCGTCCGATATGGCTGCGGCGCCGTCCGGTGGTGGAGCACCAGCACGATCCTGGCGAGCTGCTCCACGCCAGGCCAGGCAGGGCCGCGGCTGTGACTGGTCCCAGCCAGTGGCGCCGCACCGGTCGGGCTCACGTCGGCGCGCACGGGCCATGGCTTCGATTTTGGTGACTTCAACGCCTGGCAGCGTCGCCGAACTCGTGCCAGGGGCAACCGTGCTCCGGGGCCGCCGCGTAGCAGCGGCTCAGCAGCTCCTCGCTCGCCAGCGCGGCGAGCATCCGCAGGTGCGCTGACCGGGCCCTCGTGCAGCCCGGTCGGCAGACCGTCAACGACATGCAGGCCGGTCTCCGGCGTGACCACATGACTGGTCCAGCCGGAGGGCGGTCAGCCGTTTCCCGGTCAGGCGGCGGTCGCCATCGCGCGGACCACCGTCGTGCCGGCCGCGATCACCCGGCCGCCTAGCCCGCGCGTCAGCCGCCTGATCCTGGCAGCAGCTGGTCTCCCTGGCGCGTCCGCAAAACCTGACCAAGGCCAGGACGGCGGGCCGTAGGGCCAGGAATCGGTAGCGTCAGGCGCGCCAGGCGCTGGACCGGCTGCGGGCCACGGCCGTTGACGCCCCGCACCCGCGAACCTAACGTCGTGTCCAGGAGGACGGGCCGTGGCGTGCTCCTGATTGTGACGGGCCGTGTCGTTGTGCTGATCGTGATGTACGAGTCGCAGACGTGGCGCATCCGGCCGGGTGAGCCGTTCACCTTCGGCCGGGCGCCGACGTGCACTGCCGTGCTGCCCGCGACCGACCGGGGCGTGTCCCGCAGCGCGGGGAGCTTGCGCTACCACGACGGGTCGTGGTGGCTGCATAACGACAGCAGCTCCTCGGTGCTGTGCATGATCGGCGACCGCGGGTTCCGGGTCGACCTGCCGCCGGGGCTCCAGGTGCCGGTGCAGCAATGGCACGCGAAGGTGACCGTGAACGGGGCACTGGACAACTACAGCCTGCGGCTGCGGCTGCCTGATCTTGATGACGTACCCGAGCCCAGGCTCGGGTACGTCAGCGGGGAGCGGGCGGTGACCACCACCCGCTACCGCGCCCCGCTAACCGACAGCGACCGGCTGGTCCTGGCGGCCCGGTTCGAGGAGTACCTGAACTGGCGGCACGCCGGGGATCCGGCGCCGGCCAGCGCCAAGGAGACAGCGGAGCGGATCAGCTGGAATCCCCACGCTGTGGCCAAGCGGTGCGAGAACATCAGGGCCCGGTACGTGCGCCTCGGCGCTCCCGGGCTGCGCGGGCCGCGGGCCCTGGAGGAGCTTGCGCTGCTGCTCGTCTCGACCGGCGAGCTGACCGCCGCCGACCTGCGGCGGCTGCCCGCCAGGGCTGCGCCCGGGTGACCGAGGACATCCACCGGGCCGCACCCCTTCTATCCAGGCGACGAAGGGCTGTGGTGGAGTCACCGGGTTTCCGCCGACGCCGTGCCTCCTAGCCCTGACCGCGCCTGTGCAAGCGCTGGCTGCGCGCGCGCTCCAGCGCGCTCAGCCCTGGGTAGCTGCTGGCGTGCAGATCGGCGAAGCCGACCCAGCGCTCAGGGATGAATGTTTACCCCAAGACCTGGCGGAACATGAACGGCTACGAGCCACACCTACGTGTGGGAGAACGCCGGGGTCCGAGAGGTTCTGGGTCAAGTACCACTTCAAGACTGACCAGGCCATCGAATCGGGCACGGTGAACGACATTCACAAGGAGCGCAACATGACGGACACACGCAAAGCCGACAGCCACGGCACGACGAGTGCCGACAAGATGTGGGCCCCGGTCGGCAACCACCACCTGTTCTTCTGCGGCTTTCACATCGCCAAGAAGAACCCGAAGTTCCAGGTGACCACCATGCACTACTGCGGGATCCGTGGCGAGGGCGACTCCGAGATGCACCAATGTCTGCTGTACTCCTCGGTGGGCAGGGATGCAAAGCTGCTCGGCGTCGAGTACATCATCATGGACAAGTTCTTCCAGGGGCTCCCCGGCGAGGAGAAGAAATACTGGCACCCGCACACCTACGAGGTGCTGGGAGGGGGGCTGGTCGCGCCGATGGGCGAGGAGGAGGAATTGAGGGACCTCCTCACCACCTGGGGCAAGACGTGGCACACCTGGCCCGACCCGACCACCGCCGTGCCGATCGGCGACCCGCTGCTGATGTGGGCTCTCACCGGCGACGGCCAGGCGGACGAAACGATGGTCGCAGAGCGGGACAAGGAGTTCGCAGTTTCCACGGCGAAGATCCGTCAAAAGCGGATCGAAGCCATCGGGCTGGAAGTGCCACAGTTGCCTCCGCCGGAGTCGGTGGAAGAGATCGGCAGGCAATGGATGGCCACCGGCAAAGATGAGCCTACGAAATATGTGAAGTGACGACAATCGGTTCCAGCACGTTTATTATTGCCGGAAACCCGATGGCCAGGTAAGCCGACCGCGGGGAAACGGACTCGCCGTGCCCGTGGACGTATCCACCTATCCCCGGCGGCACGTGATCGTGGTCAAGCACGCTGGCGAGCGGCAGACGTTCTCAGTCCACGAGGTGGCCCACAACCATGTTGAATGGGTGGGC
>WNFN01221629.1_pt1 | contig 12670 bp, 8 predicted proteins | sample 5400161 | NCBI WGS metagenome assembly WNFN01 (sample SAMN13153353, study PRJNA577476) | soil metagenome | isolation source: 80 cm saprolite on Douglas fir-dominated hillslope | place: USA:California | collected 2013-09-17
GTCGCGGCCGGCCTGGAACGGCACCGGGGCGCCGGTGCGCCGGACGACGACCACGTGCTGGACGGTCTTCGCGCCCTTGAGCGCGCCGTCGACGTTGACCTTGAGGGGGACGATCTGTCCGCGGCGATAGCCGCCGTCCGCGGTGATGATCACCTTGGCCTCGGCGTCGTTCATGCGGTCGCGCACCGCTTCCGAGCTGAAGCCGCCGAAGACCACGGTGTGCGTGGCCCCGATGCGGGCGCAGGCCAGCATGGCCACCGCCGCCTCCGGGATCATCGGCATGTAGATGCCGACGCGGTCGCCCTTGTGTACGCCGAGGGCCTTGAGCACGTTCGCGAAGCGCCCGACCTCGCGCAGGAGCTCTTGATAGGTCAGGGTGCGGGTCTCCCCCGGCTCCCCTTCCCAGATGATGGCCGCCTTGTTCTTCCGCCAGGTGCTGACGTGACGGTCCAGGCAGTTCTCGGAGATGTTCAGCGTCCCCCCGCTGAACCACTTCGCGAAGGGCGGGTTCCATTCCAGGACGCGGTCCCACTTCCTCGACCAGCGCAGCGTCTCCGCCTGCTGTGCCCAGAAACGTTCCGGGTCCCGGAGGCTCGCCTCGTAGAGCCCGCGGTATTCGCCGAGGCTCTTGACGTGGGCAGCCTGCGCGAACGACTCCGGAGGCGGGAAGACCCGCACTTCCTTCAGGGTGCTCTCGATATCGTCAGCCACCCGTCACCTCCTCCAGCCCCAGCTCGATGGGGCCCGTCTCCGGATGCCGTTCCAGCTCGGTGCCGCCCTGCACGACGAGGACGCGCAGCTCCAGGCGCTGCCCGGGGCCGGGGTTGAGCTCGCGCCGGGGGATCGCGAGCTCCAGCACCGACCCCACCGCAACCTGAGCGCGCGTTGCGCCCGCGATCCAACCCATCTCCGTCCAGGCCTCGCGCGTCACCGTCGTTCGGCCGTCCCCCCTCCGCACACGATAGCGCAGGCTCTCGGGGCCGGGGAAGCTCACCACCACCTCGGCCAATCCGAGGAGGTCGCGCAGGGCCCCGGTGCTCGGCTCGACGAGCACGCTCAGGCAGCGGCGGTCCGTGCCGAAACGGACGGCGCGAACGCCCTGGCCCCCTCGATGCATCGCGCCCGTGAGCGGCACGCGGTGGAGGCCCGCCGCCGCCCACTCGTCCGCGGACGTGATCTCGCCGTCGATGACGGGTGTGACCTCGCCCGCCGGCCGGCTCTGCCTCACCTCGAGATGGCGTGTCGTGATGAGCGTCTCGGAGAGGGCCTCCGGCGCGGGAAGGCCGAGCGCCTCGTAGACCGCGCGCAGGTAGCGCCGGAACAGGCGATCGAACTCGAAGTCGTTCTCGGATGAGTGGTCGTCGCCGTACCACCAGCACCAATCGCTGCCGGACGCCGCCCGGAAGGCTTCGCGCGCGCGCTCCATCGCCTCCGGGGCCACCCCGCCTGATTTCTCCCCGGCGGACAGCGCGTCCCGCGCCGCCCCCAGCAGGTCCCAGGCGCGGCGGTCGTCCGCGTGCCCGATCCACACCGAGAAATCGGAATGGATCCAGCTCCCCGCGAACACGCGCGGCAACTGGTGCGGTACGCCGGCCGCCATCGCCTCGCTCATCGTGACGCCCCGCAGGTGCGGATCCGCCTGCAGCCCGGCATAGAACCGGCGCAGGAACGTCCGTCCACCCTCGCGGAAGTGCTCCCAGGCGTTCTCGCCGTCCAGGATGATCGGCACCACGGGATCGCCGCCGTGTCCCTCGCGCACCCAGGTCTCCCCGATGCGCCGGATGCGCTCGAGGAGGTCGTGGGCGGCGTGCTCCGGATCCGAGCCCGAATAGCTGAAGCCGATGAGGTCGCTGAGCGTCCGGTCGCGGAACAGCATCGCGATCTGGCCGGCGGGGGTGCGGCGGATCCAGGGCCGGTACAGGAGGTCGACGGGATGGACGGTCCCCCGGCTGTCTCGATGCAAGGGGCGCTGGATGCTGCGCTCGAGCACGCCTTCGTCGGAGGCAGTCCAGCGCAGGCCGGCGCGCGCCATCTCCGTCACCGCCTCCTCCGACACCGATCCCTCCGACGGCCACATGCCGGCGGGCGGACGGCCGAACACGGCGGTGTGGCGGTCGATCGCCCGACGAATCTGGTCGGCCGCGTCCTCGGGATGACGAAAGCGGCGCGGCACGTAGGCGCCGGGATGCGCTTCCCGGTGCACGTCGCTGTCGCAGAGGAGAGGGAGGATCGGGTGGTAGTAGGGCGAGGCGGAGAGCTCGACGCGCCCTTCGTCGGCCGCGCGCCGGTAGACGGGAATGACGGCGGCCAGGAGCGCACGCTCGCGCTCGGCCAGATGGCGCTTGTCGTCCTCGGTGTAGTCCCGGCCCTTCGCGATCAGCGCGCGCAGCGCCGGGTCCTCGCGCTGCCACTCCAGGTCGAACCAGGCCAGCTTCGAGAGGACCTGGAGGTCCCGCATCGCGTCCGGGCCGAAATGCGGCGCCACCACGCGCAGGGAGGCCTCGTCGTTGCGGGGACCGCGCAGGGCATGGAGCTCGGCGAACCGGGGGAAACGGCCGATCAGGTTCTCGGGATGGGCCATGAACGCGCAGCGCAGGAGGTAGACCTTCTCGGACTCGTCGAGGCGGCCGGCCGGGGCAAGGCCCAGGCGCAGCTCCGCCTCGCGCGCCTCGCCGCTCACGTAGACCTCGATTTGATCGAGGAGGGAGGGCACGAGGTTGAAGGTGACGTGGACCTCCGGGGTCTCGGCGAGGATCTGCACCATGCCCCAGTAGTCCTTCAGCGCGTGCAGGCGCACCCAGGGCAGCACGAAGGTGCCGTCCAGGGGATCCCGGTAGGACGGCTGGTGCATGTGCCAGAGCACGGCGACGTGAACTGTTCTCGTCAATGACCCCCCGCACCGTCCGTAACCGGCGCCCAAAATCCCCGTGCTAGGCTCATCCGGTGACGTCCCTCCGGTGGCTCCGCCCCACCCTTCTCGACCGGTACGTGGCCCGCGAGATCTGGCCTCCCACCGGCCTCGGGCTCCTGCTGTTCACGTTCATCCTGCTCCTCGACCAAATCTCGAACCTCATGAAGGTGCTGGTCTCGCGCGGAGCGGACCTGACCACCGTCCTGCGGGCATTCGCGTACCTGCTGCCGAGCATCTTCTCGGTCACCATCCCGATGGCGTTCCTGCTCGGCGTGCTGCTGGCCTTCGGCCGGATGGCCAGCGACAGCGAGATCGTGGCCCTGCGGGCCAGCGGGGTCAGCCCCCTCAGCCTGCTGCGGCCCGTGATCTCGCTCTCGCTCGTCACCGCCTCTCTGACGTTCTACGTCTACGCCGTGCTCGGCCCCGCCGCCAACCAGGCCTATCGCGAGATCATCTTCGCGCTCATCGTGAGCCGCGCCCGCAACGACGTGCAGCCGCGCGTCTTCAACGACGACCTGATCCCGGGCGGGACGATGGTGCTCTACGTGTCCGACATCGCGGCGGAGACGGGCCAGTGGAAGGACGTCTTCATCCACGACACCCGGAACCCCCAGCAGCCGAAGGTGATTCTAGCTCGCGGCGGCCAGCTCACCATCGACAAGGAGCGCAAGCGCGTCGGGCTCGATCTCCAGCACGGCGTCTCCTACTCCTTCCAGATCTCGCAGGCGAGGGAGATCGGGGCCGATCACTTCGAGACCGGCTACTTCCCCTTCGCCTACGAGGAGTTCTTCCCCAAGCTCCCCCTGGCCAAGGGCGACCGCGAGCTGACCATGGGCGAGCTGAGCCAGCGCGTGCGCGAGCTGCGCGCCCAGGGCAAGCCCCGGACCGAAACCGCCCGTTACGACGTCGAATGGCACAAGAAGCTGGCCATCCCCACCGCCTGCTTCGTGTTCGGCCTGCTCGGCCTGGGGCTGTCCCTGGGCAGCAAGAAGGAGGCGCGCTCCGCCGCCTTCGGCCTCTCCATCGCCGTCATCTTCATCTATTACGTCCTCATCCGCCTCGGGGAGCAGGCGGGCGACAACGGCCTCATGGCGCCGCTGGTGGCGGTCTGGGCGGCCAACGTCGTGCTGGGGGCGGCGGGCCTGGCCCTGCTCTTCCTCAACTACCGCGAGGCCGCGTTCGACCCTCTCGATCCGCGGCACTACACCGCCCTCCTGCCGCGTATCCGCATGCGCAAGGCCTCGGCGGCGGTCTCGGCGCGGACGGGCGCCCCCACCGGCTCGAGGCGCCCGCGGCGCGTGATCGTGCTCCGCATCCCGCGCCTGAGCCTGCCCATCCCCGGACTCATCGATCGCTACATCGTCCGTACGTGCATGGAGAAGTACGCGCTGGTGCTGACCGCCTTCTGGGCCATCTTCGTGCTCGTCAGCTTCATGGACCTCTTCGACGACGTCCAGCAGAACCATGTGAAGGGCATCGTGGTGTTCCACTACTACATGTTCTCCACGCCCACCATCGCGCACCTGCTGACCCCGGTGGCGGTGCTGGTCGCGGTCCTGATCACCTTCGGCGTGATGGCCCGCTACAACGAGATCACGGCCATGAAGGCGGCCGGGCTGAGCATCTACCGGATCGTCTTCCCGGCCCTGGCCCTGTCCGCCCTCATCTGCTTCGGGATGTTCGAGGTCGCCGAGTACCTGCTGCCGCCCCTCAACAAGCGCGCCAACCAGGACCACAACGTCATCAAGGGCCGCCCGCCGCAATCGAGCAGCAGCAACGAGCACCGATGGATCCTGGGCAGCGACGGCCGCATCTACAACTTCGATTACCTCCAGCGCGGGGACGCCCTGGGCGGCGTGCCCACGTCCCTCTACGGCCTCTCCATCTACGACGTCGATCCCGCGAGCTGGCAGCTGCGCGACCGCCTCTACGCCGCGCGCGCCGTCTGGAACGGCGTCGGCTACAACCTCGAGCGCGGGTGGCGCTGGACGTTCCTCCCCCGCCCGGCCTTCCGCGAGTTCGCGGAGGCACGGACGCGGGAGATCGAGGGGCCCAGCTACTTCGCGCGCGAGGAACGCGAGTCGGAAACCATGAGCTTCGCCGAGCTGCGCACCCACATCGTCACCCTGGAGAAGCTGGGCCTGGACGTCACCCGGCTCCGGGTCGAGCTGCACCGCAAGATCGCCTACCCGATGGTCAGCCTCATCATGGCCATGATCGCCATACCGTTCGCGTTCGTGGTGGCGCGCCGCGGCGCCCTCTACGGCGTCGCCGCCAGCGTGGTGATCGCCATCGTGTACTGGGCGATGATCGGCATCTTCAGCGCGCTGGGGGACAACGCGCGCCTTCCCCCACTGCTGGCGGCGTGGGCCCCCAACATAATGTTCGGCACGACCGCGCTCTATTTCCTGTTCACGCTGGATACTTAGTATCGATACCAGTCGGTCTTGTAGGGGCCTTCTACGGGCACGCCGATGTACTCCGCCTGCTTGGGGCTGAGCTTCGTGAGCTTCGCTCCCAGCTTGTCCAGGTGCAACCGCGCCACCTTCTCGTCGAGGTGCTTGGGCAGGGTGTAGACCTTCTTGTCGTACTTCGCGCGCTGAGTGGCGAGCTCGACCTGGGCGATCACCTGGTTCGTGAAGCTGGCGGACATCACGAAGCTGGGATGGCCGGTGGCGCAGCCGAGATTCATCAGCCGGCCTTCGGCCAGCACCATCACGGCGTGCCCGTCCGGGAACACGAATTGGTCGTACTGCGGCTTGATGTTGATGCGCTTGATCCCCGGGGTGACCTTGAGCCCGGCCATGTCGATCTCGTCGTCGAAGTGGCCGATGTTGCCGACGATGGCCTTGTCCTTCATGCGGGCCATGTGGTCGGCGGTGATGATGTGGGTATTCCCGGTCGCGGTGATGAAGATGTCCGCGGTGGCCACGACGTCGTCGAGGGTGAGCACCTGGTAGCCTTCCATCGCCGCCTGCAGCGCGCAGATCGGATCGATCTCGGTGACGATCACGCGCGCGCCCTGGCCCTTCAGTGACTGGGCGCAGCCCTTGCCCACGTCACCATAGCCGCACACCACCGCGACCTTGCCCGCCAGCATGACGTCGGTGGCGCGATTGAGCCCGTCCACCAGCGAGTGGCGGCAGCCGTACAGGGTGTCGAACTTGCTCTTTGTGACGCTGTCGTTGACGTTGATGGCCGGGAACAGCAGCGTGCCCGCCTTCTCCATCTCGTACAGCCGGTGCACGCCGGTCGTGGTCTCCTCGCTCACGCCCTTGCACTCCGCGGCCACCTTCTGCCAGCGGCCGGGCTGCTCCTTCGCCAGGCGCGCGAGCAGACGCAGGATGATCCCGAACTCCTCGCTGGACGCGGTCGAGGCCTCGGGCACGCGCCCCGCCTTCTCGAACTCGAGCCCCTTGTGGATGAGCAGGGTCGCGTCGCCGCCGTCGTCCACGAACTGCGTGGGCCCGCGGCCTCCGCCGAAGTCCAGGGCGCGCGCGGTCAGGTCCCAGTACTGCTCGAGCGTCTCGCCCTTCCAGGCGAAGACGGGAATGCCCTTGGGGTTCTCCGGCGTCCCGTCCGGCCCCACCGCCAGCGCGGCCGCCGCGTGGTCCTGGGTCGAGAAGATGTTGCAGGACGCCCAGCGCACCTCCGCCCCCAGCGCGCGCAGCGTCTCGGCCAGGACCGCGGTCTGGATGGTCATGTGCAGGCTGCCCGTCACGCGCTGGCCCTTCAAGGGCTGCGCGGCCGCGTACTCGCGCCGCACGGCCATGAGGCCGGGCATCTCCTGCTCCGCGAGGAGGATCTCCTTGCGGCCCCACTCCGCCAGCTTGAGGTCGGCCACCTGGCGCTCGAGCGCCGCCTTGCCCGCGGCCGGATTCATCGTCGTCGTCATCAAGTCCTCCTCACGATTCGCGGGCCGCGCGTAGCCGTAGCGAGCAGCAGCGCCGGTCCTTTGGCTTCCGGATCCGGAGCCAGCGCGCGCACCCGGACGTCGTCCAGGCCGGCCGTCCCCAGCAGTGCTTCCATTTCCTTCGTGTCGAAACCGAGACGGAGCTGGCCCATCTCGCGCCGGAACTCCTCGCGGTCGTGGCGCAGCAGGTCCGTGACCACGAGCCGCCCTCCGGGACGAAGGACGCGCGCGGCCTCGCCCAGCACCGCCGCCGGGTCCTCGACGTAGGTCAGGGCCAGCAGCAGCAGCGCGCCATCGCAGGCGCCGGCATCCAGCGGCAGCGCCTCGAGGCTCCCCTGCTTCAGCTCGACGTTGTCCAGCCCGGCCGTCCGTCGGCGCGCGGCCTTGAGCATGGCCGCGGACTGATCCACGGCCAGCACCCGGCGCACGTGCGGCGCCAGCGCCGCCGTCACCTGGCCCGTGCCGCAGCCGAGGTCGGCCACGACGCATTCCGCGGGCAGCAAGCCGAGGAAGGCCTCCTGCGTGAAGGTCTTCCCGTAGAGCTCGTCGCGCAGCCGGTCCCAGCGGCCGGCCGCGCCCGCGAAGAAGCCCTGGCTCGGCTGGCGCTCCGCCAATCGCCGGGTGAGCCGCAGCTGATCCTGCGCGACGGTCGCCCAGTCGTCCGTCTGCTCGCGCGTGAGGGTCCACAGCCGGCGGGCCGCCGGATCGAGCCCGCCGAGGTCCATGCGATAGAGGTTCGTCGTGCGGTGCGGGCGGCTCCGCAACCAGGCCTCGTCGGCCAGGATCTTCAGGTGCCGGCTCACCGTCGACTGCGGGAGCTGCAGGACCTCGCACAGCTCGGCCACCCCCAGCTCGTGCCGCTCCAGGAGCCGAAGGAGCCGCAGGCGGGTGGAATCGGCCAGGGACTCCATCCAGCGGAGGGCCTCCGGCAGGCGGGCGACGGCGACGGCGGGAAGGCGGCGCTCGGAACCCATCACTAAATCCGGATGAAAGGATAGATCAAGCCGCCGCGGCCGTCAAGCCCCTTCCGGGGGCCTCAGTAGAGCCCGAGATCGTCGATCAGGATGGTGCCTCGAGTAGCCGGCTTGTCCGCGCCCTGGTCGATGACGAACACGAGCTGGCGGACCTTGTCGAGGTCGAGCTTGCCGTCTGTCTTCGGGTTCAACGAGCGCAGGCGCGCAAAGGGCACGGCCATGCGCCGCCACTCCGTCTCCGCGCGCACGGACGCGAACCACCACTCCGTCCCGTCGTCCGCGGAGGCCGGGTTCGCGTCCCGCACCTGCACCCAGACCCGGTACGGGCGGTCGCCGCGGATCGAGAACACGAGCCCGTGCATCCCGCTGAGGTCGCGCGGCTCGCGGCTCACCAGCGCGCACCAGACGTAGGGGCGGCCGGGGCCGGGCGCACCCAGGCGGAAGTCGATGCGGGCCGCGCTCGTGCCGTCCGGTCCCGCCTTGGGCGCGATCACGTCCGCCGCCATCGCCGATGACGGGTCGAACTCGGGATGGAACGTCGTGGGCGTGTCGAAGGAATCGATCACACGCACGGCCGGTGGCGCCGGTGTCGGCGGGGGCCAGGCCGCCGCGACGCTACGTGCCTTGGCCGCCTCCGCCGTCAACACCGAGATCGGATTCGAGATGACCCACGGGATGTCCCATCCGGGCAGCCGCGCCTCCACGCGGTACACGCCGGGCCCGGGTACCGCCGCGTCGATCGCACGCTCGGCCTCCACGATGGGACGGCCGTCGCGCAGCAACGTGAGGTGCGCCCGCTCCGGAAGCCGGCCGCCCGCGCGCAACCGGAGCCCCGGCTCGGGCGGAACCACGTCCCCCATCGACCACGGGATACGCGGCGGATCGGGGCCGCCCGCCGTCGTGAAGGAGAAGCCGTCGGCGGGAGCCAGCGCATCCAGCCCCACGAAGCTGCGGCCGAGCGCGAGCGCGCGCACGATCGCGGGGCCGTCCACGCTCGCATCGCCGGTGAGGGGCCGGCTCAGCAGGACGTGATTGCGGGCCACCCTGAAGAGCGAGACGTACGACGGGAAACGCAGCGTCCGGTCCTTGCGCACCGGGACCTGCCCATGCGCGTCCGCGCCCGCGATCGCCGCCGCCGGCCGGCGCGCGAGCAGCGCGTCCCACCGCGCGAGCGCTTCCGTGGACGGAGTCAGGCTGCCCAGCAGCGCGTACTCGTGGTTCAAGGGATAGAGGGCGAGCGTGCGCGCCAGGCGCATCCATCCCGCCGCGCGCCACTGGCTGTCGCCGTTGACGACTTCGAGTCCCCAGGATCCCGGCAGGTCCCAGCCCGTCCACTTGAAGTCGGAGCGCGGCGAGGTGGGATGGGCGGCGAAGGCGGCGCCCCCGAGGGCGGCGATGTCGTCGAGCGCATCGTGCGCGTCCCCGGAAAATCGGAAGACGGGATCCGGAATCCCCAGCCCCAGCACATGGCCCGCGGTCGTGGAGACCTCGGTGCCCACGATGACGAGCAGCCCGTCGTGGTAACCCTCCCACTTCTTGGCGTCCAGGTTGTTGTGGTCGGTGATCACGACGAAGTCGAGGCCAGCCGCGCGCGCGGCCGCGATCACCTCGTCGGGTGTGGCCGCGCCATCGGACAGAGTCGTGTGGACATGGACGACGCCGGACACGCGCTGGTACCCGTCATGCGCCTGCTCCCCCGTCACCGGTAGCGGCCTCCAACGCACGACATGCACGGCCCCGGCGAGGAGAACGAGAGAGACGAGGAGGAGGAAGACGTAACGGAATCGAGGGATCTTCATGGGATCGGGAGCGGGAAACGCTGGCTCATCGAGCGCGTCACTCTTGTTGTCCGCGTGGCCAGGGTTCGGATGTCGCCGGGAGCGGGGCCTCTGTCAGTGCATTCACCCGCGGGGCGCCTGACAGCGGAGCGAGCGCGCGCACTGCTTTACGTGGAGTAGACAAGTTCAAGCGCGCGCGAGCGTCCCCGCGAAGGCGACGCCCGCGACCCTGGCCGCACGCCGGCGGGCAAGTCCGTTGCTGTTGGCCCGGCCGCTACTTTCGCAAGAACCCGCGCAGCGCGTCCGCCTTATCCGTGCGCTCCCAGGTGAAGTCTTCCTCGTTGCGCCCGAAGTGGCCGTAGGCGGCCGTCTTCTTGTAGATGGCGCGGCGCAGGTTCAGGTACTCGATGATGCCCTTGGGGGTGAGCGGGAAGATCTCGCGCACGGCGTCGACGATCTTGGTGTCCTCCAGCTTGCCCGTGCCCTGCGTGTCCACCATGACCGAGACGGGGTCCGGCACGCCGATGGCATACGCGATCTGCAGCTCGAGGCGGTCGGCCAGCCCCGCGGCCACGATGTTCTTGGCGATGTGGCGCGCCATGTACGAGGCCGAGCGGTCCACCTTCGTGGGGTCCTTGCCCGAGAAGGCGCCGCCGCCGTGGCTGCCCACGCCTCCGTAGGTGTCGACGATGATCTTGCGTCCGGTGAGGCCGCAGTCGCCCTGCGGTCCCCCCACCACGAACCGGCCCGTCGGATTGATGAAGTACTTGGTCTTCGAATCGAGGAGGTTGGAAGGGATGACGGCGTGGATGACTTTCTCGAGGATATCCTCGCGCACGGTCTCCATCTTCACGAGGTTGGAGTGCTGGGCGGAGACGATGACGGCCTCGACCCGCACCGGCCGGCCGCCGTCGTACTCGACCGTCACCTGGCTCTTCCCGTCCGGGCGCAGGTAGTCGAGGATCTCGTCCTTGCGCACCTGGCTGAGCCGGCGCGTGAGCTTGTGGGCGAGCATGATGGGCAGCGGCATCAGCTCTTCTGTCTCGTTGCAGGCGAAGCCGAACATCAGACCCTGGTCGCCCGCCCCCCCGGGATCCACGCCCATGGCGATGTCGGGCGACTGCTCGTGGATGGCGGAGATGACGCCGCAGGTCTCGTAGTCGAAGCCGTACTTGGCGCGGGTGTAGCCCACGCCCTTGATCGTGTCGCGCACGATCGTGGGCAGGTCCGCGTAGGCCTTGGTGGTGATCTCCCCCGCGATGAAGGCCAGGCCGGTAGTGACGACGGTCTCGCAGGCCACGCGGCTGTAGGGGTCCTGGGACAGGAGCGCGTCCAGGATGGCGTCGGAGATCTGGTCGGCGATCTTGTCGGGGTGGCCTTCGGTGACCGACTCCGAAGTGAAGAGGTGCCGGCCGTTCTTTCCCATCCTGTGTCCTCCGGACGTCGTGTGGCCCTCGGTCAGGCCACCTTGGCCCTTCCCAAAAGGAGGTAGGGTATCACCCGCCTCCGCGGAGGGTCAATCCACTATGACAGACGCGTGATCGCCCAACGGACGGGCACGGAGACGGGCACGGGTCAGGCGCGCGGATGAAACTGGTCATAGACCTTGCGCAGCCGCTCGCGCGTGATGTGCGTGTAGATCTGCGTGGTCGAGATGTCGGCGTGGCCCAGCATGGCCTGTAGCGCGCGCAGGTCGGCGCCCCTTTCCAGGAGGTGGGTCGCGAAGGAATGACGGAGCACGTGCGGGGTCAGCGTCGCCTGCACTCCGCGCCGGCGCCGCCGGCGATCTCCGGGCGCGCGTCGTCCAGATAGCGGACCACCCAGCGGCGCGCCTCTCCCCCCATGGGGACGAGACGCTCCTTCCGGCCCTTGCCGAAGCAGGTGAGGATGCCGACTTCGAGGTCGATGTCGTCGGCGCGCAGCGAGGTCAGCTCGGACGCGCGCAGGCCCGTCGCATAGAGCACTTCGAGGATCGCGCGGTCGCGCCGGCCGAGCGGCGTGGCCACGTCGGGGGCGGCGAGCAGGGCCTCCACCTGCGCGGGCGTGAGATACCGGGGTAGCGCGGCGAAGGCGCGGGGCGCGCGGAGGTTCTCCATGGGATCGGTCTCGAGCCGCCCTTCGCGCACCGCGAAGCGAAAGAAGCCGCGCAGGGCATGGACGGCCCGCGCGACCGACCGCGCGCCCAGGCCCTCCTCGCGCAGGCGGCCGATGAAATCGGTCAGGTCGGATTGCCGCAGGTCGAGGAGGGAGCGCTTTTCCCGCTGCGCGTAGGCCCGCAGGCGCGCGAGGTCGCGCCCGTAGGCCTCCAGCGTATGCGGCGAGAGCGCGCGCTCGACCCGCAGGTGGTCGAGGTAGTCGGAGTCGACGCGGTCGCGGTCCCCGCGCGCGCCCGCGCGCCCGCCCCCCCTAGAGACTGATCTCGAGCCCGAACTGCCACCCGCCGAGCTTGAGCTTCACCTGGTCCTTGCCGTCCTTGCCGTCGAGCGACAGGTGGCGATATCCGCCCATGGCGGCCAGGCGATCGGAGATGTGCAGGCGCACGGAGCCCTCCGCCTCCAGCATGCTGCCCCGGCTCCCCGCGCTGAGCCCGGTGACCTCGCCTTCGACGCTGACCCGGCCGGCGTAGAGGCGGCTGGCCAGCCCGATGACGGGCACGGGCGCGGTGATGGTGTCCACCTCGCGGGCGTTGACGGACGTGTTGACCAGGGACGCGTCGACGTCGAACATCTTGGCCCCTACCACGGCGCCCAGGAACCCGTGCGGTCCCTTGAGGAAGTCCCATTCGAGGTCCGCGCTGTAGTACGCACCCTTGAGCGAGGTGACCACGCGCTCGAAGCGTTCGTAGCGCGTGTCACCGTAGGTGAAGGTCCTCGGGACTTCGGCGTCTCCGCTGTACTTGAGCGGCGTATAGGAGCCGCGGATCTTCCATCCCTTCTTGAACTGGAGCGTGCCGCGCACGTCGAACGTGCGCTTGTCGGCGATCCCGAGGTCGTCGGTCACGTCGACGAGTGTCCCCGATGTGTCGCCGGAGCCCTTCTGGGCCTGGCCGGTGAGGGACGGCCGGAACTCGCGGTACTGAAGCCGCACGCCGTAT
>WNFN01099016.1_pt1 | contig 12669 bp, 7 predicted proteins | sample 5400161 | NCBI WGS metagenome assembly WNFN01 (sample SAMN13153353, study PRJNA577476) | soil metagenome | isolation source: 80 cm saprolite on Douglas fir-dominated hillslope | place: USA:California | collected 2013-09-17
GCTTCGCTCATGATCGATTATGTGCTCACTGTCGCGGTGAGCGTTTCCGCAGGTGTCCTGGCCCTTGTGACACTCTCTCCTGCGCTAGCACCCTACGTCGTTCCCATTGATGTTGGACTGGTCATTTTTATCACGCTCGTTAATCTGCGTGGTGTGCGCGAGTCAGGCTCGATCTTTGCCATCCCGACTTACATTTTCATTGGCAGTGCCCTCCTGCTGATTATCGTAGGCAGTATCAAATCCTTTTTTCTGCAACATGACCCGATCATCGGCAATTTCCCGCTTGCGAAAGCTAACGAAGCGCTGACGATCTTTCTGGTCCTTAGATCTTTTGCCGCGGGCTGTGCTGCTATGACGGGCATAGAAGCCATTTCTAACGGCGTGCCCGCCTTTAAGAGGCCAGAAGCGCGCAATGCACGTATCACGCTCACGTGGATGGCCGTTATTCTTGGAACGCTTTTCCTTGGGATTACACTACTTGCAACATCCTATGGTTTCGAAGCCAATCCGGCAAGCAATCCGACTGTTATCGGTCACATAGCGCAGCAAGTGTTTACTGGACCACTGTACTTTATGTATCCAGTCTTCCAGCTAGCAACGCTGGCTATCCTGACCCTGGCCGCAAACACCAGCTATGCAGACTTTCCACGCTTAGCCTCGCTGCTGGCACGTGATGGTTTTCTACCGCATCAGTTCGCCTTCAGAGGTGATCGCCTGGCATTTTCAACCGGTATTGTGTTCTTAGCTTTGCTTGCCATCCTCCTGCTGATTGTGTTCAATGGGGTCACCACGAGTTTGATCAACCTCTACGCTGTGGGTGTGTTCATGTCGTTTACGCTCTCGCAGGCCGGCATGGTGCTTCACTGGTGGCGGCTGCGCGCTACACACAAGGGATGGCTGCGCAGCATGCTGATCAATGGCCTGGGGGCATTGACGACGTTCATCGTTAGCCTGGTGATCGCCTCTACGAAATTCCTCGAGGGGGCGTGGATTGTGGTGCTGCTGATCCCACTGCTCGTGCTGATGTTCCTTAGTATCAATCATCACTACAGCCGGGTTGAGCGTGAGCGGATCACCGACATTCCTGTGCACCCAAAAGATATCCATCACCGCCTGATTGTACCTATCGCCGGACTTGACAGCGCTGCGATACAGAGCCTGGCTTATGCTCGCTCGATCACAAAACATGTAACGGCGGTGCATGTTGCAATCGATATGGACGATGCAAATAAGGTACGTGAAGCCTGGGAACGCTGGCAAAAGCAGCTGAATGAGGAGGAGGAGACCCATCTCCTTGCTGGCTTATATCGATACGGTGCATGAGCTTTTCCCCGACAATACGCTGACGGTCATCCTGCCGGAATTTGTGGTTGCGCACTGGTGGGAAAATTTCTTGCATAACCAGACGGCTTTCCGGCTGAAAGCGGCCTTGCTCTTCCGCCCGGGGATCGTGGTGACGAGTGTTCCACAACATTTGAGGAGCAGGCCCCGGAAATAGCAATGAATTGCGCTCCTACTTGCGCTTTCTTCTATTAGACGGTAGAATAAGTATGGTTCCACCTGTTTTGGTCAGGAACCCCAGAGCTCTAAGCGAGGGGCTTGCTCCTCGCCGAAGCTAAGACGTGTACCTGTTGAGCATGGTAGCTCAGGCTGGCACGTGCACTATCCTGACCAGCTCACCCGGAAACGGGTAAACGTTATCGACGAACGGATAGGTACCTTTGGAGTGGCCCTTCCAGCTCCTGGCTCTACGGCCAACGATTAAACAGGCATAGCGGGGTTAGACCAGTGTCGTTGGCAAACAGAGGAAACCGTCAGATAACTGAGCGAGGAAGACCTTACCCGGGTAACCGGTGGAGTTTAGCCGTCCTCACCAAAAACGGCTCCCCGCAAGGGGGGAAGGAATGTCCTATGCAAGAAGACAGCATACCGCCTAACGGCGGTGCGGCTTTCCTCCCCAGGTCTAAAGACCGGGGCCTCTTGCTGCGTATTGGTGGGATCATGTAGGATTGGTTAATTGTCCTCTATCCCAGGCATGCATCACACGAGCCAGCCCCCAAGAAAGGTAGCAGAAAAGCGGAATGACCATAGTTACCCGACCTCGCACTGTTGGCGATCAGAAGATCCGCAGAGGAGAAGAAATATTCCCAGGGATTGTAGGCTACGAAGACACGGTAATCCCGCAGGTCGAAAATGCCATTCTCTCTGGCCAGGACATCATCTTTTTGGGTGAGCGAGGCCAGGCAAAAACACGTATGGCACGTGGCCTGATCAACTTACTTGATGACTTTATTCCGGTAATCGCCGGATGCGAAATTAATGATCACCCATACGAACCCATTTGCAAAGCCTGCCGTGATAAGGTAGAAGAGCTGGGCGATGGGGTAGAAATCGCGTGGTTGCCACGCGACCGGCGCTACGGTGAAAAACTGGCGACGCCCGATATTACCATCTCTGACCTGGTGGGAGAGGTAGACCCTGTGCGTGTTGCCGAGGGCCGTTATCTCTCAGATGAGCTGACCATCCACTACGGTTTGATTCCTCGCACTAATCGCGGCATCTTCTGTATTAACGAGCTGCCGGACCTGGCAGAGCGTATTCAGGTAGGTCTGCTGAATATTATGGAAGAGCGTGATGTGCAGATTCGTGGGTATAAGATTCGTTTGCCGTTGGATGTATACGTTGTCGCCAGCGCCAACCCTGAAGATTATACCAACCGAGGACGCATCATCACGCCGCTCAAAGACCGTGTTGGTTCTGAGATTCGTACTCATTATCCGCGGACTCTTGAGCATGAGATGCAGATCATGGAATCTGAGAGCAACCACTTCATTACCGATGGAATGGAGATCGTCTTCCCGCAGTTTATGAAAGAAGTGATTGCTGAAATCACCCAACTGGCGCGGAGCAGCAACGATATCAGCCAGCGTTCGGGCGTGAGCGTGCGCGTATCGATCTCAAACTTTGAGAATGTGCTGAGCAACGCCAGCCGGCGTGCGCTGCGCCTCAAAGAGCGGCAGGTGGCTCCCCGTGTAAGCGACCTCTCTGCCATCATAGCCTCGACCTGCGGCAAGATTGAGCTTGATACTGTAGGTGATATCAAGGAAGAGCGTATTGTACAAAAGCTGATCAATAGTGCTATTCTCGAAACCTTTGGTGACTACTTTGAAGTGCGTGAATTTGACCAGCTTCTGTCGGGTTTCGAGCGCGGCCTGAATGTGCAGGTGGGTGATGATCTTCCCTCGATGGAATACGTTACCCAGCTTTCGAAAGTTGGTGGGCTGAGCAAGGCTGTTGATAGGCTCAATGGCCGTGGCAGCCCGGCTAACATTGCATCAGCCGTCGAGTTTATACTCGAGGGCCTGCATTTGAACCGGCGGCTTAATAAGGATGAGGTCAACGGCAAAGTTCGCTACCGGCGATAGAGGGAACGCTCATCATGTTTAAACGCTTTTCGAAGAATCGCTATGGGTACTCGCGCTGGGACGGTACGCAGCGCATCGAGGGGTTGGACGCCGATGACATACTGGATGCCCTCTCTGATGATTACCTGGAGGATGGCAGCTTACAGCAGGCGCTTAAACGCCTGATGCAGGAGGGTATTCGCACCGACGATGGTCGTCGAACGATGGGCCTGCGGGAGCTGATGGAACGTATGCGCAACACGCGTAACCAGCAGCTCAACCGTTATAATATGGCCTCTGGCGTGATGGATGACCTGCGCGAAAAGCTCGAGGAGATCAAGCGCATGGAACGCGAAGGCATTCAGCGTCGCCTGGATGAGAGCGCTGCGCAATCGCCACAGCCATCGGATCAGCAGCAGTCGCCTGGCCAGCAGCAAAGGGCGAACCAGTCTGAAAGCGGGGGAGAGCAAGAAGGTCAACAGGGGGAGAGTGGCAATCAACAAGGTCAAACCGAGCTTACGCCTGAGCAAAAGCAGAAGATGCTGGAGATGATTGCCAATAGGAAGCGAGACTATCTTGATAAACTGCCAGAGGATCTTCCCGGTCAGATCAAGGGACTCTCGGACTACGACTTCATGGATGACCAGGCTCGTGAGAAGTTCAAGGAGCTGCTGGACAGCCTGCAGCAGCAGATGATGCAGCAGTTTTTCCAGGGTATGCAGCAGTCGTTGCAGAATATGACGCCTGAAGACATCGCCAAATTGCGGGAGATGATTCGTGACCTCAACAAAATGCTGCACGACCGCCAGCAGGGCCTGGAGCCAGACTTCGACTCGTTTATGCAGAAGCATGGGGAATACTTCCCCGGCGTCAACTCGCTTGATGACCTGCTCGAGCAGATGCAGCAGCAAATGGCGGCCATGCAGGGGATCATGGACAACCTCTCGCCGGAGCAGCGCCAGGAGTTGCAAGGTCTCATGGAGCAGCTCATGGGGGATGACCGTATCCGTGTTGACCTGATGGAGCTGGCCGAGAACCTCGAGGCGCTGGCACCGATGGAGCAGGCGCGCACGCGTTTTCCTTTCCGAGGGGACGAGTCGCTGCCGTTTAACGAGGCTATGCGTATGATGAGCCGCTTGCAGCAAATGGAGGGCCTGGAAGACCAATTCCAGGAAGCGCGTCGCCTGGACAACCTGGAGGCAATCGATAGCCAGAAGGTCAAAGATCTGCTTGGCAACGAAGAGTACCAATCGGTCGAAGAATTGAAGGAACTTATGAGGGTACTGGAGGAGGCGGGCTATATCCAGAAAAAGGGCAATCACTGGGAATTGACCGCGCGTGGCATTCGCAAGATTGGCCAGAAGGCCCTCCAGGATATCTTCAATAAGCTCAAGCGCGATGGTTTTGGCCGGCATGTTAGCCCATTCCGCGGCGTAGGTGGCGAGCGTACCGACGAGAGCAAGGTGTATCAATTCGGCGACCCGTTCCTGCTCGACCTGGAAAAAACGCTGATGAATGCGATACACCGGCGTGGTACTGGCACCCCTGTCGGGTTGGAAAAAGAGGATTTCGAGGTCTACCGCACCGAATTTACCACTGAGTCATCAACCGTCTTGATGATCGACCTGAGTATGAGTATGGTCTACAACGGCTGCCAGCCGGCGGCAAAAAAGGTCGCGGTTGCCTTGGAGAGCCTGATCCGCTCACAGTTCCCGCGCGATAACCTGTATGTCGTGGGCTTTTCGTGGGTTGCGCGCGAATATAAGCCTGATGAACTGGTAGAGATGGGACGCTTCGATAACAGTACCGGGACCAATATGGCGCATGGGCTGATGCTGGCGCGTCAATTGTTGGCTCGCCAGCACGGCGTGAACAAGCAGATCATCATGATAACCGACGGTGGCCCAACGATGTGGTTTGAGGATGGTGCATGGCAATTCGGCTATCCGCCCAACGCGCTTGCCGAGCAGCAGACGCTGCTAGAGGCGCAGCGTTGCACGCGCGAGCGCATCACCATCAATACCTTCATGCTGGAGGATGATCGCTGGATGGTCGCGTTTGTGAACCAGCTTTCCGCCATTAACCACGGTCGTACTTTCTATGCAGATAAGAACAACCTGGGTGAATACCTGCTGGTCGATTATCTGAACAGCAAGCGGAAGTTTATCACTTAACAGAAATTCGTTGTTGCAATGGACGACGAAAGTAATCAGGACCGAGGTAGTCAGGACCGAGGTAGTCAGGGCGACCGCAAGGGTCGCCCCTACCATACACGAGACCTGGAACGATTCGTTTTTGGTGTGCGTCAGCTTGGTGTTGAGTTGAACGAGCAGGAGTTGGAGCAATTCTTGCGCTATCGGGAAGAACTGCTTGAGTGGAACACGCGCATCAATCTAACGGCGATAACCGATCCAGCGGAAGTTTTGCTTAAGCATTTCCTCGATTCTTTGTCGCTGCTGCTGGTCTATCGTAGACCAGCAGCGCGTTTACTCGATATCGGAGCAGGCGCGGGCTTCCCTGGTCTTCCCCTCAAAATAGTACGTCCTCAATGGCAGGTGCTGCTCTTAGAGGCTACTGGCAAAAAAGTGACGTTCATGCGGCATATGATTGAGGCACTGCAACTCCGGGATGTCATTGCTTTGCATGGACGGGCTGAAGAGCTGGGCCGCGACGCGGGGTATCGTGCCTCGTTTGATGTTGTGACTGCACGTGCCGTTGCATCCCTCCCTACACTGCTGGAATATGCCGCGCCGTTTTGCCGCGTAGGTGGGCAGCTCATTCTTCCCAGAAAAGGCGACCTGGTTGAGGAGTTAGCGCAGGCTAAGTGGGCGGCCGGGCGGGTGGGGGCAGTTTTGAAGGACGATGTCCCTGTGACGTTGGAGGGCCTGGAGGATGGGAGGAGATTGCTCGTGTGGGAGCAGGTGAAAGAGTGCCCGGCGCAGTTCCCCAGGAGTGGAGCAGTGATTGCTAAGAGGCCGCTGGGTAAAAAGGAATAATATACACTGTAGAGTAGTTACTCTTGTTGGAATAATAATATGCTGGCTGCCTACTGAAGTAGGCTCAGAGTTGAATTGGACACAAGAGGTTAACAACAGTGCAAAGTAAGAAGATCGCCCTTGTGGCACATGACGATAAGAAGCGTGATTTATTAGAGTGGGCTAAATTTAATAAACTTCTCCTGGCCCAACATGATCTATATGCGACAGGAACCACCGGCAAGCTCTTGGAGCAGGAACTCGGTATTGAAGTGAACAAATTGCAAAGTGGGCCGTTAGGTGGTGATCAGCAGATCGGGGCGAAGATTTCGGAGGGAGGGCTTGATCTGCTGATTTTCTTCTGGGACCCTCTTGCTTCGCAGGCGCATGATACGGATGTGAAAGCCCTCTTGCGCATAGCTGTGGTATGGAATATTCCCGTGGCCTGCAACCGGGCTTCGGCCGATTTCATGATTTCATCGCCATTAATGTCTGGTACCTACGAGCGCCGCCTTCCAGATTATGAAGCGTATACTGAGCGGGATGTATAAGAAACAAGTTTGAGAAAGTGATCTAGCAGGCCACCAACTCACCTCATCGAGTTGCGTGGGTAGCGAGAGTCGTATTCGGGCGTGGCTAGAACATCTTGCACCTGGATCGTTCTACCGCGTTGGGGGCTAACCGAAACCATGGCTAGTGGTGTTTCTAACAAAATCTCCAGGCGTTTTAAATAGGTTTTAGCAGCTGCTGGCAGTTCTTCGTACGAACAGACGCCTGTTGTATCGCATTGCCAGCCCTCGACCTCTTCGTATACAGGCTCGCATGCTGCGAGGTCGCTCTGTGTTGCGGGTAGGCTGTGTACCAGCTTCCCGCGTAGCTGGTAGGCGGTGCAGATTTTAATGGTGGGAAAGGTGTCGAGCACATCGAGCTTGGTAATCACAGCAGCATTTAACCCGTTGAGTTGTGCAACAAAGCGGCCGGCAACAGCGTCGAACCAGCCGCAGCGCCGCTCTCGGCCGGTATTGGTTCCATACTCGTGACCCCGGTCGCGCATCAACTCTCCTGTGGCGTCGAAGAGTTCTGTGGGCATCGGGCCGCTGCCAACACGAGTGATGTAGGCTTTGTAGACGCCGATAACGCTGTCGATAGAATGAGGAGGTAAGCCCGCGCCACTTGATGCGTTAGCAGCCATGGTAGAGGACGAGGTGACAAAGGGGTAGGTGCCGAAATCGATATCCAGGAGCGCGCCCTGTGCCCCTTCCAGCAAAATTGTCTTGCGCTCGAACAGCGCTTCATGGAGCATGGCTTGCGTATCAGTTATGTGAGAGCGCAAGCGCTGCCCATAGCCAAAGTATTCACCGTGGATTTCTTCAAGTGAGAGGGGAGGTTGGCCATAGATTTGGGTGATCATGCGGTTCTTTTGCTGGAGGATGGTGGCAAGTTTGGCACGGAAGGTGTCTACGTCGAGCAGGTCAGCCATGCGGATGCCGATACGCGCGTGTTTATCGACGTAAGCCGGGGAGATGCCGCGCTGCGTGCTGCCGATCTTATCTGCTCCCCGGGCTTCTTCCTCGAACCGGTCAAGCAAGAAGTGATAGGGCATGACGACGTGCGCGCGTTCGCTGATAAAAAGCCGGGAGATATCTATACCTTGATTTTGTAGTTCCTCTATCTCATCGAGCAGGCCCTTGGGATCAACCACGACCCCATTGCCAATAATGCATTTTGTGTTGGGGAAGAGGATACCGGATGGTACAAGGCGAAAGACAAATTCGCCCTTCTCGTGCACGACACGGTGGCCGGCGTTGCTGCCACCCTGGTAACGCACTACGTAATCCGCGTGCATTGACAGCTCATCTACGATCTTCCCTTTGCCTTCATCTCCCCATTGTGCTCCAATGATTGCAATTACGGTCATAAGTCAGTGTCCCTTCTCGCCTTGAATTCTAGTTTAAGCCCTTGACATGCTACATTACTATTTGCGAAGAGTCAAATTTTTGGGCCGGTAACCGCGAGATATCATGGCACAGGCAAAATGGGCTGGCCTATTGAAATTGGAATCTACCAAGCATAGCCTCAAAATACTGTGTATTGGCACTATTAAACTGAGCGTCGGGTGCCTGTAGTTCGATAATATAGGCCTTCCCCTGGTGTACGGTAGCGTACACTTCAATACGCTCCGTTTGACTGTTGAGCTGGTAGTATGCGGTTTGATAGGACCAGTTTTCGCCGCCAATGGTCGTGTTTGAGGACGTGGTGGAGGTAGGGGTAGGAGTAATGTAGCCAGGCTGAGAGGAAAAATTATTCTTCAAGTCCGAACTGACGAGTTGATCTGCAGTAGCTGTGATGACGCCTGGGGTCTTAAAAGCTGCAAATTCGTCCGGCTGAGAAGGGTTTGTGAATTGCGTGCCGGTTGAGTCGCTCGTCGGTTTCTGCAGCCAGGTACCTGGGTATTCTACAGAGAAGCCGTTTGAAGTACAGGTCACATCGCACCATGCAAAGCCAGGATCGGGTGCCGGTGTAAGAGTGGCTGTCACAGTTGGCGATGGCGACGGAATAGCTGTTGGACTGGGGCTGGGGACCGAGGTGGCTGTTGCGACGCTTGTCGGTGATGCGTTTGGATGGGAAGCAGCCGGCGTTTTGCCGGAAGAGTTATTGTGCAGCAGGTAGACGGCACCGAAAGCGCCGACCGTAATAACTGCCAATGCCAGGCAAACGCATGCAATGATGAGAGCGATGCTGCTGCCTTGCTTTTGCGGTGGTGGGGTAACCCTCGGCGGCATACCATAGCCCTGCCCGGTCGGAAAACTCTGCTGGGTGGGCGGGTAAAGGGTGCCGCTGTAGTTTCCGGTCTGGAAAGGTTGCGCTGGGGGACCATATGCTGGATATCCACCAGACATTGGTGTACCAGCAAAGCCTTGTTGTGGATAACCCGCGGGATAATTCTGGCCCTGATTTGGTAGGGCAGAAATAGCTTCGGTAGGATCCTGGTAGAAACCTCCCTGTTGTGGGCCTGGTGGCCTCGTTACCGGTCGGCTATCAGGTTGGGGCAATGTACCCGTACCCGGTGGAGGTGATGCAGCAGCATGATATCCTCCGCTAAGCAGCCCGTGACGAGAAGGGGGAGTATTCACCATCTCGGTCGGTTTAGCCGTTGGTAGATTTGGTGTGCCGCATTGCCCACAGAAGACCTCTTCTGGGTTTAAGTCATTGCCGCAATTCGGGCATTTCATCGCCATTTCCTTTGTTCCCGGGTTGCGCTCTCTAGTCTAGTAGATTTATCGCGATTATAGCGCATTAGCCAACCTGGCATAGCCCAACGGTAACCTACAATCACATCCAACGGTCTCAAAATTACCACCATCGAATCTGAACATTTACATCCCTTCTAACACTTCCAGTTCTCCCAAATGGCGAATGTAGGTTTCCAAAAATGTTTGTAGCTTCTTGCGGTATCGTGTCAACTCCTGGCTCATGTTCACATGAGTATAGCAGTCAGTAGAAAGTGGGGTGTAAGAAGTCGGTAGGAAACAGGTAACTGTGCCTCTCTAAAAACTCATGTTAAGCGAACATAGAAATTAAGATAAGTTTTTTGGATTGGTTGAGTTTTTTATGAGAAGCGCAGGCAAATAGGGAAGTGGGTTGTTTGGTAACTGACCGTTTTTTGGACAAAATTTACCCCGCAAGATTTTGCTTCGGACACTTACTTTGTGTTTTCTATATGAGCGATATTGTTCAGTTTTTTAGAATGGAAATGCCCTGGCACCAGTGCGACTCCTCTCAAGCTATCAAGAAGCCATCGGTGGCGGCTATATTCAATTGGATAACGATGCTGCCATTGCTGGTGCTCAGCACGTCGATGGCCGAGGGCGTTTCCTCAACATAGATCAGCCCGTGACTCAGGATAAAGGGAACGCCAGACCCGATTCCGCCGGAGATCCGAGCGCGGGAAATGCTGTGATTGCTGGCGAAAAGCAGCACGGGTTGGCCGGGTGCGCGGAAGCTAGCGCCGGTACTATTCTGGCTCTGGCCCCAGCGCGGCTGGTGTGTCGAGGCATCAAAAGCCTCGATCTGAGATGTCTGGCCGTCGGGTGAGACAGTTTCGACGTAGACGCTCCCTGCTGAGCCGAGGATCTGACCGATTGAGTCGCCAACAGTCGCGGTCCAGAGCTGCTTGCCACTCTGCTCGTCCAAAGCGTAGAGGGTTCCGCTGAGTGAGCCTGCGTAGACTACCCCATTCATCATTGCAGGCGTGGCCCAGATTTGAGCGGTGGTGTACATATGCCAGAGTTCGGCTCCGTTGCTGGTGCTGAAGGCGTACACGTAGCAGCCAGGTAAGCCGCGCGACTGCTTCGTGACATTGCAGGACGCGAAGGAGAGCACATTGCCGCTGACCGCAGGTGCCATATTAGCATTCTGATCCAGATAACGGAAGAGATTTTGCTGCCAGAGCAATGTCCCGGTGGCGGCGTTGACGGCGAAGTAGGAGGTATACGAGACGACATAGATCACGCCGTTCTGAAGGGCGATCCAGGCGCTTCCGTTGTTAAGAGGATAGGCCCAGACTTTGGCACCAGTATCGGCATTGATCCCATACAAATTACAGATGGTAGTACCGGTGCTATTCAGCGTATCAGAGCAAGTAGCATCATAGAGCATATTACCGGAGCCCAGGAGAAAACCGCCTCCATACTGCGTGTTCTGCCAGATTTGCTGCCCTGTAGCAGCGTTGACCGCCTCCAGGTAGCCGCCGGGGGCCTGATCGTTCTGAAAAAACAGCCGGTTGCCCAGGTGCAGGAGTGCGTCAGGATAGGGGATCGGGAGGCTCCAGGTGACCTGCTGNNCTGCGTAAAGCGTACCGGAGGGAGTACCTGGGAGCGTAGGCGAGGGTGCCGCTACAACAGTCGCCGGAGAGGTAGGAGGCCTGGCCGTGCCGGTGCGCCTGCCTGGCCCGACCGGGAGGGGTGAGCGCAGTACCAGCGCGGTTACAAGCGAACCAGTCCCGCCCGCCAGCAGGATGGCGATGACCAGCCAGATAAGAAACATACGCGGGAAACGCGCCTGCCGACGCTCTACCCAACGTTCGGGCGCCGGCCGGTGCGGAGGAAGTGTTCTATCGGACACCCCCGACTGCTCAGGATACTCGGACCATGCTGGCGGCGGGTACCGCGGCGGCTGACCAGAAGAACCTGGCTGCTCAGGTTCGGGAAAACGTCTGTCCATGTTGCACTCTCTTGAAATAAATATATGGATTGTTCATCAAGATCCTTACTCTACATACGCAAGAGAACGGGAAAGTATCGCAAACTCTTCTTTTGGGCAGGCTCAGTTAGAATGGGAAAGCCCTGGTCAGAGGGTATTTCGCCTGTAAATTCGATATTTTCATGTTGACAAAACGGATAAGCAAATTATAATAAAAAAACCCACAACTCATGTGTGTGGGTAATCAAGAAAGAAAAGAGTTGTCACTCCGTTTCCAGAAAAGAAGTAGGAGTAACGGCTACCCATAATGTTACCAGCAACTTTGCGTTTTGTCAAGAGAGAACAGCCACATGACGAAGAAGAGTGATGAGACAGACATTGTACCCGGTACACAGGGAGAACCACGCCTGATCTCTACTTATGAGGGTGCCAGTGCTTTTCCAATAGACGATCCGTTTGTCAGACTGGTCTTCACCTATGGCAGTTTTCTCCCAGGCGCCGATACCCTCTACGGGAGCCCGGAAGAGATGATGCTCCGCTTCATAGACGCAGTGCAACAGGCTGGCCAGGCTCATCCTGAGCTGGCACTCCAGTATGCTGCCTGGCTACGAGATCCACGGCAAGGAAAAGGGAACCGTAGCCAGCCCCCCTGGGTACTCGCTGTTCTTGCCTCTTTGCCTGAGTGCGTTGCACATCCGCGTTTTGCAGAACTGGTTGCTCGGTGTATTGTGCGCCCCGATGACATCATCTATCTCATCCAGGCAGCAGCCATCTGGCTAGGTGATAACCAGTTTCCCCAGCCTCTCAAGATCGGTATCGCCAGAGGGTTGGAAGGCTTGAGCGATTACCAACTGGCCAAGTATGCCAGTTCGCAACTCAATCTCATGCCCAGGAAAAAGGGCGCTAGGCGAAAAGCGTTGCCTGAGCAGACAACGAGTGAGCGTTCTGCCACACCGGCTCTCCCATCAACAGAGGTGGCAGAGAGTGCAAACGTCTCGGAGAGCGGAGAGCGGACGCTGCGATTGGTCGATGTGCTAGGCATTTGCAAGCACCATCTCAACCCTCGTCTGTTTCTGTTCTATCGGTAC
>WNFN01104457.1_pt1 | contig 12665 bp, 10 predicted proteins | sample 5400161 | NCBI WGS metagenome assembly WNFN01 (sample SAMN13153353, study PRJNA577476) | soil metagenome | isolation source: 80 cm saprolite on Douglas fir-dominated hillslope | place: USA:California | collected 2013-09-17
GTCGGGTCGGTGCAGATCCGTAACCGGGCCACGCTCACGGGAAATATCTGCAACGCGTCACCGGCGGCCGACACCGCGCCCGCACTGCTCGCCTACGGCGCCGCGGTCGTGCTGATCAGCCGCCACGGATCTCGCCGCGTGCCGCTGGACGAGTTCATGCTCGGCCCGCGACGCACTAGCCTGGGCGCCCACGAGATAGCCGCCGCCGTGGACATTCCCGTACCGCCGGCCCGGACCGGCAGCCAGTTCGCCCGGCTGACCCGCCGCCGGGGCGTCGACCTGGCGACGGTCAGCCTCTGCTGCACCGTGGGTTCCCTGGTGACCCGGTTCGCGTTCGGTGCCGTCGGGCCCAGACCCTTCGTGCTGACCGACGGAAGCGGGGTGCTGGCTGATCCGGATTCGGACCCCGCCGCGCGGGCGGCGCTGCTACGCGATTTCGTCGCTCAGGCCACGCCGATCTCGGACTTGCGGGGCAGCCGGGAGTACCGGCAGGCCATGCTCCTGACGCTCAGCCAGCGCACTCTGCGCACGGCGATCGCCCGGCGTGACCGGACGTGACCGACATGACGCAGAACGCTGTCACCTTCACGCTGAACGGCACGGCGCGCACGATCATGGTCTCGCCGCAGACAACGTTGCTCGACGCGCTGCGCTGGCAACTGGGCCTCACGGGCACAAAGAAGTGCTGCGCAGAGGGAGAGTGCGGCGCGTGCACGGTGCTCCTGGACGGCCGGGCGGTGAACTCCTGCCTCGTCCTCGCGATCGAAGTGGACCAGGCCAGCGTGATCACCATCGAGGGTCTGCAGAATGCCGGACGCCTCAGCAGCCTCCAGGACGCCTTCCTGGCCGAAGGCGCGGTCCAGTGCGGTTTCTGCATCCCGGGCATGGTGATGGCGGCTCACGCCCTGCTCGCGGAGAACCCCCGGCCCACCGAGACCGACGTGCGGGAGGGGCTGTCCGGTAACTTGTGCCGGTGCGCTGGGTATCAGCGCATCGTGGCCGCGGTACTGACCGCGGCCCGGGGGGCGACCGGTGGACGGTGACCGGACCGGCATGTCAGCTCGCAGGGTCGGCGGCCACGAGCGCGTTACCGGGCAGCAGGAGTTTGTCGGTGACATCCGGCTCGATGGCATGCTGCATGTGAAGCTGATCAGCATCGACTGTGCGCACGCCCGGATTCACCGCATAGACGCTGAACGCGCCAGGTCGCTGCCGGGGGTACGCGACGTGGTCTGCGCCGGCGACCTGCCGGCTCCCATGCCGAGATTCGGTCCGGTCTACCAGGATCGGCCCGTTCTCGCGGCCGCGGAGACCAGGTTTCATGGTGAGCCGGTCGCGGCCGTCGTCGCGGAGACCGAGCAGCTCGCGGAAGAAGCGGCCGCCCTGGTCGAGGTGCACTACGAGGAACTTCCCGCAGTCACGACAGTCGCCGCTGCGCTCGACCTGAGCGCGCCGCTGGTGCAGGACCCGGAGCTGCGCACGGGGCCGCACTCCAGGACCAACCTGCTCAGCGAGTGGCGGTTCGGCTGGGGCGACGCGGAGTCGGCCGTCGCCGACCACGTGCTCGACAACACCTACACCTTCCCGATGGTCACGCACTTTGCCATCGAGCCGCACTGCTTCCTGGCTGCGCCCGACCACGACGGCGTCATCGTCTGGAGCGCCGTCCAGCATCCCTTCGTGCTGCAGCAGGTGATCGCCGGCCTGCTCGACCTGCCCCTGACGAAAGTCCGGGTTCACGCGCCAGACCCCGGTGGCGCGTTCGGGGGCAAGCAGCACGCCAAGTACGAGCCGCTGCTCGCGTTGCTGGCCGTGCGGCTTCGGTCCCCGGTCCGCCTTGAGCTCACGCTGGACGAGACGTTCCAGGCGGTGCGCCGGACGGCATTCGAGATCAGGCTGCGTTCCGGCTTCGCCTCGGACGGAACGCTCTGCTTCCAGGACGCCGAGTGCAACGGCCTGCTCGGCGCCTACGCCGACATCGGGCCGCGCGTCATAGCCAAGGCCTGCTACCTCATGTGCGGGCCTTACCGGGTGCCGCACGCGCGGATCCACGCGCGCGCGCTGCTGTCGCATACTCCCCCGGCCACGGCGTTCCGCGGCTTCGGCACTCCGCAGGTCGCCTGGGCTCTCGAATCGCAGATGGACGAGGCGGCACGGCGCCTCGGCCTGGACAGGCTGGAGATCAGGCTGACGAACCTGGCCCGGCCGGGTGAGCAGTTCATCCCGGGGGACAAGGCGGCGGACGGAGACTGGCCCCGGTCGCTGCGGCGCGCGGCCGAGGAAATCGGGTGGGGGACGCCCCTGTCCCCTGGCCGAGGCCGGGGCATCGCCGTCGGCGTCAAGGCCTCGGCGACCACCGGAGCCTCCTACGCCATCGTTCGGCTGCATTTCGACGGCAGTGCCACGGTCCTGGCGGCCACGTCAGACATGGGACAAGGGGCGCGCACCGTGCTCGCGCAGGTGGCCGCGCAGGAACTGGGCATCGGGGTGGACCAGATCCGCATCGTCATGGGAGACACCGCAATCGTCCCGTTCGACCTCCAGACATCTGCCAGCCGGTCGGTTGTATTCATGGGCACGGCGGTGCTCGAGGCATGCCGGGATATCCACGCTAAGTTGCAAGGCATGGCCTGCGAGGCCCTCGGCCTCTCCCCGGAGAGCGTGCAGGTTACCCCCGGGATGATTCGCACGCCATCCCGGAAGCTGACCTTCGCCGAACTACTGTCGGACGCGTTCGCCGGCGTGCGCGGCGAGGTGATCGGAGTCGGCTCGCGCCGCGCCGAGGCCGTGAGAGCCCACCCGCTGGGCGGGCCGCCGGCGTTCTACGAGTTCAGTTGCTCCGCTTGCGAGGTCGAAGTCGATCGCGAGACGGGCGAGATGCTGATCCTCAAGCACATCTCCGTCGCGGACGTCGGGAACGCTCTCAACCCGGCCCAGGCTGAGTCCCAGGACGCGGGCGCAGCGATCATGGGACTCGGGCACACCCTGATGGAGCAGCTGATCCTGGACGAGCGCGGGCGCATACTGAACCTCGGCGCGCTGGACTATCGCGTGCCGACCACCAAAGACGTGCCGCTGGACATGCGTTCGCTGCTCGTCGAGAACGGGGACGGGCCCGGCCCTTATGGCGCCAAAGGCGCCGGAGAGGGCGGGCTGTTCGGTGTGGCACCCGCCGTCGCCGCGGCTGTCGCCGAAGCCACCGGCGCCGTCATCCGGGAGCTGCCGCTCACCCCGGAACGCACCTGGCAGGCGATCAGGCAGGAGACCGCGGCCCGCCGGTCACGGTGACGCTCACGCTCGGCCCGATGCCACCTCGTCGGCCCGGGTCCGTCCGGCGAGCCGGATCAGCTCCTCGTGCAGCTCGAACCAGACGCTGTGGTAGCTGTCGACCCGCGGCGAGGACACGAACCGGTGATCGCCAGCCGCTACCGCCGCCGCGGCGCGGTCCAGGCGCCCTGCATAGCCGGAGAGCCGGCCGGATGCGCCGGCGAGTGAGCCGAACCACTCTGACACCTGGGAATGAATGGTCTGCAGGTCGGCGAGCACGCCGGCGTCGTGCTCGGCGTCCGTGTGGTCGTTCAGGACCTGCTGGCCGCCGGAATCCCGGAGCTGCCAGGCGGTAACGGTCGCCTTGATGCGTTCGTCGAGCCGGCGGAAGGCGCCCAGTGCCGTGAGCGCCTGGTCTGCGCCCCATCCACGCCGGTCCGCGTCCGCCAGCGCGTCTGCCCGCGCCGCGCCCGCATCGGTCAGGCGGACCGAACCTGAGGCCACCACGACCGTCCCGGCGCTCACCAGCTCCGCTACCGCCGATTGCACGGCCGAGGCGTCCGTCAGCAGCGCTGCGGCCAGCATCTCGATCGGGGCCGTTCCCTTTATCGACAGGCAGCGGATGACGTCCTCCCCGCTTACGGTCGGCAGCCGGGGCGCATCGGCCTGCTCCGCCGAGCGGGACACGCTGCCGGCGGAGGGCAGTTCGAGGCCGGCCTGACGGGCCCAGGCGACCAGCGTGGCGGCGTCAGGCGACGGTTGCGACTCACCGGTCACGGCGCCGTCGTACACCTGGCCGGTCGATCCGTCGATGCTGATCGTCACGCCCTCTGGGTACCGCTGCGCTCCGATAACGATCACGCCCTCGCCCACCTCGACGTCGGTCGCGCTCACCACAGCTGGCACTCCCCACCCGCGGGCAATCACCGCGGCGTGGCTCGCGAGTCCGCCGAACGAGGTCAGCACGCCCGCAGCGCGGGCCATGGCCGGCACGTCGTCGGGCGACGTTTCGGCGCGAACCAGGATGAACGGTCGTCCGGCTTCGCCGACCGCCTCGGCCGTCCCCAGCGACGTCACGATCTCCCCAGTGGCCAGGCCCGGCGAGGCAGGCAGCCCGCTCGTCACCGGCTTGAGGCGGCCGGGCAGGCCAGCCCACTGCCGGGGCGGACTGGCCAGGAGTGGGGCAACGCGTCGCACCGCCTGTTCCCGGGAGAGGGGAAAGCCCGGGTCGTCAGCCATCTCCACGGCCATGCGGAGCGCGGCGTGAGGGCTGCGCTTGCCCGCCCGGACCTGCAGCAGCCACAGCCTGCCCCGCTCGACCGTGAACTCGATGTCACACATGTCCGCGTAATGACGCTCGAGGACGTCTGCGTACTGCCCTAGTTGCCTGGCGACTTGAGGCATCCGCTCTTCCAGCACGGCCAGCGGCAACGTGGGACGGGCGCCGGACACGACGTCCTCGCCCTGGGCCTCGAAGAGCATGTCGCCGAAGTGCTCGCGCTCTCCCGTGGCGGGATTCCGGGTGAACAGAACTCCGGTGGCCGAGTCCGGGCCGCTGTTGCCGAACACCATGGCCTGAACCGTGACGGCCGTCCCGAGCTCGTCCGAAATCCGCTCGACCTTCCGGTAAGCCCTGGCCCGCTCGCTGTTCCACGACCGGAACACGGCCTCGATCGCCGCCCGCAGCTGCTCCCACGGGTCGCCCGGCGGCTCCCGACCGACGACGGCCTCGAACATCGACCGGAACCGCGCCGCGCAGTCTTGGGCGAGCGCCGCGTTGCCGGTGGCCCGGGCCAGCCCGGCCGCCGTCTCCTCGTTCAGCCCGAGGTTCAAGACCGTATCCATCATCCCCGGCATCGAGACCGGTGCGCCCGACCGCACGCTCACCAGCAGCGGGTCGACCGCACCGCCGAACCGTCGTGCCGCCCGCCGCTCTGTCCGGCGCATATACGCCCGCAGCTCGGCGTCCAGGCCCTCTGGCCAGCCAGCCGACAGGTAGGCGCGGCAGGCCTCGGTCGAGATCACGAAGCCCCGGGGGACCGGGAGACCGAGCTCGGACGCCATCACGGCCAGGTTCGCGGCCTTGCCGCCGATCAGCAGCCGCAGGTCCTCAGGAGGCAGATCGTGATCGTGGTCGAGTCCGAAAACGAGACGCATCGTTCGTCCTAGCTGCCGGAGGTCACGTCAGCGTGGCGGGGCGATACCGGCCGATTCTGCGCCGTCGGAGCCTTGACCCCGCCATCGCAGCGACACTAGCATCTAATCGCGAATCGATTATCGCAGAAGTTGCTGGCGACGTCGTGGTCCCAGTGCGGTTCAAGGCATCGAGCCTTCGCTGCCGTTCCCAGGACCGTCGCTGCCCGAGCGCGGAGGTGGGAGATGGGAATCCACAGCGGGGCCGGCCGCCGTTACGTGGTGACGGTCGGCGCGGTGGGAACCCTCGTCGCGGTCGTGCTGGCCGCCTGCGGCAGCAGCGGGAGCTCGAACTCCGCGGGCGGGAGCGGCGGCCAGTCCGGCGGCGCCATCACCATTGGCAGCTTCTCGACGTATACCGGCCCGAACGCCTCCCTGGGGCCCGAGCAGATCGCTGGCTGCTACACCGCCGCAGTGCTGATTAACCAGGCCGGGGGTGTCCTCGGGCACAAGGCCACCTGCCAGGCGATTGACGACAGGGGTGACCCGGCGGACGGAGTCGCGGCGGCCACGAAGTCGCTCGCCACCACCTCGAACTTCGCCGGGACCCTGGGTCCCGGGGGGCAGGCCACGGCCGTCGCCCCGGTCTTCGAGAAAGCCAAGATCACCATGTTCGCCGACTCCGGCGACTCCGCCTTCAACCACACCACGGACACTTACTTCTGGCGCATCACTCCGCCCGACAGTGCCGCCGGCTACGCGCTGGCCCTCTGGGCCAACCACCTCGGGTACACCAGAGCCGCGGCCGTCTTCGGGGAGACGACCACCGCGCAGACCAGCGTTCCGACCCTGCTGCGGGGGTTCAAGAAGCTCGGCGGCACCATGGTGGCGACCGAGCTGCTGGTCCCCGGCGCCCCCTCGTACCAGTCGGTGGCCGCCCGCGTGGCGGCGGCTCACCCGCAGGTGATCTTCACCGAGGCCGACCCGCAGACCGATGCCACGTTCTTCAAGGAACTGGCCCAGCTGAACAACGGGAAAGTGATCCCGATCGTCGGTACGCAGCCGACCTACACCCCGCAGTGGCAGTCCGCCGTGGGCAAGGCCGTCGGGAATGCGAGCCTGGCGGCGAACTACGTGGCGCTTCAGCCCTACGCCCCGCCCCAGGGAAATGCTTACCCCGTCTTCAAGAACGCGCTGCTGAGCGTCGGAAAGCAGATACAGAACCCCTCGCAGTGGGCCATCGACCCCTACACGATGACCGACTATGACGGCGCGATCATCATGGCACTTGCGATGCTGAAGGCCCATTCCATTGTGCCTGCGGTCTACAATTCCGCCATCAAGGACGTCACCCAGCCCGGGCCAGGCAAGGTCCTGGTCTACTCCTTCGCCGAAGGAAAGGCCGCGCTGGCCAAGGGCCAGTCGATTCGCTATATCGGTGCGGGCGGGGCGGTCGCTTTCAACCAGTGGCACAACAACAGCCAGCCGTTCAGCGCCGTTGGCTATACCACGTCGGGCGGTGCGCGCACCGCGGGGATCGTTGGCGGCAGTGAGCTGGCCCGGCTGTCCGGGTGACGGGGCAGGCCACCCCTACCGGCGTGTCCGGAGAATAGCTGAATGAACCTGTTCCTCCAGTACGTTGGATTCGGCATAGTAACGGCCGCGATCCTGGCCATAGCGGCGGTGGGCTTCACGCTGCAGTATGCGGTGACCAACGTGCTCAACCTGGCGTACGGGGCCATCATGACCATCGGGGCGCTCGCTGCGTACGCCGTGAACCAGACGGGTGCGAGCATCTGGCTCGCCGTGGCCGCGGGAGCCGCCAGCAGCGCCGTGGTCTCGGTGGCGCTGAGCCGGGCGGTGTTCGAGCCGTTCAGGAGGCGCGGGCTGCGCCTGTTCGGGATGGTCATCGTCACCATCGCCCTGGACCTGGTCATCAGCAATGGGCTGCTGATCGTGGCCGGGCCCAATCCGTTCAGCTACACCGCTTCGTCAGGCGGGACCTACCATTTCCTGCAGATGATCTTCACGGCCCAGCAGCTGGCCGTGATCGGCATCGCGCTGGCGGCGATGATAGCGGTGCGCGTGATTCTCCAGTGGACGAAGCTCGGCCGGGCCATGAGGGCCACGGCGGCAGATGAGGCGCTGGCCCGCGCCTGCGGCATCAACACCCGGCTCGTCAAGGACGCGGCGTGGCTGCTGTCGGGAGCGCTCTGCGGAGTCGCGGGGGTTGTCCTGGGCCTCTCGGTCACCGGGTGGACGGGGGCGCTGCTGCTGGGAGTGGCTACCGCGATCGTGGGCGGCTACTTCAACGCGTCGTACACGGACGTTACGGCATTCGTGATCCTCGTCCTTTTCCTCGTCTTCCGGCCGACGGGGCTCTTCTCCGGCGTAGTGAGAAGGCGTGACGTTGTCGTCTGACTTCTATCCTTCCCAGCCCGGGCCAGGCGGCAGCTGTGGGTAGCGGCTGGCAGTTCTACCTGACTCTGATCCTGGTCTACCTCGGCGTCGACATCATTGCGTGCCTGGGGCTGAACATCCAGCTGGGCCTGGCCGGGGTCATGGACTTCGCGTTCATCATCTTCCAGGCTGCCGGCGCGTATGTGTACGCTATCTTCACCCTGGGGCCGACGAACGGAGCCCTCGGCCAAGCCGCAGGCGGGCAAAGCTATTTCTGGGGGACGAGCCTGCCCTTCCCCCTGCCCTATCTGCTGGCGACGGCCGCCGGCGTGATCCTCGCCTTCTTGTGCGCTGTGGTAGTGCTGCCCAGGCTGCGGGGGGATTACGAGGCCATGGCGTTCCTGGTGATATCTCTGATTGTCTCGGGAATCGCCACCAATCAGGTCGGGCTCGTGAACGGCGCCAACGGCCTGTCTGGCATCCCCCAGCCGCTGAGCGGCGTCCTGAACTTGTCGGTGCTCGCCTACGACTGGTTCTATGTCGGGCTGACCGCGGTGATCTGCCTGCTCGCCTGGCTGGTGACCAGAAGGATCACGGCGTCCCCCATGGGCCGGCTGCTCAGGGCGGTGCGCGAGAACGAGCAGGCCGCCCGGGCGCTGGGCAAGGACGCCACCCGGGCACGCACGTTCGCCTTCCTGGTGGGCGGCGGCCTCGGCGGCCTGAGCGGGGCGGTGCTGGTCGCCTTCATCACGGCGTGGGCCCCGTCGAGCTGGGGGTACGCCGAGACGTTCGTCTACATCACGGCCATCGTCGTCGGCGGATTCGGGAGCAACGTCGGGGTGTTCATCGGGGTGCTCCTGGTCCCGATCCTGTTCGGGGAGCTGGTGCGCTTCCTCCCGGCGTACGGGCAGGCGGGCTGGATCCAGGCGGCTCAGCTCATGGCCTACGGGCTGCTGACGCTGCTCTTCCTCTGGTTCCGCCCGCAGGGTCTCGTCCCCGAGCGCCGCCAGCGGTATGCGGGCGGCGACGAGCTGCCCCTGCGCACCGGGCGAATGCCCGTCGCGCGCGGGATCCGGCTGCGCCAGCGACCCGCGGGACGGCTGAGATGACCGCGGACGCGCTTCTCGTGGTGAGCGGCATCTCGCGGCGCTTCGGCGGGGTCCAGGCGGTCGCTGAGGCCTCGCTGACCATAAGCCGCGGGGAGAGCCTCGGCCTGATCGGCCCCAACGGCGCGGGAAAGTCGACGGTTCTCAGCATGGTGGCGGGCGCGCTGAAACCGGATTCGGGCTCGATCCGCTTCGACGGGGACGAAATCGCCGGGCTGCCGTCGCACAAAGTGGGAAGCCGGGGCTTGATCCGCACGTTCCAGATCCCTTCCGAGTTCCCCCGGCTGACCGTGCTGCAGAACCTGCTGGTAGCGCGTCCGGGCCAGCGGGGCGAGCAGCTCTGGGGGGTGATCCGCGGCAGGCGGGCCTGGCAGGAGGAAGAGGAGAGGGCAATTGCCCGCTCCAGGGAGCTACTGGCCCGCTTCCGGCTGGCCGGAATGGAAAGCGAGTATGCAGGCAACCTCAGCGGGGGGCAGCGCCGCCTGCTCGAGGTGGCGCGCGCGCTGATGGCCAGCCCGAAGCTTCTTCTCCTCGACGAGCCAACCGCCGGCGTCCATCCCAAGATGGTCGGTGAGCTCCGGCAACAGCTGCGGTCGCTGCGTGACGAGGGCCTGGCCATGCTCATGATCGAGCATCAGCTGGGCATCGTCGAGGAGGTATGCCAGCGCGTGGCGGTGATGGCGCGCGGCCGCGTGATCGCCGAGGGCGGGCTGGCCGAGGTTCGGGCCCTTCCCGAGGTCAAAGAGGCCTACGTTGCCGGATGACCTTAACCGAGCGGCCCGGCCGCACCTGGAGGTTGTCTCCGCGGAGGCCGGGTACGGGACGGTTCCGATCATCAGTGACGTCTCTCTCGAGGTCAGGCGGGGAGAGATCGTGACCGTCGTCGGCCCGAACGGCGCGGGGAAGAGCACCCTGCTCAAGGCCATCGTCGGCTCCCTGCGGCTCGCGGCGGGCGAGGTCCGGCTGGCCGGCGACCGGGTCGATCACCTGGCCACCCAGCAGCTCGCCCGGATCGGGATGGGTTACGTCCCTCAATCAGACGATGTATTCACGCCGCTATCCGTCCGCGAAAACCTCCTGCTCGGGGGATATCTGTGCGGCAGGCGAGCAATAAAAGAGCGGGTGGAACAGGTTTACCAGCTCTTCCCCGCTTTGCGCGAGATGGAGAGCCGGACGGCCGGCAAGCTCAGCGGGGGCGAGCGCAAGATGCTGGCCCTCGGCCGGGCGCTGATGCCGGAGCCGAGCGTCCTCGTATTGGACGAACCCACCGCGAACCTTTCGCCGGAACTCTCCGATCGAGTCCTGGAAGACCATGTCAAGGGGCTGGCCCAGCACAACGTCGCGATCCTCTTGGTGGAACAGAAAGCTCGGCAAGCCATGGCCATATCAGACCGGACCTACGTGCTCGTAGCGGGCAAGGTGCAGTTTGCCGGCTCACCGGCCGAACTGCAGGACCGCTCCGACTTCGGTGACCTGATGCTCGGGCAGGTGAGATGATGAACACGCTGACAGCAGGCAGCACGACGGCCCCGCCTCTGTTGCGGATGGCCGAGTCCACGCCGACGTGCCTGTGGAATGACTCAGCCACCCCGTCGGAGTTGCGGGACGCGATCGGGTGGGGCGCGGTGGGGGCCACGTGCAATCCCGTGATCGCCCTGGCTGCCCTGCGCGCCGACCTGCCACATTGGCGGCAGCGCATTGGCGACTGCGCCGCCGCCCAGCCGACGGCAGGTGAATCAGCGATCGGCTGGCGCATGGTCCGTGAGCTATCTGTCGAGGCTGCCCGGCTCCTCGAGCCCATCTTCGAGCGGCACCACGGCCGCAACGGGCGGCTTTCCATTCAGACCGATCCACGGCTGTACCGTGACCAGGAAGCCCTCGTGGACCAAGCCGTCGAGGTGTCCGGGCTCGCACCGAACATCATCGTCAAGATCCCCGCCACGGGCGTGGGCCTCGTCGCCATCGAGGAAGCCACCTACCGTGGCATCACCATCAACGCCACGGTTTCGTTCACGCTCGCGCAGGCGGTGGCGGTCGGCGAGGCCGTGGAACGAGGTTTGCGCCGACGGGAGGCTGAAGGGCTCGATGTCGCCGCGATGGGCCCGGTTTGCACCATCATGGTCGGCCGCCTCGACGACTGGCTGAAGGTAGTGGTTCAGCGCGAGTCGATTACCCTCGACCCCGGACACCTGGAGTGGGCGGGCGTGGCTGTATTCAAGAAAGCCTATGCCCTCTACCGCGAGCGCGGTTTGCGCACGAGGCTGCTGTCGGCCGCGTTCCGCAACCATATGCACTGGAGCCAGCTGGTAGGCGGAGACATCGTGATCTCCCCTCCGTTCAGCTGGCAGGTGCGGTTGAACAACAGCGGGATCGATCCGGTACCGCGGATGGACGAGCCGGTCAACCCGGATGTGGTCTCGGAGCTTTACGCCAAGCTCGCGGACTTTCGTCGTGCCTACGACGAAGGCGGACTGTCCCCGGAGGAATTCCTGAGCTTCGGTGCCACCCGCCGCACGTTGCGACAGTTCCTGTCCGCCACAGACGAGCTTGAATGGCTGGTACGGGACACTCTCCTGCCGGATCCGGACAATGACCAGCAACGGTAGGGCTAGCTGGCACGCAACCGGGCCGAGGGATGTGTCGACGATTCCTGGACTGATCCTGCTTCGCCATGGTGAGGTAGCGTCGCATCGCGGGGATCTCCCGTTGACCCGGGAGGGCCGTGGTCAGGCCGAGCAGGCCGGGCGTCGGCTGGCCCGATATCACGACGCCCGGGTCTGGATTCTGGCCGGCCCCACGTTCCGGGCCCAGCCGTAACCCAGGCGCTGCGCAACCCGGACCTGTACCTCGCAGGGCATCGAGTCGACATGGTCAGCACGGCAGCGGCCTTCGCGCAGCAGGTACCCGGGGTCACCGAAGCGCAGGTCACCGGCATCCCCTTCTATTCGAATTACCTGACTTCACCAGACCGGATCGGTTACTGGCTGCATCACCCGGATCCCCCGGGGGACACCGCCGCGACTGCCGCGTCGCGCATCCATCACTTCGCCGCCAGCCTTGGGCACGTCGACGGGGTCGATCTGGTAGTGGGCATCACCCACTCGCCGGTACTGCGCGCGGTCGCCAGCCACTTCGCCGGAACTGACCCCGGCGAGCCGGACTACCTGCACGGGCACAGCGTGCAGCTGAGCAGCGATGGTGCACTCGCCCTGCACTCAGTGGACTGGAAGCAGGCGGACCGAGCGTGAGCTGCCCTATCGCGTCCCCGCCAAGGAGGTAGGCCGTGGAACAGGTTACCGAGAACGTATTCACCACGACCAAGCTCCGGGGCTGTAACCCGAGCTTCGTGGTTACCGCTGAGGGCGTAGTGGTGGTGGACACGCCGCAGCTACCCAGCAAGGCAGTCATGATGCGTCGGGAGGCCGAGTCGCGGGGAGCGATCCGGTATGTCATTAACACCGAGCACCACGTCGACCACATCTTCGGCAATTACTACTTCAAGGGTGCTGGCGCAGTGGTGCATCACCGGGGTGTCTACGATAACTTCATGGTCGCGACGGCCGATCTCGACCCTTTCGACTACGCAGCGGAAGCCATACCGACCGACGATCCACAAGGCGCGTTTCTCTTCCCGGACCGAGACAAGTACTACGAGGACCCCAACAGGGGTGAGCTGGTCTTCGACTCGGACTTGGACCTGCGCGTCGGCCGGCACACATTCCACCTCATCCACACGCCCGGCCACACGCCCGGCCAGGC
>WNFN01164849.1_pt1 | contig 12662 bp, 15 predicted proteins | sample 5400161 | NCBI WGS metagenome assembly WNFN01 (sample SAMN13153353, study PRJNA577476) | soil metagenome | isolation source: 80 cm saprolite on Douglas fir-dominated hillslope | place: USA:California | collected 2013-09-17
CCTGATCCGCTTCGTTCGGTACGCTGACGGCAAGTCCCTCTTCGTGGAGGGTTTTCTTGGATTTTGTATCGTGATTGGTTTAGCCGCCAGATATTGGGGATCTGAGAAATGCGACACATCTGCCAATCTTCCGGCAAATCCTTCGAGGTAGGCAATTCGTTTTAGCGGCGTCTCAAGATCCGCGCGAGCGCCACCAGGATCACAGCCCCCAGCGTCGCGACCAAAATCGTCGTGAGAAAACCGCCGCGCAAGCCAATGTGGAGAAAGCCCAAAAGCCAGCTACCGACGATGGCGCCGATTATGCCCAGCAAAATGTCGCCGATCACGCCATAGCCTGATCCGCGCATGATCTTGCCGGCAAGCCAGCCCGCAATCAGACCGACAATGATCCACCACACGAAAACCGGCAGTACCACCATACGTTCCCTCCTGAGAGCGCTGAGGTTCTTCCGCGCAATGCTACTCGAAACGGAGTCGCTTGTCTTGTCCGTCTTTTCCTCTCCGAATCCTCCAGCGGTCGCGCACAATCTAATGACTGCGATCAGAGAGGCCGGCCAGATGGGCTCTCATTTACAATCACATGTTTGACCATTCGTGATCTCACGCACAGGGGAGCGTTGCCGTGCCAGAAACAATCTATGACGTTGCCATCATCGGCGGTGGACCCGGCGGATACACTGCCGCCTTCCGCGCCGGCCAGCTTGGCTTGAAGACCTGCCTGATTGACAAGGAAGAAAAGCTCGGCGGCACATGCTTGCAGGTGGGCTGCATTCCCACCAAAGCCCTGCTGTTCAATGCGGAAATTTACGACCACATGAAAGACGCCGAAGAGTACGGCATTGATGGCTTGGGCACGGGCAAGCTCAACTGGAAGAACATACAGGACCGGAAGAACAAGATCGTGGCCAAGCACACCAAGGGCCTGGATTTTCTGGTTCGCAAGAACAAGGTAGACCGCGTTCTCGGCTTCGGACGCTTGACTGGACCCGCCAAAGCCGGCGTGCACACCGTAAGCGTCTCGGCGCCGGATGGCAAGAACGCGTCAGAGATCAAAGCCAAGAACGTGATTCTTGCAACCGGATCGTATGCCCGCATGTTGCCCGGCCTGGAACCCGATTCCAAAATCCTGACCAACATTGAAGTGCTGAGCCTGCCGGCGATTCCCAAATCCATGGTCATTATCGGCTGTGGCGCGGTGGGCGTGGAGTTTGCGTCGATCTACCATTCGTTCGGATGCGAGGTCACCCTGCTTGAAGCCCTGCCCCGGCTGGTACCGGTGGAAGATGAAGACATCTCGAAAGAACTGCTGCGAGTCTTCAAGAAAAAAGGCATAACCTGCAACGTGGGCGCGAAGGTGGAAAAGGTTGAAAAAACCAAAGACGGTGTCTCGGTGACGTTCACCTCCGCCGAAGGCAAGAAAGAAAAGCTGGACGCCGAGAAAGTGCTGATCGCCGTGGGCCGCGGACCGAACACGGAGAAAATCGGTCTGGAGAAGACTCCCAACATCAAGACCGAACGTGGCTTTGTCCACGTAAACGAGTGGATGGAGACGGGAGAGAAAGGCGTGTACGCCATTGGCGATATCGTTGCCGGAATGCCGCAGCTCGCGCACGTAGGCGGAATGGCCGGCATTGTTGCCGTCACCCGGATTGCGGGCAAACCCGCCAAGCCGATCAACAAGAACCACATTCCCGGCTGCACCTACTGCGAACCGCAGATCGGCAGCGTTGGCCTGACCGAAGCCAAGGCCAAAGAGGCTGGACATCAGGTCAAGGTTGGCAAGTTCCCTTTTACTGCTAATTCAAAAGCCACAATCCTGAACCAGCATGAAGGCTTTATCAAAGTGGTGTCGGACGCAAAGTACGGCGAGATCCTGGGCGTACACATCATCGGCCCTGTAGCCACGGAAATCATCTCTGAAGCCGTGACCGCGCTGGAAATGGAAGCCACGGTAGAAGACATGATGTTCACCATCCACGCGCATCCGACGGTTGCCGAAGGATTGCTGGACGCATTCGGCGCGGTCGAGGGAAAAGCTATCAACATGTAGAGGATTAAGAAAACCTTCGCACTCAAGGCGGCCTCTGACGTGCTTGGAGGTACGCCATGCCCATCGATCCAGCTTGCAAGCGTCAGGTGGAGATCAACAAAGCTGCAGCCAGCTACGACTACGGTTCAGAGACTCTCTATTTCGACTCTCTCGATTGCTACAGAAAATTCATCAAAGATCCGGAGTGGTATATCCGGCACATGAGTGACAAAGAGTTGATTGCAGCGTGAGGCGTTCGCAACGTTGTTATGCGCCGAAATGCGCTCGATCTGCGCAGTAAAAGATCAGAGTTCCGTCCCAATTGCGGGCTGTCCGGCAAGAAGGAATGTCTTGGGATAAGCGCCCTGACCACAGATTTTGAATGAACCAAAGTCTTTATACCACTGGCCTTCGGGAACTTCGGGTTTCGATTCTACCCACACACTGAGCCGGTTAAGGTCTTCCACACCAATCTGACGATCTCGCATACGCTCGACCAGATGATGGCGCACAGCGAGCGGCAATTGAGACCACGTCGCGAGCTTTGGCATTATTCCCCAAAAACGTAACGCCCCATTTCGTCCCCCAACCGTCTCACTTCTTCGGGATCATCGGCGTCACGGAACTTTTTCGCGAGTTCAAAGAACGCTTTTTCCTTTTGCTGGCGCGCTTCCAGGCCCAGTTCTACAAGTTCCACCAAGACATGATTGCCACTAAGACGGCGGTTTCTTGCAATCGCCTCGACCTGCCGGTCAATTTGCGGCGGTAGTGTCACGCTTCGCCGAACTTGTTTTTTGGCTGCCACAGAATCATTGTACACCATAATGGTGCATGCGGGTGAATCAGCGGGCATACACGGCCTCTGTCTGCCATACAATGGAAAAGATGCTTTGCGTAATCAATGTCATCTACTTAGGCCGTGTGGATTACTCCACCGCTCTGGATTTGCAGCTGACGCTCGTCGATATGGTTAAAGCCGGGCGCATTGGACACACCTTGCTGCTGCTCGAACACCCTCCCGTGATCACTCTTGGACGCAATGCGGTTGAGGAAAACATTGTTGCTCCCAAACATTTTCTCGAGAGCAAGGGAATCGAATTGGTGGAAACCGACCGTGGTGGCGACGTTACTTTTCATGGCCCGGGACAGCTCGTTGGCTATCCTATTTTTGATCTGCGCGCGTTCACGCCGCGGATTGGCGCTGTGGAGTTTGTCCGCAAGCTGGAAGAAGCTCTCATTCGCACTTGCGGTGATCTGGGTGTTGTCACGTACCGCATTCCCGGGCTGACCGGCGTCTGGACTGAGAACGATCCTCCGGGAAAGATTGCCGCCATTGGTGTACATATTTCGCGCGCGGTTACTTCTCACGGATTCGCGCTCAACGTGAATACCGATCTCGACTACTTCAAGCTGATTGTTCCGTGTGGGCTTGTGGACAAACCTGTGACATCGCTGGAACGCGAGATGGAGCAGGCGCCAGCCGGACAACAGAAGAAGGTTCCGACTCTGGAAGAGCTCTCGCATCTGGTAGCGCGCAATTTTGGACGCGTCTTTGAAGCGCAGACGCTCTGGCTGGAATCGCTGGACTCGCTGCTGTCAGCACCACAAGACACACCTGCGCGCGCTCCACAAGAACTGCGCAAGATAGCCGGAGAAGAAGAGATCTTTCTGGCGTGACGCTCTGCGTTGAAGCAAAAGCTCGATGATATGCGCTAAAGCTCTGTCAGGTTTTTCTGTAGCGTCCGGTATAAACTGGTAATTCGTTCCATGGCAAACAAACCCAAGTCGAGCAAAGCTTCCACCAACGGAAACAGATCGAACGGCAAGTCTGCGGCCAAGAGTGCGGCCGTTCGCGTCAACGAGCACGGCATACCTGACTGGCGACTGGAGCAGCCGCAGTTTGAAGTCGTGGAAGTCAGCAAGGGCCCGGAAGTACACTACGAGATTCGCGGCAAGCTGAATACGCCAGTCCCTCCGATCCGCGATTCGAAGTATTTGAACAAAGAGCAATGCGTTGAAATCTATCGCTGGATGCTGCTCAACCGTCTGATGGAGCAGGCGCTCGAAAATCTCTACAAGCAAAGCAAAGTCGTGGGCGGCGTTTATTTCGGGCTGGGCCAGGAGGCCTGCTCCTGCGCGTCGGCATATGCGCTGGGACCGGAAGACTGGTTCGCGCCTATGATTCGCAACCAGGGCGCACAGCTGGTGCGCGGATTTCATGCGCGCGACATCATGATGCAGTACATGGCCAAGTCCGGCTCGCCTACGCATGGCAAAGACGGAACGTCACATTATGGCGACATCGAGAAGCGGCAGATGGTTTCGCCCATCTCGATGCTGGGCGATCTTCTGCCAGTGATGGCCGGCGTCTCACTCGGGGCACGCCTGCAAGGCAAAGAACTGGCCTGCCTGACGTGGATCGGCGATGGCGGCCAGTCAACCGGCGTGAGCTATGAAGGCATCAACTTTGCCGCAGTACGCAAGCTGGGGCTGGTGCTGATCATCGAGAGTAATCTCTGGGCCTATTCCACTCCCACGGAGTATCAGGTGAACGTGAAAGACCTGGCGAACCGCGCTATCGGCTACGGCATGCCTGCTGTCATCATTGACGGGACCGATGCCTGTCAGGTTTACGATGCAACGTATGAAGCAGTTGAACGCGCTCATCGTGGCGAAGGTCCAACGATGATCGAGGCCAAGCTGATGCGCATGAAAGGTCATGCCATCCACGATGCAGCGGCGTATGTCCCCAAAGAGATGCACGAGTTCTGGCGGAAACGCGATCCCATCGATCGTTTTGAAAAATATCTCCTGGGTAAAAAGTGGCTGACGCCTGAGCAAAACAAAAAGCTGATTGCGGAAGCAGAAAAAGAGCTCGAGGCCGATCGTACCTTTGCAGAGAACTCGCCCATGCCCGAGCCGCATACCGCGGCAGAAGGCGTGTACTGCGACGGCTGCCACGATGTGAAGCCGAAATATGGCGTCAAGCAAAAAGCTAAGCGAAGTGAAGGTAAACTGAAAGAAACGGAAGCGGCAATACACTTTAAGTAGCAAATAGCATTTGGCAATTCGCAACTAGCCAGAGTGCCACGTGGAGAGTCTTTTTGGCTTAATTGCCAATTGCTATTTGCTAATTGCTCACTATGGCACAGGCGACTTATCTTGAAGCAATCCGGCAGGGACTCTGGGAAGAGATGGAGGGCGATCCTAGCGTTTTCTGCATTGGCGAAGACATTGGCATTTACGGTGGCGCGTTCAAGGTAACGGACGGATTTGTCCACCACTTCGGCCCGCAGCGCGTGATTGATACGCCGATTGCCGAGTCGGCGATTGTGGGCGCTGCGTTTGGAGCGTCACTTACGGGTATGCGTCCGGTCGCTGAGTTCCAATTCATGGACTTCATCGGCTGTGCCTTCAACCAGATCGTGAACATGGTGGCAAAGTCGCACTATCGCTGGGGCGCGCCCGCTCCGCTGGTCCTGCGTGGACCTGCCGGCGGCGGCGTCCATGGTGGCCCATTCCACTCGCAGAATCCGGAAATGCATTTTGTCCACACGCCAGGAATGAAAGTCGTGGCACCGGCCACACCTTCTGACGCGAAGGGGCTGATCAAGTCCGCCATACGCGACAATAATCCTGTGCTCTTCCTGGAACACAAATTTCTCTATCGCAGAATCAAACAAGATGTTCCCGAAGGCGACTACACTGTCCCGCTGGGAAAAGCGCGGCTGCATCGCGAAGGCCGCCACCTGAGCATCATTACTTATGCCGCGATGGTCCACACCGCGCAGGAGGCCGCCGACCTGCTGGCGAAAGAAGGAATTGAAGTCGAGATCCTCGACCTGCGCACGCTGATGCCGCTCGATCGCGAAGCGATCATTCAGACGGTGAAGAAGACCAACAAGGTCATCCTGCTGCATGAGGACACCAAGACCGGCGGCCTGGCTGGCGAGTTGGCGGCCATCATTAATGAAGACGCGTTCGAAGACCTCGACGGGCCGATCGTCCGCATCACGTCCCTGGATACGCCAGTTCCCTTCTCGCCGCCACTTGAGCATTTCTTTTTACCAAAGGTAGAGGACGTGGTGCGCGAAGCGCGGAAGCTGCACGCGTATTAGTAAATGGCAATTAGCAAATAGCAATTGGCCGGACATCTATGCCCCAAGCTCTTGCTGATCAGTGTCATCAGCGTGAATCAGTGGTAAAGTTTTTCTCTTGGCTACGTGGTGATGCCCAACACGGTCAAAATCATCGAATGTCCGCGCGACGCATGGCAGGGGCTCGCAGGACAGATCCCGGCAGCGATCAAAGCGCAGTATTTGCGCGCGCTGATCGCGACCGGCTTCAAGCATATTGATGCCGTTTCGTTCGTCTCGCCCAAAGCCGTGCCTCAGATGGAGGATTCGGAAGAGGTACTCAAGCTGCTGGATCCGCCGGACGACGTTGAAATCATCGGGATCGTGGTAAACGAAAAAGGCGCGGACCGGGCTATTGCTACCGACGCCGTCCGTACGCTCGGCTTCCCTTATTCTGTCTCGCCGATGTTTCTTGAGCGCAATCAGAACCAATCGCTGGAAGACGCGATTGAGGAATTAGAAAAAATCCTGACGAAAGCGGATAATGCCGGGTTGGACGCGGTGGTCTATATCTCCATGGCATTCGGAAATCCATACGGCGATTTATGGAATGCAGAAGAAGTCATAGAGGCCGTGGGACTTGTCGCTGATCTGGGCGTGACTCAGGTTTCACTCGCTGATACCGTGGGCTTGGCAACGCCGGGCCAAGTGAAAGACCTGGTTTCCGCAGTGATTGCGGCGCACGGTGAGCTCGAGATTGGTGCGCACCTCCACAGCACTCCGGTGGATGCGGCTGCGAAAGTAATCGCCGCATACGATGCGGGCTGCCGGCGGTTCGATTCCGCCATCGGCGGGCTAGGTGGCTGTCCTTTCGCGCAGGACGCCTTGGTCGGTAACATACCAACCGAGGTTGCAGTTGAGGCACTGAGATCGCACGGCGCCGATGTCCCGCTGCGCAGGCCGTTTCACGACTACAAGACAATCCACTACGGCGAATCGCACCATATCGCCACGATCACGCTGAATCGTCCGGACAAACGCAATGCCATCAGCTACGAATTGATTGATGACTTGCTCGCGGCGTTGAAGCAAGCAGAAAAATCCAGCGCGCAAGTTGTCGTTCTGACTGGAGCGGGCCCGGCTTTCTGCGCTGGCATGGACCTCGAAAACCTGAAGCAGCTTACCGGACGCACGCACGAACAAAACGTAGCTGATTCTGAGACCATGGCCCGCCTGTTCCGCACGCTCTACGATTTTCCCAAGCCGACGATTGCGGCCGTCAACGGCGCCGCGATTGCCGGCGGCACTGGGCTGGCTACGCTCTGCGACTTTACTCTGGCGGTGCCGGAAGCGAAGTTTGGATATACCGAAGTCCGCATTGGCTTTGTGCCCGCGATTGTTTCCAGCTTTCTGATCGCTAACGTCGGCGAGAAACGGGCGCGCGATCTTTTGCTGACTGGACGCATCTTCAACGCTCAGGAAGCGCTGACGTTGGGACTGGTGACGGAGATTGTAGCTCCAAACCAGCTCTTGCATCGAGCCCATCAGCTCGCGACGCAGCTGATGGAGAACAGCCCAGCGTCACTTCGCGCAACCAAGCGATTGCTTTCCAGCTATGCGCGTGAGTTACTGGATCAACGCGTTGCTTTGGCAGTGCAAGAGAACGCCGCCATCCGGCAGACGGCGGACTTTAAGGAAGGCGTCACAGCCTTTCTGGAAAAGCGTAAACCTCATTGGACAGGAAAATAGATCTGAGCGGCGAAACCCGCCTGCGCGTCCGCTATGCCGAGACGGACAAGATGGGAGTGGTCTACCACTCCAACTTTCTTATCTGGATGGAAGTTGGCCGCGTGGAACTGCTGCGGCAGCTGGGGTTTAATTATCGCAACATGGAACGCGAAGACAACCGCCATATTCCTGTGGTGGACGTTCATGTGCGCTACAAAGCGCCTGCGCTTTATGATGATGAGATTCTGGTGCGCACGAGTCTGACGAATGCGCGCAAGTCGCTGCTGGAATTCAGTTATCAAGTCCTGCGTGAAGCCGGAGAGGTATTGCTCGCCGAGGGCAAGACGACGCACATCATAGTAGACGACAAATTGCAGCGCTGCTCTCTTCCCGACAAATACATCGCGGTTTTCGGCACAAGGCAGCACAAATAAAATCATGGGCATTCTTACCCTCACCGGAAATGATCTGACTCTCGAGGACCTGCGCCACGTTGTTTATGACCGGCGCGAAGTATCGTTGGCGCCGGATGCGCGGGAAAAAGTAAATGCCGCTCGAGCGGTCGTCGACAAGCTGGTCAAGGAGAACCGGCTTGCCTATGCGATTACCACGGGCGTTGGAAAGCTGAGTGACGTCCGCATTGATGCGGCGCAGACCCTGCAGCTTCAGATCAATCTGATTCGCTCCCATTGCGTGGGCGTGGGCGAGCCGCTCTCGCGAGAAGAAACGCGCGCCATGATGCTCTTGCGCGCCAACTCTCTGGCTAAGGGATTTTCCGGCGTGCGCGGCGAAGTGATCGACCTGCTATGCGAACTGCTGAATCGGGGCGTGTACCCGGTCGTGCCGTCCCAAGGCAGCGTGGGAGCCAGCGGCGACCTCGCGCCTCTGGCGCATCTCGCACTTACGTTAATCGGTGAAGGTGAAGCCGTTTTCGAAGGCAAACGTATCCCAAGCGCGGACGCCCTGCTGCGCGCCGGCATCAAGCCGCTGACGCTTGAAGCCAAGGAAGCCATCTCTCTGATCAATGGCACGCAAGCTATGCTGGCAGTCGGGACACTGTCACTCCTGACAGCGGAAACGCTCGCTGAGTCTGCTGACGTGCTCAGCGCGATGTCGCTGGACGCGCTCCACGGAACCGATGTTGCGTTCGACGAACGCATTCACGCCGCGCGTCCACACTTGGGACAAACCAAGGTTGCAGCCAGAATGCGCGTGCTGATTCAGGGCAGCCAGATCCGCGAATCGCATAAAGATTGCGGACGGGTACAAGATGCCTACTCTCTCCGCTGCATTCCCCAGGTCCACGGCGCGGTGCGTGACACACTGGATTTCTGCCGACGAACGTTTGAGATCGAAATGAATTCGGCGGTGGACAATCCGCTCGTATTCGTTAATGGCCCCGTGGAAGGCGACATCATCTCAGGCGGGAACTTTCACGGCGAGCCTCTGGCCTTTGCGCTGGACTATCTGGCCATCGCGCTCAGCGCGCTGGCTGGAATCTCCGAGCGCCGGATCGAGCGCCTGGTCAACCCAACGTTGAATGAAGGCCTGCCGCCATTTCTGGCCGCCGATCCCGGTATGCATTCCGGCTTCATGATGCCGCAAGTCACCGCGGCCGCTCTAGCGAGTGAGAACAAAGTGCTGGCTCATCCAGCATCGGTAGATTCGATCACAACGTCAGGCAACAAGGAAGATTACGTTTCTATGGGGATGGCGGCAGCCATCAAGCTCAAGAAGGTTGTTGCCAACACAAGCAACGTACTTGCGATTGAAGCTTGTGCGGCAGCACAAGCGCTGGACTTTTTATCGCCGCTCAAGACCAGCCCGCCTTTGCAGAAGGCCCATGCAGCCATTCGCAAAGTGAGTCCGGCGGTGACGCAGGACCGCGTGTTGGCCGGTGACTTTGCCAGGCTGGCCGAGTTGGTTAGCGCCGGCCCTCTTATCAAAGACTGAGATCAGGTCGCATACTGCGCTTCGCCATTACCGAACGACCAGTTCTCTTTGGGCACTTCTACCAGGTTGATCATCACATCTTCTCTACGCAATCCGGTCTCTGCGTGCAGGAGGTCAGCGATCCGTTTGTAAAGCGCTTTCTTCATGTCCGTGGTGCGGCCGGTATTCAAAGTGATCTGGATAATCACCAGCGCATTGGTGCGAGAGATGTTGAGATAAGTCGGGTCAAATATGAAATCGGCCGCGCTGTGTTCAGTGATGATCTGAAAGCGGTCCAAGGCAGGGACATTGATGGTTTCCACCATGGCGCGGTGGACCGCATCGCTGATCTTTTGCCGATAAGAATCGGGCTTGCCTTGCATCAGGGAGATTCGGACGAGGGGCATGTTGAGTTCCTCGGTGGAATTTGATTCAGGCAAGGCATCTGAGATTCAGAGATTGTCGGGCTGGACCTTCGCTCCGACTAGCTACCCTGCGCTGTCACTCCCGCCAAACCCAGCTCCGTAGCCACAGCCTTCATCGCTTCAATGCAAAACGTTATGTGCTCGTCCAGATCCACGCCCATCTCTGCGGCGCCCTTGGTGATGTCGTCACGGCTCACGCTTCGGGCGAAGGCCTTATCTTTCATTTTTTTGCGAATGGACTTGGCGTCCACTTCCGCCAACGACTTGCTGGGCTTGACCAACGCTGTCGCGGTGACGAAGCCGGCCAGTTCGTCGCAGGCGAAGAGCGTTTTCTCCATCATGCTCTCGCGTGGCACGCCGCTGTATTCCGCGTGCGAGAGGATGGCACGACGCATCTCGTCCGAATAGCCGCGCTCTTCCAGAATCTTGTTCCCGACAAACGGATGCTCCTGCGGCGTCGGGTACTTTTCATAATCGAAGTCGTGCAGCAACCCGGTGATGCCCCACTTTTCTTCGTCCTCACCGAACTTGCGGGCATAAGCGCGCATGCACGCTTCCACAGCCATCATGTGTTTGCGCAAACTTTCTGATTGGGTGTATTCACATAGTAAACACCACGCCGATTCGCGGTTATTCATGAATTTTTACCTGTTTTCTCCATATATTCGCCTACCGTTTATGGTTTTATACCTGTTTTGCCTGCACTTTTCTATTGACAAAGCTAAAGTGTTGCCTGAAACTAGCGCTGATTCAAAGGGCCCTCAAAGCTGTGATGAGATTTTTGGAGCAGCCCGCTCTGGCACTCCGAAACCCAAATGGCTACAACACTCGCTCCGGTTGATTCCCGGGAAGTAGTTCGTTGCGACCATTGTCATCTCGTCCAATTCCGGACCAACAACAATCTTTGCAGAAAATGCCGCACATCGCTGGAGCGCCGGTGGCAGAAATCGTCAACGGCAATCCCGCTCACTTGCAGGTGGCGACCGCCATCCGCGCACTCAGACTGCGGTCCGGCCTGAGCCAGCGCCAGCTTGCCATGCGCATGCAGGTACCGCGGACGTACGTCTCCAAGATCGAGAACGAAAAGGCCATGCCCACTCTTTCGTCGTTGCAGCGGCTGGCCACGGCGCTCGAGGTCTCGATTGCCGACCTGATCAAGGGAGGCGGCCGCACTCTGGATGATGAAATCGCCGATCTCATGGGCGACGAGTTCATCGCCGAAGTAGTTCCCTATCTCAGCCAACTCGACTCCATGCAGCGCTCCAGCCTGCTCTCGCAAGTGCGGGAGTTGACTATGCGTCCTCAGAGAAGCGCGTAACCTGTGATCTAGCCGCCAATATACGCGAATTAACGCGAATCAGAAAAATTTGATTCGCGTTTTTCGCGTCCATTCGCGGCTAATTTATTCCCTTCTCATCGGAACAAATTCTTCAAAATAAAGATCGCATTCGCTGGACGCTCGGCCAGCCTTCTCATCAGATACGGATACCACTCGGTCCCGAACGGAATGTAGACACGGCATCTCCATCCGTCTTTGATCAGCTTTTGTTGCAGATCGCGACGCACGCCGTAGAGCATCTGGAACTCAAACTCTTCCGGTGCGACCTTCTCGGCACGGGCAAAATCGATGGTGGCGCGAATCATGTTCTCATCGTGGGTCGCAATGCCGTGATAAAGCGCCTTTGCACAAGCGCACTCGGATACGCTCGGCGATGAGGTGGTCTATATCTTTTTCGCTGCGGTGGAGATATGACTGGACCACCGCGCCAACATGACAGGCGAAATCCGGACGGCTGTGCAGCTTGCGCACAAAATCCAGCGTCCGTTGTGTGTAGGCCGAGCCTTCCATGTCGACGCGCACGAAATTGTTGATCCGCGAGGCATGTTCCACCACTTGCGCAGTGATCTCGTAGGCGGCATTTTCGTCGACGTCGAGCCCCATGTGCGTGAGCTTGAGGCTGACGTTGGCGTCCAGACTCTGCGCGCTCATCTGGTCGAGCATTTGATGATAGAGCTGAGCGCTATGCCGCGCCTCGGCGATGTTGGTCACGTTTTCGCCCAGGTTATCCACGCTCACGCTCAGGCCAAGCTGGTTCATGGCGCGGGCGGCCTGCAGGGCATCAGCGATTTCCGTGCCGGCCACAAAGCGCCGTGAGAGCCGCTGGCCGGCCCAGGTTTTTTCGGCAAAAGAGCGTAACGACTTGCTGGCGGAAAGAGAAATGAGTGCGGCCCTTAGCACGGAACTCTCGTTGGGCGCGAAGTAGGGTGACCAAGCATAAAAAGCGGGAACACAATTTTTTAACACATCCGCTTCAGATTCGGCCAATCGATAGACCTGACACTTCAGAGGGGCAGCGTCCCCTGCCCCTCCGCGAGAGTGCCGCAGTGTCATGCCGCATGTGTGTTCAATGCCGCCGGCGTAGCTGTCTTCCCTGCGAACTTCCGTTTGTAGTAGCGGACCCAGATGGAAAT
>WNFN01197870.1_pt1 | contig 12658 bp, 12 predicted proteins | sample 5400161 | NCBI WGS metagenome assembly WNFN01 (sample SAMN13153353, study PRJNA577476) | soil metagenome | isolation source: 80 cm saprolite on Douglas fir-dominated hillslope | place: USA:California | collected 2013-09-17
GGCGCGACGGACGGGCCACGCTGGGGCGGACGACAAATGGTCAGCGCGAAGCGTCTCGCATCAACGCGCCGATGTCGGGCATCTTGCCGCGTCCCACCTGGCGCATCACCTTGCGCATCTGGCCGAACTGCTTGATCAGGCGGTTGACCTGCTGGACGTTCGTCCCCGACCCCCGTGCGATTCGCAGCCGCCGCGATCCGTTGATGATCTCGGGGCGGCGGCGCTCCTTCGGCGTCATCGACAGCACGATCGCCTGGATCCGGTCGAGCTCCCGTTCGTCGACCTTCATGTTCGAGAGCTGCTGGCCGGCAAACCCGGGGATCATGCCGAGGACCGACGTCAGGGGACCCATTTTGCGGACCATCCGGAGCTGGTCGAGGAAATCGTCGAGGCCGAATTCGTTCTTGCGCAGCTTCCGTTCCATCGCCTGGGCGTCGGCTTCGTCGAACTCCTTCTCGGCCTTCTCGATCAGGCTCATCACATCGCCCATGCCGAGGATCCGCTGGGCGATCCGGTCGGCGTGGAAGCGTTCGAACTGATCGAGCTTCTCGCCGGTCGAGGCGAACAGGATCGGCTTGCCGGTCACAGCTTTGACCGACAGGGCCGCGCCGCCGCGGGCATCGCCGTCGAGCTTGCTCAGCACGACGCCGTCGAATTGCACCGCCTCGGAGAAGCTCTCGGCGACGTTGACGGCATCCTGGCCGGTCATCGCGTCGAGCACGAGCAGCACGTCCTGCGGCTGCACCGCGTCGCGAATCCTCACGAGCTCGTCCATCAGCTCGCGGTCGACGTGCAGGCGCCCGCTGGTGTCGACGATCAGCACGTCCTTGCCGTCCTCCCGAGCGCGATCGAGCGCCCACTTGGCGATCTCGACGGGATCGAGATCGGTGCCCCGCTCGTAGACCGTGGCGCCGGCCTGGGTACCGACCTTGACGAGCTGCTCGACCGCTGCCGGGCGATAGACATCGCAGGCGGCGACGGCCACCGAGGAGGAATGCTGCTCGCGCAGATAGCGCGCGAGCTTCGCCGTCGCCGTCGTCTTGCCCGAGCCCTGCAGCCCCGCCATCAACACCACTGTCGGCGGACTCGAGGAGAACTTCAGCCCGGCCTCCTCACCGCCGCCGGGCGAGCCGGGGGTGGGCGGGCCTCCCATCAATGCGGTCAGCTCTTCGCCGACGATCTTCACGACCTGCTGGCCGGGGTTCAGCTTGCCGACCAGCTCCTCGTCGAGGCACCGTGCCTTCACGTGGGAGGTGAACTCGCGCACGACCTTGAAGTTCACGTCGGCCTCGAGCAGCGCGAGGCGGATCTCCCGCATCGCCGCGTCGACGTCCTGCTCGCTGAGGCTCCCACGCTGGCGAACCTCGCCGAGCGTGGACTGGAGTTTCTCCGAGAGGGAGTCGAACATCTAGCTGATTCTCGCAGCCCTCAGCCCGGGTCCTGCCGGGCGCGCACCGCGGAAAGGCTCAGGGCAGGCTCAGGTCTTCTCGGGCGGGGGTGGCTCGACTGCGCGCGGCGGCTTGCCGGGCGGTCCGTTGCCCGGACCCCCGAGCCGGCCCCGCAGCGCTTCGCCGAGGCCGCCGAAGGCGTTCGCGAACTCGGAGGGGACGACGAACACCTTGTTGGCGTCACCTCCGGCCAGCTGGGGCAGCATCTTCAGGTATTCGTAGCTCAGCAGCTCGTGGTCGGGGTGGCCCTCGTGGATCGCCGTGAAGACCGTGTCGATCGCCTTCGCTTCACCTTCCGCGCTCAGGATCGCCGCTTCCTTCTCTCCCTCCGCGCGCAGCACGGCGCCCTGCTTGGCGCCTTCCGCGGTCAGGATCGCGGCCTGCTTCTCGCCTTCCGCGGTGAGGATCGCGGCGCGCCGGTCGCGCTCGGCTCGCATCTGCTTCTCCATCGCGCTGCGGATGTCCGGCGGCGGGTCGACCGACTTGATCTCGACGCGGTTGATGCGGATCCCCCACTTGCCTGTGGCCTCGTCGAGGACCACGCGGAGCTCCGTGTTGACGTTCTCGCGGGCGGTCAGCGTCGCCTCGAGCGTCAGTCCTCCGATCACGTTTCGCAGCGTCGTCACGGTCAGCTGCTCGATCGCCTGCAACGGGCTGGCGATTTCATAGGTCGCGGAGCGCGGGTCGGTGATCGTGAAGTACAGGACCGTCTCGATGCCGACGACGACATTGTCTTCGGTGATCACCGACTGGGGAGAGAAGTTGACGACCTGCTCGCGGAGGTCGACGAGGGGACGGACCCGGTCGATGAACGGCGTCACGATCGTCAGTCCCGGGTCGAGCGTGCGGCTGTAGCGGCCGAGTCGCTCGACGACGCCGGCGCGCGCCTGCGGGATCACGCGGATCGAGCGGAACGCGACGAACAGTGCGAACAGTACGACCACGACGATCACGATCAACGCTGCCATCTGGACCGGTTCCTTTCTCGGTTGGCGCTGCTCACAGCCTATCCCTGCAGCTCAATGCATCACGAGGGCAGTCGCGCCGCGGATCTCCACCACCTCGACGCGGTCCCCCGCCTCGATCACCTCGTCCTCGGAGTAACTGCGTGCCGTCCACACCTCGCCGCCCTCGATCCGCACGCAGCCCACGCCCTCGTCGTTGGCGATTCGCTCGAGCACCATCGCCCGCCGCCCGACGAGCGCCGCCGCGCCGGTGCGGAGCGGCGGCGGCAGGCGCCGGTGGCGCTTCGCGACCGGCCGCAGCGCTCCGAAGACGACAGCCGAGGTGGCCACGAACAGGACCGCGCTGAGCACCGCCCCGACGCCGAGCAGGCTGACAACCGCCGCGAGGGCGGCTCCGAAGGCGAAGGGCAGCAGGTAGAAGCCGCCCTGATGCATCTCCCCCACTCCGAAGACGGCCGCCGCGAGGAGCCAGAGAATCCACATAATTGGAGGTTAGCCGTCCGCGATCAGCGCTCGCGCGAATTCATCGGGGTCGAATGGTCGGAGATCCTCGACCGACTCGCCGATCCCGATCAGCTTCACGGGCAGCCCGAGCTCGCGCGCGATCGCCAGCGCGATGCCGCCGCGAGCCGTGCCGTCGAGCTTCGTCAACACCACGCCGCTCACCCCCGCGGACTCGGCGAACTGGCGCGCCTGGCGCAGCCCGTTCTGGCCGGTGGTGGCGTCGAGCGTCAACAGCGTCTCGTGGGGCGCCCCCTCGAGCTGCCGGGCGATCACGCGGCGCACCTTCGCCAGCTCCTCCATCAACTCATCCTGCGTGTGCAGCCGTCCGGCGGTGTCGATGATCACCACGTCGATGCCCCGCGCACGGGCCTGCGCGACAGCCTCGAAGGCCACCGCTCCCGGGTCCGAGCCCTCCTCGCCGATGACGATCTCGGCTCCGGCCCGCTCGGCCCAGCCCTGCAGCTGCTCGGTGGCGGCCGCCCGGAAGGTGTCGGCCGCGCCGAGCAGCACACTCGCGCCAAGCTCGTGGCGCAGGTGCCAGGCGAGCTTGCCGATCGTCGTCGTCTTGCCGGTGCCGTTGACCCCGACGGCCATGATCACGGTCGGCTTGGCCCGCACGTCGATCCGCCACTCCCCCGCGCCGGCCGTCTCCGCGAGCAGGGCGATCAGGCGCTCGGAGAGCTGCTCGCCGCCCTCCAGCGTGCCAGCGGAGGACTCGGCCTCCAGCGTGCCGACGACGGAGGCCGTCGTGGTCGCGCCGACGTCGGCCATGATCAGCGCCTCCTCCAGGCGTTCCCAGCTCTCGGCGTCGAGCGTCGAGAACAGCGTCGCCTGGATCTCGGAGCCGAGCGCCGCTCGCGTCTTGCCCATCGACTCCCGCAATCGCCGGAACACCCCATGTCGGGGCACAGGCAGGCCCCGGCGCCGCTCCACGACCGGCTCGGCAAGGGCCTCGCGGTCCTCGCCGGTGATGAACACTTCGCTCCAGTCTCGCGCCACCGCGGCGCGATGATACTGCGCCGCCCGGGCCGTCCCTGGAATCGCCGGGCTCGTCCCGCCGGCCCGCGGGGGCGCCTCGTCAGGCGAGCGCGGCGAAGGACGCTTCCTGGGGCTCCTCTCCGGGGAGCCGCCGCGAGAGCACCTTCGAGACGCCGTCGCCGCCCATCGAGACGCCGAACAGCCAGTCGGCGGCCTCCATCGTGCGCTTCTGGTGGGTGATCACGATGAACTGCGCGCGGCCCGCATAGCGCCGCAGCAGCGCCAGGAAGCGATCGAGGTTGAGGTCGTCGAGCGCCGCCTCGACCTCATCGAGGATGTAGAACGGGCACGGGCGTGCGAGGAACACCGCGAACAGGAAGGCCAGCGCCGTCATCGACTTCTCGCCTCCGGACAGCAGCGTCAGGCGCTTGCTCGACTTGCCGGCAGGCGTGATCTCGATCTCCACGCCGGGGAGCTGCTCCTCGGCGGGATCCTCGGCCTGCGCCTCGGCCTCCGCCGCAGCTTCGATCGCCGCCTCGCCCTCCTCGGCCCTCGGCAGCGGCTGTCCGCCGAGCACCGGCCGCGGCAGCAGCTCGTCCTCGACCAGCCGCAGGCGGCCGGTGCCTCCCGGGAAGACGTCCTGCACGAGCTCCTCGAAGTTCCGCGCCGCCGCCTGGAAGGTCTGCTCGAAGGTCTCCTCGATCTGCCTGTCGGTCTCCTTGATCAGCGTGCGCAGCTCGCGCAGCGCCGTCTCGAGGTCCGAGCGCTGCCGCTCCAGCTCCTCGACGTACTCGACGGCCTCGGCGTACTCGTCCTGGGCGAGCGGGTTGACCGGGCCGAGCTGCTCGCGGCGGCGTGTCAGCCGCTGCACTCGCTCCTCCAGCTCGCGCCGGCGCTCGGGCTCCAGCGGCTCGAGCGGCGCTTCGCCCTCGAGCGGCGGTTCGCCCTCGCCCGGCGGGGCCCCGCGTTGCGTGCCTACCTCGCCGTGGGCGTCCGCCGCGTGCTCAGCGCCGTCCCGGGCCACGTCCGGTAGGCCGAGGCGCTCGGCGACCGCGGCGCTCTCGAGCTCGGCCTCGGCGGCCTGGTCGCGCAGCCGCTGGGCCGCGACCTCTGTCTCCGTCACGGCCTCGCCGGCGGCCCGCAGCGACGTCTGGATGCCGGCCTCCTCGGCGGCGCACTCGCGCAGCCTGCTCGCCATCTCCTCGCCCGCGCGACGATCCTCGGCGAGCTCGGCCCCGAGCACCTCTAGTCGCGCCTCGATCGCCTCGGTTGCGGCCGCGATCGCCGCCGACAGCCGCTCGGCGAGCGGCGCCGCCGCGAGGTCGGCCTCGCGCTGGGCACGCAGCCGCAGCCGGCGGTCACGACGGGCCCGCCGCTGGGCGGCGAGCTGCTCGGCCTGACGGCGCTCCGCTGCCAGCTCGCCCTCGATCTCGGCCTTGCGCACCGCCAGGGCGCCCTCCGCCGGCGCCGCGTGGCGACGCTCGATCAGCCATTCCGATCGACGCACCGCCTCGCCCGCCTCCGTGACCCCCCGCTGGGCCTCGCGCAGCGCGTCCTCGGCGCCGGCACGTGACGCTTCGGCCGCCCGCACGCCCTCCAGCGCTCGCTCTCCCGCCGCCTTCGCGACGACCTCGGCCTGCACCGCCTGCTCGACCTCCGCGACGAGGCGCTCGCGCTGGTTGCGCCGCGCCAGCAGCAGCTCGGTGCCCCCCTCGCTGAGCTGGCGGATCTCGCCGGAGCGAGCGAACCACACCCGGCCGCTCCTCGTCGCGGCGATGCCCGCGAAGTCGCGGGGAAGCTCCTCGAGCCGCTCGACGACCCAGGCGCCGGCCAGCAGCCTGCCCGCCAGCGCGAGCACCTCGGGGGGACCGCTCAGCAGCTCCGTGAGCCGCCTCGCGCCGGGCGCGGGCGGCGCGTCCGCGCGGTCCTCGCCCAAGTCGGCCCTCGCAGCGGGTTTCGCGAGCAGCGCGCTGCCACCCTCCGGGCCGGCCCGGTCGAGCACCGCCTCAGCCCCGGGCACGTCCTCGACCAGCGACGCATCGAGCCGGCCGCCGAGGGCCGCAGCGAGCGCGAGCTCATAGCCGTCGGCGACCCGCAGCTCGGAGCTCAGGGGGCGGGAGCCGTGGTCGGAGACCCCGGGATGGCTGCGCAGGAACTGGTTCGCGGCGGCCAGCTCGCCGCCCACACGGGCCGACTCGGCCCGGGTCAGGTGGACGTCCCGCTCCGCGGCGCTCAGCGCGTCGCGCGCCTGGGCCGCCGCCGCGTCGGCCTGCTCGCGCCCCTCCGTGGCTCGCCAGAGGACCTCCTGAGCGGTCGTCAGGGCCTCCCGCTGCGCCGTCAGCTCGCGCTCCAATCCCGCCAGCTCCTCCTCGAGCTGCTCGGAGCGGCGCGCCTCGATCTCGGCCAACTCGGCCTCGAGCGCAGCGAGCCGTCCGCCGTCCGGGAGCTCGAGGCCACCGTCCTCCCGCTCCCCGTCCGCCGCCAGTTCCGCGAGCTCGGCCTCGACGCGCTCGATCCGCCGCGCGAGCCGCTCCGCATCGGCGCCCACCTGCTCGGCGCGAAGCGCCAGCCGGTCGCGCGCGGAGCGGGCCTCATACAGCCGGCCCGAGAGCGCATCTCGGCGCTCGCCCCCCTCGGCCAGGGCGCGCTCCGCCTCGCCGCGCCGTGCCACCACCTGCTCGAGAGACGACTCGATCGAGCTCCGCTCCGATCGCGCCGCGAGCACGCTCTCCTCGGCCGCCGCGAGCTCCACACGCCGTGCCCGCAGCAGATCCCCCAGCAGCTCCCAGCGGGCTTCGAGGATCTGGCGCTCGAGTCGCTCGTGCAGCTCCGCCGCTTCGGCCTGTCGCTTCAGGGGTCGCAGCCGGGTGCGTGCCTCGCGCTCGATGTCGAGCGCCCGGTCGAGGTTCTCCTGGGTGCGTTCGAGCTTCAGCTGCGCGCGGCGCCGGCGCTTGCGATGCTTGCCCAAGCCGGCGGCCTCCTCGATCAGCAGGCGCCGGTCGCGTGGCTTGGACGTCACGGTCGCCTCGACTCTGCCCTGCGAGATGACCGAATGGGTCTCCTTGCCCAAGCCGGTGTCCGACAGCACCTCGAGCACGTCCGTGAGTCGGCAGCGGGCGCCGTTGAGGCGGTAGCCGCCTTCGCCGCCACGCTCGAGCCGGCGCACGATCGAGATCTCGCTGAGCGGCACGTCGATCGTCCCGTCGGAGTTGTCGAGCACGATCTCGACCTCGGCGGCGCTCCGCGCCTGCACTCCGCGGCCGCCGCCGAAGATCACGTCCTGCATCGACTGCCCGCGCACGGCCAGCGGCGATTGCTCGCCCATCGCCCACAGCACCGCGTCGGTCACGTTCGACTTGCCCGAGCCGTTGGGGCCGACGACGACGCTCACGCCGGGACCGAACTCCAGGCGCGTGCGATCGGGAAACGACTTGAAGCCGTTCAGGGTGAGGGACTTCAGCCGCACCGGCTCACGCGCCCCCTCACTCGCTCGCCTGCGCCCCGTAATGGGGTGTCAGCCGCTCGACGGCCATCCGTGCAGCCTCCTGCTCCGCGTGCTTCTTGCTGCGGCCCCGGCCACGTCCGAGCTCCTCTCCGTCGACCAGCGCGATCACCGAGTAGACGCGCTCGTGCGGCGGACCCTCCTCGCCGGCGACCTCGTAGCCGACCTCCGCGCCGCGCCTGGCGAGCAGCTCCTGAAGCGCCGACTTGAAGTCCACAGGGTTGCTCAGGGCGTCCTCGATCTCCGGCGCGAAGGCCTCCACGACGGCTACCGCCGTGCGCTCGTAGCCCGTGTTCAGGTAGCAGGCGCCGATCACCGCCTCGATCACCGAGGCGAGCACCCGCTCGGTGCCGACGAGCGCCGCGGCGCTCTCCCGCACACCCGCCGGCGCCGCCGCGCGCAGCCGCTCGGGCAGCGCCAGTCGTTCCGCCACGGCTCTGCAGGACACGCCCGAGACGGCCTGGGCGCGGATCTTGGTGAGACGTCCCGCGCCGAAGCGCTCGGCCTCCAGGCGCGGGTACAGGTAGGTCGTCACGGCCAGTGCGAGGACGCTGTCGCCGAGGAAGGCAAGACGCGTGTAGGAGTCCCCGCGGCGCTCGCTCCACGAGGCGTGCGTGAAGACCTGGCGCGCCAGATCCTCCGGCAGCTCGTCCAGGAGTTCGGCCAGCAGCATCGTCGTCTCCGTCGCTATGCGTGCTCGGCATCGCCCGTGGGGTCGTTGGCGAGCACGAAGTCGACAGCCGCCCCCACCGTCAGGATCCGCGCTGCCTGCTCGTCGGACATCGCCACTCCATAGGTGTCCTCGAGCTCCTGTACGAGCGTGTAGAGGTCGAGCGAGTCGGCCTCGAGATCCTCCTTGAAACGGGTCGTCTCGATGATCGCCGCGGAGTCGAGGTCGAGCTCGTCGGCGAGGTGCTCGCGGATCAGTACTAGGACCTGCTCGCGATTCAGGGAGCTCATCGCCGCAACCTAGCGTCATGTGCGGACGCAGGCGGCTGCCTCAGGGCCCCCGCGGCCGCCAGCGCGGCGTGGGTCTGCCCGACGATGTCCTCGCTGGCGCCGAGCCGCGCCCGCAGGATCGCCTGCGCGAAGCCGTTGCGGCTGAAGCGCCCATGTGGCACGACGCCGAGCCGCCGTAGCCCGAGCAGGTAGGCGCCGCCGACTCCCTCCGGGTCGATCGCGGCGCGCAGGCCGCCGAGCGACCCTTTCAGCAACAGGCCGCCGAGCTTGCCGCGACTCGAGGAGGTCGCGGCTTCGCGGATCGCGCCGAGGATCCGCTGCGAGGTGCCCTCGAGAACCTTCAGGGTGATGTTCCCGGTGAAGCCGTCCGTGACGACGACATCGGCGCGGCCGTTGACGAGGTCGCCGCCCTCGACATTCCCTACGAACTCGAACCACTCGCCGGCGCCGGCTGCGCGCTCGCGCAGCTCGGCTCCGGTCTCCACCACCAGCGGGCCGCCGCGGGCCGCCTCCTCCCCGTTCGAGAGCAGGCCCACCCGGGGCCGCGCGACGCCGAGCACGATGCGTGCCAGCGCGGCGCCCATGAAGGCGAACTGCACGAGATGCTCGCGGCGCGCCTCGGCGCTCGCTCCGACGTCGAGCAGCGTCACCGGATGGCCGGGCACGGGCAACGGGAGCGCCAGGGCCGGGCGGTAGATGCCGCGGTCGCGTTTGATGTTGAAGGTACCCGCGGCGAGCGCGGCGCCCGTGCCGCCGGCGCAGACGAGCGCCTCGGCGCGGCCTTCGGCTACGGCTCGAGTGGCCATCACGATCGAGGCGTCCTTGGTGACGCGGGCGGCGCTGACCGGGTCCGCAACCTTCGCGATCGATACGGGCGCATCGACGATCTCCACCCCGGGCACCGGCTCTCCGAGCTCCTCGGCCGGTCCGAACAGCAGCACTCGCGCACCTTGGGCTGCGGCGATCGCGGCGCCGGCCGCGACCTCGGCGGGCCCGAGGTCTGCCCCGTTGGCGTCCACCGCGACGACCGGGCCCGAAGCGCCTGCGTCACCGCTCGCCGCCCGTCTCGCCCCCGGTGCTGAGGCCCGGCGGCCGGGGTCCTGCGCTGTCGGTCGTCCGCTAGTCGTGGTCGTGATCGTGGTCGTGCCCGTGAGAGGCGGGCGCGACGATCTCGCGGCCCGCGTACGTCCCGCACACGGGGCACACCCGATGCGGGCGGCGCGGGCTGTGGCAGTGCGGGCACGAGTTCAGCCCGGGCGGGGAGATCTTGTGCTGAGCCCGGCGCTTGGCGGTGCGGCTGTGCGACTGCTTTTTCTTGGGGACGGCCATCGCGGCCCAGAAGGGTAGCAAGGCCCCGCAGGAAGACCGGCCCTGCGAGCTATTCGAGCTTCAGCTCCCGCAGCTTCTCCCAGCGAGGATCCGGGGCGGCCTCGTGATGGTGATCGGGCCCCGCCTCGTTGAGGTCCGCCGCGCACACCGTGCAGAGGCCTGCGCAGTCCTCGCGGCAGAGCACCTTGGCGGGCCCGCCGAGGGCGATCGCGTCGCGCGCCCAGGCGGCGAGGTCGAGCTGCTCATCGCTGACGTAAGGGCTCTGCAGCTCCTCGCCTTCGCTCGGCCTGTCGACCTCGCGAGCGTCGACCTCGACGACCGGCGCCGCCGGCTTCAGGCAGCGCATGCACGGCCCCGCGAGCGAAGCGGTGGAGCGCAGGTGCAGCGCGTAGCCGCCGCCGGTCATGCGGGAGATCTCGAGTTTCACGGGAACGATCGGCGGGTCTGCCTCGTAGCGCTCGCCGCCCAGCGTCAGGCCGTCGACCGGCACCTCGAGCTCCAGGCGCCGCCCCTCTCCCGGCGTCAGCCGCAGCGCGGCGAGGTCGAGCTCGGCGGCGACGGGGGGCATGGATCCCAGGCTAGCGACGGGCGGCCGCGATCCGGCGGGACGGACTGCGCGCTAGGCGAGCTCGCGCTTGAGGACCTTGCCGGTCGCGTTGCGGGGCAGCTCTCCCAGGAACACGACCTCGCGGGGCACCTTGTAGCGGGCCAGGTTCTCCTTCACGTAGTCCTTGATCGCGGCTTCGTCGAGCTCCGTGCCGTTGCGCGGTACGACGAACGCCTTCAGGCGCTGGCCGAACTCCTCGTCGGCGACGCCGATCACGGCCGCCTCCTCGATCTCAGCGTGGTCTGAGAGCAGATCCTCGACCTCGCGCGGGAACACGTTCTCGCCGCCGGAGACGATCATTTCGTCGTCGCGGCCATCGACGAAGAGCCGCCCCTCGGAATCGAGGTGGCCGACGTCACCGGTGCTCATCAGGCCGTCGATGATCTCCTTGCCGCCGCCGCCCGTGTAGCCGTCGAACATCATCTCGTTGCCGACGAAGATCCGTCCGGACTCACCGCGCGGAACCTCGCGGCCGGACTCGTCGAGCAGCCTCACGACCGTGCCCATCGGCGGGCGCCCGGCCGTGCCCGGAGCGGCCCGCAGGTCGGCTGGCGTGGCGATCGTCGCCCATGCCACCTCGGTGGAGCCGTAGAGGTTGTAGAGCACATCGCCGAAGGTGTCCATCGCGCGGGTCGCGAGTTCGCCCGGGAGCGCCGATCCGCTCAGCGCGATGATGCGAAGCGCGCTGAGGTCATAGCGGCCGATCGTCTCCTCGCCCAGCTCCATGATGCGCTGGAGCATCACCGGCACCACCGCCAGCGTGGTGGCGCGCATCTGTGCGGTCGCGCGCAGCGTCTCCTCGGGATCGAAGCGGCGGCGCAGCACGAGCGTCGAGGCGAGCGGCAGCGCGAGCGTGAAATGGGCGAAGCCCCAGGAGTGGAACATCGGCGCGGCGATCATCGTCGTCTGACGGGCCCGTAGCGGGATCTTCGAGAACAGGGCAGCCGCCGGCCCGATCGAGTCGGGCTGCTTGCGCGCGGCCCCCTTCGGGGTCCCGGTCGTGCCGGAGGTCAGGATCACGACGCTCCCCCGCTCGGCGGGCGGGTCGAGGTTGGAGTCGTCCCCGCGGGCAATCATGTCCTCGAGCCGAGGATCCTCGCCGGGGCCTTGGGGACGCGACTCTGAGGCGCTCCAGGCGACGAAGCGCTTGCGCCCCGCTGCACCTTCGGCGACGAGATCGGCGAAGTCCTCGTCGTAGATCACCGCCGCCGCATCCTCACGGCCGAGCACATCCGTGATCTGCGGCCGCGCGAACGCGGTGTTCAGGTACAGGGCGGTGGCGCCGAGCTTCGAGCAGGCCACCGTCGACTCGATGAAACCGCGGTGGTTGCGGCACATGATCGCCACGCCGTCACCTTCGGAGATGCCCGCCCCGGCGAGCTCCCTGGCCAGTGCGTTGGTGCGCGAATGGACCTCCTCGAAGGTGATCGCGCCACGTTCATCGGCGATCGCAAGCCGTTCCGGATAGCGGATCGCCGCTCCGGTGTAGGCGGCGGCGGGCGTCGGCCCCCAACGGTGGAGCGCGGCCAGTGAGCGCACCGCCTTGTCGGGACGCGTCGGCGCGGCCATGCCGGTGTCCAGCAGAGCCTTTGCGACGCTCAACCTCTCCCTGGCTGCGTTCAGATCCACGCGCTGACAGTACCCATCGGCGGCCGGGCTCAGCCATCAACGGCCGGCGCGGCCGCTCAGCCGACCTCGGCGGGCTCGTCCTTGCCCTGGAGGCGCTCGCGGCCGCGCTGCACGGCAGCGATGAACTTCGAGAGGTTGACCTCGAGCGTGTTCAGGATCTCGTCGGCGTAGTCCTCGGCGCCGAGGCGGATCTCGCGCTCTCGCGCCCGGGCGTCCTCGACGATGTCCTCGGCGGCACGCTCGGCCTGCTTGGTGACCTCCTCATCGCCGACGAGCCGCTCTTGGCGCTCGCGCGCGTCCTTGATGATGCGCTCGGCCTCCTTCTTGGCCTCCGCGAGCATCTCCTGGCGCTCCTTGACGATCCAGCGCGCCTGCTTGATCTCCTCGGGGATCGTCGCGCGCATCTGGTCGAGGATGTCGTAGATCTCCTCCTTGTCGACGCGCACCTGATCGGTCAGCGGCACGGGCTTGGCGTTGTGCACCAAGTCGTCGAGCTTGTCTATGAGAACCAGGACATCCATCTGTTACGCACCTCCGCGGGGCTTCCAGCCCGCGTATCGCATGTGTTCGTCAGCGTTCCATCTGTTCCTGCAAGCGCTGAGCTACCTCCTCGGGGACGAGATCGTCGATCTTCCCCCCGAATGTGGCCAGCTCCTTCACGCCGCTGGATGACAGGAAACTGTACTGCGGGCTCGCCATCAGGTAGACGGACTCGACGTCCGGGTTCTGCCGGCGG
>WNFN01048743.1_pt1 | contig 12651 bp, 10 predicted proteins | sample 5400161 | NCBI WGS metagenome assembly WNFN01 (sample SAMN13153353, study PRJNA577476) | soil metagenome | isolation source: 80 cm saprolite on Douglas fir-dominated hillslope | place: USA:California | collected 2013-09-17
CGCGGTGGCCGAGAAAGAATCTATCGGCATTCTACCCGAAGAGGTAGAAGCCCTCTTCCGTGCGTATGCTCAAGCAGGGCAGGAATTGCCGCGCTCAGACGCCCAGATTCGTGCCTTAGCAACTAGCTATCGCCGCGAGAAGGCCATCGCGCGCCTGCTCGAATTAACAACAGATCCCGACCCCGACACAACAAGTGCCGAGGAAGAAGTAACTGAGATCGCCAGCGCTCAGGCTGCCGCCCTGGCGGGTGACACTGTTGTAGCGGATATAGAAGAACAGGCCGGAGAAGAAGTTGTTGCGACAGAAGAGTCTGCTGTACCTATAGCACATGAAACAAATACTGATGTTGTAGAATAGAGATATAGCCATCAGATGTGGTCTCTAGCTACAGATGAGGGAAAGGGAATAAACCAACGTGGCAAACTCGAAAAACACGCGCGTGACTTACCGCTGCTCTTTTTGCGGCAAGAGCCAGGACCAGGTACAGCGGCTCATCGCTGGACCTGGTGGTGTGTATATCTGCGATGAGTGTATTGATCTCTGCCGTGAGATTATTGAAGAAGAACAGGCAACGGTTACCAAGCCGCGCCTGCAAACGGGCAAAATACCCGCTCCGAAAAAGATCTATGAGCAGTTAAGTCAGTATGTCATTGGACAGGAGCGAGCCAAAAAGACGCTGGCTGTGGCTGTTTACAACCACTATAAGCGTATCAACGTAGGTATGCAGATCGACGATGTCGAGCTTGGCAAAAGTAATATTCTCATGATCGGCCCTACTGGGTGTGGCAAGACCCTCCTGGCTCAAACCCTGGCCAAGGTGCTGGACGTGCCATTCTGCATCGCCGATGCCACCGCACTCACAGAAGCTGGCTATGTCGGCGAAGATGTTGAAAACATCCTCTTGCGCCTTATTCAGACAGCAGATTTCGATGTTGCGCGTGCCGAGCGCGGTATCGTGTATATCGACGAGATTGATAAGATCGCGCGTAAGTCAGACAATCCATCCATTACGCGTGACGTTTCAGGCGAAGGTGTACAGCAGGCGCTCCTCAAAATTATTGAAGGAACCATTGCCAATGTGCCGCCTCAGGGTGGCCGCAAGCATCCTCACCAGGACTTCATTCAAATTAACACAGCCAATATCCTCTTCATCTGCGGCGGAGCCTTTGAGGGACTGGAGAAGATTGTCGAGCAACGCCTGGGCAGCAATAAGACGATGGGCTTCAGGGGTACCACTACTGGGGCCCGTACCGACCCCGAGGAATCAGTGTTAACCCACCTCATTCCCGATGACCTGCTCAAATACGGCTTGATCCCCGAATTCATTGGACGTCTACCCGTGTCGGTCTCCTTAAATAGCCTGGATAAAGAGGCGCTGATACGCATCCTGACCGAGCCCAAAAATGCCATCATTCGTCAGTACCAGAAATTCTTGCAACTGGATCGTGTTGAGCTAGTCTTCACCAATGACGCTCTTGAAGCAGCAGCAGAGGAAGCGATGAAACAGCGCACGGGAGCAAGAGGTCTGCGCAGCATCATTGAAGATGTGCTCCTGGATGTCATGTACGATATTCCATCGCGTGCCGATGTGAAAAAAGTTATTATCAACGGCGACATGATCACTGATCATACAAAACCGTTGTTAGAAACGCGCAGTGCACGCACGACGGCATTTCCTGAAGATGAGTCTGCATAATGCAGGCTCATCAATTTTATAGCCCAGAAATATAATGAGATAGTTACAATTCTGGAAAGAAAGCAGGCGGAAAACCATGAATGAACAAGAACGCCAGGAAATCGTCCAGGATACGAACGAAGAGTATCCCCTTGTGGCGTTAAAAAACATGGTTGTATTTCCGCGCACTCGCATGACCCTGGCAATTGCGCGCGAAAGGTCGGTCCGTGCCGTCGAAGAGGCCATGATGCGACCTGACCGTGCACTTGTCACCGCATCCCAACGCAATCCAGATATCGATGATCCTCAAGCCAAGGATATCTATACTGCAGGAGCCCTGGTCGAAATTACCACGATGCATCGCCAGCAAGATGGCAGCTTGCAGGTGCTATTAAGCGGTCTGCGACGAGTACATATTGAGGAATACATCGACTTCGATCCGTTTATTCGTGTCCATGTAGACATCCCCCAGGAACCCCCTGCGCGGGGTTCGCAGGCTGATGCGGTCGTCCGCCACGCCACTAACCTCTTCGAGCACTATGCACAACTAAACCGGCGCTTCTCTGTAGAAGACATTAATTCTATCGTCGTCATCAAAACAGCAGCCCGCCTCTCCGATATGCTGGCGGCTCACCTGGTTACCGATACGCTCCAGCAGCAAGATCTGCTGGAAACGCTTGACCCATTGGCGCGTTTAGAGAAAGTCTGCGTTATTATGGGCAATGAAATCGAGATACTTGAGCTGGAAGCAACCATTCGCACCCGGGTGCGCTCACAGGTAGACCGCACCCAAAAAGAGTTTTACTTGCGTGAGCAACTACGTGCCATCCAGGAAGAACTGGGCATGGAGACGTCCAGCGAATCCGATGAGTTGCGCGCCAAGCTCAATGAGAAAAATTTACCTCCCGTAGCCGAGGCAAAGGTACGTAAAGAGATAGACCGGTTGGAGCGCACACCTGCCCAATCCGCAGAGGTGACCGTCTTGCGTTCATATATCGACTGGATCTTAGCTCTACCCTGGAATGAACACAGCGATGAGCACTTTTCCATTGAAGAGACACGGCGGATCATGGACAGAGACCACTATGGCCTGGAGCACATCAAAGAACGCATTATAGAGTTCCTGGCGGTACGTCAACTGCGCCAGCAGGTGGCCAATCGGGATGGACATACCCGTAGTGAAAGCCAGGGACAGGTATTGTGCTTTATTGGCCCTCCTGGTGTAGGTAAAACCTCGCTGGGGCGCTCGATAGCCACTGCCCTGGGTCGCAAATTTGCTCGTATTTCGTTAGGCGGTGTGCAAGACGAAGCTGAAATTCGCGGCCACCGTCGCACCTATGTCGGTGCTCTACCCGGGCGCATTATCCAGTCCATGAAGACAGTAGGGGTACGCAATCCGGTTTTCTTACTGGATGAAATTGATAAACTCTCTGCCGAATATCGTGGCGATCCGAGCGCGGCTCTGCTGGAGGTTCTTGACCCTGAGCAGAATAGCGCCTTTATTGATCACTACCTGGAGATCCCTTATGATCTTTCAGAAGTATTTTTCATCTGTACAGGCAATGTAAAATACCAGATTCCACGCGCCCTGGCTGACCGCATGGATATTATTGATCTACCAGGATACATGTTTGAGGAAAAGGTGAATATTGGGCTACGTCACCTCATACCTAAGGTATTAACCGAGCACGGTCTGACCGATGCCCAGGTCAAGATTCCTCAAACTGTCATGCAACACATTGTTTCGGAATATACGCGTGAAGCAGGTGTGCGCAGCCTGGAACGACAACTGGCTACGATTTGTCGTAAGGCCGCCCGTCGCATTTTCGAGAAGCCCAAAACACACCTGCGCCTGACTACCCATAACCTGGAACAATACCTGGGCGCACCTCGCTACGCAATCGCTCCCATCAACTACAAAAAGCAGGGGGGCGTGGCAATGGGCCTGGCCGTCACAGAAAACGGCGGCATTTTACTGCCTGTAGAAGTGGCAACCATGGTCGGCAAAGGCGATTTAATGGTCACAGGTCAGCTCGGTGATGTAATGCGCGAATCGGCATTGGCTGCCCTTTCCTATATTCGCTCGCGCGCTGACGATCTAGACATCGATCCTAATTTCCAGGAGAACATATTGCCGCTGCCCTGATCTCGGCGATTACCCAGCGACCCATACGCGAGAACCTGGCAATGACAGGCGAGATTACCCTGCGGGGACGCGTCTTAGGTGTCGGTGGGGTGAAGGAGAAAGTGCTCGCGGCTCACCAGGCCAAAATCCACCACCTGCTCGTTCCGGAGGAGAACAAGAAGGATATCGCGGAGATTCCAGCTAAAATTCAGTCTCAGATGCGCTTTACCTTTATTGATAACATGGACCAGGTCATCCAGCATGCCTTCGATACCCAGGCAGAGCCGCAGGAAACTCTGCCTGAGCCCCGCCCTTTACATATGGATGAGCGAGTAGCTGCCACCCGCGATCAGCATGGACGACGTTCGGGCCCGCTGGTGGATGACGAGGCAGCGGATGATACAGATGAATATGACCCGACTACGTTAATCATTCCCTCGAACGATCATCTATCCCATGATGGCTATCCGCAGCTGCGCGCCCAGAGGGCCCATCCCAAAAACAGCTAGATTGGATACTTTCCCCTTCTAGTTCGTTATTACTAGTGGAAGTAGTTGAGGCCAGGAATAAAAAATGTGCAGAATGAGCCTTTTGCCGGAGCCGATCCTTTTCAGTAAGGGAAGACTAAAAATAGGATAAAAGGTAAAATTACCTATTGTAAAGTGAAGAAATTTATTCACAATGCTGATCTTTCCTAGTATACTACGTAGTGTGTAACATGGTTGTGAAACTTGCATTGATATGCTAGAGTGTTTACACCATGATTGACTGAGGGTAGAAGAAGTATGTTTTTTTACCTCAGTGGTCTTATTATGAATAAACAAGAAACGAGGAAGACAACCATGAGCTGGAATCCTAATCAGGGCCAGGACCCCAATCAGCCAAGTCAATATGGTGGGGGGTATACTCCACCCGTACCGCCACCACAACCAACCGATCCTTATAGTGGACAGCAAGGCGGCTACGGCCAGCCCGGCGGATATCAACAACCTGGCCAACAACCTGGTGGATATCAACAGCCTGGCGGATATCAGCAGGGTGGGTATCAACAGCCATATGGCGCTCCTGCTTCGTCTGGGGCAGCTGCATCTGGTCCTACCTCTATGGGCTTACAGCCTAATATTGCTGCGGGCCTGAGCTATGTGCTTACCTGGGTCACCGGGCTCATCTTCTTCTTCATGGAGAAGCAGAATCGCTTTGTACGCTTCCATGCAATGCAGTCGATCCTTTTCTTTGGAGGCATTACAGTCATACAAATCATTCTTAACGTCATCAATTCCTTTGGTGTGCCTTTTATAGGAATTCTGACAGGTCTCGTTGGGCTGGCGCTTGGGCTAATAGAGGTAGTAGGCTATATCGTCCTGCTTATCAACGCCTTCCAGGGTAAATACTTCAAGCTGCCTATCGTTGGCGACTATGCTGAGAAATATGCCAACTCTCCCACAACAATGTAAGCAATAGATGCTGCATTAAGAGGGTCCAATGTCTTGCGTCTCTACAGGCGAAACAACTATATGTGATTTCGTTTCATGGGTAGAGGCGCATTTTTGTGCCCTTCAACTTTTTTATAGCCGACTCGTAGTAATATGTATAGAAAGCAAGAAGGGTACTCAATAGAGTGCCCCTACACAAGGACGGAACTACTATGGCACAAGATCCTAATCAGCAGAGCCAATATAGTAGTGGCTATAGCGGTCCCACCGCACAACCCGGTAATACCGCTGGTAACCAGCAATTTGGTCAACAAAGTGGCTATCAGCAGGGAAGCTATGATGACCAGCAATCCTACTATGGTCAACAACAACAGCAGCAGCAATATGGCAGCTATCAGCCGCCGCTGAGCGCCGCCGATGGCAGAAGCGCTCACGATCCCACCTCAACCGGCTTGAGCGGCAGAACTGAGGCTCTTTTGAGTTACTTGCTGGGCTGGGTCAGTGGACTCATTTTCTTTTTGATTGAGCGCAAGAACCGTTTTGTGCGTTTCCATGCCGCCCAATCGTTTGTCTTCTTTGGCTTCGCCTCAGTCGTATTCTTCGTGCTGCGGTTAATAGGTTACCTCATCAGTATCATTCCCTTCCTGGGAGGGCTGCTGGGCTTCGTTTTGAACCCGGTTCTCACCTGTCTGACATTTATCGTACTTATTCCCGCGGGCCTGATCTGGGTCTTCCTCATGATTCAAGCTTACCGTGGCGTCACCGTCAGGTTGCCTTTCTTTGGCAATTACGCGGAAAGCCTGGTAGAAAGATTCACCCGTAAGAGAAAAAGTACTATCTAAACATAGAAGCACAATAGCCACGGCAACGCCGTGGCTATTGTGCTTCTATGTTTAGATTAAATTGCTCTCTGCGTCCAGCTATGCTATACTTGCCGTCGAATAGTAGGAAAAAGGGAGCTTTTCATGACCATAGATACCTCTAAGATGCAGAATCCCTTTATCGTAGGTGAGCGCATCTATTTACGACCATTAGAACCCGCCCAGGATAATCACCTGTATTCAACCTGGATGAATAACGAAGAGATTCGCCGCTATTTCTCTATCTACCCCACCAGCGATACACGCGGCCGCGAGCGGCTGGAACTCCTGTATAAAGATGGCAAGCATATTATCTTTGGCGTGTGCCTTAACGAAGATAATCGCCTCATTGGCCTGGTTGGCCTCAAAGATATCAACTACATCAACCAGAGTGCCGAATTCTACGTCATTATCGGCGATCCTGCGGGCTGGGGTAAGGGCTACGGCACCGAAGCCACAAAATTAATGATCCGCTATGGCTTCACCGAACTGAACCTCAATCGCATTCAAACGCAGGATATGGAAGATAATATTGGTGGCTGGCGTGCCGATGAAAAAGCTGGCTTTACCTATGAAGGCACCCTGCGCGAGGCCATTCTACGCTTTGGTAAATATAATAACATCAAAGTGTACAGCCTCCTGAGAAGCGAATACTTTAAACAGCAGAGTAGTTGAGTGTAGTCGTATGACCATCACCGTTTCAGAAATCGTTGACAAAGAGCAATGGAACGCCTTTCTCACCAGCCAGCCGCGTGGTCATCTGCTCCAATCATATGAATGGGGCGAATTGAATAAGTACCTCGGAGGCCGCATCTACCGCCTGGGAGCCCTGGACGAAGGGCGCATGGTCGGGGCATTGATGCTCACAGTCTCACCGGTGCCGCTGCCTGCATCCATACCTGGCATTCATTTTAACTGGCTCTATGGCACGCGTGGGCCAACCGTAGAGCGCCCGGATGCCCCTGCCCTGGCTGCTCTGATCGAACACGCGCACGGCATTGCCCGCCAGGAGCGGGCCGTCGTGCTGCGCCTTGAACCCAATATTGCCGATGACGATCCAGCGATGGATACCTGGATTGCCGCGTACCGCGCCCTTGGCTTTCAGACTAACCCCATTGCTGTACATGGCAGGCGCAGCTGGGTGCTGGATATCCAGCCTGACGCAGAGAAACTGCTGGCAAACTTTAAGATGACCTGGCGGCAGAATGTGCGCAGCGCCGAACGTAAAGGCGTGATCATCCGTGAGGCTACCAGCGATGCCGATTTTGCTGCCTACTACGAACTCCTAAAAATCACCAGCCAGCGTGACGCATTTTTTATTCATAGTAAAGACTATCACCAGGAGATCCTGCGCCATTTTGCCAGTAAAGGTGATGCCGTGCTCTACCTGGCCGAGCACGAAGGTGAAGCTATTGCCGCCAAAATGCTGATCCGCTTCGGTGACTGGTGCTGGGATATGTTTGGAGCCTCCTCCGATCAGCTGTACGTACTTCGATTTTCGCACCATACCCGAGATTCTGGAGCCAGGAGAAGAGATGTGGGGCGTCTATGAATACAAAAAAGGTTTTGGTGGCTTCTCACGCTTGAATATACCAACCCAGGATTACGTCTATCGCCTACTGATCTATAATGCCTGGCGCAGCTTTGTTGAGATGCGCCGTACCCGCCGTCATGCCGAACGCAAAAAAGTGGAATTAGAACGAGCCGCCAGAGGCAAAAACAACACGTAATCAATTGAGAGGAACATGTTTTTATGGAGGCGCGTATCATCACTGACCGCCAGCAGTGGAATGATTTTGTGGCGAACTCGGAATGCTGCAATATTACACAATCATATGAATGGGGAGAACTCGCCCATCACCTGGACGCAGAGGCTATGTTTGCCGGCGTTTTAGACGACGAAGGTAAGCTGTGTGCCGCTATGCTCGTACTGATTTCGACGGCTCCGGTTATCCGCAGAACCTATTTTTACGCACCACGTGGACCTGTTATTGATGAACCAGATTCGCCAGCTATGACCGTGCTCCTCAATTTTGTCAAAGCAGAGGCCCGTAATCGCGGAGCATTTATGCTCAAGGTTGAGCCGAGTGTAGCGGATGACGATGCACGCTGGCTGGTAGCACTGCAAAAGCATGGTTTTCAACCTACTCCGTATGCCAGCCATGTTCGTCACGAATGGGTGTTGGATCTACGACCAGATGAAAAGACACTGCTTGCGGGCATGAAAGAGAAGTGGCGCTATAATATCCGCCTGGCCGGGCGCAAAGGCGTCACCGTACGCCGTGGACAGGGCCAGGCAGACCTGGATACGTTCTATCGCATTTATCAAACCACCAGCGAACGCGACCAGTTCTTCATTCATAACAAAGGACACTATGAAGATGTCATGCGCCTTTTCAGCGACGGAGATCGAGCCGCCCTCTTCCTGGCCGAATACGAAGGGGAGGCTATCGCTGGTATAATCGTGCTCACCTTTGGGCGTTGGAGTTGGTATATGTATGGTGCATCGTCTAATGAGCAGCGCAACCTGATGCCCAATCACCTCTTGCAGTGGAACGGCATGCAATGGGCCAAAGCTCATGGCTGCTGGTACTACAATTTCCGTGGCATTCCCGATGTCCTGGAGGAAGGACAGGAATTGTGGGGCGTGTATGTCTTCAAACGCGGCTTTGGTGGCTATGCCATACGCTCTCTGGAAACCCATGACCTGGCCTATCAACCCTTAGTATACACAGTATATAGACGCCTGCTTGACATGAAGCGCTGGCGCGATCAAAAGCGACGCGCAAAACTGGAAGCCAAACATAAAGAAGCGCCTGTCGCCTAAATGAGATAAAGAAAAGCGTCCAATAAGCATCAACCTAAGCATGGATATTGCTGATGAAAGAGCCTCTCAAGCACGTTCACCTTTTCAGGGTAGCCGCAAGGGCTACCCCTACTATACACGGAGCGGCTTGCGAAGCTCTTTCGAAGTATAGTAGGGGCATCCCCTTGCGGGTGCCCTGGCTCAGTGAGCGCCTCTAGGAGATTCATTCATAGCATGCCCTACTTTGCTCTCAAGGCTTGCAACGTTGCCAATCTCTCACGTGCGATAGAATTTTCGGGATTGACCTTGGCGAGGTTGCGATAAACACGGCTGGCTTGCTCATACTCACCCACCGACTGGTAGGTCTGGCCGAGCAGATCATAGGCCTCAAAGTTATAGCGATCAATGGTGATTAATTGTTGCAGCGCCGCCACGGCTTCCTTAACCTGGTGTGTATCAAAGTAGTAGCGGGCAATCGCCGTCTGGTAACGGGCCGCTTCAGCAGAATTTCCCAATTGCAAGCAGAAGCCAACTACTTCACGCAGCAGATCCATAGCAGTTGGCGCAAGATCGGCGGCGCGGCGCAGATTGGTCAAGGCTTCCTCTACGTTGCCCATGTCGGAGTAGATATTACCAATTCGTTGAAATGCTGCTGCCGCCTGTTCGTGGTCATTACGACGCAGGTAGATATTCGCCAGCAAGCGTAATTCTGCTACGCCTTCGTCGAGCAAACCACGATTCACATAGATACCTGCCAGCTCATCGTGTGCGCGTGGGTCTTCTGGGGCCATGCGTACCATTTCATTCAAGACATTTAGCGCATTTTCAGTCTGCCGTTTGCTGCGGTAGTGACGCACAAGATCAACGTACTCCTGCAAAGCGCTACCTACGTTGCCCTGGCGAGCGGAAATTTCCGCCAGCGTCGAGGAAACCTCACCCTGGTGCGTGGTTGTCTGCTTCACTTGCCGTAGGATAGCCTGCATCTGTTCCTGCCGCCCGGTGCGACCATAAGCCTTGGCAAGCAGCATGGAGATTTCGACTTCAGGTGCCTGGTGCTCTTCGCCCTCTTCACGTGGACGCGCTGCCCAAATGCTTGGATCAATAGAACCTGTTGAAGAACGGCGCACATTCTGTAGAGCCTGTTCAAGTTGTTGAATAGCGTCCTCTGGCTTGCCCTGCGTCAAGAAACACTGCGCAGCGCTGACTCGCGCGATGACATCGATAGCGCTATCGCGCATAGCGAGTGTATAGGCATCGATGGCCTTATCAAAATTCCCTGCCTGTTGATGGATCTGTCCAAGCGTGAAGTGAACATCGGCATTGTTAGGATATGTTTCCACCGCCTGAAGATACTCGCGCGCCACTACTGTATAATGACGCTGACCTTCTCCGCGCAGCTGCCAACGAATACGGGTCAGCACTTCCAACGTGGTGGCACGACTGGTGCCCAGCGTGGTAATCATGGCTACGTGCCAACGTACAAGGGCAGTAATGTTGCTTGGATCGACCTGTAGTACCCTTTGATACTCTGCTACAGCCTGCTGGCTGCGCCCCAATTTCTGCAATGCCAGGGCATAGTTCAAACGAGTAGAGACACTGGTTGGACTTTCCTGCAGCGCTTGCTCAAGTTCGGTCAAAGCGCGATCCATATACCCCAGGCGCAGATAGGATTCCGCAGCCAGGGTGCGCTCTCGCAGTAGGTCTTCCTTATTTCCCTGCGAAGCCAGCAGGTTAATCAAGCGCATACGATAGGTCAGATTGTTTGGTTCAAGTTGCAGAATGCGCCGGTACGTAGCGATGGCATCATCGATGCGTCCATTAACAATATATGTGTCAACCAGGATAGCGTATTTCGTGATGGCCTGCTCGACTTTACCCTGGCGCACATAGATTTCACAGAGAATCTGGTGGACATCCAGGTATTGAGGAGCCATATCAATGACCCGCAAACAGGCTTCGGTGGCAGAAGTCAGCAGGTTATGATTGATATACTTCTGGATATCCTGCATGGCCTGTACAACTTGTAGGCGAATATTTTCGGGCAGCGCCGCCGTACTTGCCACTACCGCTTCCGCCACCTGCTTTAAAGCCTCATCCCTGTTACTTGAACCGGCCATCTGGCTCAACAAATCCTCTGCTCCCCTGTCACTACGCACAGTCTGCGGGTGCAGTACTTTCAGGAAGCACTGGTGTTGCCGGTACTCCCGCCACTTCAGGCTGCGCTTCCGGTGGAATAATACGTGTCGCATTGCCTGGCTTGGCGTCTTCGGTCAGCCAGGAGATAGATGATGTTGTTGCTGCTTCCTGGGGCATAACCGGGTACATCACCGTAGTTTCTGCAGCTTCTGAAACTCCATTGCCGCCCTGAGCGGGAGGAGCAGCACGCTGCTCAACCGTGGGCTGGCCCGTAAACATGGACTGTTGCGTCTGTGCAGCAGGCGCAGGGGCCTGCTTGTTTGCAATCTGGCTCTTATCTGCATCACTGAGGATACCTGTTAGCCAATCAGGAAGTTCTCCCACCGAACTACTGGCGGCGCCGGGAATAGAAACCTGGGATGAGGCAGGCAACTGTGACGATGCGGGAGGAGGCGCCATTGCCGGCATATTGCTGGCATTAAACGCCATGGTAGCGGCGTCCAACATCGACGATTGCTGCTGCTGTTGCTGCGGCAATGGAGCAGATGGTTGATGCGTCTGCTCAGGTGCAATTATCTGCGTAGCACTTGCCTGCTGGGGAGGTGGTGTAGAGCGTCCAGGCGCCGGAGCATTTTGCATCTGTTGCAGCATAAATTCAACCTGGGCTACTTGCTCACTCCAGCCGCGACTACGTAAAAAACCCAGCAGCGCATTATAGACCGTCATGGCTTGCTCTTGCTCACCTAACAAACGATGAGCCTCGGCAGCTTCCTGGCAGAGCTGTACCAACTGGTCAGACTCTTCCATCGTCAGAGCGTCCAAATTTACACGATCAACGGCCTCATCGAAATGTACGGTTGCGGTTCGCAAGTCACCGCGCGCCCGGTAGCATTGCCCCAAAGCATAGTAGCAGGAAAGTGCATAATCGGGATCATTTAAAAGCGCCTGGAACTGGCGAATCGCCTCGTCCCAGCGTTGTTGTTCCTGGTAAAGCCATCCTAAAAAGTAACGTGCATCTGGCCGATCAAAACCGCTCTCCAAGATCTGTTCACAGAGGTCGATAGCATCATTAAAACGACCTTGGGTTTGAAACGTTTGTGCCTGCCTCAATACTCCCGTAACTTGGCTAGCAGTTACTCGTTTATGTGAAGTAGGATCCATACCCCCACCAGCTATGCCTGTCGTAGCAAGAGACGGCCCCGGATTACCTCCTCCACCGAAATTGCCCATATTACCCATGATGCCAGTATTACCTCCGCTTATATTGCCCCCTGCCGCTAATTCGGCTATAGGGCTACCTGTGAAAGCTAGCGGACCCGAGGGCATACCTGCCGCCGTACCCGCTACCGATGAATTGGTTGCACTTGCTCCCTGTTGAAGTGGACCAGATGCTTGCTGCCGCATTTGAGCCATTACCATGGAGAGCATACGTTGGGCTTGTGTATTTGTAGCGTCCGCACGCAGTATCTCTTCGCACTGTGTGCGAGCGGCCGTAAAATCATTGCGTTGTAGATAGCCTTGAGCGGCTGCCAGGCGCTCCTGGATCATAAACGGAAAATCTTTTTTGCCCAGGTAGTATGTCGCAAGACGCTCATGTGGTTCGGGATCGCCGGGA
>WNFN01204967.1_pt1 | contig 12644 bp, 15 predicted proteins | sample 5400161 | NCBI WGS metagenome assembly WNFN01 (sample SAMN13153353, study PRJNA577476) | soil metagenome | isolation source: 80 cm saprolite on Douglas fir-dominated hillslope | place: USA:California | collected 2013-09-17
TCGGCGACAAGGCGGTCGCCGCCGCGCTCGACCGCTGGCGGCGCGAGCAGACCGACGCGGTCGGCGAGCGTCCCGAGGGCTGATGATCGAGCCCGGCGGGACGATCGGCATTCTCGGCGGCGGCCAGCTCGGCCGCATGACCGCGCTCGCCGCGGCGACACTCGGCTATCGCTGCCACATCTTCTGCCCCGAACCCGACAGCCCGGCGAAGCGGGTGACGCCGTTCGCCACCACCGCCGAATACGACGACCGCGCCGCGCTCAGGAAATTCGCCGCCGCCGTCGACGTCGTGACCTTCGAGTTCGAGAACGTGCCGGCCGAGACGGTCGACATCCTCGCCGCGCTGAAGCCCGTGCGCCCGGGCCCCGACGCGCTGCGCATCGCCCAGGACCGTCTCAAGGAGAAGGATTTCCTGCGCGCGATCGACGTCGCCACGGCGCGCTACCAGGAAGTCGCGAGCGAGGAGGCGCTGTCCCGCGCACTGCGCGACGTCGGCCTGCACGGCGTGCTCAAGACCGTGCGGCTCGGCTATGACGGCAAGGGCCAGGTGATGATCCGCCCCGACACCGACCTCACTGCGGCATGGCGCCAGATGGGCGCGGAGCTCGGCATCCTCGAGAGCTTCGTCGACTTCGCCTGCGAGATCTCCGTGATCGTCGCGCGCGGCATGAACGGCGCCTCGGCGACCTATGTGCCGGTCGAGAACCAGCACAGCCATCACATCCTCGACACGACCATCGCGCCGGCGCGCATCGCGCCGGAAATCGCCATGCGCGCCGAGGCGCGGCCGCACAATTCCGGACACTGGACGATCGACGCCTGCGTCACGAGCCAGTTCGAGCAGTTCGTGCGCGCCATCTGCGGCCTGCCGCTGGGCTCGCCCGAGCGCCATTCCGACGCGGTGATGAAGAACCTCATCGGCGACGACGTCGCCAGATGGCGCGAGGCGCTCAACGAGCCCACGGCGAAGCTGCATCTCTACGACAAGGGCCAGCCGCGCCCCGGGCGCAAGATGGGCCACGTCACCCGCCTCCTGCCGCGGCGCTGACGGCAGTGCTGGTTAATCGGTATCGAGGTCCCGGCAGTGGCAAAAAGCGGCACGGAGACCGGCCCATACTTGCCGGCGGCGGCATCGGCTTCTTTTTTTGACGTTGGACTTCTGCGCTTCGTACGCACGTAACTCGTGCGGTGCGGAATTCGACTCGGAGATTCCGTGCCATAAGTCGGAAAGAATCTGGCACGTTCACCTTTGGGTCATATTGACCAGCTCTGAGAGCCAGCGGATATTCTTTTTCTTGGTTCCGGTTCGAAAAACGCTTAAGCCAAAAAGGGCTTTCGTCTTGTCCGGACCCGCACATCCCCCGAGTCGCTCCAAGCTTCGTTCGTCGGTCACCCGCACCACCGTCCACTTAGACGTCGCGAAGACGATCGCCGCGGTCGCCCTCCTGTTGCTCGCTATCTACGTAGTCTGTTCAGGCTTGCCGGCCGACGCTGTCGTCAAACTAGTAACGCTCCTGCGTCCGTGAGGCGATTTCATTCAAGCCTCGGCGCGATCGCACTCGCCGAGCAGCCAGCCGCGCAGCGCGGCAACGGGCGCGGCGCACGAAGCGGCGTCGGCGGGATATAGCAGGAACCACGCCGTCCCCCGCAGCATCTCGCGCGGCTCGAGCGGCGCGACGAGGCGGCCGGCCGCGAGCGGCTCCGCCGCCAGTGCGCGGTCGGCGAGCGCGATGCCGAGGCCGCGTAGCGCCGCCTCGAGCGCCAGCCGCTCGTCGCCGAAGCTGAGCCGCTGCGTACCGGCGGCCGGCGCGCTCGTCGCCAGCAGCCAATCCGGCCAATCCTCCGGCGCGGACAGCGCCTCGAGCAGGGTGTGGCCGGCGAGCGGATCGGCGGCCGCGGCGTCGACGGCATGCGTCGCGCGGTAGTGCGGGCTGCAGACGGGGATGCGGCGGTCGGCGAAGAGGAAGTCGCAGGCGAGATGGCCGCTCCAGCCGGCGCGACCGAAGCGGATGCAGGCATCCGTCTCCCCGCTTTGGCCGGGCTCGACCAGGCGCTCCGTCGCCGTCAGGATCAGCGCGATGCCGGGCTCGCGCCGCTGGAAGCGCTCGAGCCGCGGCAGCAGCCAGCCGGCGGCGAACCCGGCCGGGCAGGCGACCCGCAGCGGCATCGCCGCCGCCGGCGCCCGCGCCCGGCGCACCGCGGCGTCGATCGCGTCGAAGGCCTCAGTCAGCACCGGCAGCAGCTCGCGCGCCGCCTTCGATCCGCTCTTCGAGGCCGCGCACGCGCTGGCTCACCGCCCCCGCCGTCACGCCCAGTTCCTCGGCCGCGGCGACGAAGCTGCCGCGCCGCGCCGCCGCCTCGAAGGCGCGCAGCCCGTTCAAGGGCGGGAGTCTGCGTCCAGCCATGTCGACCCCCAGAAAACCTGTCGCTCAGCCGCATGATAAATCGGTTGCCGCGAGTTTCCCACACACGCAATGCTTGCCGGGAGATCGAGCAGCAGCTTTCCTGCTGCTATCGCGGAGGAGCCAGCCATGGCCGAGGACAGCGCCCCTGCCTTCCACCTGCGCGACGCGGTCGCCGAGGATATGGGCGAGGTCGCGCGCATCTACGCCCATTATGTCCAGACCAGCTGCTACACCTTCGAGGAAGTGCCGCCGACGGCGGAAGAGATGCGCGCGCGGCTGCGCCAGGTGCGCCAGAACGGGCTGCCCTGGCGCGTGGTCGAGGGGCGCGGCGGCGCGGTGCTGGGCTATGTCTATGCCGCGCCGTTCCGGGCGCGCTCCGCCTATCGCTACACCGTCGAGAACTCGGTCTATGTCGCGCCCGACCAGGCGCAGCGCGGCGCCGGCATGGCATTGATGCGCGACCTCATCCGCGAATGCACCGCCTCGGGCTATCGTCAGATGATGGCGGTGATCGGCGACAGCGCCAACGAGGCCTCGATCCGCCTGCACACGCGGCTCGGCTTCCGCACGGTCGGCCATGAGGTGGCGGTCGGGCTCAAATTCGGCCGTTGGCTCGATGTCGTGCAGATGCAGCTGGCGCTCGGCGAAGGCGGGCGCGCCATCCCCGCCACGGAGCCCGTCGGCTATGTGCGGCGATGAATCGCGGCTGGCCGCTGGTCTGGGCGCTCGCGGCCGCACAGCTCGTCTCCTGGGGCTCGATCTATTACAGCTTCTCGCTCTTCGTCGTGCCGATGGAAAGCGAGCTCGGCTGGAGCCGCGCCGCGCTCAACGGCGCGCTCTCGCTCGGCCTGTTCATCTCCGGGCTGGTGGCCTATCCCATCGGCGCGCGCATCGACCGTCACGGTGGCCGCGCCGTCATGGCGCTGGGCTCGCTCGCGGCCGCCGTGCTGTTCGCGGCATGGTCGCGCGTCGACAGCCTCGCCCTCTTCTACGCGATCTGGCTCGGCCTCGGCCTGGCGCTGGCGGCGACGCTCTACGAGCCGGTCTTCGCCGTGGTCACCCGCGCCTTCCCCGGGGACTACCGCACCCGCATCACCGCGCTGACGCTGGTCGGCGGCTTCGCCAGCACCGTGTTCATCCCGCTGACGCAGCTCTTCATCGACCAGCTCGGCTGGCGCGGCGCGCTCGTCGCGCTCGGCGGCTGCAATGCACTCATCGCCCTGCCGGTGCATGCGCTGCTGCTACGCGACGGCGCGCGCGGGCGCGCAAGCAACGCCGCTTCCCGCGCCGAGACGCAGCGCATCGGCGATGCCGCGCTGCAGCGCGCGCTGCGCCATCCCGCATTCTGGGCGCTCGCCATCTGCTTCACGGCCTATTACGCGACCTTCTCGGCGATGACCTTCCACATCATCCCGCTGCTGGCGGAGCGCCGCGTGCCGACGGCGATCATCGTCGCGGCGATCGCCACCATCGGCCCGGCGCAGGTCGCCGGGCGGATCGCGCTGCTCGCCTTGGGGCGAAGATTCTCCACGCCGCTTGCCGGTCGCATCGCCTTTCTCGGCCTGCCCTGCTCGGTGCTGCTGCTGCTCGCGCTCCCCGCCTCGATCATCGGCTTATTCGCCTTCGCCGCCATCTACGGCGCCGCCAACGGCATCATCACCATCATCCGCGGCACCGCCGTGCCGGACCTGCTGTGGCGCGAGGGCTACGGCGCCATCAACGGCGCGCTGACGCTGCCGGCCAATGTCGCGCGCGCCGCGGCCCCCTTCGGCGCCGCGCTCGTCTGGAGCGCAGCCGGGAGCTACGATGCCGTGCTGTGGTCGATTCTGCTGGGCGGCGTCATCGCCGCGATCGGCTTCTGGCTCGCCGCCGCGCGGGCCGAGCCGCGGGCCCGATGATTCAGCGCCGCCGCGCCGGATGCAGCAGGCGCAGCGGGTTCGGTAGCCGCGCCAGGCTCTCGCGCAAGCGCGCGCCATAGCGCGGAATGGCCATGACATCGCCGAGGCGCCGGTCGAGGAAGGCGTGTGTATCCGCGGCGCCGGGCGAGCGGTCGTCGAGCCAATAGAGCGTGGTCGCGGCGTAGACGCCGGCGAGCAGGCCGCGTTTGGTGTAGAAGTTGAAATCCGTCGCGGTGTCGCCGGCGGCGTACCACATCGCATCGACGGTGTCGTAGAGCAGCTTCAGGCTGAGCGGCAAATTATGCGGCAGCGTCAGCAGGGCCAGTGCGCGCCGGACCGCCTCGCGATGCGGGTCGAGCACGGCGAGCCGCGCGCGCGCCGCGGCGGCGATGCGCTCGCGCACCTTCATCGCCGCGAGATCCTGGCCGGCCAGCGCGGCGAGCATCTCGCGATCGGCCCAGCGGCTGAAGGCGGCGACAGCGTCGCGCGCGCCGCCGGGAAAGAGCGTTGCCACCTCGGCCGCGTCGAGGCCGAGCCGGCCGCCGGCGGCGATCATGCCGCCGCTCCAACCGTCGAACGGCACGTCGCGCAGCACCGCCAGGAGCAGGCTGTCGCGCGTGGTGCTGTCGTCCATGCGCCCTACTCCTCCGCCGCCTCGAGATCGATCGGGAAGCGCGCGCTCTCCTCGTTGAAGACAAGGAGGCTGAGATCGCTCATGCGCTGCGGGTAGAGGATGCCGTCGAGATGGTCGCATTCATGCTGCACGACGCGGGCGTGAAAGCCCTCGACCGTACGATCGACTGACTCGCCCTCGGGCGTCACGCCGCGATAGCGGATGCGCGCCCAGCGCGGCACCGCGCCGCGCAGGCCCGGCACTGACAGGCAGCCCTCCCAGCCGAGCTCCTGGCCGTCGCCGAGCGGCGTGATCACCGGGTTGACCAGCGCCAGCAGATCCTGCGGCAGGTCGTCGGGGCGGCCGGTGACGCGCTCGTCCGGCACGCGGAAGATAACGACGCGGCGCGGCACATGCACCTGCGGCGCGGCCAAGCCGGCGCCGCCGATGTCGTCGAGCGTCTCCACCATGTCGGCGACGAGGCGCCTGATCTCCGGCGCGGTCGGGTTGGCGACCGGCTGGGCGATGCCACGCAGCACGGGATGGCCCATGCGGGCGATCTTGAGGATGGCCATGGGCGATAATATGAGCGGCGGGTTGACTGCGGTAAAGCCCGCCCGTCCCGTGCGGACGTTTACCTTCTGGTTGCGAACCTCGGCTAGATTCGGCAGCTTCGACCGATCGGGGGGGGTAGCGCGCATGCCGGCTTTGGGAGTGCTGTTCCTTCTGGCGCAGATCGCCTGCGCGGTGCATGTCGTCCGCACCGGCCGCAACTACTATTGGATCTATATCGTCGTGTTCGTGCCGGTGGTCGGCATGTCCGCCTATTTCCTGGCGGAGATCCTGCCCGAGCTGACGCGCAGCCGCCCGGCGCGCGAGGCCGCCTCCGGCGTGGCGCGGGCGCTCAACCCGGGCAAGGGCTTGCGCGACGCGACGCGGCGCGTGGCGATCACGCCGACGACGGAGAACAAGGCGCGGCTGGCCGCGGAATACCTCGCCACCGGGCAGACCGAGCCGGCGATCGCGCTCTACCGCGAGGTCTTGACCGGCGTGCACGAGAGCGATCCGGCGCTGATGCTCGGCCTCGCCCGCGCGCTCTTTGCCCAGGGCGATCTCGCCGAGACGCAGACGGTGCTGGAGCGGCTGCGCCAGGCCAATCCGAACGTCAACTCGCCCGAGGGCCACATGATCTACACCCGCAGCCTCGAACTCCAGGGCAAAGTCGAGGCGGCGCTCAGGGAATACGCCGCGCTCATCGCCTACTACCCCGGCCAGGAGGCGCGGGGGTGACGACGGAAGGGCCGGCGACCGCCGCCGGCTTCACAAACCGTCGCGGCTGTGCTATGCATTGGCTCACTGGCTGCGACCCTCGCAGCCGGTCTTTTTTTATCCCGGCGCAAGGAGAGCGGGTCTCGTGCAAGTCCTCGTCCGCGACAACAATGTCGACCAGGCGCTGCGCGCGCTCAAGAAGAAGCTGCAGCGCGAGGGCGTGTTCCGCGAGATGAAGCTCCGCCGCAACTACGAGAAGCCGTCCGAGCGCCGCGCCCGCGAGAAGGCCGAGGCGGTGCGCCGCTACCGCAAGCTGCTGAGGAAGCGCATGGAGCGCGAAGGCTACTAAGCCCGCGCCGGTTTCCGGTCCCAAGCAAAGCCGCCCGGGTCTCCCGCGGCGGCTTTTGATTTGCATCAATGCCATGCGTCCTTCGACTGGGCGCCTATCGGCGCGCGCTCAGGATGAGGGGCAATGAGAATGGCATCGGCGGTGGTGCCACGCGGCTATCCACCTCATCCTGAGCGGCCGCCCTGAGCCTGTCGAAGGGCGCATCTTCTTGGCATCGCCGAACAGCATCATCGTATTGTCGCGGTAGAAGAGTTCGTTCTCGACGCCGGCATAGCCCGACGCCATCGAGCGCTTGACGAAGAGCACCGTCTTCGCCTTCTCGACGTCGAGGATGGGCATGCCGTAGATCGGCGAGGACGGATCGGTCTTGGCCGCCGGGTTGGTGACGTCGTTGGCGCCGATGACGAAGGCGACGTCGGTCGAGGCGAAGTCGCGGTTGATCTCGTCGAGCTCCTGCACGTCTTCGTAAGGCACGTTGGCCTCGGCCAGCAGCACGTTCATGTGCCCGGGCATCCGCCCTGCCACCGGGTGGATGGCGTAGCGCACCGTGACGCCTTCGCGCTTCAGGACGTCGGCCATCTCGCGCAGCGCGTGCTGCGCCTGCGCCACCGCCATGCCGTAGCCGGGCACGACGATCATAGAACTCGCGTTCTTGAGGATGAAAGCGGCGTCCTCGGCGCTGCCCGACCGGACCGAGCGGTCGCCGGCCGCGGCGCCCGCGGCCGCGGTGCCGCCCTCGGTGCCGAAGCCGCCGAGGATGACGTTGAAGATCGAGCGGTTCATCCCCTTGCACATGATGTAGCTGAGGATGGCGCCCGAGGATCCCACCAGCGCGCCGGTGATGATGAGCAGGCTGTTGGCGAGCGTGAAGCCGATGCCGCAAGCGGCCCAACCGGAATAGGAATTGAGCATCGAGATGACGACCGGCATGTCGGCGCCGCCGATCGGCAGGATGAGCAGGAATCCCAGCACCAGCGACAGCACGACAACGGCCCAGAACGCCGCCGCCGACTGGCCGATGACGAACAGCACGGTGACGACGACGAGCAGAACGCCCAGGAGCGCATTGAGAATGTGCTGGCCGGGGAAGACCAGGGGCTTGCCGGTGATCAGCCCCTGCAGCTTGCCGAAGGCGATGATCGAGCCGGTGAAGGTGACGGCGCCGATCGCCGTGCCCAGGGACATCTCGATCAGGCTGCTGGTGTGGATGGCGCCGGCGGCGCCGATGCCGTAATCGGCGGGCGCGTAGAATGCCGCCGCCGCGATGCACACCGCGGCGAGGCCGACCAGGCTGTGGAAGGCGGCCACCAGCTGGGGCAGCGCCGTCATCTGGATGCGCAGCGCGATGAAGCTGCCGATGATGCCGCCGATGATGACGCCGAGCGCGATCACGGCGTAGCTGACGACGCCGGGCATGGCGAGCGTCGTGGCGATGGCGATCACCATGCCGGCGATGCCGTAGATGTTGCCGCCGCGCGCCGTGTTGGGCGAGGACAGGCCGCGCAACGCCATGATGAAGCAGATGGAGGCGACGAGGTAGAGCAGGGCGGAGAGGTTTGCGCTCAAGGGGCCGTGCTCCTATTTCGGCTTCTTCTTCTGGAACATCTGCAGCATGCGCTGCGTCACGATGAACCCGCCGAAGATGTTGACGGAGGCGAGGATGACCGCGACGAAGCCCATCACCTTGGAGAAGCTCACGCCGTCCGGCCCGGCGGCGATCAGCGCGCCGACGATGATCACGCTGGAGATGGCGTTGGTGACGCTCATCAGCGGCGAGTGCAGCGCCGGCGTGACGCGCCAGACGACGTAGTAGCCGACGAAGCAGGCCAGCACGAAGACGGTGAGGAAGAAGACGAAGACGTCGCTATGCGAGGCTGCCGCACTGCTGTCCATGTCTCACGCTCCTGCCGCGGGCACGGCGGCGGCCAATTGGGGGTGAACGACCGCGCCGCCGCGCGTCAACAGCGTCGCTTGGACGATCTCGTCGGCGGTATCGATCTTGAGCTGCTTTTCCTTGTCGATGAGCAGGCCGAGGAAGGCCAGCAGGTTCTTGGCGTAGAGCTGGCTGGCGTCGACGGCGATGCGCGAGGGCACGTTGGCGTGGCCGACGATGCTGACGCCGTTCGCCGTCGTCACCGTCTTGCCGAACTCGCTGCCCTCGACATTGCCGCCCTGCTCGACGGCGAGGTCGACGATGACCGAGCCGGGCCGCATCGCCGCCACCATCTGCCGCGTGATCAGCACCGGCGCCTTGCGTCCGGGGATGAGCGCGGTGCAGATGACGATGTCGGTCTTGCGCAGCGCCTCGGTGACATGCTCGCGCTGGCGGCGGGCGAAATCCTCGCCCATCTCCTTGGCATAGCCGCCCGCCGTCTCCATCGCCTTCATCGCCTCGATGTCGACGACGAGGAAGGTGGCGCCGAGGCTCTCGACCTGCTCCTTGGCGGCGAGCCGCACGTCGGTGGCGGAGACGACGCCGCCGAGACGCCGCGCGGTGGCGATCGCCTGCAGCCCGGCGACGCCGGCGCCCATCACCAATACGCGCGCCGGCGGGATCGTGCCGGCCGCCGTCATCATCATCGGCATGGCGCGGCCGAACTCGGTCGCGGCATCGAGCACGGCGCGGTAGCCGGCGAGGTTCGCCTGCGACGACAGCACGTCCATCGATTGCGCGCGGGTGATGCGCGGGATGAGCTCCATGGCGAACGAGGTGAGCCCGGCGCGGGCATAGGCCTCGACATCGGCGCGCTGCTGCAGCGGCTGCAGCATGCCGATGAGCACGGCGCCGCGCTTCATCAGCGCCACTTCGTCGAGCGCGCCCTCGCCTTGGCGCAGCGGCCGCTGCACCTTGAGCACGATGTCGCCGGCGCCGAGCGCCGCCGCGGCATCGCCGGCGATCTTGGCGCCCGCTGCCTCATAGGCCGAATCCGGGAAAGAGCCGCCCGCTCCGGCACCGCTCTCGACCACCACGTCGAGCCCCATGCCGACCAGGCGCTTGACCGTGTCCGGCGTGGCCGCCACGCGCCGCTCCTGCGCACGGCGTTCCTTCGCGATGCTGATCTTCATCGGACGGACGTCCTTATTGCCCCCGGGGCCGTCGCGCCCCGAGGGCGCATCGGCGCGACACAATGACGTGACGCCGGCAATTTGTGAAGTGTTTGACGGGAAATCGATTCATTGTGCACACCGCGCCGGGCGAGCCACATCGATTAACGGTTCGTAAAAGCCGGTCAAGCACCCTCGCCGGGGAGCGCCGCTGCCGGCGCTCTTTCCACAGCCGGCGCCGCTGTTTAAGATGCGCCGGCACAGCGTTGGGGCGGGCTCTTGTCGTCAACTGTCGCGCGAGAAGCCGGCCCAGCGGCTCCCATCCGCCGGGGAATAAAGCCCATCGATACCCGTTGTCATCCCGTCAGGTCAGTGCGAGGGACCGGTTGCCGCCGGGGTTTCGCGCCATGAGCGTGCCGGTCAGCGACCAGCTGATCGCCGTTTTGCCCCGCTTGCGGCGGTTCGCCCGCGGACTGACCGGTTCCGCAGCCGATGCGGACGATCTCGTCCAGGCGGCGTGCGAGCGGGCGCTCACCCGCGCGCACCAGTTTCAAGAGGGGACACGCTTCGATAGCTGGATGTTCCGTATCGTGCAGACCATATGGATCGATCAGCTGCGCTCGCGGGACACACGGCGCGAGGAGGTCGAGGAGCAGGGCATGCATGTCGGCACCGACGAGCCGGTACGGCGCATCGAGGCGCGGTTGGCCTTGCAGGAAGTCCGCATCGCGCTCAGGGAGCTGCCGCCGGAGCAACGGACGGCGCTCCTGCTCGTGACGGTGGATGGGCTGAGTTACAAGGAAGCGGCGGAGGTCGCCGAAGTGCCGGTGGGAACGATCATGAGCCGTCTGGCGCGGGCGCGCATTGCGCTCCAAGCCAAGCTCGCGGCCGGCGGGGGCCTTCGAAGGAGTGCGAGCGATGCAAAAGCCGAGTGACGAAAGGCTGGTTGCCTATCTCGACGGCGAGCTTGCCGAGAGCGAGCGCGCCGAGATCGCGCTTTGGCTCGAGCGCGACGAGGCGCTGCGCGAACGCGCGGCACAACTGACCGAGAGCGCAGCGCTGCTGCGCAGCGCCTTGGACGAGGTGCTGCGCGAGCCGGTGCCCGAGCGCCTCATCGCCGCCGCGCGCGGCGACACGACCGGCACGGTGACCGATCTGGCGGCGGCGCGGGCCACGCGCACGGCGCGGCGCTTCGGCGACCGGCGTTGGTGGGCCGGCATGGCCGCGGCCGCCTCGATCTTCGGCATCATGGTCGGGTCGGGAATCGGTTATTTCGTCGGCAATGACTCGCCGTCGCCTCCGGCCGCGGCGGCTTGGCTCGACAGTGCGACCGTGTACCACAACCTGTATGTCAATGCCGACGCGGACGATCATCTGGGCTTCGATGTGGCAGCCGGGCAGAAGCTGCCGCAGAATTTCCGCCTGCCCAACCTCAAGCCGTGGGGCCTGGACTTCCAGGGCGTACGCTACCTCATCATCGAGGGGCGGCCGGCGGCGCAGCTCTTCTACACCACCGACAACAAGACGCTGGGTCCGCTCACCGTGGTGGTGGCGCAGACCTCAAAGCCGGATGTCGCGCCGGCCTGGGAGAAGCACGGCGACGTGAATGTGTTCTACTGGCGTCACCGCGGCCACGCCTACGCCCTCGTCGGGACCGCCGATTTCGGCTATCTGTGGAACATCCATAACGACATCGCCTACCAGCTCGACGCCATCTGAGCGGGTAGGCGCGCCTCGCGCGTCGCGCCGAGCGAGCCCCGGTTTCCGCCGGGGCTTTGCCTTTTGGCCGCACCGCTGCCGCGTGGTATGAAGCATGCAAGTCATGACACGCCGCGCCGCCATAACCGGCCCCGGAGCGCCGCTGGCGCTCGCCGCGGCCGCCCTGTTCGGTGCCAGTACGCCGCTCGCCAAGCTGCTGCTCGGCGAGGTGGCGCCGTGGCTGCTCGCGGGACTGCTCTATTTCGGCTCGGGCATCGGCCTTGCCGCGATCGTGGGCCTGCGCGCGCTGGCCGGCGGCGCGGCGACGGAGGCGCCGCTGCGCCACGCCGACCTGCCCTGGCTTGCCGCGGCGGTGACGGCCGGCGGCGTCATCGCCCCGGTCCTGTTGCTGCACGGCTTGGCACAATCGAGCGCCGCAGCCGCGGCCCTTCTCCTCAACCTCGAGGGCCTGTTCTCACTGGCGATCGCCTGGCTGGTGTTCCACGAGAACGTTGACCGCCGCATCGCGCTCGGCGCGGCGGCGATCCTGGGCGGGGCCACGCTGTTGTCATGGCAGCCGGACCTCGGCGCGGGCGTCGGCCGGGGCGCACTCGCCATCGCTGGCGCCTGCATGTTCTGGGCCGTCGACAACAATTTGACGCGCCGGCTGTCCGGCGCCGATCCGCTGCAGATCGCCGCGGTGAAGGGTCTCGTCGCCGGCGCCGTCAATCTCGCGCTCGCCCTGCTGCTGGGCGCGCCATGGCCGGGCGCCGGCACCGCGCTGCTCGCCGGCGCGGTCGGCCTCGCCGGCTACGGCGTCAGCCTCGTGCTGTTCGTGCTGGCGCTGCGCCATCTCGGCACGGCGCGGACCATGGCCTATTTCTCGACGGCGCCCTTCATCGGCGCCGTGCTAGCCGTGGCGCTGCTCGGCGAGCCGGTGACGGCGACGCTGCTCGCCGCCGCGGCGCTGATGGGCCTGGGCCTGTGGCTCCATCTCGCCGAGCGCCACGAGCACCGGCACGAGCATGCGCCGCTCGCGCATGAGCACCGGCACGTCCACGACCTGCATCACCGCCATGACCACCGGCCGATGGATCCCGCCAGCGAGCCGCACGCCCATGCGCATGTTCATCCGCGGCTGGTGCACGGCCATCCGCATTATCCCGACCTCCACCACCGGCACGAGCATTGAGCGACATGTCGGTTTATGATCGCCCGAAGGCGCGGCCGGAGACGGGCATCGGCGATGTGCGCAGCGGCAAAGGAGTCGATCCCTTCCCGCGCAAGGGGCGCGACCTGCGCCTCGACTTCTTCCGCGGGCTGTCGCTGTTCTTCATCTTCATCGACCACATCCCCAACAATTTCCT
>WNFN01246460.1_pt1 | contig 12638 bp, 13 predicted proteins | sample 5400161 | NCBI WGS metagenome assembly WNFN01 (sample SAMN13153353, study PRJNA577476) | soil metagenome | isolation source: 80 cm saprolite on Douglas fir-dominated hillslope | place: USA:California | collected 2013-09-17
GCCCCTACAACGACAATCGGAACGGGTCTAAAGACCCGCCACTACATCAGTTCTAACGTCCAGAGATCGTGCAGATGCACTACTCCTAGGACGCCTTTTGCTTCGTCCACAACGACGATCGAAGTGATTTTGCGCTTCTCCATCAAATTCAAGGCTTCGCTGGCTAGGACGTGCGGAGCAATGGTTTGCGGATCCTTCGTCATGCCATCGGCTGCGCGCATTTCGAGGACGGCACCGCGATGCTTTTCCATCAAGCGGCGAAGGTCGCCGTCCGTCAGAATTCCCGCTAGGCGGCCGTCTGGTTCGAGGACGGTAGTCATGCCAAGTTTCTTGGCCGACATTTCGTGGAACACGTCCGGCATCGGCGTATCTTTTGAAACATGCGGGAGCGCTTCTCCGGCATGCATCAGGTGCTCAACGCGCAGGAGTTTCTTGCCGAGGCTTCCGGCGGGATGCAGCGCCGCAAAATCATCGGGGCGGAATCCGCGGCGTTCCAGCAGCGAGATGGCCAGTGCGTCACCCACCGCCATGGTGACCGTGGTGCTCGCCGTGGGCGCAAGATTCATGGAGCAGGCTTCTTCTTTCACACTGACGTCCAGCACCACGTCGCTTGCCTCGGCGAGCGTGGAATGAATTTTGCCCGTCAAGGTGACCATAGGCGCGAGCATGCCCATATCCCCGTGCAAAGCCTCCGCCGCGTGCAAAAAGAAGGACGGAGTTCCCGTGCTCGAAAGTGTCGCCGAGATTTTTCGGCCGATGAGGCCGGATTTTCCCATGCCAGTGACCACGACGCGTCCCTTGCAGGCGAAGAGCAGATCGACAGCCCTTTCAAAAGTGGCATCGAGGCGCGCGAGCACGTCCTGAATCGCCTGCGCCTCAATGCGGAGCACGCGCCGCGCCGTTTCCAGGCTCATTTCTCGCTCCAGCGCCGCACCACCGAACTGAGTCCCTTTAATTTCATGAGCAGCGCAAGGAGATCCGACAGCGGCAGGGCGTTGGGACCGTCGGAAAGCGCTTTGGCGGGATTGTCGTGGGTCTCCAGGAAAATGCCGTCCACGCCAGCAGCCACGCCCGCGCGCGCCAGCGGTTCGATAAACTGCGGCTGGCCTCCGCTGGCGTGGCCTTTTCCGCCGGGAAGCTGCACGGAATGAGTCACGTCAAAGACGACTGGGTAGCCCGTCCGCTGCATGATCGGGAACGAACGCATATCCACGACGAGATTCTGATAGCCAAACGAAGAGCCACGCTCCGTGAGAATGATCTTGTTATTTCCGGTGCTCTCTAATTTTTCCGTGACGTTGCCCATGTCCCACGGCGACAGGAACTGCGGCTTTTTCACGTTGATGATGCGACCGGTCTTGCCGGCCTCAAGCAGTAGATCTGTTTGGCGCGCCAGGAACGCCGGAATCTGCAGCACGTCGCAGATTTCCGCCGCGGGCTTGGCCTGCGAAGCATCGTGAATATCGCTGAGGATCGGGAGCTTCAGTTCGGACTTGATTTTGGCAAGGATGCGCAAGCCTTCCTTGAGGCCCGGGCCGCGGAAGGTCTTCAGCGAGGACCGGTTGGCCTTGTCATAGGAGGCCTTGAAGATGAGGGGCAGCCCGGCGTCAGCCGCGGTTTTGGCGATCCGTTCCGCCATCCGCATGGCGTGCACTTCGCTTTCGATGACGCAAGGGCCGGCAATCAAGAACAGAGGATTGCCGCCGCCAAGGCGCAGCGAACCAAGCGCGATTTCACGTGTCAGAGCCATTTGGAATCTTAATTATGCTGCAAAGTTCTAAGGCTACGCAGCCAGCGTAAGGATTGCAACGGTTTATGCGTTAGCGCGAGGCGCAGCACGCAAGGCGGGGGCATGCTGGGACTCGCTTATCGTGGCGGCGGGGCGGAGCTTATGTTTCTTGTGTTCCAATGCGGCGCCGATGAAGGCTGCGAAGAGTGGATGCGGCTCCAGCGGCTTGGATTTGAATTCCGGATGGAACTGGCAGCCGAGGAACCACGGGTGGTCCGGAGCTTCGACGATTTCGACGTAATTCTCGTCGGGTGTGCGTCCCGTAATTTTCAGGCCGGCGGCGACCAGCGTTTTTTCGTAGTCGCGGTTGAATTCGTAGCGGTGCCGGTGGCGCTCGCTGATTTCCAGTTTGCCGTACGCTTTCGCCGCGAATGATCCTGGCTCCAGCTTGCAGGGCCATGCCCCCAGGCGCATGGTTCCGCCCATTTCATCGACTCCCAACAATTCACGCAATTTGTAAATCACGCGATGCGGGGATTGCGGATCGAACTCTGTGCTGTCCGCCTGCTTCATCCCAGCCACGTCGCGAGCATATTCGATAGTGGCGCACTGCATGCCCAGGCAAATCCCGAAGAAGGGCACCTTGTGTTCGCGCGCGTACTGAATCGTGTGGATCATTCCCTGAATGCCGCGCTTGCCGAATCCGCCCGGAACTGAACGGTCTTGTGATTGTGCGCCAAGCCGCCGTGAAGAAGAGCTTCGCGCAAACTCTTGTACGCATCTTCAAGCTGCACGTACTTGCCGACAACCGCGATGCGCGCTTCACCCGCCGGGTGATGCATGCGGTAAACGAGGTCGAGCCACGGTTTCATGTCCGAAGGCCGCGACTCGAGTTTCAATAGCCGCAAGATTTGCTCGTCCAGGCCTTCTTTGCTGAGTTCCGCGGGCACCGCGTAAATCGTATCCACGTCTTCCATCGAAATCACGCAAGCTTCCGCGACGTTGCAAAACAACGCGATTTTTTTCTTCAGCTCGGCGGGGATGTGGTGATCGCTGCGGCAAAGCAATATGTCCGGTTGAATTCCGAGGCTCAGAATTTCTTTCACGCTGTGCTGCGTCGGCTTGGTTTTCAGCTCGCCTGCCGCGGCGATGTACGGCACCAGCGTGACGTGTACAAAGAGCGTATTCTCCGCGCCAAGCTCAAGCCGCATCTGGCGGATGGCTTCGAGGAAGGGAAGTGACTCGATGTCGCCGACCGTGCCGCCAATTTCGACAATCACGACATCAACGCCTTCCGAAACTTTTTTGATCGTCGCTTTAATCTCATCGGTGACTGGTCAGGATCGTTTCGTAGATGCGTCCGGTAGTCCAGTTATTGTCGCGGGATAGCTTGGCGTGCGTGAACCGCTCGTAGTGGCCTAAATCGAGGTCCGTCTCGGCCCCGTCTTCGGTCACAAACACTTCACCATGCTGAAATGGGCTCATCGTACCCGGATCGACGTTCAGGTACGGATCGCATTTTTGCAGGGTGACTTTGAAACCGCGACTTTCGAGGAGACAGCCTATCGAGGAGGCAGCTACGCCTTTTCCCAGTGAGGATACAACTCCGCCCGTTACAAAAATATATTTTGGCGCCATCCTTAATAGCCCGCGTTCCTACGCCGGGCTTGTTTGCCCTCCACAGGAGTGACGTACGCATAATTATGGACGGGACTCGCGATTCTGTCAAATGCAACTCTTTGAGCCAAAAAATCGCTAATTTTTCTTTGCGCACGCAAAACTTTTTCATCGGCAACGGGTTTGCAACTGTTGGGGAATGCTCTCTAGGGTGGTTTCTCTTGATGAGCGTTGCTGCTGAAGAAATATTTCACGGCATACGGAAACCGCCGGGAGGGAATTCGCCATCTAACGAAGTGGACCTTTACCTGCGCTCCGGCGCGGTTTCCGTTTCGTGCCCGCAACGCAAAAAGGTTCCGGGTGGAATTCTTGCAGGTGAAAAGGGGATATGATCAGCACGAAAGTAATCAGATCAGGAATTATGGCGCTTGGGATCGTTCTGAGTGCCAGTTCGCTGGCGCAAGCCCAGCAAACCAGTCAGGCGGATGCTCAGCAGCTTCGTTCCTATAGCATGAGCCGCGAAGTGTTTCTTCTCGGCACGGTCGTAAAATTCGACTCTGCCTCCGCGACCCTGCCCATGGGCGCGCACGTAGTCCTTCAGACGGCTTCCGGGCAAGTTGACGTTCATCTCGGCAATGCCAAAGTCCTGCAGGCAGCGCATTTTACATTGAACCCTGGCGACAGCGTGCGCATTGCTGGCGAACCTTTGGCTCTCGGGGACAGCACCTATTTTGCCGCCCGCATTGTGCAGAAGGGCACGCAGGCCGTGGCCGTTCGCAACACCAAAGGTTTCCTGACAACTCCTGCATCCTTGATGACACCGGAACAAAAGGAAGCGCTGCGAGGTGTGCGATGAAACGCCTCCTCTTTGCCTTTTCGGTGGCAGCTGTTCTCTGGAGCGCCGCCTGCAGCGGGAATGGCACCGTCAATCCGCCGCCCCCTGTCGGCAAATACAGCGTCGCGAGTCTGAATGGCCAGTATGCGTTCGCGACTAATGGCGAATCTTTTAGTGGCGGCGTGAATGCCACTCCTCTTGCGCGCGTGGGAAGTTTCACTGCGGACGGAACGGGCAAAATTCTAACCGGGGTCGAGGATGTAAACGCCCCGGGAACGACCAGCTTGGCACTCCCCATCACGGGTGGCAGTTACACCGTCAACGCCGATGGCCGCGGAACTCTGACGCTGCAACTGGCGCAGACCTCCATCGATTTTGGGATTACGCTGACCTCCACGAATGACGGTCTGATGATCGATGAAACGTCGAACGCCAACCAATCCTCGACGGGCAGCGGAAACTTCACTAAACAAAACGCGGGATCCTTCCAGGTTTCGGGAATTTCTGGCCCCTACGTCTTCGATTTTCCAGGGCTGGACGGGGACCAAACATTTCCGTGTCCTTGCCCGGAGTCCTTTGTCGGCCGATTCGATGCCGGCAATGGGACGATTTCCTCCGGCTTTTTCGATGACAACGATAACGCTAACTTTAGTAGTGGGCCATTTACCGGGACCATCGCGCAAGACCCCCTCCAAGTCGCAACGCTAACTAGTTTTGGCCGGGGTATCGCACTCATCGCCGGACAAGACTACGTGTTCTACATCGTCGATGCTACCCGCGTCCGGTTCATCAGCACCAATGGCGGGATGCTTTCCGGCGATGCCGTGGCGCAAAACAACACTGTTCCCACCAACGTCAGCAGCATTAACTCCAGCTTTGTCTTTATCGTCGCTGGCAGTTCCGGGAGTGGCGGCATAACCCGCATCGGCCGATTCACCGCCAACGGGGCGACGGTCACCAATGTTCTTGAGGACACCAACGACAACGGCAAGTTCATTAAGACGGACACTACGACCGCTGCCAGCCTCAGCCTGGACGCCGCAAATCCAGGCCGTGGCACCTTCACGTTCACCGACCCGAACTTCCCGAACGCGCCCTCTACCTTCGTTTTTTATTTAAATTCTTCCACGCAGGGCATTATTCAGGAACAAACCGCGAACAACAATGGCGCAGTCGACGTCGCCGATGGCACTCTCGCGGCCCAAACGGGCGGACCATTCGCCAGCAGCAACATCACGGGAACCTACGCAATCAATTGGAGCGGCCTGAGTCTCCAGAACGGCGGAGGATTTTCCGTTCAAGATGAAGAAGACCTCGTCGGCCAGGTGACAGTCGCCAGCCTGAACTTGACTGGCGCAGCCGACATCTTCCAATTCCAGAGCGGCGTGCCCGTCTTCGATCTCGTCACCACCGGTTCCATCTCTATCGCCGGCGATGGAACATCGAGCACTGGCAGTTCGAGCCGGAATACCATGACCGTCAAACTCGTCAAGAGCAACACAACGACGGTCAATTTCGTCGTTTACTTTGTGAATCCCCAATTGGCTTTCTTTATGAACAATCAGGACCCGAATCGCACTGTGGTGGGCATCTTGCAGACGCAACAGTAACTCAGGCTTTTCTGATTTTTTGGTTGTTCAACACTGCCGCCCGGCGGAGTCCCCGCCGGGCGTTTTCATTATTTCTGCAGTAGCTTCTCAACTCGTGCCACGTCCGCCGGCACGTCCACGCTTACGGCGTCGTGCTCCACTTCCGCCACGCGGATTTTCCATCCATTCTCCATCCACCGCAGTTGCTCGAGTTGCTCGATGCGCTCCAGTTCGCCCTGCGGCAGTGTTGGATATTCCAGCAGCGCATCGCGCTGAAAAACATATAGTCCAAGATGTTTCAGATGCCGCACCACGATTTTGCTCGCCGTATCCCGCACCCAGGGGATCGGCGCACGCGAAAAATAAATCGCATTCTCGTCGAAGTCCAGCACCACCTTCACCACATTGGGGTCCATGATGTCGCCCGGCGTCTTGATGGGCGTTGCCACCGTGCTGATCGAAGCGATGGGCTCTTCCAGCAGGGAATTGACGGCCACATCAATCGCATCCGGATCCAGCAGCGGCTCGTCTCCCTGCACATTCACGAAAACGTCGCCTTCTTCATGTGCGGCAACTTCGGCGACGCGTTCGGTCCCGGTGCGGTGCTCTGCTCGCGTCATTCGCGCCTCGCCGCCAAATCCCTCCACAGCTTTTATGATGCGCACATCGTCGGTCGCCACAATCACGCGGTCGGCCCGCTTGGCCAGCTTGGCGCGCTCGTACACCCGGTGAATCATGGAGGCGCCCGCGAGCATGACCAGCGGCTTCCCCGGCAGCCGCGTCGAACCGTATCTTGCGGGAATCACCACCACCACTTTAGCCAAGCGCAACTCCTTCGTTTCTCCAATGGGGCGGAATAAAAGCTCCCTGCACACAGTCTACGAATGCTCAGGAGAGTCTCGTTCGGCGATGCTACCACACGCCCGTCACTCCGTCCGGCCCATCAAACTGTTCAATAGTGAACATCCAGCAATTGCTCTTGTTTTCGGGAACCCGAGTGGTAGAATCGCGATTAGTCCGAACCGCGCGGCCGTCCCGGTAGGCCGGGATGACGGGGGTGCCGTGAAACGCGATCTACCTGGTTTTCGCGTTCTATCTTTCTTATTGCAAGTTTCGCTGTTCGTTTGCCTGCTGGCGTTGCAATCCGCACTTCCCGCCGCCGCCCAATCTTCTGCCGAAGAAACCAAGCCGAAAGACACTCCGCCACAGGGGGAAGTGAAGCAAGTCAACATAGGTGACGTGCGGAAAGATACCGTGAGTACGTCTTTCAAGCCCGGCAAGACCATCAAATTTGATGTCGACCTCGCCCTCGTCAACGTGACTGTCACCGACCCCTACAACCGCCTGGTCACCGGCCTCGAAACCGACAATTTTCGCATCTACGAAGACAACGTCGAGCAGGAAGTCGTCACTTTCTCCGCCGAAGACGTCCCCATCTCCATCGGGGTGATCTTTGATTACAGCGGCAGCATGTCTAACAAGGTCGGCAAGGCCCGCGAAGCCGCTGTGCAGTTTTTCAAGACTGCCAATCCCCTGGACGAGTTTTTTCTGGTGAGCTTTAACGAGCGCGCCGAACTGACCAGCGAGTTCACCAACAGCGTGGAAGACTTGCAGAGCCGCATGATGCTCACGGTGCCCAAGGGCCGCACTGCGCTGCTCGACGCCATCTATCTTGGCCTGAGCCAGATGCGGGGTGCACACAACGCCAAACGCGCCTTGCTCATCCTATCCGATGGGGGCGATAATCATAGTAGATACAACGAAAGCGATATCAAGCGGCTGGTAAAAGAAGCGGACACCCAGCTCTATGCCGTCGGTATCTTTGACCCGCTTGGCTATCGCAACCGGACCCCAGAAGAACTGGGCGGCCCGTCGCTGCTCAGCGAAGTTACTGAAATGACCGGGGGCCGCGTATTTGCCGTGGAGAAGCTGGATGATCTTCCGGATATCGCCTCAAAAATCGGCATGGAGCTGCGAAACCAATATGTCCTCGGCTATCGACCAAGCAACAAGCTTCCGCCGCTCAGCGTCTATTCCAAGACTGGATACTACGCCCCCAGCCACTGAGTTTTCCCGGCGTCTCTTTCCTTCTTTGCGCAGTCTTGGTTTGCTTGTCTGCGCGGCCGCAGTCCTGGCTCTACCAGCTTTTGCTCAGATTCCCATTCCCAATTCCGCACCGCCGCCTCCAGGCCAGAATTCCAACGCCGGCAAGCAGGGTTCCGTCCTCAAGGTGGACGTCAGCCTGGTGGTGCTCCACACTACGGTCGTCGACGACCGTCAGCGCTTCGCCGATGGCCTGAAGCCAGAAAATTTTCGCGTCTTTGAGGACAAAGTCGAGCAGAAACTCTCCGTATTCAAGCGCGAGGACGTGCCTGTCAGCATGGGGCTGGTCATCGACAATAGCGGCAGCATGCGCGACAAGCGCCCGCGCGTCAATGAAGCCGCCATCACCCTCGTCCAGTCCAGCAACCCCAATGACGAAGCCTTTGTCGTCAACTTCAACGACGACTTCTATCTCGATCTCGACAAGGATTTCACCAATAGCGTTCCCGAGCTGAAAGAAGCCCTCGAACGCATCGATTCCCGCGGCAGCACGGCTTTGCGCGACGCCATCATGGGCTCTCTCGATCACCTGAAAAAGGCCTCCAAGGACAAGAAGGTTCTGCTCGTCGTCACCGACGGTGAAGACAACGCCAGCCGCAATTCCCTGGAAAAAATGATTCGTGAAGTGCAGAAGACCGATACGGTGATCTACACCATCGGCCTGCTCGGTCAGGAAAATAAAAAGGAAGCCAAGCGCGCTCGCAAGGCGCTCGAACAAATTGCCGCAGCATCTGGCGGCCTCGCCTACTTCCCGGAAAATGTGGATGACGTGCACAGCATTTGCGAACAAGTCGCGCACGACATCCGCAACCAATACATTCTGGCTTACTATCCCACCAATACCAATCGCGACGGGACCTTCCGAGCCGTCTCCGTTGCGGTAGTTCCCCCGCGTGGCCACGGCAAGCTGGTCGCCCGCACCCGCAACGGCTACTACGCGCCCTTGGATAAACCCTCCGCCGCCGGAAACTGACTCTTCTTTCTTTCTCCTCGTAGGGCCCGCCTTCTGAGGCGGGCCGCTTCGCTTTGCTGAAGCCTTTAGCAGGTCTCCTACTTCAGCCGAAGGTCAGTCTTCCGACACTCGCTAAGCCAGACCGACACCATATTGTGTAGTCTTCTTTTCTGACTTAGAGCTGAAAACTAACAACTGAAAACCGGCAGTCTACTGCGGCTTTGGCAATTGCAGAATCATCCCCCCGCCTTGCCCCGTCTGTACCGTCGGCATCTGCCCGTTCCACTTGTCAATCATCGCGCGGTTGTTTTCAATCCGGCGCAACTCCAGCAATTGTGGCGTCAACGAATTCTGCCGGATGCGGTTGGCATCGGCTTCGCCCTGCGCCCGGGTCACCAGCGACTTGGCATCACCCTCCGCCTCCGCGATTTTCTTCGCAGCTTCGGCTTGTGTGGTCGCCAATTCGTTTCGGGCGCGTTCCGCTTGCTGGATCGCCTGCGCCTTCGCGGTAATGGCAGTCGCGATCACCGTCGGCACACGTGGCGCTCCGATGAAACCAAACTGCTGCACGCTTACTCCCACTGGCGACAGTTTCTGTTCGATCTTGGTCTGTACCTTGCTCAGAAACTCCGCCTTTTTTTCGCCGTAGATATCCTCGACGACGTATGTCGAAGCCACTTCGTTCAACGAGTTGCGCACCACGTCGCGGAGAATCCCGTGCGTGAACGACTCCATGTCCCCAAGGCGGTACTTCACGTAGAAGTCCGGCGCCTTCGCTGCTTCGATGGCATAGGAAAGCGACACGTCCACGAAAATCTCCATTCCTTCCTTGGAGTTAAACCCCATTTCTTCGTTGATTGGATGCCCCTCGCTCGTATCCTTGGTCCATTTCACCGTCTGCACGTACGTCGGAAACTCGATGATCTGTGTGGTCAGCGGCGAATACACCACCCAGCCCGTGCGCACTGGAATTTCCGATGCCCCGCGCTGCTTGCCCGCCAGATTGATTTCCACACCCACATGCCCCGCTTCGATGCGCGTTACGCGCAGCAGGAAAACGCTCAGCACTAGCAACAACAAAATTACACCGATGCCGATGGCCCCAAATTTCAGAAGCGGGCCGTCTCTTCTCATTTCAAACGCCGCGTCGTCGCGGCCTCCACCCTTATTGAACATACGCATCCTCCCTCGAAAATCGAGCACCTTGAATCTGAGCTTTCAGCTTACAGCACTACACGTTAGGAAGTTGTGATGTACGCGACCTGTTTCGTAGAGCCGGGCGGAATTTATCCCGACCGGGGCCCGGCGAATTGTAGTGGCGGTCTTTAGACCCGTTCGTTCTCTTCTCTTGGAATACTGCCAGCCAGCACCAAAGCGCTCCCGCACATGGCCAGGATCTCGAATCCGCTCGTCCACGGACCCGGATCATGCAGTTTCCCGACAATGCGAGGAACATAAAGCAGCAGGAAGTACAAGATCGTGAGCGAACCCAGGAGCGTAGCCGCCAAGTCTTGCTTTCTCCCAATAATAATTACCACCCCCGCTGCAACAAAGATTACCCCGAAGAGACACGCCAAAACCGGCCCCCCGGGAATCCACGGCGGCCCCAACCCTGCCGCGTAACGCCCAAAAACAAAATGCTGAACCCCAAAAGCCACAAACGCCAGCGCAAAGAAATACTGTCCGAGCCCCAAGAATATCCAGGCGCCTCCGCACATTGCCAAAGCCACCAAGCCGCTGGTCCACTCGTTCCCATCGCTCGATTTCCCTATGATCCTCGGGATGTGCAGCAGCAGCACAAAAAGAAAAAACATCACTCCCAGCATCGTTGCCGCTGGCCGCGCCAGCATTCCTGTGAAGATTCCGGCAGCCGCCGCCACGAACGCCACGCCCACAAAGTACGCCCAGAACAGCCGCCCGGGCATGAACGCCGGCACCAGCGTCGCCACGAACCCGCCATAAATAAAATGTTGCACCCCGAATACGACCAGGGAAATAGCCACGAAGATTCGCCCGAGTGTTTTGCGCATGTCCGTCATAGTGGTTGTGGTTGTTGCGTCCCTACTCTATCCGTAACTCTCTGCAAACCACAAGACTTAAGCCGCTGGATGCGATTCCAACCTCCATTCCGTTCTTTCCGATTCGCGGCAGCCTCGATGTGTGATTGGTGGAAATCAGTTCCGTTCTGAATGGCGAGCGTGCGGCTCCAGGCAGTAAGATAGAGGCATGGAGCGCAAGGTCTTCTGGGCCACTTTCGTTTCGCTCGGGCTGATCGCGGACTTCACGTTGCCCATCATGTGGTCCCTGCTGGCTACAATTCCGATAGTTGCCCTGCTTACCCCGCTGCTTCAGTGCCTCGCTGCTTTCTCATCTCGTTCAAGAAGCTCTTCCCGTGCGGAATCGTTCCGCCGAAATTCTCGGCTATTGTCTGCCCCATGTCCGCCAGCGTGTCCCGAACCCCCAGGTTCACTCCCGCGCCGCCTCCCGGTGAATACGCCAAAATCGGCACGTACTCCCGCGAATGGTCCGTAGTCGGCCAGCGCGGATCGGGATCACAGCCGTGGTCGGCGGTGATCATCAGGAGGTCAGAGAGAGTCAGCAGCGGCAAGAACATGGCAAGCAGGTGGTCAAATTCTTCCAGTGATTTGGCGAACCCTTCGACATCTTTCCGGTGGCCGTACAGCATGTCAAAGTCCACCAGGTTACAAAAAATGAGTCCGCCCTTGCGTTCGCGAACGGCCGCCGTAATCTTCTCCATGCCATCGGCGTTGCCTTTTGTCGTGGCGAATTCTTCGACGCCGCGGCCATTGTAAATATCATGAATCTTGCCAACTCCGAACACGCGCACTTTTCGTTCCGCGAGAACATCCATCAGCATGGGCTTCGGCGGATCCACGGCATAATCGTGCCGCCGCGTGGTCCGCACGAAGTTACCCGCCGTTCCCGCGAAGGGCCGCGCAATCACGCGACCGACGCGATGCGGCCCATCCAGCAATTTCCGCGCTATTTCGCACATGCGGTAAAGCTCGACGGTGGGAATCACCTCTTCATGCGTGGCGATTTGAAACACGCTGTCACCCGACGTGTAGACGATCGGCTTGCCCGTCCGCACATGCTCTTCGCCAAGCTCCTTGATGATCTCCGTACCGGACGCTGGCTTGTTTCCAATCGTCTTCCGGCCAATCTGCTTCTCGAACTCTTCGATCAACTCTTTCGGGAATCCGTTCCTGTAAACAGGGAACGCCTGGTCCAGCCAAACTCCCGCCATTTCCCAGTGTCCCGTCGTAGTGTCTTTTCCTGGAGAACGCGTCGCGCCTTTTCCATACGCTCCAAGGGGGGCCGCTGCCGGCGTCTGATGTTTCAGCGGTGCGATATTTGCCAGCCCCAGCCGCACTAAATTCGGAATCTCCAGCGGCCGCGATTCCGCGATGTGTCCCAGCGTGTTCCGGCCCACATCGCCGTATTCGGCTGCATCCGGAAGCTCTCCAATTCCCACGCTATCCAGCACCATCCAGAAAATTCTCTCGAATTCCCTCATGTTTCCGCGCCTCAAACCTCTTTCAGCGAAACTCTACCACACACCGTTGTTGTACAACGCTGTTGTCTGCTTTTCGTCGCCGCCAGTGGCCGGTCTTGAGGCTGGTTCATCGTAGCGCCGGCCGCCAGCCGGCTCCGCTCGTTCTTCTCCGCGCCTTCGATTGATGTAGAGTGATACCACCCGCTCGCTGAACTATTTTCCTTCCGCGTGCGTAGTACAAGGTAGCGGAGGTGTGCCATGCCCAGCGACGGTCAGCCAAGGAGAGTCTCCCTCGT
>WNFN01239609.1_pt1 | contig 12637 bp, 10 predicted proteins | sample 5400161 | NCBI WGS metagenome assembly WNFN01 (sample SAMN13153353, study PRJNA577476) | soil metagenome | isolation source: 80 cm saprolite on Douglas fir-dominated hillslope | place: USA:California | collected 2013-09-17
AAATTCAATATCGAAGGGAAGCAGGGCACGTTCGCGAAAAAATCGTACAGGAACAAAGCCGGCTGGATGCCCTATGCGGAGGTGCTGCTCGGCTTGTATTTCTCGCTCACAATCATCTACGCCATCGCCAACGAAAACTACGCCACCGTCCCGTTCCTGCTGCTCTTTGTCTGGGGCTACCTGTACACCGGCTGCATGTCCCTCGGCCAAACGTACTTCGCGCGTCTCCGCTTCGGCGTCAACGCACCGGAAATGCGCCCCGCCACGTCCGGCGCTCCGGGATTCTGACAATCTTTGCCACTCCCCCATGTACGACGCCGTATCGCAAGTGCTCGATGATTCCCTTTTCTCTAGCCTGAGGCCGGGAAAGGCGAAAAGCTCCGGGAATCGCGTCACGTGACGATTCCCAGAGCTTTTACTCACCGCGTATTCGGCTCTAGTGCGAGCCACTGCCTTGGTCGGGGGCGTGAAGGAGCAGTTACGCGGGAATTTGCGAGTTGCGCGGACGCCGTGCTTCTGCGATTCCGCGCACGACGACGAAAGCCAGCCCCAAGATCGTCGCCATCAATGTAAGAGTATCGACGGGCGACCATTTCTTGGCACCGGCTTCCTGAACTGCGACGGACTCCGTGTCCATTGCGGCCGGAGTGGGCGCCTCGACTGGTGCGGCGGACACACCGTCTGGAATGGAAGACTGCGCGATCGGCGATCCTTGCTCCTGCATCGCCGCCGGGTTGGTTTCAAACGTCGTGGGATCCACGTCCTGCTGCGCGCACGCGGCATTCGCAAAAAACAGAGCGGCTCCGAGGCCTACCAAGACTGCCTGCATCCGAATTGTGCTCTTGAATTTCATTTTCGCCCTCCACTTTACTTTTCGTTCAGTACCCCGAGATGCTCTAAAGAAATGCAACTCACGCGCCAAGCTCGTCCAAATCGCAACAGACCTGCCAGAGACCTCCAAAACTATTGAACTGAAAGGGGTTCTCGAATCGCTTGTCGACAGCTCTGGAACGATCGTTATTGTCCGTAGAGTCCAGGTCTATCCGTGAGGCGTTGGATCCAGTCCTAGCTTGCGACGGAGGTGCGCTCCTCTGGGCATCTGCCGTCCCGGAATTCATTTCCGTCCTGTGTCGTAAACAATAGAAAATGCAATAGATAGTCTGCTCTCGGGGAGGCCATCCCTACCTGAAACGATGCGCCACCTTTCCGCACTAACCAAACGGAGAGTAGGTTGGTCGGAGAAGATATCGTGTCTGTCTCGCATCCCGTGCACCCGAAGCTATCAGCTCTGAACGGTCCTCTCGGCAAGTCGGAATTTTCCGTTGCCGCTCCCTTGTCTATCGGCGCCGCTGCCTCCAATCCGATATGCCTGGAAGACTCTGCCGTGTCTGCCTGCCACTGCCGCATCACAAGGGACGACGGGCGCTATCTCTTAACGGACCTGGACAGCACCTCCGGCACCTTTGTGAATGGCATTCCCGTGAAGCAGCGCATTCTTTCTCCGGGTGATCAGATCGGTGTAGGAAGTTCTCTCTTCCTTTTTGAGGTCGAGGAATCTCCTCTCACCGCCAGCAGTCCCGTCCAACTCGATGACAATTTTGCAGTCAGCACGCAGGCTCACCAGCTCCGTCATGATGAATTGGTTTATCTTCGCCCTGAAGCACTTGCTGCATTGCCTCACTCCGAACGGCTGGACCGCGCCCTCATCACTCTTCTCAAGATCAGCACTGTCATCGGTTCGATGCGCGACGCCGAATCGCTCCAGTGGCAGCTGCTCGGCATGATTTTCGACGTGATTCCCGCCGAACGCGGCGCGATTCTCCTCCTGGACGACGGCGCCTGCGAGCCTGCCTCCACCGTTGCTTGGGATCGCGTCTCCGGCCCCGAACATCGGGTCCACGTAAACCGCGCGCTGGTTCGCCGCGTCTTGGATCAGCGCGTTTCCATCCTCGACAACGAGGTTCAGCCGTGCGCCACTGTTCGCCTTTCGGACGCTGCCGGGCAGAAAGGCGCCCATTCCCTGCTCTGCGTTCCTCTTGTGGCCGCCGACAAACTCCTCGGCATCATTTATCTGGACTCCTGCAATCCTGCGACGCCCTTCAGCCAGGATGACCTTCAACTCCTCGCAGCTATCGCGGGTTTGGCCGCGGTCGCCATCAACAACGCCAATCAATTCGAACGTCTGGGGCTCGAAAACCAGCAGCTTCGCGCCGAGGTCAATTTGCAGCATGGTATGGTCGGCAATAGTCCGCTCTTGCGTGACGTTTATCAATTGATTGAGCGCGTGGCCCCCAGCGACGCCACCGTGCTCATTCACGGTGAAAGCGGTACCGGAAAGGAGCTAGCCGCCCGCGCCATCCACAACAACAGCCCGCGCAAGGATCAACCCTTCGTCGCGCTCAACTGCGCCGCGCTAACCGAATCGCTTCTTGAAAGCGAACTCTTCGGCCACGAACGCGGCGCCTTCACCAGCGCCATCGCCCAGAAAAAAGGCCTCCTCGAAGTCGCCGAGGGCGGCAGCATTTTTCTCGACGAAATCGGCGAACTTCCCCTTTCCCTTCAGGCCAAGCTACTTCGTGTTCTCCAGCACCGCGAATTCGTCCGCGTCGGCGGGACGCGCCCCATTCACGTCAATGCTCGTTTCCTTGCCGCCACCAACAAGGATCTCCAGAAAGCCGTCCGCGAGGACAAATTTCGCCTCGATCTCTTCCATCGCCTCAATGTGATTTCGCTGGCCATGCCTGCTCTTCGCGAACACCCTGAAGATATCTCTCTCCTCGCCGAGCATTTCGCCGCGCGCTACGCGAAAAAATGCAATCGCAGGATCAGGGGTATCTCCCCCGAGGCCCGCGCCTGCCTTCTGCAATACGATTGGCCGGGAAATATCCGCGAACTGGAAAACGCCATGGAGCGCGCTGTCGTCATCGGTACCTCGGAGTTTATTCTTCCCGAGGACCTTCCCGAGACTCTCCTGGAAACAGCGCCGGCCTGCTCTTCTTCGCCCGCCAACTATCACGCCGCCATCATCAATCTGAAGAAACAGCTCATCCTAAACGCTTTCGAGCAAGCCGACGGCAACATCACGGAAACCGCAAAGCTTCTCGGCGTGAATTCCAACTATTTGCACCGCCTCATCCGCAACCTCGATTTGCGCCTGGCCCTGAAAAAAAATACCAGGGCCTAGTACACTGGTTTCCGCTTTATCATTCGGATTAGTGTCAACTTGAAACAGACGACAATGGCGGAGGTGGGAATCGGGCTCGATACACTCAACTTTCAGTTTGGCGCCCTAAGGCTTCACGCCGTCGCTGCGGGGCCCACGGACGGCCCCGTCGTCGTTCTTCTCCATGGCTTTCCCGAATTCTGGTACGGCTGGCGCCGGCAAATCGAGCCGCTGGCCGCTGCTGGCTTTCGCGTCATCGTCCCCGACCAGCGTGGGTATAACCTAAGCAGCAAACCCGCCGGCGTGGCAGCCTACGCTCTAACTAAACTCGTCTCCGACGTCATTGCTATCGCCGAGCAGCTGGGCAAGGAGAAAATCTTTCTCGCCGGACATGATTGGGGCGCCGCCGTCGCGTGGAACACCACCCTCCTGCATCCGCAGCGCGTCGCGAAGCTCGCCGTCCTCAACGTCCCTCATCCCTCGGTGATGCGGAAATTCCTCAGCACGCGTCCGCGTCAAATCCTCCGCAGTTGGTACATGTTCTTCTTTCAACTCCCCTGGCTGCCGGAAGCGCTTTTCTCCGCTTTCCATTTCCGCGCCGGCTCCCGATCGCTTCTCCGCTCCAGCCGCTTGGGCACCTTCACCGCCGAAGATCTCGCCCAATACCGCTCCGCGTGGTCGCAGCCCGGCGCCCTAACCGCCATGATCAACTGGTACCGCGCCCTCTTCCGCACTCGCTCCAAATTCCCGGACAAATCCGTCCGCGTCCCCACCCGTATCCTCTGGGGCGAGCGCGACGATTTCCTTTTGACCGAAATGGCTCACGAAAGCCTGCGCTACTGCACGAGCGCCGAGCTCTTCACCTTCGCCAACGCCTCCCATTGGCTCCAGCATGAAGAACCCGCTCGCGTTTCTGAATTGTTGATTGATTTCTTCCGCGGCTGATCGCCGGCTCAGTTGGCCATCGCCGACGCGATTTCACAACTCTCACTCAAATTGAAACAGCACGATCTCCGGGCTGGAACCCAAACGCAGCGGCGGTCCCCAGGTTCCTGCGCCGCTGCTGGTATAAATCAGCATCTTTCCGATGCGGCTGAGCCCGTACACGAACTGCCGATAGATCCTCCGCGCCATCCAGGTCCATGGGAAAAACTGCCCCACGTGCGTATGCCCCGAGACTTGCAGCGAAATCCCTTCCTTCTCCGCGATGTGCGGCCGGTCCGGCGCATGCGTCAGCAGTATGCTGGCCCGATTCCGGTCCACGCCGATCTGCCGCAGCACCTTTTGGAAATGCTCGTCCTGCGTGGCGTGATTGTAGGGCACGCCCACGATCTGTAGTTGATCCGCTTCCACTTTCTCGTTGTGCAGCACGCGCACTCCCGCGTTGCTGACGGCTTGCAGGTAGCGGGAATCGTCACCGAATTGTTCGTGGTTTCCCGCAACAAAGTATGTTCCGTGCGGCGCCCGGAGACCGCGCAAAGGCTCCGCGGCCTTCGCCGCATCGATCGCCGTCCCGTCGTACAAATCGCCGGCCAGGAAAACGGCGTCAGGACTTTCTCTCATCACCTTCGCTACGATCCTCCGCAGAAAACCGCCGTTCCGTACGTGCCCCAGGTGCAAGTCGCTGATCAGTGCCGCTGTGCGCCCACGCCACGTTTCCGGCAAATTTTCGAGTCGCACCGTAATCCGCCGGGTCCGTGTCCACCCGGCATTCAGCACTCCGGTAATTCCGCACAATACGGCGGCTGCGTACAGGACCTCCACGATCTTATGGAAAGTCAGATCCGCCCCGGCAAGTCGCGTCACTCCAAAAACGAACCACGACGCAACAGCTGCAAAGAACAGGAAACTGACTATTCCAAGCCACACAGCGGCAATCCGATAGAGAGTTCGCACCGCGGGATTGGAGTAGCGAAACGCGAGCAACGATGCAGTCAGAAAGCTGACCGATAACAACCCCACGATCACCTTGAGCCAGGGCGGGGAGGAGACCTTACTCACTGCCGGCGCAAACGTCCACGTTTTGTAAATCAAAAAGTGGGTCAAGAACAAAACGGACTGAATGACGGTTGCAAACGCGATGATTCCGGACCGTCTTCGCATGTAAGGTTAGATTCGCCGAGCCGCCAAAATGGTACTGTTTGCTTCTAGGATTGCGCCGTTGATGCCCTGGCACCCGGTGCCACTGTCTCTAGCGGAGGACGCTCGCCACGACTCCAGCAAGGCATCCCAGGAAAGCGACCGCCGCGCATTTAGGTCTTTGCCGCGGGAGTAATTCCAGGCCGGCAACGCAGGCGTAGCAAGCCTCCCGCAATTGCGGGAGGCTTGCCCCTGCTTAAAAAGCGGCCTGGCTGCTACTCAATCGCCGTGATGATCGCTGACGGTCCTGGTCACCAGCGTAGGTGCTCCTGGAGTGTTGAACAGGAGTCCTTTCACCGATACGGTGTTGCCCACAGCCAGCGAGGTCTGGTTCGGAAAGTTCTCAAAGTCCATTCCCGTAAGCATCTGGACGGTAATGGTGGTGACAGGAGGCGCCGCACCAGTGAACAAGGGCGACAGGTTTGTCATCGTGAAAGTGCCAGTCCCGGAGTTTATGCTCCCGACTTGGCCGGTGATCTGCGATGGCCACAAACGCACCAGGTCCGTGGTGACCGCAATGACACCGCCGGTCGACGTCACCGTACCTGGCCGGATCTGAACGTCTTGGCCCACTAGTAAGTCGGCAGAGGTGGAGAAGCTGAAGCCCAAGTTGCTGAATCCTCCGTGCTCGCCCATTTCTGCCGCTCCCACTTGGAAAGTGGCATTCGGATTAATGGTGATGACCACGGGGGACCCTTCGGAAATCCCATTCACCGCGGGCTCTTCTTTGAAGACCACCATGTGGAACTGCGTGCTGCTGTCCACGCTTGTGATCGTTCCCTTAATCGCCTGCTTGGTGGCGTTTTCTACAAACTCCACGCGTTTGGCCAGCATTGTGCCGGTGCCGCTTTCGCTTAGTTTGACCTCCAGGATCTGGTCCATCTTGACGCAGCTGAAGTCCTGCGGGCTGACGGTGCAACCCCCGCGTTCAAAATCCTGGAACACCGTGCTGCTGTCCACATTGATGGTGAATGACTGCCCGCTTCTCCGGTTCACCACCGTCAACTGGTTGGTCCCGACCGCGGTCACCTGACCTTCCACCTCATCCAGCTTTACCATCTCTTGCGCTTCGTCCGAAGCTTGTCTGTGGGTCACGCTGGCGATGGTGACTGTCGGGTTGATGGAAAGGTCGCTCTGTATGGAAGAACTCAGGTTGAAATCCAGCTTGATGCCAAACACCGAATTGGCGTCCACTGTGATCGGGAAGGGCACGCCCGATACCGTTGCCGAAGAGGGGTTGATATTCGGCGTCAACTGGCAGACCGTGTTGTTGGCGCACGAACCGATGGCGGCTCCCGAATGGTTGGCGATCGTCAGTTGCGCGCTCCCGAAGGTCAACCGAATGCTCCCATAAGCGTCGGGCGGGACGTTTGCCAGGCTAAGAAAGGCCGTGTCGGTCTGCAAATGCCCGAACTCGACTTCCACAGGCGCCGACAGGACGGAGACCGCAGGCTTGGTCGAATCCGAAGGCTGCAGGCTGGCCCCAGTTATGGAAGCCTCAAAAAAAAGAACGGCAACACCGCTCGGCGGTGTGTCACGAATTGTCAAACTCATGGGAACACCACCGACTGCGGTCATCGAGTTCGTTGAACCGCCGCAGGCAGACAGAAAAGCACTGCTCACAAGCGCCAACACAAAAGGAATACTACGCCTCATTTAGAATCCTCCAGGAATAGTGCAGATTTGAGAATAGCTCAAACTGAAGACGTGAGGGGGGGCCGTCTCGTTTTGTCCATCGGATGCCGGACTACCAGAATGGGTTGCTTCACTGCGGCTGCATGTTATGGTTAACGAGACATTTCGGCAGCTCAGCTCTTTCCGTTACAATCGCCCGGCTGTGAGTGGCACGCCGCAAACCCAAATGCTCTGTGGGTGCAACTACAAATCGGTAGGTTCGAGGTGCGTGAATGAGTGGTCGCCCGGGATCGGTGCGGTCGCGTGGTCTATTGAATTCAGCAGCACTGGTTTTCTTGGGATTGCTATGCCTGGCTTGCTTAGCAACCAGCGCGATAGCCCAGGAGCGCCGCGAACGCGAACCCAATAGCGTCTACGCCGAACGCCGCGCCAAGCTCGCGGCACACGCCGATGGGCCCATCGTTCTTTGGGGCTTCACAGGCCGCGAAGAAGTTTCCCAAGCCTACCTCTTTGCCCAGGAAGAGAATTTCTACTACCTCACCGGCCACAATGAAGAAGGCGCAGGCCTGATTATCCTTCCCGCGAGTCAGAAGGACGACCTCCCGAACGTTGCGCGCGAAACTCTTTTTCTGCCCGCAAAGAATCCACAGAAAGAAAAATGGAACGGCGTTCGCATGTCGCCCTCGGACCCGGGCGCCGAAGCGCGCACCGGATTTGCTGCCGTAAAAACGTTCGATAGCGACTTCCGTTCCGTTGTCGAGAATCTTGCGAAGGCATTTCCGAATTTCTATACGATTCTTCCTTATCAAAAGGAACTCGGCGGCTACCCGCACGAAAAGGCCGTTGTCGATTGGCTGCAGCTCGCTGCGCCGCAGGCCAAGCTGAAAGATATTCGCGCGCAGGTCGGCGCCATGCGCCAGATCAAGTCGCCCGGCGAAATCGCCTTCTTGAAACAAGCGATTGACCTGTCCCTCGATTCCCACCTCGAAGCGATGAAGTTGATGCGCCCGGGGCTCTACGAATATCAGGTGGCGGCGAAAATGGTCGAAATTCATGCCTGGGGCGGCTCCGAAGCGGAGGGTTACGCCCCGATTGTTGGCGCCGGCCCAAACTCCACCGCGCTGCACTACGACAAGCTCTCGCGCAAGATCGAAGACGGCGACGTCGTGGTGCTCGACGTTGGGGCGCAATACGCCGGCTACTCCGCGGACATCACGCGCACGCTGCCCGCCAACGGCAAGTTTACGCCGCGCCAGCGCGAAATCTACGACATCGTCCTCGGTGCGCAAAATGCGGCCATCGGAGCGCTGAAGCCGGGCGCGGACTACTGCGCCAAGGGCGACAAGAGCGTTTACAAGCTCGCCTACAATTACATCAACTCCCACGGAAAAGATCTCCACGGCAAGTCCCTCGGCCCGTATTTTATTCACGGCCTCGGCCATCATATCGGCCTCGATGTCCACGACCCCGGAGAGTACTGCCCGCCGCTGCAACCCGGCATGTTCGTCACCGTCGAGCCCGGCATCTACATACCCGAAGAGAATCTCGGGGTCCGCATCGAGGACGACGTCCTCATCACCGAGTCCGGCCACAAGCTGCTCAGCGAACGCCTCCCCCGCGATCCCGTTGAAATCGAAAAGATCATGGCGGAAGCCGGGTTGGCACGCGCAAAGGGAGAAAAAAGCGAGGCCCGCGCACAGGTTTCGCCAGCGGAGTCCCCCGCCGACAGCGTTGTGATCCGGAGCTTGATTGAGAAATACGCGAAATCGGTTGACGACGCGGATACAACTCTCGCTGCGCAGGTCTGGTTGAATTCTCCTGACGTCTCCTTCATCCACCCGTTGGGCCATGAGCACGGTTTCGAGCAAATAAAGCAAAATGTCTACATGCGCCTCATGGGCGATACGTTCTCGGAACGCAAACTGAGCGTTCATGACGTCTCCGTTCATGTTTACGGGGATGCGGCCTGGGCCGAGTTCTATTGGGATTTCGCGGCCCAGTTTAGAAAAGATGGCTCGCCCCTCGCGACACACGGCAGAGAAACACAGCTCTACCGGAAGGAACAAGATCGATGGCGCTTGGTTCACGTTCACTATTCCGGAATGCCTGTAAGCGCGCGGGAGTGATTGACCCCGGCAAACGCAGCCATTTATACTTGTACCTCGCGCTGGGAAGTGGCCATTCCAGCGTGCCTCGCGTTATTCCGCGTGCACCGCATCGCAGAGCGGGCTGCCTGCAGGAATTTCCGAAATCATCCATCTTTCTAGGGAGCATATGAGCAGCGTCAAAGCGACACAACTTCGCCCCGGCATGGTCATCCAGCACGAGGGACAGCTTTTCACCATCTTCAGCGTCGATCACCGCACGCCCGGCAACAAGCGCGGCTCGATGCAGACCCGCATGAGAAACCTCCGCACTGGTGCGATCATCGATTACCGGTTCCGCGCCGAAGAATTCGTGGACCGCGCCATCCTCGATGAAGTCGAGTTCGAGTACCTCTACAACGAAGGCGACGATTTTCACTTCATGAATACGAAGAACTACGAGCAGATGCAGATGAGCCGCGAAGAGCTGGGCGAAACCGTGTACTACTTGATTCCCAGCACCGTTGTGAAGGTGGAATTTTTCGAGGAAAAAGCCATCGGCGTGGACTTGCCCGATACCATGGATATGAAGGTGGTCCAAACCGAGCCGACCCTGCAGAAGGCTACGGCCAGCGCGGTCATGAAGCCCGCTACACTCGAAACTGGCTTGGTGGTGCAGGTGCCGCCGTTTGTCAATGAAGGCGACAGAATAAAAGTGGACACCTCGGAAGCGCGTTACGTGCAGCGCGTGGATTAGTTTTTAGTTTTAGTTTTAGTTTTTAGTTTTTAGTTTTGAGTCAATAATTTCTATTTTCTGATTTCGATTTTCCAGATTCGAATTTCCGCCTCCGCAGCCGATTTCAGCGCAAGCCGAAATCAGACGAGGCAGAACAGTGTCCCGACTCGGGCCGGGACGCGGTTTGTTTTTTCTTAATGCTTTCCCGCCGAACCCGCCACAGATTTCTCGCCGGCGGGATGCGCGCCAAACACGCGATCGAAGATGGCATCCACATAGCGAAGCTGGCGCTGCAAGTCGAACGTGTGCGCGAGCGCCTTCGCATCCAGGTATTTCGTGATGCGAGCGTCAGCGGCAACACGGTCACGGAAACTTGTCTCCGATTCCCACGCGCTCATGGCATTTTCCTGCACCGCCTTGTAGGCATCATCCCGGGGCATGCCTTTTTCCACCAGATCCTGCAACAACTGTCCCGAGTAGACGAGGCCGTGGGTGGATTCGAGATTTCGCATCATGCGCTCGGGGAAAACGCGCATCTGGCCGAGGATGGCGCTCATTTTCGAAAGCATATAGTCCACGAGAATCGCGGCGAGCATATTCGAACGCACGAGGCGCGCGAGGCCGCAAATTTGTTCGCAGGTGACGGGATTGCGTTTGTGGGGCATGGCGGAACTGCCGCGCTGCTCGCCGCTGAACGGCTCTTCGGCTTCGCGGACTTCGGTGCGCTGCAAATGGCGAATTTCGAGCGCGATTTTTTCGAGCGTGGCGGCGATGAGCGCGAGGGCGCTGAGATAGTACGCGTGGCGGTCACGCTGAATTACTTGTGAAGCGACGGGCGCAACGCTGAGCCCGAGGCGCTTGCAAATACGCTCTTCCATTTCAGGGCCGAGATGCGAAGCGTTGCCGACGGCGCCAGAAATTTTTCCGACAGCCATTTGCGCGGCGGCTTCGCGGAAGCGCGCGATGTTGCGCTGATTTTCCGCGAACCAGTTGGCGATTTTCAAGCCAAACGTGATGGGCTCGGCGTGAATGCCGTGAGTGCGGCCGATCTGAGCTGTGTGGCGGAATTCGTGAGCGCGAAGATCGAGAATTTCTCCAAACATCACCAAGGCACGCTCGATTAGTTTTGAAGCATCGCGAACCCGGAGGGCTTGCGCGGTGTCAACGACATCATTCGATGTCATGCCGTAGTGCAGCCAGCGAGCGGCAGCCGGATCGCCGATTGATTCACCCACGGCCATTGTGAAAGCGATAACGTCGTGCTTCACGCGGGCTTCGAGTTCGTGGATGCGGGGGACATCGACTTTGGCGCGAGCGCGAATCGCGGCGGCGGCATCCTTCGGGACCTGGCCTGCTTCGGCGAGCGTGTCGGTCGCCGCAAGCTCGACTTCCAGCCACTTGGCGAACTTGTTCGCGTCACTCCAAACCTGGCCCATCTCCTGGCGGGTGTAACGTGGGATCAATTCTTTCTCCTAAAACGCACAGCGAAGAGTGTAGGGGTATATCTTCCTGCTCCTCATTCCATGATACCGCAGTTGGAGAACGGTTCGCTGGACGGCTATTGCCCGACGGAGTGTCCGAAATTGGGATGGGCAATGGCGGAAGCGAGCAGCCAATAACCGTGGGGAAGAGGAAGGAGGAGCATAAAGCGCCAGCCGAGAGGGGTTTGAAGGTATAGATGGAGCGGCAAGGGAGTTGCTCGGAGCCAGGGGGTAGATGGTCTATAGGCTGGGGGTAGGATATCGACAGCCTAGAATGGAACAAATCGCCGGGTCATGACGTCATTACCAAGGAAGAATACAAAATGAGCGCATGGCAAGGGCATTCGAGGGAACCGAACGAGCACAAAAGGGACTAACCGAGGGACAAGGCGATGGTCGAGAAGAAAGCGCGGTACCAGAACCGTATTGAACTCTTGCAAGGGACGCTGGACTTGTTGATTTTGCAGACCCTGCAATGGGGCCGCAACATGGTTATGGAATCAGCGTGGCGATCCGGAATCGCTCCCGCGAGTTGCTGCAGGTGGATACGGGTTCACTTTATCCGGCGCTGCATCGGCTAGAAAAACAGAAATGGATCAAAGCAGAATGGAAAATTTCCGAAAACAACCAGCGAGCAAAGTTCTATCAACTGACGGCCGCAGGAAAGAAACAACTGACCAAGGAACGCTCGAAGTGGGCGCGGCTTTCGGACGCGATCGCGGGCGTGTTGAATCCAGGGCGAATGCAATGAAGTAGAAGGTAAGGACATAAGAAGTGGTGAGGTGGCCGATGAGTTTCTGGCGGCGTAAGCGGCGAGAAGCAGAGCTTGACGAGGAATTGCGGAGCCATCTGGAGATGGCGGCGCGGGAGCGCGCGGAGCAAGGTGAGGATGTAAAGGATGCGGCACGTGCGGCGCGGCGGGAGTTTGGGAATGTGGGATTGGTGAAGGAGGTCACGCGGGACGTTTGGGGATGGATATGGTTGAGAGACGTCGCTGACGATGCGCGTTACGGAATGAGGATGTTGCTGAAGAATCCGGGATTCGCGATTGTAGCCGTTCTTTCGCTGGCGCTGGGCATCGGCGCCACAACAGCCATGTTCAGCGTGGTCTATGGCGTCCTGGTGAACCCGTATCCGTATGCTAACTCTGATCGCATGGTGCACCTGGTGGTCCACGACGCTACCGGCAACCGCCGTTACATCAACCTCACCGGGCCGCAATTGCAACAGCTTCGGCAGGCGAGTTGCATCGAAAGCTCTGCCGCAATGGAAGGGTTGGACCTTACGACGACGGAGGGCGATCTTCCTGAAAACGTCCTGACCGTTTATCTCACTTCGAACACTTTCATTCATTTTGGCGTGCCTCCGCTGATGGGTCGCGGATTGGTGCCATCTGATG
>WNFN01233461.1_pt1 | contig 12633 bp, 12 predicted proteins | sample 5400161 | NCBI WGS metagenome assembly WNFN01 (sample SAMN13153353, study PRJNA577476) | soil metagenome | isolation source: 80 cm saprolite on Douglas fir-dominated hillslope | place: USA:California | collected 2013-09-17
CTCGCCGGGCCAGATCGTGCTTTCGGGTGCAACCGACAACATCCAGCGAGCAATTAGTCTAGCGAAAGGGAAAGGAATCCGTCGGGCAGTACCATTGAATGTAGCCGGCGCTTTCCACTCCAGATTGATGGCATCGGCGCGCACCCAACTGATTCCCAGCCTGGAGAACGCTCCAATAAAAAGTCCAGACGCGATCGTGATCGCTAACGTAACCGCGGCCCCAGTGAAGGAACCGAAAGAGATCCGGCAAACCTTGGCCGATCAAGTCACCGGCTCGGTACGTTGGGTAGAAACGATCAATTACCTTCTTGATAACGTAGGCTGTCATTTGCTGATCGAATTAGGACCCGGCCAGGTTCTGGCGGGACTCGTCGGCCGCATCCGCAAGGGCACAGAAGTGATTTCTATTGAGAATCTAAGCTCGCTCCGGGACGCCCTACCCTTGATTCGCGCTGCTAGCAATTAGGGCGCCGATCGACAGAAGGTTTTTTACAGAAGGCAACGAAGGTAACGAAGGACGGAGGCTCCAAAGTTCTCTGCCGCGTCAACGGAGTTACCTTCATTTTTTTGGACGACGCCGTAGCCTACCGCCTAGCGTGGTTCCACTCACTGGGCCGCTAGAGAATTCGAACAAGGATTGCGGCAGCTGGAACAACAGACGGCGGCTGCTCACAGTACGGATACACTTTTCAACCGAGCTCGCGCTCCTCTATCAATGAACTCGCCGCTCGTCGGAACGTGTGATTCTTGCGGGCTAGGCGCGCCACGAAAGGTTAGAGCCTCGCTCTTGAGCACCCGAGGAGAGCGATACTCAAGGAACAAAGTAACATGGCCAAAACTGAAGAGTGCCTCATGGAAGATCACACAGTCACATTGAATGAAGTCGATATTCATTACCGGACTATCGGCGAGGGTCCTGTGCTATTTTTTGTGTCTCCAGGCTGGGGAGTAGCTTCCGGCTACTTGCAGCGCGCTTTCAGCTCACTGGCGAAGCATCTTAGACTCGTCTTTATCGATACCCGAGGCAGTGGTCTCTCAGGTCGTCCGGACGATCCCATGTGTATGGGAAGCGTCGATATGGCGAATGATCTCGAAGCCCTGCGAGCGCATCTCGGCCTCTCCGAAATCAGCATTCTAGGCCACTCGAATTGAACGCGACTGCCGATACGCAAAGAATCCTTCAGAACAGAGCCACAGATCCCCGGTTTAAGGAGGCCACAAGGATTGTGTCCACATTTTTCGCCGGACAAATGAACCCTGCCGCCAGTGATAACAGCCTCGAAGCGTTTATCGCGCAGGTTCTGCCACTCTATCTTCACAGCCCGGAGAAGTCGCTACCTTTGGCCCAGGAGCAGCTGTCCGGCCCCATCTCCTCATATGCCTTCGTCTCTCAATTTGCGGCAGACGCAGCTTTTCCAATCGACCAGACCAAGTCCTTAGGCGCAATAAGGGCGAAGGCACTCATCATGGTTGGCAGACATGATTATATTTGCCCTGTCGCATTATCTCAGCGGCTGCACGAGGGCATCCCCGAATCTCGGTTAGTGATCTTTGAGGAAAGCGGTCACCTCCCGTGGCTGGAAGAGCCAAACGCGTTTTTTTCGGAACTGGAACGTTTTCTTATCTCATGACGCTCGGTCGACAACGTTTCCGTTTTTGGGAAAGCGCGCAAGCCAACATTGAATATGTGACTTATAAAAAAGGGGCGGCTGTTGGGTACCTAATTCGTTCATCCATCCCCGCGAAGGCTTGGTCATAGACTATGGCCGTTTACTGCACTTAATTCGTGGACTGGAAGCCTATCCACTGGCTTGAAATCGTGGCCGGAACTGCTACTTGGAAGCGTCCGGTGTTTCACTCACTCCTCCGGCGACTTGAATGGCGTGAGCAAACGCATTCGCCAATTGCCTTCCAAAGTCATCGATCGTGGGATTAACGACAAACGTTATCGAAGCTTCTGCTTCAATGCCAGATTGCTTCGCTTGCCTATTATATTTTTCGGAGCCATAAGTACGATAATGAATGAGTCGCTTTCCTGCCGTAGCGCGAAGGCTAACGAAGTCGTTGCCTTCTGAAAAATAGTGCACCTCTGTCGGGTCGAGGTCCTTCAAATCGAAACTGGAAGTCCTTTTGTAGTAGCTGTTGTGGCTCGTCCATCTTTCCACGACGAGCGTCACGGATGTACCATTAAACTCGATTTTGGTAGACAGAGTTTCATTTTGCGAGTCGAACCGAGCGCTCCCCTTCAGCAGGTTGCTAATGTAACTTTCAGTGTCAGCTAAAGATGTGTTACCGCCCTTTTTCGGATCCCCGTCGATCTGGCCGATAGCTTTCTGCCCGAACAGAAGCGTCAGCGTCGCGATAGCCAAACAAGCTCTTTTCATTTTCTGATTGGATAGTCTTTTGTCGTAGCGTTTTCGATCCTTAAATCGGAAAACCGCTGAACGGATCGCGTCGTCGCAGAGACGCGCGCTTTGCTCGCGACGGTGCCCTAATTCGCCCCGGCAGACTGCGGTGGCGGGTTCTCCGCTTGCGGTGGAACCGGCGCCGTTGATACCAGCAACCGAGGCGCCAATTTGTAATAGAGGGCGGAAAGAGCAATTAAAACACCACCCAGCACGGCGCAGGACAAGATACGATAAGGCGCCGCTACCTCAGCAGTATCGAACACGAGTACTTTTCCAACCGTAATAAACAGAAGAACAATCGCCGTGAACCGATAAAATCGTCGGTTCCAGATGAAGCCTGCTACCAACAAAGTGGCGGCAAAAAAGACCCAGAGCACTGAGTAAGCGCTCAACTGGGCTCGTTGGAAGAACTGCCAAGTGAGCCGATCTAACTCGCCATTAAGGAAACCGAAAAGAGCAATTAGCCCCATCACTTCGAACCAATGAAAAATGGTTCGCTGGAGCGGATCTTTCCCTTCCGTAGCGGCTAGCCAACCGATCGCCAGCAAACAAAGGCAGACCGGAAGACAGGTAATCCAGCGAGTTAAAAATCCGTCGGTGAAGCCAGCGGTTAGCTGATCGAATCCTCCTACAACTAGTCCCAGGTCAACGATTAGGAACCGAAAGATAATGACTAACCCGAGCAAGATAGTTCCTCGGAGCAAGACTCGATCCTTCGCTTCCTTGGCGACCCAATAACAGACAATGCACTGGACCGCCCAAAAGAAGGTGGCCCAATGGATCGAAAAGATCACCGACCAGGCAATGAGAAAATAGATCATGCCCTGGGCCAGTAGCCAGGTCGTAGCGGAAGTAGAACCCCGGCGCCAAACCATAAAAGCGACCGCTAACGCCAGGCTACCGTAGGCCAAAGTTAATAACGCGACCGGCAATTTTTCGGAATGCAACAATTCCGCAGATTTCCAGGTGCAAAGGCAGCCATTTAACAATGCCACCCAAATCAAAGGGATGCGCTCTTCACCACCGCGTAAGAAAGACCTGAGAAACGGAGCAATCGAGTAGAGCAGGAAAAGAAATTGGACAAAGCCGAACGCGTCGAGAAACGATTCGGATTGCAAGTTTCCCCAGAAACTGGACAACAAAACCCAGCTGAATAACGCACCGAGAAAGTAGAGTTGGGTCCAACGCTTCAAAGAAGCCAGCCCTTCAGAAGCAAGATTAATGATGGCTAGGCAACCAAAGAAAAGATGGTGACCGAAGCGTCCGGAGGTATCGAGAACCGGCGCTAGGTAACCACCAAGAAAAGCTAGGACTGCCAGCAGACGGGAATCCCAGGCAGCGGCAACGGTGAGACCGACTGCACTAACCAATAGGATAACAAACATGGTCAGGGCGTCGGGAATCAAAGCATAGATCTGGTTAGCCGCGTAGACGGACAAATAGAGAACCCCTAACCCGACAGCGGCTAACGCGATGTCCAGCCCGCGCAACTTTCGGCGCCGGCAGATTTCCCCACCCACAAAAAGCAAGGCGCCGGCGACGAAACCCAGCGTGACCTGCATTGCCGGTCCGATCCATTTTTCGTCAAAGGCGTATTTCAGAAAAAAGCCGGCTGCCAACAACAGAACAAAAACCCCGATGCCAAGGAACCATTTCTGACCGACGGCGACCTCGGTCGAGGCGCGAGACTTCGGGACAGATACGATCGGCGGGACCGGCGAAGGGACACCGGCGGGTCGTAGCAACGGAGGCAACGGCGGTGGCGCGGGTTCAGGCGCCTGCACCTTAGCCGCGGGAGACGATTGGACTAACTGCCGCAGGGTGGCTACCTCCCGGCGAAGGGCGGTAAGCTCTGAATAGAACTTAAAATCTAGAGAGCACTTCGGACAAATATACGCCTCGGTCTCTGTCTGACATCTGGGGCAGAGCATCGGGGAAGTAAGACATGGCGACGGGAAAAGAGCAACGTAACAACGAGCGCGAGCGAGCGGGAACGAGCGAGAAGGTCGAACGTTCCCGGCGTTCCCGCTCGTTCACGCTCGATCTCGCTCGTTGCCAAGGGCGCTGGCTTCCCGGGCTACAAAAATAAATCTGGCGACATGCGATAGCCAAGTCAGCTTTTGTTCGGGTGACATTGAAGCAAATTCTGTATGGCCGTCGAAGTCAGCTGCCTCGAGGTCCATGAAACGGAAAACGCCGTTACCGGTCTCGAGTTCTTCCTTCATTCTGGCGTTCATTTGCTTCCAGTTCAGTCAACGCTCGGATGTCGCCCATATCCTTCTCTCGAACTGGCCGAACCCGGCTCTTCATCTCGATCAATTTGCGACGAGAAGCGACTCGGATCACCCGGGAGCGAATTTCTAGGAGATACGCATCGGCAACGAGATCGTCAAAGCTATTCTCGCGAGTGAGAAATAAATCGATTTGCCGATAAGGCTCTTGCGGGCTCCAGAAGGTGAAAACCAACGCATTTTTTTCTCGGATCAGCTCCGCGATGCGTTGTTGGTCCAGGATAATTTCAGCCGGTACCGGAGCCCTCGGCACCAGACCCAAGCTAGCGATGGCCTGAAGAAACCGGCGCAGATTCTCAGGTTCCAATGAAACCGCTACATCGAGATCAAGAGTGGTTCGTTCTACTCCGTGCAGCACCATGGCAACGCCGCCAGCTACCACAAAATCGACGTGATGATCACTCAGGGTACAGAGAATCTCGACGAGATGGCTTTCCTGGGACATGCTAGAAACGCCACGAACGAGCGGGAACGCCGGGAACGCCGGGAACGGTCGGTCGTCCCTTCAGGACGAAATCGATGGGGCAACGCAACCCAGGGCTGAAGCCTTGGGCTATTCTGTTAAGCCATTTCATGGCTACGCCGTTCACGGCGTTTTCGACATTAGTTCAACCATTCCAGGCGTTCGCGGTCGTTTTCCGACTTCGCTCCGTCGGATAAGCCGCTCGCTCCGTCCGTTGTCGGCGTTCCCGGCTTGCCAGATGTAGCCTCTCGGAGTTTTGAACGATGGGGCGAAGTCTGGCGCTCCCGCTCGTTCCCGGCGTTGTCAGGCTATTCATCGTTCCATTGGTGTTTGAGCTGTTGTTTGGCCGCATCTTTCTCGCCGTCCATCCGGCCTATGCGGTCTTCAAGAACTTTCCTCTTATATTTCCACTGTTCTTTTACTTCGCCCGAACTGTGATCGACCCAGTAGTCGACGTACTTCTTCTCCTGTTTCATCGCGTTCTTCTTCGCGTCCCATTGAGCAACGAACTTTCGGTAGGCGTCATCTCTGGCGTGTTCCCGATCCTGGTTGGTCCGATAGACGGGACTCGGCGTTGATCTAGGCCGGGGCGTAGCGCTCGGATTGGGCGTCGACGTCGGAGGAGGAGTTTCTAAGGGAGCGGGAGTCGCCTGAATCGCGGTTGTCCCCGACTTGCCTTGAAAGACCGAGTTAGTCGGATTCGTTGGATTTGCCTCCGGGTTCACCGGGGTCTGCACCGGACTTGCCCGGGGAACTTGCTCTTCAGAATTATTAGCTGGACTAGCCGAGGTTTCGGCTGGCGGCGCGCCGCCGAAAGTAAACTCCAATACCACCCGTTTCCCGGCCTGGATATCAGCGGTGCGAACTTGGTCCGGCCGGCCTTCAACTTTCACGACTACAGGTTGTTTGCTCGGCGGCAAAATTCCTTCGATGGGCGGTTTCCCGAGATCGACTCCTCCGATTACAATATCGGCATCCGGCGTATTACCGTTCGCATCCGGAACGAGACGCTGGGTAACCGGCGTCAAGGATCCGATTTTCGACGTCAACTCGATTTGCGCCAGCGGCAGGTTAACGGTCAAGGGAGTTTGGCCTAGAGCGGTTCCAGCGAAATAAATAGTCGCGCCCGCCGGATCGCTCTTTAGCGTGACGTTGGTTCCTTGGTAAGTGTGCTGGATATTGGCAGATGCCCCTTGGGACAAATCGACATCCTCGTTAACATCTGGCCAACCGGGTCGTTTCAGCGTGACCCGGTATTTGCCGGTTGGCATGTTGTCGACAGTGAGAGGTGATATCCCGGACGTCGTTTTCTGGTCAGCACCAGTGATTTCAAACGGAACGCCGGGTGGGTTCGTCTTTACGACAAATTGTCCGTTCTGCCTGGCTAAAGCAACCAAACCAAGATTATTAATGGTGCCGTCTGAGATCGTAACGTCGACTACTTTGTTGGCGTAACCAGGGGATTGCAGCTCCAGGGTTTGCTTACCCACCGGCAAACGGAAGCCGGCCAGAGGGGTCGTACCGATCGTTTGTCCGTTCCAAAGCACAGATGCGCCCGATGGCTTGGTATCGAGAGTGACAGACCCTTCCTTGACGATCTGCCTTGGGACCGGCACTTGGCGATTCCAGAAAAAACTGACGCTGACCACCGTTCCTAAGGCCGCCAACCCAAACAGAACGATGGCAACCGTGAGCACACGCAGTAGCCAGGGCGACGCGACCGCACGCGGCCCCTCTTCCACTGTTTCGGAAAGATCAGGGTCGGGCGGTACCTCCGTCGGTGCCGGGTCGGTCTTAGCAAACGCAGCTGCAGCCGGCAATGGTGGAAGGGCAGTAGATTCAGCGCGCTCAAGCTTGGTTAGAAACTCGACCGCTGAAGAAAATCGAGTTGGCTCAACAACCCCGGGCCGCAAGACCGCATTACCCGTTTCGGAAAGCGCGGGCACGGGTACAAACCGGACTGGAGCAGTGGCAGCGGATTCTCCGAAATGAGAAACCCCACCCAACAGTTCATAGATTAGTTGAGCCAGCGGTTGCACCGGGTTTTTGATTGACTCAGGAACAATCGATGGACGAACCATCGTTTCAGTTGGTTCGGGCAATCTGGCTGCTTGGACGCCGGCAGTCGCTAAGGAATCGACTTTAACGGCAAAAGGCGACCAGGTCTCGACTGGCGCCTTGCGCAGCGCGTCCAAATCTTCGTTGGCATGTGCTGGTTCGACCTTAACGTCCCCGACAACAACCGGCCCATGCAACAGGTCTCGATCAGCCAGGAAATCAAACAATTTAGCTAACGGCTGGACCAACCGAAATGTTTCCGGCCACCGCAACTCACCGCGAGAACGCAATAGGTCCAGGAGCGTGAATCCTCTAGACCATTCGCTGACCAACAGAAGGCCGCGATTCGTTGATTCAAGCCCATAAACGGCCGTCAGATTGGGATGGTGGACATTGCGCAGGTTGCCAAGTTCAGCACGTAGATCATCTGTCTGCTGAGTGTCAAAATCTGTCGGACTGCCCAGCGGCTTAAGCGCAACTACGCGACCGGTCTGAAGGTCCTTGGCCTTGAACAGCGACGGCGGCAACCGCTCCAGGATTTCATAACGATTCGCGATTACTTCACCCGTGGTGTAGCCACGGCTGGTTCCGCTGGCCGGGTTCGCAGCCGGATTGGCGCCGCCTAACACGCCGGATAACTCTTTGCCTTCCGAATCGGCCAGAATTTCATCGAGGGCCTGTTTAAGCTCAACCGGCGTTTGAAATCTATCTTCCGGTCTCTTGGCGAGCATTCGCCGCACTAAATCCGCCAGCTTCGGGCTAAACGAGAGCAGAACATCCGCCGGCAATTCTGATCCTAAATGCTGATGGATCACACTGGCCATCGACCCTTCATAGGGCGGCCGGCCCACGAGCATATACCAAAGGGTTGCACCCAGAGAGTAGATGTCAGAACGGGCATCGGTTTCGCGCTCCTCCAGTTGTTCGGGACTGGCGAAATGGGGAGTACCAACGAAACCGCCCAAGGTAACGGTTACCGATTTGGCCGGAGACGGTTCGAACGATTTGGCCAGACCGAAGTCGATCACTTTAACTAAGAGATGGTCTTCGATTGCTTCATTGACCAACATGATGTTGGACGGCTTGATATCCCGATGGACCAATTTCTGGCGCTCAGCAGCAATCAGGGCGCGAGCAACCTGGCGCGTGATCTGTAAAGCCAGCTCTGGGCGAAATAGGCCTTCCCGCCGTATGCGACTCTCGACTGTCTCCCCATCGACGTACTCCATGACGTAGAAGAAGCCGTCTTCGGAATTGCCGAGATGAAAGACGGTAGCAACATTGGGATGCCGCAGCTGAGCTGCCGCCCTGGCCTCACGCACGAAGCGTTGGCGAGCAGTATCGCTCGAGAGAAATTGTGGATTGATTACCTTGAGTGCGACATCACACCGCAGATTGGTGTCAAACGCCTTATAAGTAACTCCCATGGCGCCCCGGCCCAATTCCCATGGGCTCCCATCGGGATGACTTAGCACCTGAAAGTGCTCGAACTTCTCTCCTTCAGACATGGCCAGCAAACGTTATACGCATGAATTATCTTCGCAAATGCCGGGTGTCGGTAGGGATGCGCTCCGGCTCATCCGTGGTAGTAGAAGCTCTCGAAGGATGAGCGGGAGCTCATCCCTACCGATTATTCCGGCTTATCGATCGTTAGCCGGTTCACATCCGTCGCGTTCGGGTCTCGGAAAATTCGGGGAGGATTACCGGAAATCACCTGGTACCCGGTCAAAACAAATTCCGGATAAAAATGATTTGAGGCCGGTTCGTACACGGTCTGCCCGGAGAAATAACCCTGGAGGCGGTACTCGATATTGTTGTCGGAACCGATCGCATTCGCCGCTCGGTCAGGCGCCAGTGCTTTTTGTTCGTTCACCATCACGAGCTGGGCCTCACTCCAAGGTTGTTGGGGCTTCCGCACATAACCCCAGAAGAAATAGTTTCGGCGATACAGACGTCTGCCAATAAAGTAATCACCGGGTTGCTCAGCAGCGATACTTTGCGCTAACACCGCTTGTTGAGCAGTGAACTGGTCTTCAACGCAGCCTGCCAGAAAAAAAGTAGCCAGTACGGCAATCGCAATCGAAACGCGAGTCATGTGGAACCCAGACTTATTCGCCAAACCGCAAACCGGCAACTCAATTGCCTTGAGCCTGGTGTTTTATCCGGGCCAAAAGCTCCGGTTTTTCTTGCAGGTTCGAGACCAAGGCCTCGATGGCGTGCAACGTCTGTGAACTGATGTGGTGTTCCATCCCTTCCACATCGTGATAGATAACGTCCTCATCGACTCCCAGCATCCGTAAAAAATCGGTCAATAAATGGTGACGCTGCATAATGTTCCTAGCCAACGTCTCTCCCGCCGTGGTCAGGACCAGACCGCGATATTTCTCGTATTTGAGCAGCCCCTCCGAGTCGAGCCGCTGCACCATGTTCGTTACACTGGCCTGAGAAATTTTGAGCCCAAGGGCGATATCGGCAACGCGGGCATACCCCTTCGTATTGATCAAGTCTAAGATTTGCTCGAGGTAGTCCTCAACGGTCGAAGACCTCGCCACCGGAGCCGAATTTTCGGGCATACTGACCGATTATGCTCTCGAGCGGCATTCCTTGCAAGCAAGGCGTGCTGGGGGCGAAGAGGCGTGACGGCGTGGGGCGGCATCAGCGGCGCTGCGACCAAATGGGACCTATGCGACTCATGGGACTAATGGGACCTGACTCATAGGTCGCATGAGTCCCATAAGTCCCATTTGCGAGCGCGGTCTAATACTTCTCCCCTCCGAAAAATTGCGCCAGCACCAAAGCGCGTCCTCGCCGACACGCCGATACACCCATACGCCGTCACGCCTCTACTCCGCCGCCACCAAGGCCGCATTTACTTGCTGGTTGAAGCCGACGCTGGTGATCAAGATCTCGTTTCCGCGGATCTCGGTGACCTCACGGGTGACGGTCTGTAACCGGTCACCGGCGTGTAAGGTGGGAGGAAGTTTTTGTTGGGCAAGGGCAAACTTCGCCAACACCAACTGCAGCAACGCACTGGCCCCAAGGGAATCTCCAATGGCCGGTTTATGGGCGTAAACCGGTACGGTTCCCAATGCCGAGCGGAACACGATTTCTTCTGCTCGATCAGCAAAGGTGCCATTCGCACTACACAGAATGCCGGCGGGCTGATGTTCGCCGCAAGTTTTTGTCACCACCTCCTGAAGCACGGCCGGAGCCTCTCGTTGGGAAAAAAATGGTAGCCCGGGGCTAGTTCGGACAAGGCGCAGCGAACCAGAACGGCTTAACACCACAGAAGCCGCGCTTTCGGCTAAGATCGTCCCTTGTTTGGCGCCAAATACCGGGAAAGAGTTTCGATTGCTGGCCATGCGCCAAGCGGCAAACCCGTCCGCTAATACCCAGTCGGCTTCCTCTACCCCGACCACGACACAAAACGGCAAAGCTGGATCCAAGGCCAGAAGTTGCGAAGCAAAATGAAGGGCCGACAAGCCAACGGAAGAGTCTCCCACCAACGTATAATCCCGGCCATCGATCTTCAGAAGCGCTGCGAGATGGCTGGCAGGAGCATTGTAGACTGTTTCCGGGAATAAGAGCGGACTCGCAGCATTTGCTCCCTCCGTGACCACTTCGTTATAAAAACGTCGGGTATAAACCACTCCGCCACAGGCAATTGCAAATACGACTGCCCCTTGCTTCGCCTCTTCCAATGGAATCCCGGCATCCGCTAACGCAGCTAAACCCGCAGTTACGCCAAGCAACGAGATATCGCCGGACCGTCGCAACCGAGGCTGCCGGCCGGCCGCTGCAGTAAATTTGGGCGGTACTGCGCTATAATAATAGGTGCGGCCGCCGAACCCCTTAGGTAGAGGTTGCCGGACCGCCTCCGCGCCTCGGACCAGCTCATCCCAAGTTTGTTCGGCGTTCGCGCCTAAAGGGGTAACCGCTCCGACTCCTTGAACGAAAAAACCGGATTTAGGATCCGCAGATTTCACAGATTACGCAGATTTCGCTTTTGGTTCGATTAGGGCCAAAGACCAAACGACGTCTTGCTAGGGCCGCGGTTTCCTTTGCCGCTCGGTACAATCCCGCCCAAAACCGCAATCTGTGTAATCTGCGTAATCTGTGGATCGTTCATCTTCGGGATGGGGTTGTAAGGAGAAACTCATGCCGCCTGTAAAATCAGGGTCGCGTTGGCGCCACCAAACCCAAAAGAGTTGGATGCAACCCGCCGGATCTTGGCTGGTTCTTCCTGATAGCCGACCACGCGAAAGGTCCAATCCGGCTCCGGTTGGCGGAAGTTTATATTAGGCGGAAGAAACTGATGCAGAATCGCGAAGAGACTGAAGACGGCTTCAATGGCGCCGGCGCCCCCTAAAGCATGCCCCATCATGGATTTTGTCGAGCTGATCGGGACACCGGGCATCAGTTTTGAAATCGCGATTCCCTCGGTGGCGTCGTTAAAAACGGTGGCGGTTCCATGCGCGTTTACATAGTCGATCGACGCCGGATCCAATTTTGCGTCTGCTAATGCTCGTTCCATAGCCAGCTTCGGGCCGATCCCGGACGGATCCGGTTGGGTCAGATGATAATTATCGGTGGAAATACCATACCCAACGATCTCGCCAAAAACGGTGGCTCGCCGCGCAGCTGCTGCCGCTTCGGATTCCAGCACCAGAACGGCGGCACCTTCTCCGAGTACTAACCCGTTTCGATTGCGATCAAACGGCCGAATTTTTTCCGGCGTAGCTGCCTGAAGAGAATCGAAGCCCGTAAACACCAGTTCGGATAGAGGGTCGTAACCGCCGCAGATAACCGATTCATAAAGTCCAGCCCGAACCAACTGAAAAGCGTGACCAATGGCATTGGTACCAGATGCGCAAGCATTGGAAATAATTTGCGTAGGAATTCGCCAACCGAATTTTTCCTGCACATCCAGCACCGGCTTCTGAGCCATATAATTAGCGACCGCGCGAGCGGCGCCGGCCCGGGGCCTGGATTCGATCAATGACCGATAGAAGCGTTCGCCGTTAAACATCCCGCCGCTCGAAGTCGATATGACCATCATTTGCGGAACGATCTGTCCGGCTGTTCTTATGGCCTCACGGGTTGCCTGAAGCATCATTAAGGAGCTGCGATCAAGCCGCTGGTTTTTCCGCGTCATTGGCTCTTTCAGCCAATCATTCGACACCTGCCCGGCGGTCCGGCATCGCGTCTTTGAAACATCAAAAGCGGTGACAGGAGAAACACAGTCGGCTCCGTTGCGCAGGCTTTTCAGATTCTCGGCATTGTCCCCTCCCAAAGGTGACACCACTCCGAACCCGGTGATCAGAACTCGCTGCATTTTGGCATTAGAAGACATCAGTCCGGCTGCGTAAGTGGTACACCACGCCGAGAACGCCGACAATGCCTTCCGACCTAT
>WNFN01194170.1_pt1 | contig 12632 bp, 10 predicted proteins | sample 5400161 | NCBI WGS metagenome assembly WNFN01 (sample SAMN13153353, study PRJNA577476) | soil metagenome | isolation source: 80 cm saprolite on Douglas fir-dominated hillslope | place: USA:California | collected 2013-09-17
GTCCTGGATGATCGGGGCGCTGGTATCGTCATGCAGGCCGAGACGGAAACTTTCCTCACCCAATACGGCGGACTAAAACCGGAGCAAACCGGGGTCTGGTTGAAATACCGGCAATTTCTCGGTCGCGAGGGCACACCAGATAACTACCAGAAGATGCCCCAACTGATGACTTCGTGGGGTCTCATCTATCGGGCGTTGCGAGGCGCGTTCCCAAACGAACGCTATCACGAAGGGCATACGCTCAATTACCTTTCCCAAAGCAAGGACGGCGTGATCGCCCATTTTGATGGAGTAAATCCCGTCCATGCCGACATCCTGGTGGGCGCCGACGGCTCTCGTTCCTTTGTTCGTCAGCACTTGATGCCCGAGGTCAAACCTCAGTATGCAGGCTATGTCGCTTGGCGGGGTGTTGTTCCCGAAAGCTCGGCGAGTTCACTCCTGACCAAGACCTTCGTCGATCATTTTACATTCCAGCAAATGGAACATAGTCACATACTCTGTTATCTCATTCCCGGAGCAGAGGGTGAAACCGAACCGGGCGAGCGCCGCATCAACTGGGTCTGGTATTGGAACGTACCGGAGAACGAACTTTCAAAACTGATGACCGGCATGGACGGTCGGGAGCATGATTTTGCCCTGCCTCCGGGTCAGGTGCGCGACGAATGGCTCAAGAAGCAGAACGCCATCGCAGAGAAAGTTTTCTGTCCTCAATTCCTGGAGTTGTGGCGAGCCACGGAAACACCCTTCCTTCAGCCGATCCTCGATCTGGCCGTCCCTCGCATGGTTCAGGGACGGGTAATTCTTTTGGGCGATGCTGCCTTCATTCCCCGCCCTCATACGGCGGCAAGCACAGCCAAGGCGGGCGCAAACGCCCTGGCGCTCGGACGAGCCCTAAAAGATTATCCAAATGATATTGATGCTGCGCTCAAGGAATGGGAGCCGGATCAGCTTTCGCTGGGGAGGCGTCTCGAACGAGGCGGTAAGGCCCTGGGTAATCGCTCACAATTTTCTTAACCAAAATCTCTGCATTTTATGAACACACTGAATATCGAAATCTACTCGGACCTCATCTGCCCTTGGTGCTACATCGGCAAACGGCGGATGCAAGCCGGCCTCAAACTGCTCGGCCAGGAGTTCACGCCCAAGATCGTCTGGCGTCCGTTCCAACTCAATCCCGATATGCCGGTTGCTGGCATGAACCGCAAGACTTACCGGACGAAAAAGTTTGGCAGCTGGGAACGATCCTTGGCCATGGACGCCGAAGTGGCCGCAACCGGCAAGAGTCTCGGAGTTGAATTTAATTACGACAAGGTCCTCATGACACCCAATACATTGTCCGGACATCGGCTCTTGTGGTGGGCTGAACAGCGGAAAAAAGAGGACCCTCTTGCGGAGGCACTCTTCAGGGCCTATTTCACGGACGGTCGCGACGTCGGTCGGCATGACGTCCTGGCCGAAATTGCCTCCGAAACCGGCCTTCCGAAAACCGAAGCCCGTGCGTTTCTGGATAGCGATGCAGGCACGAAGGAAGTATCCGAAGAGGCGACTAAAGGTCTCAGGCTCGGCCTACAGGGAGTTCCTTTCTTTGTCGTTAATGGCGTTCCTGCCCTGGCAGGGGCTCAAGATCCGCAGGCGTTTCTCGAAGTTTTTCGGCATGCCTTGGGACGGGATATGCATGAATGTAGCGCTGATTCCTGCGAGACCGTATAAGCAAAGGAACATTCTCTAACGCATGGGCTCTGACACCCGTCTCAGTTTCTCCCTTCGCAGCGATTCTTGTAAATGTTCTAACAGATGAACATTTTCTCGAACTGTTATGCTATCGAAGGTCTATTCTGCAGCGGTAGTGAGGGTGGATGATTCCGAGGTTGAGATTGAAGTGTACGCCGGGTGGGGGACCTGAGGGAAGGATTGCCGTAGTTGGTTTGCCGGATACTGCAGTTAAGGCCTGTCTCTAAAATCCTGAAGTCTATTTACCTCGAACTTCATAGTCTCTGCGTGCATGACCTCGCTGGTACCTCCGAACAAGTAATCCTTTAACCTAAATATCAGCGCGAAACGCCGGCTCACGCCGACACGTCTTGTACCGATGCACTCAAGCACCGCAGCACTGCTGCGGAAAATCGAAACGAAAAAGGCATGATAAATCTATCCCAAAAAATAACCGATAATTTTAAGAGCAAAGTGAAGGGCCAGATCGTTCTACCGAGTGACTCGAGTTATGACGAGGTTCGCCAAATATGGAATGCGATGATTGAACGGCGGCCCGCTCTCATCGTGCGATGTGCCGGGACCTTCTTTTTCTCAAACTGTTTCAGGCCAGCATCCGGAGGAATTCCAAGGAACGGTTACTCGACAGGTGCAGATGAATTATCTGCTTTTCCTTCCTGAAGGGTACAACACAGATCAAAAGTGGCCCCTGATCATGTATCTCCACGGTGGCTCGCGCCGTGGAAACGATATCGAAAAATTACGGGAGCCTGGATACGGGTTGCCAGCGATCGTCGAAAAGAACAAATCTTTCCCGTTCATCGTGCTATCTCCTCAATGCCCTGAAGGGGAGTACTGGACCGACTCGGAGGCACTTGTCGCATTGCTCGACGAGGTGAAGAAGAGCTATTGCGTAGATCCACGAAGAGTTTACCTAACTGGTCATAGCATGGGCGGACGCGGCTCGTGGTATCTCGCGTACAAACACCCGGAAAAATTCGCTGCAATCGCTCCGATGAGTGGGCTGTTCCTCATTACAGCTTGGGCGTCCCGATTGAAAAATATGCCCATCTGGGCGTTCCATGGTGCAAAGGATGAGATCGCTCCTATTTCTGAAGCGGAAGAAATGGTCAATGTCTTGAAGGCTGTCGGCAACGACATCCGATTCAGCGTCCTACCGGATCGGGGACACGACATTCTCGATGTCTATGAGAACCAGGAACTTTATTCCTGGTTTTTGCAACACCGGCTAAGTGATGGCTTGATCGGGACTAAGTAACCGACCGCAACGCTTTACTGGAGTGACTGTCAGACGAAACACGTGGTTGCACGATGTGAAAGGGTGATGCGTTCGTCTTCTTTCAAAACGTCTGGCAGAAACCCTTTCGGTGTAGCTTCAAATAAGGGGGACTGTTTAGTTCCCCCTGGCTCAACGCAAGTTGCGCCTTCCACCAAGCGCTTGAGAGAGGGCATCCAATAAAGGGAGGGCGGTTCGGGTCGGCGCGTGACCAGCTGAAGCAAAAAGCCGAGGTCCAGCCTGACGATCCAGGCCTAATGAGCGTGCTCGGCTTAATCGATGCTGCACTAGGTCGCAAACAGGGGGCAATTCGGGAGGCAAGGACCGCTGCGGAGATGCTACCCATTCTCAAAGATGCCGTGGAAGGTCCTCCTCTCGTATCTAGACTGGCCCTAGTCTATGCCTGGACGAACGAGCCCGATCTAGCTTTCCAAGAGCTAACTATCTCCGTCAAGACTCCTGGTGGGGTGCATTATGGAGAACTTAAGCTGGATCCCGCTTGGGACCCGCTTCGTACGGATTTACGCTTTGCCGGTTTGTTAGCTCAGTTAGCGCCGAAGGAGTGAAGGAAAACGGTGGACACGTCGTTCGCAATTTTCGGGGTCTTGCCGCAGCCTGTGACGAAGGCTCGCCCGGAAACTAGATCTTCGACATCCTAACGAGCTCTTGACTCGGTGAAGACCGAGCGAAAACCACGCCTAAACCAGTTAGCCATTAGGGTCGCGTCTAAATGAATAATGAATATATTCAACACTTTCAAAGAAAACGTAATCGACGATTTAGATGCGACCTTTCTAGAAACCCTTTGACTGCTTATTTTCATTCAATGAATCGCAAGGAGTCGTCACTGGAACTCTTATACGGGATCTGGGGCAGACGGGCTGCGACGCCTCCCGCGATGATTAAAACATTGCTTGCAAATGTTGCGATAAACGAACAGTTTCTAGAACTGTTATGCCATCGAAGGTTTATTCTGCAGCGGTCGTCGGGGTCGATGCCTTCGAGGTCGAGATTGAGGTGCACGCCGGCTGGGGGCCCGAGGGAAGGATCAGCGTAGTGGGTTTGCCGGATACGGCGGTAAAAGAGAGCCGAGATCGGGTCCTGAGCGCGCTGAGCAACAGCGCGATGCGGCGGCCCCGAGGGAAAATTACCATTAATCTGGCTCCGGCCACGGTGCGGAAAGAGGGACCGAGCTTTGATCTGCCGATTGCGCTGGCAATGTTGCAATTGAATGAGCAGAACCGAATCCCGGAATTGGATCACTGTTATATCTGTGGAGAGCTTGCTCTTTCCGGTGAGCTGCGTCCGGTCAGAGGAACGTTGGCGGTCGCGCTAGAAGCGCGCAAACGGCGCCGAGAACGGCTGATTGTGCCGCATCAAAATGCTGCCGAAGCGGCAGTAGTGGATGGATTATCAGTCTTTGGCGCGACCAGCCTGTCCGAGGTAGTACAATTCTTGCGCGGGGACAAAGAGTTAACTGCGGTGGCAACGCAGCCCTGGACGGCTCACAAAATCCGTGATGAGTCGGACTTCTCCGAAGTGAAGGGCCAATACCATGTCAGAAGAGCGGTCGAAGTGGCTGCGGCGGGAAGTCACAATCTGTTGATGATTGGACCGCCTGGCTCGGGCAAGTCGATGATTGCCAAGCGTATTCCATCGATCCTGCCGCCAATCGGTTTGGAGGAAGCGATCGAGACGACCAAGATTCATAGTATTTGCGGACAATTGAATGGTGATCGGCAGTTCATTACGACGCGCCCATTCCGATCGCCCCATCATACCATCTCCGATGCTGGTCTTCTCGGCGGTTCGATGCATCCGACACCAGGAGAAGTGAGCCTGGCACACAATGGTGTTCTTTTCCTGGATGAGTTACCGGAGTTTCATCGGTCGACACTGGAAGTGATGCGGCAGCCGCTAGAGGATGGCAAGGTTACCATCTCGAGGGCGGCCGGTTCACTCACTTTTCCGGCCGCGTTTATGTTGATTGCGGCGATGAATCCCTGTCCGTGCGGTCACTATGGCAATGTGAAAAGAGAGTGCCGATGTAGTCCGGCCCAGGTGCAGAAGTATCGCGGACGTATCTCCGGACCGTTGCTGGATCGGATCGATATCCATGTCGATGTACCGGCCATCGATATTCAGGATCTGACCGGAACAGTGGAATCGGAAAGCTCTGAGCTGGTGCGAAACCGAGTTGCTCGGGCGCGTTTGGTACAACGAAAGCGATTGCGGAACGAAAACGGTGTTCGTTGTAACGCACGGCTCCCGAATCGTTTGATTCGAAAGCATTGCCAGCTTGATTCCGCCGGTCTGGATTTGATCAAGCAAGCGGCCAGTACTTTAAACCTGAGTGCTCGCGCCTATGACCGCATTCTCAAGGTGGCTCGAACGATCGCTGATTTGGCCGGAAGCGACCGGATCAACGTGGATCATCTCTCGGAGGCGGTACAGTATCGAGCGTTGGATCGAAATTTGTGGTGAAGGCTGAAAAAATCAGGCAAAGACCTGCCCGCAACGCTTCGCGCAGACCGGTGCGCGTAGCAGGACCACGGCGTTTCGCGTAGCGATGCAGGCGGGCGCAAAGACGCCAAGGTCTGAAGGAAGGGTGTTTGAGGGCAGATGTCGAACGGATTACGATCTCGCATTCCGTGTTCACGCATTCTTTTGATTATTTTTACGCCCTGGAGAGGATAGCATCGGTAAGTATGCCCTCTTTGCCGTCCAAGTTCCACGCGCTAGTCGAAAATGACCGCGGTTATGTCAAGGTCACCCTGGAAAACCTAGGGGGAATAAAGAACCTTCGGCTTTCTTTAGAATGGCTCACGGACGAGCGACACTTTCCTCAAAAATCTGGGGGTTTCAGTTGGCGAGTGGAGAGAAGCGGCACCCGGCAGGATTTGGCCCAGTTTATTGAAATCTGGGTGCCGAAGTGTCCCGATCCCGACTTGCTTAACCAGGGATTAGCGAAGCTCAACAAACAAGTACCGGAGTCGATATTCTAGAGATTTTCAGCGTGAGAACCAATCGAACGAAGTTAAATAGGTCCGTGCCCCAGTGGTCAGCAGCCAGAAGTGTCAAAAAACTGTAGAAAGGTGAAATTAATCTCACTTTCTTTTTCGGCAGAGCGGCAAAGAATATATACAATGGGAGGCTATATAAGCGTACTCCGAGCTGCGTTGCGACCTGGTTCTTGGTGTAGCCTCGTTTCAATGCGAGCCGAGACTTCGGCAATCGCTCCTGCTTTCGCCGCAGTTTTATGACTGAGCTCACCGCGCCGGACGGAGACGTTACTCTTTTCACCCCTGGCGTCGCTTCTCAAGCGGTCCACCCACAAATTGGATACCGCGCGAAATGAACTGTCCAAAATCCGGGAATTGCCGCTTTGCTTGCGTATGCGGGTGGCTGGCTGACGCCGGGCGCCCTCACGCCGGCATCGATGATCGACACGTTCGAGAAGGTGAACGGACTGCATCCCGGTTTTCGCCGCAACCATGCCAAGGGGGTCTGCATCAGCGGCTACTTCGACAGCAATGGTCGCGGGGTCGCGTTATCGAAAGCCGCGATTTTCCGTCCAGGGCGGGTGCCGGTCATTGGCCGGTTTGCCCTGGCGGGAGGCCAGCCCTACGCCGCCGATGCACTCCACACGGTGCGCAGCATGGCGATCCTGTTCAAACTGCCGGATGGCGAAGAATGGCGCACGGGCATGAATAACATTCCCGTTTTCGCCGTCAGAACCGCCCAGGGATTTCACGATCAGTTGCTGGCGTCGGCGCCGGATCCAGCGACCGGCAAACCCGATCCGGCCAAAATGAAAGCCTTCCTGGCCAGTTATCCGGAAACCGCGAAGGCCATGCAGTTGATCGGCAATCATCCGGTCTCATCCGGATTCGATAACAGCACCTACAACAGCCTGAACGCCTTCCGTTTCATCAATGCCGGAGGCGTGGTAACCCCAGTTCGCTGGTCGATGGTGCCCGTCCAGCCGTTCGAGCCAATCAGCACTACGGACCCCGGAAAGGCCGACAAAGAGTACTTGTTCGACGCGTTGATCGCAGCCATCCACGGCCACCCGCTGCAGTGGCGCCTGGTCATCACGATTGGCCAGCCGGCAGACCCGACCGATGACGCGACGATTCCGTGGCCGCCGGACCGACAGCAGATCGATGTGGGCACGCTGACGATTGACCACGTCGAGAGCGAGGACACCAGCCCTGCGCGCGACATCAACTTCGATCCGCTCATTCTGCCAGACGGAATTTCCGGCTCCGACGTGAGCACGCCAAAACCCCGCACACAGTTCGCCCTCCAGTCGCGCATCCTCCACTGGCTGATGGCGGCAATGCTTCTGGCCATGCTGTTCATCGGCGTGACTATGGTCGCTTCGCTGGGAGACTACCATGTGCTCGTGGCAATCCATCGGCCGCTGGGCATCATGATCCTGATACTGGCCGCCATTCGGTTCGTGAACCGGATTTGCACGAAGCTGCCGCCGTTTCCGCCCACCATGTCCCGTCGGGAACGCTTCCTGGCTTCGTCATCCGAGAAGATGCTCTACGCCCTGATGTTCGCCCTGCCACTGGTGGGGTGGGGCATGTTGTCCGCCGGCCACTATCCCATCGTGATGTTCGGGCCAGTGCATTTGCCGCCGATTCTTCCGGCCAATCCGACGCTCTACGCGGTCTTGCGCCAATCGCACACGATCCTCGCGTTTCTGCTGTTCGCGACGTTCCTCGCCCACCTCAGCGCGGTGCTGTTCCACACGCTGATCGTTCGCGACCGACTTCTGGACCGGATGGCTCTGTGGCCAATCCGCTCCCGCAAAAACAAAAGCCAAAGTTGATTGGCGAACGCGGAATGTCGCTCTGGCCTCAGCTTGTTTGCAGCTCTTCCAGAAGCTCGTTTAAGCGCTCATGCGATTCATGAACGCCTCTTTCCATGCCCGCCTCAATCATCTCGTCGTCTCGAGCGCGACGTGCCCCTTTTCCGGAAGACCCTCGAATTCAAACGTCTGGATAATCCTCTCTGACGGCACAACCTCGTGGCAGACTCCGCGAAAGGCAAACTCGTTCCCGTCCTTATCTCGAGAGATGTAGCGATAAGAGCCGCCCGTTTTTGCATCAAGCCGTTCAAGTTTCATGGTGTACTCCCGGGGTCCCAGCCACCGAACAAAGAGTTTCGGATCGGTATGTGCTCTAAAGACCAACTCTCGTGGTGCATCAAATTCTCTTGTTATAAAGACTTCTTGTTTGCCTGGTTCTGCCTTGATTACAGTCTTCTTTGTTTTCATAGGTGTTTTGGCCTCCTTTGAGCCTTGGTTCGTTCGCGTTCTTTCATCTTGCGCAGCCCGCGCGGTGCCCTCGGTCCATCTTGATTCTTCATTTCCTCAAGGAGGGCATCCAGGCGTTCATAACTTTCTTCCCAGAACCGGCGGTAGCTTTCCGCCCAGATGGCGACCTCACGAATGGCGCCGGGATTTAGCGAGCAGAAATGTTGCCTCCCTTCACGCCGCTTCTTGATTAGGCGTGCGCGCTCAAGATAGGCCAAGTGCTTGGAAATGGCTTGCTGAGACATGGAGAACGGTTTTGCAAGTTCATTGACCGTCGCGGGGCCACGAGTGAGGCGGTCGACGACCGACCTCCTCGTTGGGTCTGATAAGGCCGAAAATGTAGTACTCAGCGAATCCACAACTATATGGTTGTATATGTCGCGAAGAAAATCAAGTGGATTTAATGAAGCGCGGGTCAGCTCTCCAAGAAACTGCTGCTCTGCATTTCCTCGTCGCCTCGATTTGTTCGTCGTTGCTTCGAAAATAGCACTTGGAACGCAAAGATGATCTGTCTGTCCCGTCATTTGACGCTTTCCGCTGCTGTCGTTAGTGTCGCTACCTTATGCCGCAGCCGCCGTTAGACGATACCAGCGAAAGCGCATCGCTCTCGTTTTGGCAGGTGGTTATCGCGGCGATTCGCGGCGAGCACCGGGATTACACGACCGAGACGCTCAATCGCGCGGTGGTCCTATTGGCAATACCGATGGTACTGGAAATGGTGATGGAATCCATTTTTGCGTTAGCCGACGTCTTCTGGGTTTCGCATCTCGGGAGCGACGCGGTTGCGGTGGTGGGGATCACCGAATCGGTGCGGCCACCTCGGCGGTTCAGGTGATTTTATTAGGTCTATTCGTGGCCGCCACATTGGGACTACTTGGAGGCTCGTTTGGACCGGACATTCTGCGCAGTATGGGAGGGAACGAACATGTCGTTAGCATGGGCGGGAATTTTTCGAGGATTATGCTCGGTGGCAACGCCACGGTTCTACTGATTTTTGTGATCAACGCTATTTTCCGTGGAGCTGGTGATGCAGCAATAGCGATGCGGACGCTCTGGTTGGCCAACGCGATCAATATTTTGCTTGGTCCCTGTCTGGTCTTTGGGCTCGGCCCTTTTCCCGCGCTGGGGGTAACCGGGGCTGCAGTTGCTACGAACTTTGGCCGGGGTTGTGGCGTATTGTATCAGCTCTATTATCTGACCGCGCGCACCAGCCGTGTCCGTATTCGATTGCGGCACTTGCACTTCGAGCTAGGGCCAGCACTGCAAATGTTAAAACTCGCAGCGAATGGTACAGTGCAAAACCTGGTGAACACGGCCAGTTGGATCGGGCTGGTCAAGATTCTTTCGCAATCTGGCAGTGCTGCGCTAGCCGGCTACACCATTGCGATTCGGGTTGTCATCTTCGCTATCCTGCCGGCCTGGGGCGCGGCTTGGATTGCGGTTCGGTACAACGTTTTCTTCCTTAGCGCGATCGGGTTGATTTTCATCGTATTCGCGGGGCCGATTGCCCGCTTGTTCACGGGTGACTCAGCAACAATGGCGTACGGCACTCAGGCGCTCTGGATTATTGGGCTCGGTTTTCCATTCTATGCCGCCGGGATTTGTCTAACTTCGGCTTTCAACGGTGCCGGTGATACCTGGACTCCGACACTGCTCAATTTGTGCTGTTTCTGGCTATTTGAGATCCCCCTTGCTTGGCTGCTTGACAATCACTTTGGGGCCGGTGCAACTGGAGTTTTCATCGCTATTCCCATTGCTTTTTCGATGCTGGCAATAGCAAGCGTTTTTCTCTTTCGGCGAGGCCATTGGAAACTGCAAAGGGTCTAGGGTCATTCTCGCCCGAGGCTCGAATGAAATAGCCGATAGCCGATAGCCGTTTCATCGGAGTTGGTATCGATTCTGCTGGCAACCAGTGTCCCACGGTCTAACCAAAGCCTCACCATGTCTGTCCAAAAGAACACGAGATCGCGTCAAGCTAGTCAGCGGTTCGCTCAAATATCGATGCCTCCATTGAGATTCCTGGTAGCATCGTTGGCCGTTTTTTTCTTAGCGTCCGTCAGCAAAGCTGATGATCGATCCAGCAACCTCCCGACTCCGGGGCATCCGCTGCAAGTGAAAGTGGTAGTGCTCACGACTTTCGAGATTGGTGCGGATACTGGCGATACACCGGGTGAATTCCAATTTTGGGTCGAACGTCGAAAAATGAACACCATTATCCCGCTGGCCGATGCATATCACGATGTTAGAACGGATGGCACCGGTGTGATCGGACTAGTGACCGGCATGGCTACGGCTAATGCGGCGAGCTCCGTCATGGCGTTGGGTACGGATCCGCGCTTTGATCTTGCCAAAGCGTATTGGATCGTGGCTGGGATCGCTGGAATCGATCCACAGCAAGGGAGTCTGGGGAGCGCCGTATGGGCGGATTGTGTCGTGGATGGAGACGTCGCGTATGAAATTGATGGTCGTGAAATTCCAGGAAACTGGTCGACCGGAGTGATTCCATGGGAACGAACCAAGCCGTATGAGGAACCGCGGCCGACTGATATGCAGCAGTTGTACCGGCTCAATCCGGCTTTGGTCGATTGGGCGGTTCGGGACACGAAGGACATCGTTCTGGATGACACGCCCGCGATGAAGAAAATGCGCGACGCCTACGCTGGATTTGGCAAAGCCCAGCAGCCGCCAAGGGTGATGAAGGGAGCGACTCTTTCCACCAGCCGGTTCTGGGAAGGAGCGATGATGAGTAAATGGGCAGAAGATTGGGTCCGATACTGGAGTGGGGGAGCAAGCCAGTATTATACCACTGCTTGTGAGGACTCCGGGATCATGCGGGCTCTCACCAATCTAGCAAATGCCAAGAAAGTCGATCTTAACCGTGTACTGGTTCTCCGCACCGCCAGTGATTTTGATCAGCCGCCACCAGAGGAGACCCCAGCTCAAAGCCTGGCGACGAAAGATAGCCCCGAACACTTAGGAGGTTTTCTGCCTAGTCTCGAAGCAGCATTTCGGGTTGGAAACAAAGTGGTCTCCGACATCGTGAAGCACTGGGAGGAATACTCGGCTGATGTTCCGAAGTAGGTGGGGACGGAATCCGGAATTTGGAATCTAGAATCTACGATCTAGTGAATTTTCAGCCGTCGGCCGTCGCTTCGCGCTGGCGCGATTCTAATCCCGTAGTCGGCTGCTAGCGCAGCCCGGATCTGCGGAGGTCGCGATAGACGGTGTTTCGCGACACGGCGAGTTCTTTGGCGGTGTGAACCACATTGCCCTCGCACCGGCGGTATCTTTCCAGAATCAATTTGCCCCGTCCCTGATCGAGAAACCGTAATAGTCGGAAAAATTCGTATGGCGTACGGACTGCTTGCGCTTTAGTGTACGAGGTCACGGCTTTTCGTGGCAGCCAAATACCCCCAAGCAACGTGTCAGAAATACCTCTGCATTTTGACGCCGTTGTTCCGCGACAATGGCAATGCTCAGTCACCGTTTACGCGATTTTAGCCTATGAAAGCTGCGGTACTCCATCAGTATGATACTACTCTCTCCAATCCGGATTTTGTCGCTCTGGAAGAAGTAGCGGACCCGGAGATCCAGAGTCAAACGGACGTGGTGGTCCGAATCGGTGGCGCCGGTGTCTGCCGCACCGATCTTCATGTGATCGAAGGTATCTGGCGGCAGAAAGTCGATGTGAAATTACCGTACGTTATGGGGCATGAAAATGCCGGGTGGGTCGAAGAAGTGGGAAAGGCGGTCGACGGGTTTAAGCGGGGAGACCCAGTCATTTGCCACCCGCTGATTTCCAACTGTCACGCCCTCGCTGCCCGGCGTGGCCATGACATGCATGTCGAGGGCAGCGAATTTCCAGGGATCAGCACAAACGGAGGATACGCTGAGTTGTTACGCACCGGTGCAAGCTCACTGATAAAGCTACCCCAGACATTGGCTCCCAAAGATGTTGCTCCTCACGCTGACGCTGGTCTGACTGCATATCACGTGGCTAAGAAAGCGGCGGCCGATCTATTGCCGGGGGAGCGGGTGGTAGTGATTGGAGTAGGTGGCTTGGGCCATATTGGAATTCAAGTTCTCGCCGCCCTTTGTTCCGCGGATATCATTGCCGTGGATCGTTCGGAGATGGCGCTTTCGCTCGCTAAGGAGTGCGGAGCTCATTACACCATTAAGGCCGACGAACATCAAGTTGAGGCGGTTCAGGTTCTAACCGGCGGAAAAGGCGCAGAAGCGGTAATCGATTTCGTCGGGGAAGGTAACTCAATCGAGAGAGGCTTAGCAATGACCCGG
>WNFN01191452.1_pt4 | contig 12630 bp, 12 predicted proteins | sample 5400161 | NCBI WGS metagenome assembly WNFN01 (sample SAMN13153353, study PRJNA577476) | soil metagenome | isolation source: 80 cm saprolite on Douglas fir-dominated hillslope | place: USA:California | collected 2013-09-17
TCACCAGGCACTGCGCGTATCCGACCGGGGTGTAGAAGACGGTGGTGGCGGTGTAGGTGTGCCCCTGAGACACCGGGACGAAGTCCCCTGCCTGAAGGTACACCTGGGCGGAGCTGCCGTTGGGCACCACCCGCGCGCTCAAGGTCAGCTGCTGGTAGGCGAACAGCGAGGACGACGTGAGCGCCCCGCCGCTGGCGTTCCACTGGCCCAGGCCGTTCTCGAAGTTCCACACCTGGTTCAGCGGCGGACCCGGCTGCGTCACCGACTCGCACACGCCCAGGATGGACAGGTCCGGGGTGGTCGTGCGCACGATGGTGGACGTCCTCGCCCCGGAGTCCTCCCAGGTGTGCAGAACCTGGCTGTTCACCGTCTGGTCGAACACCTGCAGCGGGATGCTGTGATTCGTCGTCACCGCGGTCCACACCCCGCTTCCGCGGGGGCTCGTGCGCGCCGTGTGACCGACCGAGAACACGTTCACGTCGTCGGGCATGCGCAGGTAGTCGTTCAGGCCGCCGCCTTGCTGTTGCATCCGTATGTGGTAGGTGACGCCGTTGGACAGTCCGCTGGTCGGGAGGGGGACGGAGATCATCGGGACAACGGACACCTCAGCGGTCACGTAGGCGATGTCCTGAAAGTTAAATATCTGATATACACCGTTGTCGGATGCGATTATCGCGGAGACCTGGTCCTGGTTGAGCGCAGTGATCGGCCCGATCTGGTGCGTCCACAGGCCGGGACCGTCGGCGTCCCAGGCCAGCGTCAGCGCGTCCTGCGCCACCACGCTCGTGGCGGTGGCCAGGCTCTGCGTCCAGGCGATCCCCGTGGCGGACACGGCGGCCGTGCCCTCCACGTAGAGGAAGATCCCACCGGCGACGATGAGCCAGTTGCCCACGACCGAAACGGTGGGGTCGATTATCGCCACCGGGAGGGAAGGCGCCGATGCCCATGCGGTGACCTGCTGATTCGTTACGGGCGAATAGTAGACGTTCGACGTGAAGTTGGTTTCCGGTGCGTAGTTCGTGGACCCGCCGACGACGTACACCGTATCCGTCGGCGTGTACGCGGCCATCCCCGGATTGACCAGGGTGTGCGGAAGAGCCGTCTGCACCGACCAGGTTCCGATGGCTCCCGTCGAGGGGTTCCACGACGCCGTGTAGACGGTGGACTGGACGACGGACGACGCCCCGTTGATGTTGACTCCGCCGACGTAGCACAGCGAGTCGGACGTCACGACGAAACCACCGGCCAGGAGAGGCTGGGGCAGAGCCGGCGCAGGCACGGGCGCGCTGACCGTCGTGCCCCCGGTGTAGGTGATCACCGAGACGATGGCCGTCGAGTTTCCGTTGCTCGCGTTCACGCCACCGGCGAAGATCATGTACGGATCGCTCTGCGCCATCTGCGCAGTGCCCAGGCCGCCGGTCGCGCTGGTTCCCGGCGCGGACCAGGGGACGCTCTGCCACTGGCTGTAGAGCAGGGAGTTGCTCGCGAAGGTGGCCAGGGGATTGCCCGTGTACTGGTAGAACGGAATCAGGGAGCTCGGCCCTGCCACGCCTTCGACGAAGCTCAACTGGTTGATCCAGGACGCGGGGAGCACGGTCTGGTTGATGAGGGTACCCGGCGACCCCGACGCGTCGGCGCAGAGGGAGACCACCAGATCCGCGCCATTGCCCACCGGGAGCAGGGGCAGGGCGACGCGGCCGATCACCGTTCCGCTCATGGTGAACGGCTGGTCCAGGTCCAGGGTGCTGGTCTGGTAGAGCCAGGGGGTGCCGCCGGTGCCGGACGGCGTGACGACGGAGTTGCCCAGATAGATCTCCGAGCTCGCATGCGCACCGAGCAACTGGTTGATCCCCCGCGCGTTCATCGTGGCGCCCGGGTCCACAGACAGCCCGTTGCGCACGGCCTGCCAGGACGGTGTGGAGGTGGTCGGCATCTGCTTCCCTAGGCTACGGAGACGAGGTTGGAGCCGGTCGAATCATAGGTCAGGGTGCGCGACGAATACACGTAGTCGTTGGCGGCCTGCGCCACGGTGTACTCCTGGAGCTTGGTCATCTCGTTGGCGGCGTTGATCGTTTCCGCCGTCCAGCGCACGCCGGCGTCCTCCCACGTGTGCGCGAGCGGAGGTATGACGGACTGATCGAACACGTTGTAGATGAATCCGTACGCCTGCGCCGCCCAGGTCGTTCCGTTCGTCGAGGTGGAAGCTCCGGACACCTGGTTGTTCCTGGTCCAGGTCACGTAGTTGGAAGCGTCACCCAGGGCCGGGATCACCAGCCAGTACGTCGTGGAGACCGCCAGTCCGGAGGCCGGAACCGGAATGCTGACCGTCGCGCCGCCGGCCGTGAGGTAAGCGGACGGCACCACCGTAGACGCCAGGGGGGCGCCGGTCGGAGCGCCCGCGGAGTTGGCGTACAGCGACAGCGTCATGGGTGTGGGACTGCCGGTGAAGCTCAGGTTGATCCGGGCGCGGCCGACGGACGTGGTGGAGCCGCCGGTGGTGAACGACTGCGCCAGCCACGTGGCAAAGCTGTTCGTGCCGCCGGAGCCGGTGGTGCTCTGGGTGGAGAAGCTCGTACCGGTGTAAACGTATGTGATCGCGTGCGTGCCCAAGAATTGATTCGTCTGCGCGGCGAGTGGCTGCGATCCGGTGGACGCACCGATCCAGTTCGGGGTCGCCATCAGCGGATCTTCTCGGTGTAACCGCCAAGTATTGAAATAGTACTGCCGATGGCACCCCAGGTGAACCCGACCGCCAGAGCATTGCTGCTCGTCGTGGTCACGGTGGTGGCAGCGGTCGGCGCGCCGATGAACACGCTCCCTGCGTCCGTCGTGATGGACGTGTCCGTGAACAGCTTGAGCACCGCCGTACATGATGTGGTGGATCGGAAGTTCACGATTGCCTCGTACTCGAAAGGAACCGAACCACCGAGACTGGCCGCGGTGAACGCCGGGATAGCGGCGATCAACGTACCGCCTGTACCGCCCCAGTACAGTGCGAACGTAGAACTGGAGGCACCTCCGGGGTTCCACGTGCCGTACCCGCGCACCACATACGTGGATCCGGTCTGCGGATCGTTCGCCGGAACCGTCGCCGTCTGCAGTGTCTGGATCCCGGTAGTGGTAATCGTCGTCGTCGAGCTGACCGCCGACGAGACCGTCTTGATCGGGATGAAGTTCCACACGCCGGTGTTGTACCGGAGGTACAACCGGCCGTTGAGTTTGTCGATACCCTCGGTGCCGTCGAGCGGAGTCGACGTGAACGACGGGTCGGACACGGCCCCGGACGTCTGGAGCAGCGGCGGGTTTGCCGCGTACGCCGTCGGGATGGTGCCGCCGAACTGCGTCCCGGAGTTGCTGTTGCAGTTGCTGATCCGGAACGATCCGGTGGCGGTTCCGAAGTTGATGTGAGCACCGGTAGGCGCGGTGTTGTAGATACCGATGACGTCTTCCAGCGAAATAGATTCGCTGACCTGCGTCGAGTTCACGGTCACGGCGTTGGCGATCGACGGCGTCGAGGCTCGGTCGGAGATCCACACCTTCTTCAGCGACGTGGCCGCCGACGACAGGGAGAACACGTCCTGCGCGGTGGAGAACCCGCTCTCGAATCCGCCGGAGAAGCAGTAGATCTGATCGAGGAAGATACCGCGGGAAGCAGCGTCGGTGTAGAAGTGCGCTCCGCCGAACAGGAAACTGGACTCCATCTTCACGTTGGTGAAGAAGATCCCGTTGGGGTTATTCGTCGAGGACACGCCCTGCTCGATGCGCACTGCCCCGTTGCGGAAGTCTTCGAAGCGGCACCCGACGAAGTGGATCTGGTCGACGTTGTCCGTCGAGAATCCGAACCCACTGGACGCCGCCGAGTTGCGCAGCCGGATGTTCGGCATGATCGCGTTCGCCGTGACCACCGATCCGGAGGTCTCCCACACGCAGTTGTAGTACCGCGAGTCCCAGAACTCGGCGGTGTCCTGCACCACGTCGTAGTTGTCCTTGAACCGCACGTTCTGGAAGTAGAGGTTGTCGGCGTAGTAGGTGAACATCATGGTGCCCGTGTTCGTCCCGCCGTTCAGCCCCAGGTCGCTGATCGAGCAGTACTTGCAGTGCGTGACGCCGGACGTGTCCGTGGCCGCCCCGGACATGTTGAGCAGCGTCCCGGTGCCGTTTTTCATCAACACGCTGGTCAGGGCGTTGCTGCCCTGGAGCTTCACTCCCTGCATACCCGTCATGTCCAGGGCGATCAGAGGAGATCCCGCCGGGGTGCACAGGTAGGTGCCCTCCGGGAAGAACACCGTACCGCCACCGGCCGCTTTCGCAGCGTTGAGCGCCGCCTGCACGGCCGCGGTGTCGTCGGCGACGCCGTTTCCGACGGCTCCGTAATCCTGCGGCGTGATGAATCCGGCCAGGAATGGCATCAGGTAACTCCTATCAGGGTGCTACCGCTGTAGGTGAGCGTGCGCGAGGAGAAGACGTTTCCTGACCCCTGGGACTGGGTCGTCTCGATGACTCCGGTGAGCTGGCTTCCGGTGTAGACGAACTGCGTGATCCGGGATCCGCCGTCCTCTACCGCATAGAGCACCGGTGCGCGGATTCCGGACAGGTCGTAGACCTGGTACATGAGTCCGTACGCCTGGGCGGTCCATGTCGATCCGTCCGGAGAGGTGAGCGCGCCGCCGATCTGGTTGGACTTCTGCCAGACGTAGTACGCCGAGCCAGTGCCGGCCGGGGAGACGACGACCCAGTATGTGGTGGACGAACTGAGTCCGGTGGCCAGCAGCGGCACCGTCAGGAAGAACGCTCCCGAGTACACGTACTGCTCCGACACGGCCGCAGTGGCGAGCGCCGAGCCGTACGGGAACCCCGAGTTCGAGGCGTAGAGCGAGACCGTCAGCGGCGGGATCGTCGCCGTGATCGGAGATCCGCCGACCGTGGACACCTGCAGATGCACCGTGCCGATCACCGTCTGGGACGAGCCCGTGGTGATCTGCTGGGCCAGGTACGTGGACGCCGTGGAGACGTACAGCCCCGACCCTGTGGCCTGCTGGGACTGGAGCGTGTTGCCCGAGTAGATGAAGGCGGCCGAGTGCGTGCCGAGGAACTGATCCACCGCACCGGCGTTCGGCTGCTGGCCTGCGGTGGCTCCGAGCCATGCGGGTATGCTCGTCGTCATATCAAGGCCCGAACGAGAACGCTACCTGGAGCACCAGCGTGTCCGCGGCCGGTACCGAGATCGTGGCCGGGAACACCCAGTGGTTGAGCAGGGACCCGGAGTTCGTGACGGAGCTGGCTTGGGCGAACACACCAGCCTCGTTGACGGACCAGGTGGTGGTCGGATTGGGGAAGTAGAACAGCCACGTGGCCAGGGCCGCCACGGACGGGCTGGCCGGTGTGGAGCCGCCTGCGCCGACCGTCACGCGGTAGAGTTCCGCGCCGAGCTGCGTGTCCGCCTTGACGGCAGGCGTGGCGCTCGAGCCGACGGCGCCCCACACCGGCGTGAGGTAGGTCGGCGACGTCACCCCCAGGCTGGCCGCCTGGTCCTGGATACCCGACCACACCAGGGCCTGGCTGAACTGCGAGAAGCCCGTGGTGCACACCACGTTCTGGCCGTCCCGGTGATCGTGGACCTCGCCGTCCGGTCCGAGCACCCAGACGTCCAGGAAGCCGCGGATCGTCGGCACCGTTTCGATCGCCCTATCCCCAGACACCGGACCCCCAGACGGTTGATCCCCACACCGGAGCTGGGGTGACTGGCGAGGCCAGCGCGTTGTCCGCCATGGTGAACGACGGTTCATCGTCCTCGGCCACCACGCTGATGGCCGAGACCGATCCGGACACCGCCTGCTGGACGGCGCCGACCTGATCGTTGATCGTCATCAGGATGTCGAGGAAGGTGTACGGGCGCACCACGCCGGTCGTCGGCATCAGACACGCACCGCCGTGATACCCATAGTCCGGTAGCCGCCCTTGCCGAAGGAGATCGTGTTACCCGTGCACAGGAACGTGTCGTTGATCCCCCAACTGTATCCGTTCTGGCTGTCCGGGATGAATCGGTTCACATACGTGAAGGTGTATCCGGCCCGGACCCAGCCGAAGAACTCCTCGGTCACGGTGAAGGTGGCGCGCTCCACCGCGTAGGCGTACTCGGTGCGCTCACGCAATGCGCGGGCCAGGGCCATCTGCACCGTGGTGAGCGAGGAGTCGTTGATGTACTCGGAGTACACCCCGTTGTTGGGGCCGGTGTAGACCGCCTGCGAGTTGATGTCCTGCGCCTGGGCGATGACCGGGATCTGGTAGTCGTACCACAGCCGGATCCTGGTCCCCTCCCGGGGCGCGTGCAGGGCCACCAGGAACCACTGTCCGAAGGCGTTCTGCTCCACGGCCCAGGCGCTGGTGCTCGGCGTTCCCGTGCTGTTGAGGACGACTGTGGTGGTCGCGCCGTCGATGGTGAGCTTCGGCGTCCCCGTGCCAGTGTAGCGCAGCGGCCACGCCGTCTGCGTGTCGTCGGCTCGCCAGGTGTCCGTCGGCGCTTTGCGGGTGTCTGTGAAGATCGTCTGGTTGGCTCCCTGCACGATGATCTTGTTGTGGATCGTCGTGCCGTCCCACTCGTACTTGAACGAGGAATCCAGCGCGATGTGCCCCTGGGAGGCGGAGCCGGCCACGGTCGGACTGGTGGTGAAGGTGACCCGGGAGTAGAAGGCCGTGGATGCGTCGTAGAAGTGCAGGATCCTGTTCTCGTCCACGTACCAGCCGTACGGCGTGCTCGATCCGGCCAGCTGTGCCAGGGTTCGCCAGGCGGAGGACAGCGTGCCCCAGTTCAGTTGCGCCTGGACGAGCACCGGCGCCGGGCTGACCGCTCCTCCGGCGGAGTTCTTGGCCGCAGAGATCCCGCAGTTGCCCTGCGCGGTGAGCAGAACGATGATCTCGTCCACGCTCAGGCCGTTGAACAGCCCCTGGACGTCGCAGTTGTCCGCGTAGAAGGTGTAGTCCGTGCAGGCCAGCGTCCACTCGTTGCGGTTCGGGCCGGTCACCAGGAGCGACGGGTCGTTGACCACGCCGGCGAACAGGGTGGCCCCGATCGTGTTGTCCACCAGCCGCACCTGGGACAGCACCAGGATGTGGAAGTTCGGGGTCGTCTGGTACTCGTCCACCAGCACGAACGTCGCCGTGTCGCCCTGACGGCCGAAGTTCTGGGTGATCGACATCGCCTGGCTGGCGCCTTCCCAGACCAGCTTCGCCGTGTAGTCGATCGGCGACCCGCCGGGCGGGGTGATGGTGAAGGTGAAGTTGGGGAGCCCTAGCACGGCGTCCTCACATCTTCACCCGGAGGCCGCCGGACGGCAGGATGACCGTGGCCAAGCGGGATCCGATCTTCTGCACCAGGGCGTCGATGTCCTTGTCGGACAGGAAGGTGGACCCGCGCATGTCGAAGGTGACTCCGCCTCCTGCGCCCCCGCCTCCGCCGGAACCCAGCGAGAGCGCGGACGCGGACGTCTGAATGCTCGCCACGCTGGCCGTGACCGTGTGGGTGCCGAGCACCTTGGCCGCCGCGGTGATGGCGCCGAGGTTGTTCAGCATGCCCTGGCCGATACCAGCGGGGATCCACTGGCCGACCTCGTCCGCCATCTTCCGGGACGGGGATCCGATCCCAAGGGCGTGTGTGAAGGTGCTGACAATGCTTCCGCCGACGCTGGCCACGTTGCTCAGCAGGGAGCCGACCGAGTTGGAGATCCCGTTCCACAGACCGGAGATGATGTCCTTGCCGGCCTGGAACAGCCACGATCCGGCGTTGGCGAAGGCGTGCAGGACCTTTACTACGATCCCGCCGACTTCGAGAACCACGTCGTTGATCGGCTTGAGCAGATCGGAAACGAAACCGGTGAATATATTCTTCACCGCCTTCCAGGCCTTCGACCAGTTTCCAGTGAATATACCATCGACGAAATCGATGATTCCCTGGAGTATCTTAGTTATCGACTTTATCGAATCAGACAAACCCTTTACGAGTGTATTAATTACAGGGACCAATATGTGAAGGATTATGTTAGCCAGTAGAGCTACGAAGCCGACGATGTACTGGAGAGCCACGGCCAGCGGTCCGACCAGCAGGGTCACCAGGTGGGCGAGCAGCACGAGCAGCGGCGTCAACGGCGGGATCAACTGGACGATCGCCTGGAGGATCTGGACCAGCGGAGGGATCAGCGGGATCAGTGCGGGCAGCAACGCTATAAACGACTTTACAATCGACTGTATCCCCGGCAGCAATGCGATGATCACCTGGAACAGGGCGTTGAGGATGCTTCCGGCCAACTGCGTGAGTGGCGGCAGTATCGGAAGCAGGGCGTGGAACAGCTGACCCATGAACTTGATCATGGGAATCAACGCTATGTTCGTCAGCTGGATCAAGATATTGGCCAGCTTCGAAACGAAGGGAAGAAGCTGAACGATCACGGCGACGACAGGGCCGATGATCGGCACTAGTGCCTGCATCAGGGTCAGGAACACGTTGAGCTCGTTACCAGCAAGCTGGGCGATCACCGGGATCAGCGGCTGGAGCGCCGGAAGCAGCATGTTCAGGGCCTGGACCAGGGCGTTCAGTCCGGTTTCGACCAGTTGTCCGAGTATCGGAATCAACGGAGTGATCGCCACTGCCAGCTTCGTCAGCGCGTCGTTGAGTGCATTCGAGACCACGTTCGCCACCTGGGCGACGATCGTAAGGATCGGCCCCAGTACCTTGGCCAGCGCGCTGAACAGCGGCTGGAGCATCTCCAGCGTAGTGTCGAAGTTGGCGAACGCTAGCACGATCTGGAGGATCGGAGTGATCAGCGGCGCCACGGCCGACAGCAGCTGGCCGAACGTACCGGCCAGTACGGCGAAGGTCTGGGCCAGCGGGCCGATGACCGGAGTGATCGCCTGGATCACAGGCATCAGGGCACTGCCGAACATGGTCACGGCCTGACCCAGGGCCGGCAACAGCGTGGTGAAGATCACATTGCTGATCGGAGCCAGGGCGGAGAGGAACTGCCCGAGCACAGGAAGTATGGAGCTTACTACAACGAAGATTGCATTAAGACCTTGAGCAGCCTGTGCGAGGTTCAGATTCTGGAACAGACCGGCCAGTCCGGTTCCCAGTACGGCTAGTCCGTTGGCGAGAACCTGCACTATGGGCTGCAGGTTTGTGAGCATGTTCGACAGCGGCTCCAGGAAGTTCTGGAGGAATCCGATCACGCCGCTGCCGAGGATTTTGATGATCGGCCCCAGTGCGGCTCCGGCCTGCTGGAACACCGGACTCATCTTCTGAAACGTCTGGAGCAGCTGCGTCAACACGCCCTTCGCCGCCGCGGCGGCCGGGGCGAAATCCTTGACCAGCATCTGAATCGTGGGCAGCAGTTCCTTCTGCGTAGCCGTAAGCTTCGTGCCGCTGGCCTGGGCCTGCTTCAGAGAATTCGAATATGAGAACACAGCGGCGGCCATACCACCGAACAGGGCGACGGGACCCAGGGCGAGCAATCCGGAGATCGGTGCGGCGATCGCACCCGCGGCGAGCGTGACGAGGCGGATCTTGCTAGCAAGACCAGACATGCCACCGCCGGCGCCGCCGGCCGACTTACCGGCCTTGTCCAGGTTCTTGCTCGCATTGTCGGCCGCGCGCCCCGTGTCGCCCAGGGACTTGGTCAGATCCTTCTGTGCGTTGTCCACGACGGCGGACTCAGCAGCGGTCTTGGCCATGGACTCGTCGATCTTGGTGGACGCCGCGGAGATGCTCGCCGCGGCCCTGTCCATGGTGTTGGCCAGTTCCTTGATCTTCCTCTCCATCAGATCCAGAGAGGTGGTGGCCTTGTCCTGAGCCTCAAGGATGATCAGCATGGTGGATTCCTCGGCCGACATGCCTCATCCTCCCTGCTTCTTCGCCTCCAGGTCTTCCTTGCGGATCAGGAGGTCTATGTACGTGGTGTACTGCTGGACCTTCTTCCACGGCATCCGGTCCACGGCCTCGGCCGTGAGCCCGAGCCGCTTCCAGAACTGCGTCTCCATGGCGAAGTCGTTGAGCGAAGCCGGACCGCGCCGCCCGCCGTGGAGGATCGCTCCGTTAGCCAGTGCTAGGAAATCGCTGCGCCTCGGCAGTGGTCGGCTCGCTGTTGAGAGCGTCTACGCGCGTGTAGATCCGGTCGAAGTCCGCCTGCTTGAGCCTGCCCACCGTGGCAGCGCTGACCGGCCACGGAGCGCCGTCCTTGCCGGTGAGGTTCCAGGACACGATGGAGTTGACCACCATCAGGTCCCGGTAGTCTGCGATGTTCGGACTCATCACTGGCGCGGCGTTGCCGCTGCCGTCGATGTCCACCGTGGTGCGGCTCAGCGCGCCTTCGGCCTTGGTCCGTTCCGCGCGCGACAGGCACGTCTTGATCTCAACCCAGTACTCCGGATTGGTCAGTACGACCTTCTCCGTTGCGTCGTAGTCGTCCTCGTAGCTCATCTGCGGCTCCTAGTAGGTGGTGGAGATCTGGTTCAGCAGCACGGCCTGGACCGAGTAGCCGCTGGACAGGGACTTGGTGGCCTCGAAGGTGAGGTTGGACATGATGACGTCGGTCATCTTCACGTCCTGGGTCATCTTCGCCAGGACCACCTGGGGCATGTTGATGGTGAGGCTGGCGCCGGTGCCGCCCGGGTGGGTCAGGGACAGCGAGAGCGCGCCGAGGGTGCCGTTCACCATGCTGGAGTAGTCGCCGTACGTGGAGTCGTTCAGCGAGGACCAGGTCAGCGTGATCGAACCGGAGACGTGCAGGGTCACGGGCGTGATGAACGACGGCCCGTGGTTGCCCGAGTAGGTGTAGGTGGACTTCAGCCCGTTGTCGATGTTGATCGTGGCCGCGGTCACCTCGGCGCGAGCGTGGCTGAACAGAGTCAGCGATCCCTCGGAGAAGACGAAGGGGGACTCGTTGGTGACGCTGACCGCGGTCGGCGTGGTGAGGATCGCCGCGGACTGGCCGGTGGCGTCGTAGCTGACGTTGGCGGCCTCGTTGGTGGCCGGGACGTTCAGCGTGAGCTTGCCGATGCGGCATCCGGCGAACTGGAGCGACTGGAAGCCGCCCAGATTCTTCTCGATGGTGAACGAGGGCAGCGTGTTGGCCTGGCTGATCGTGTGCGTCCAGGGGTTCGACGACCCGGTGACGACGTCGGTGCCGATCGAGCCGGCGAGCAGGGTGGCGGCGTTGGAGGGGAAGAACGGCCCCGCCACGGCGCCGGTGTAGACGGCCTGGCCGTAGAGGTTGAACACGTGCAGGTCGCGCGTGGCCATCATCAGCTCAGGAGAGAACCAGCCGGGGTCCACTTCCATGGTGTTGCTGAGCATGGGAAGGAACGTGGTGGCAGGGAGCGGCGTGCCGAAAGCGACTTCCTTTATCACGCCTGTGGCGGAGAGGGATCCGTCGCGCTCGATGATCGTGGGGTACGGCATAGACTCCTAGAGCGGGTCAGAGATCACTTGGCGGTGATCGGTACGATGTCGGACGCCTGAAGGCTGAGCGTCGCCGTGCCCGCGGGGACGTTCGCGTACACCACGTCTGCGCGCCGCGTGTACCGCTCCGCCTCGTGGTCGGAGACGGAGAACTCGGCGCCTGGTTCCACCTCGCCGATGTCCATGAAGGTGGTGGCGATCTCGCCTGTGTACCGTAGCTGTGCCATGCTCACCCCTGGTTATTTGCGGCCGCTCAAGGCTGCCTGAATCTTATCAGCGAGCATGGTCTTGATCTCGTCGCTGAGTTCCCCGAGCACGCGCTTCGGGAAGTCGTTAGCCGCATTGCCCGGATGGTGCACTACTCGGGCGAAGTGCGATCCGCTGGCACTGACCCAGTGCAGCGCTCGAGCCGCCTTCGGCCGGATGATGTGCGGGCGCGTTCCCCAGATCGGGTACCGCGCGTAAGGCGTGTTGGCGGTGAACTCGATCCGCAGGCTGTCTCCGTGGAAGGTGCGCATGGACCGCTCGGACGACTTCATCCGGCCGCTGCGGACCGGCGTCTCGGCCTTCAGTGCGTCGCGCACCATCGGCTGGACCTCGTCGGCCCACTCCTTCATCGCCTTGCGCACGCGGAAGGAGAGGTCCGATGGCGGCTTACCGCTCCACGTGGACTTGACACTGATACTCATCCCTGGACCACCTCCAAGACCTCCATCGCCACCAGCGCGCTGTACCACACCATCCGCAGTGTGGCAGGTGTGCGCTCCGGCGGATAGTCCAAGGTCCAGCGCTCGCCGATTCTCTGGATCTGCGTCAGTCCGGTGCGCGAGGTCACCGGCGCGCTCACATCTTGCACGTTACCGTCGGCGTCGATGAACACCGGTACCTTCGTGGTCCGTAGCACCCGCGTCACCTCGTCGATGATCTGCGGGAACTCGTCGTCCAGCGTCGGGTTCTCGTCGGCCGCGGTGAGGTAGACCAGCCAGATGTCGATGGTCCACGGATAGTTCTGGAACCCGGCGCCGCGCGGCATCGTCTGCCTGGTGACGTTCAGGTGGCCGCCCCAGATGTACGCCTTCGGGCCGTCCATGTCCTCGAGCGACGGCGGGGTGATGTGCGCCACCAGCGGCATCTCCTGGCCGGGCAGCGTGATGCCGTCCAACAACGACTTGACGTATAGCTGC
>WNFN01079917.1_pt1 | contig 12625 bp, 11 predicted proteins | sample 5400161 | NCBI WGS metagenome assembly WNFN01 (sample SAMN13153353, study PRJNA577476) | soil metagenome | isolation source: 80 cm saprolite on Douglas fir-dominated hillslope | place: USA:California | collected 2013-09-17
CGCATGACGGCCCCATGCTTGCCGCCAAGCATATGGGGATGGCAGCGGTCATGCGACGCCACTATTACAAACTCAACCCTGTGGCATTACCGGAACCCCGCGGGCGGGCCGGCCGTTACCCCCTGAGATGGAAGCGCAACGCCGCCGCTTGTCCATGCGCCGCTCGTTGCCGGTTGCGTTCCTCGCTGCCGGCCTGGTCGCGTTGGGCGCCTGCGGCCACTCGCGCCCGTTGGGCGAAGGCTCGGGCTCGACCGCGCCCGTCACCAACGTGGTCTACGAGGGCGCCCTCAACGGCTGGGTCAACCGCGCCGAGGAGGATCTCGTCGCCGCCTGGGGCGTGCCGGAGCGCAGCCAACGCCTCACCGATGGCGGCCAGGCGCTGGAGTACCGCCGCGCCAATCCCGAGGGCGCGCCGCTATGCACCACGCTCTTCACCTCGGACGTCTACGGCGTGATCCGCACCTGGGCCTATCGCGGCACCAACTGCCGCATCCCGCATCTCGGCGATTACGGCACGAAATCCTGAGCGCGCGGAACCCTGGGTAGGGCGCCACGCCATTGACAGGGATGCGCCGGGAGGCCACTTCCCGGGCGAGGCTCTTCATCAGGACGAGCGCCTTCCGGCGGGTCCGCCGGGGACGCTCGCCCGGCCTCGCCGGCCTCGCCCTGGCGCGGGAATCAGCGAGGAAAACCGCCGGTTCCGGCGATCGTCGCGCCGCGACCCGCATGGCCCGGCCGGTTTTCCCTTGACAATCGGCGCCCGCGGCGGCGCCATCAGCGTCAGAACAACACGCAAACCCTGCTTGTTTCGAGGTTTCCCATGGGTGGTTTCAGTCTCTGGCATTGGCTGATCGTCATCGCGATCGTGGCCCTGCTGTTCGGCGGCAAGGGCAAGATCTCCGGTCTGATGGGCGATCTGGCCAAGGGCATCAAGGCGTTCAAATCGGGCATGAAGGAGGACGAGACCGTCGCCTCGCCCCCGCCGCAAGTGTCGCCCCCGACGACGACGGCGGCCGCCGCCAGCACCGCCGGCGACCGCCCGGCGCACGACCACCGCAGCTGACGCCGGGCGGGGGCTTGCCGCGCTGCGGGCGGGCGATGCCTCTCCGTCGTCATGCCCGGCCTCGTGCTGCCGTTGTGCCGGGCACCCATTTTTTCCCTGCTGGAGCGCTCGCGCTCCTTCGACAAGCTCAGGAGCGCGACGCGGCCCTAATCGTTCTTCGATGAACGGAGCGGCACGATCTTGGCGGAGGCCGGCGCCGGGCCGCGGCGGAGCGCGCCCTGCACCGCGGCGGCGAGCGCATCGCGGCTGAACGGCTTCTTGAGCACCGGATCGGCGCCGGTCTGCGCATCGAACCTCGAGGTATCGGCATAGCCGGTGATGAAGAGCACGCGCAGCGCCGGCCGGCGCCCGCGCAATTGGCGCACCGTCTCGATGCCGTTCAAGCCGGCCATGGCGATGTCCACCAGCGCGAGATCGTGGACCTCGCCGCGCTCGAGCGCGGCCAGCGCGGCCTGCCCGCTATCGGCCTCGGCGACGGCGTAGCCGGATTCGCGCAGCAGCTGCACGGTGATGTCGCGGACATCGGCGTCGTCGTCGACCACCAGGAGGCGGCCGCCCTCGCGCGCCGCCGCGGCCTGTTGCGCGCCCGCCTCGGCCGCGGCGGATTCGACCGCCCGCAGCAAATAGAGCCACACCGTCGTGCCCTCGCCGGGGCGGCTGTCGATGCGCACCGCGCCGCCCGACTGCTTCACCAGGCCGTAGACCTGGCTCAAGCCGAGCCCGCTGCCCTTGCCGACCTCCTTGGTGGTGAAGAACGGCTCGAACGCCCGCGACAGCACCTCCGCGCTCATGCCCGTCCCGGTGTCGCTCACCGACAGCATGACGCTGTCGCGGTGGCCGACCTCCGGCGGGGTGCCGGGCATGCCGGCCGCGATGTTGGCGGTGGCGATGGTGAGCGTGCCGCCGAGCGGCATCGCGTCGCGCGCGTTGATGGCGAGGTTGAGGATCATCAGCTCGACCTGGGTCGGGTCGAGCAGCGCCGGCCAGAGCTGCGGGTCGAGCGCGGTGCGCAGCCGGATGGTGCCGCCCATGGTGCGGGCCAGCAATTCGCCCATGCCGGCGACGATGCGGTTGGCGTCGATGGCGCGCGGCTTTAGGTGCTGCTTGCGCGAGAAGGCGAGGAGCTGCTCGGTCAGCTTGGCGCCGCGCTCGGCGGCGCGACGCGCCGACTGCACGTAGCGCGACGCGGCCGCGTCGCGGCTGCGCCGCTCCAGCAGCTCGAGGTTGCCGAGCACGACGGTCAGCAGGTTGTTGAAGTCGTGGGCGACGCCGCCGGTGAGCTGGCCGACCACCTCCATCTTCTGCGCCTGGACGAGCTGCGCCTCGGCCTCTTTCTGCGCGGTGATGTCGGCGGTCGCGGCCCAGGTGCGCACGAAGCGCCCCTCGGCGTCCCACTCGCCGCGCGAGGACAGGCGGCCGTGAAACACCTCGCCCGAGCGCTTGCGGAAACGATACTCGAAGGTGCGCACGGAGTCGCGGCTGGCGAGCATGTCGGGCCACGCATTGTCGCGATAGAGCTGCGCCGATTCCGCCGTCATGAAGTCGGGCGGCGAGCGGCCCAGCACCTCCTCGCGCGCATGGCCGAAGAGCTGGCACCAGTAGTCGTTGACGTCGATGATGCGCGCCGCGGCGTCGACCGAATGGAGCGCCATGGGCGTGCGGTTGTAGAGCGTGCGATAGCGCGCCTCGCTGTCCTCGAGCACCGCCTGGGCGCGCGCGCGCTCGGCGATCTGCGCGCTGAGGCGCTCGGTGCGCTCGGCCACCTGCCGCTCGAGCAGCTCGTTGGCCCGCCGCATGTCGTCGACATCGTTGGCGGTGCCGAGCCAGGCGACCGTCTTCCCGTCGCGGCCCATGGGCGCAGCGCGGATGGCGTGCCAGCGATAGGCGCCGTCGTGGCGGCGCAGCCGCGCCTCGATCGTGTACGCGCTGCCGGCGGCGACCGCCGCTTCGCGCGCCGTCACAAAGCGCTGGCGATCCTCGGGATGAAACAGCGCGGCGCGCGATTGCACGTCGCTGCCGAGCGGGGCGGCGACAAAGTCGCGCAAGGCGCGGTTGTAGAACGCCGCCGTGCCGTCCGGGCGGATGACGAAGGCGATCTGCGGCAGCGCGTCGAGCATGGCGCGAAAGAACGCCTCGCCCGTGACGCCGAGCAGGTCGACCAGCGTCGCGACCTCCGTCCCGTCTTTTTCCACCGCGTCTCGTCCCTGGTTTGGTCTTTTGCCGCAGAGAATACCGCGTTCCGGCGCGCTTCCGCCCTCCTCCTTTCGGGCGAGGTCGGCACAAGCGCGAACGCCCGAGGGGTTGCAAACGTTCTCGGCCGCCGGCTTCCGCCGGCGCCGGGGCATTGATATGCTGCCGCCCCCTTCCCCTTGCGCCGGCAGAAGCCCATGACCGAGCAGCGTTTCAAGCCGCTTTCCCCGGATGAGATGAGCCCCGAGCAGCGCCGCCTCGCCGACAGCATCTTGAGCGGTCCGCGCCAGTCGCTGGGCGGCCCGTTCAGCGTCTTCCTCTACAGCCCCGCGACCGGCGACGCCGCGCAGAAGCTCGGCGAGCAGGTGCGCTTCCGCAATTCGCTGCCGGAGAAGCTCAAGGAGCTGGCGATCCTCGTCGTCGCGCGCCACTGGACGGCGCAGTACGAGTGGTACGCGCATCACCGCTTCGCGCTCGCGGCCGGGCTCGACCCGGCCATCGCCGCCGCCATCGCCGCCGGCAAGCGGCCCGCGGGCCTCGAGGCCGACGAGCGGGCGATCTACGATTTCGCGACCGAGCTGCTCGAGACGAAAGCGGTGGGCGACGCGACCTTCAAGGCCGTCGCCGGACGCTTCGGCGAGAAGGCGGTGGTCGATCTCATCTGCACCATGGGCTATTACAGCCTGGTGTCGATGACGCTCAACGTGAACCGCTTCCCCATCCCCAAGGACGCGAGGCCGCTCAACAAGCTCAATTAGCGGCTTCGCCGAGCTTTGTCCGCCGACCGGGTATCGCCGTCGTGGAGGTGGATAGCCGCTTCGAGATAATTGCCGATGCGGTCAGCGGTCGGGCCAGTCTATGAACGAGCGCGACGCTCGGTATCATCGCGAGGCCGACGGCAAGCAGGTTTCTCATCTGACCCTCGCGAGCAGCCGAGCGCCCTTCTGTCGTGCGGTGTTTGGCTCCCTGGCATGACGCAAAAGACCGTCGCCCCCGATCACCCCTTTTGTCTTGCGGGGTGGCCGCATGATGCGGCACGCTTTCGCGCAACAACTCGTTCCCGGCCGAGCGGCCGCGCAGGACATCCAAGGGAGGCTTTCATGGGGGCACCTTGCGTCGCCTCGGCCGTGGCGGCTATCGCCATCGCCGCGCTCTTGACCATGTCGGCAGCGCCGGCGAAGGCACAGCCGGCCGATCCTGCCATCCGCATCGGCGCCAGCGATTTTGGCGGCGTCGTCGCCGGACCGAACGGGCCGGAGGCGGGCGTCTGGGTCATCGCGGAGACGAACGACCTTGCGACGAAATTCGCCAAGATCGTGGTGACCGATGATCGCGGCCGCTACGTCATCCCCGAGCTTCCCAAGGCGACCTACAGCCTGTGGGTGCGTGGGTATGGGCTGGTCGATTCGCCGAAACGGCAGACGCGATGCTCAGGATCCCGCCGGCCAGCCAGTTCCCCGGCACCGGCGACCAGGGCAACGGCATCGCCGAGGTCATGAAGACTCAGCACTATTGGATCGACACGCTGAAGAACTCGTGCCAGTCCTGTCATGCGCTGGGATCCAAGGGCGTGCGCACGCTGTCGAAGGATCTCGGCACCTTCGCCAACTCGACCGATACCTGGACGCGGCGCGTCGGGTCCGGCCAAGCCATGTCCAACATGGCTCTGACGCTCTCGCGCTTCGGCGCCTCCAAGGCGCTGTCGCTCTTCGCCGACTGGACCGACCGCATTGCCGCGGGCGAGCTGCCCTTCGCGACGCCGGCGCGGCCGCAGGGCATCGAGCGCAATGTCGTGATCAGCACCTGGGAGTGGGGCAGCCAGAAGCACTATCTCCACGACGCGATCTCGACCGACAAGCGCAATCCGACGGTCAATGCCAACGGACCGATCTACGGCTCGCCCGAGGAGAGCACCGATCTCGTGCCGATCCTCGATCCGGTCCACAACAAGGCCTACGAGGTCAAGCATCCCTATCGCGATCCCAAGACTCCCTCGTCGCTGGACCTGCCGGCCGGCCCGTCGGTCTATTGGGGCGATGAGGCGATCTGGGACGGCCATACCAGCATCCACAACCCGATCATGGACGAGCACGGCCGGGTCTGGTTCACCGCGCGCATCCGGCCCGCCGCCAATCCGGACTTCTGCAAGAAGGGCTCGGACCATCCGTCGGCGAAGGTCGCGCCGCTGAACGAGTCCGCGCGTCAGCTCTCGATGTACGATCCGAAGACGGGCAAGTGGTCGCTCATCGACACCTGCTTCACCACCCAGCACCTCTATTTCGCCAAGGATGACAGCGACACGCTGTGGCTCAGCGCCGGCAGTCCGGCAAGCGGCGTCGTCGGCTGGCTCAACACCAAGATGTATGACGAGACCGGCGACGAGGCGAAGTCGCAGGGCTGGACGCCGATCATCCTCGACAGCAACGGCAACGGCAAGCGCGACGCCTATGTCGAGGCCAATCAGCCGCTCGACCCGACCAAGGACAAGCGCGTGATGGCGGCCTTCTACGGCGTGCAGCCGAGCCCGGTCGACAGCTCGATCTGGGGCCAGTCGATGGATGTCGGATTCTCCCGCATCGACCAGCCCGGCTACATCATCCGGCTCACGCCGGGAGCGAACCCGGCGGAGACCGCGCTCTCCGAGATCTACCTGCCGCCGGACGAGGGCTACGGCTCGCGCGGCGTCGATGTCGATCTCAACGGCGTGGTGTGGACGGTGCTGTCGAGCGGGCATGTCGCGCGCTTCGATCGCGCCAAGTGCAAGGGGCCGCTCAACGGCCCGACCGCGGCCAGCGGCAAGCATTGCCCGGAAGGCTGGACGCTCTACCGGATGCCGGGCCCGCAATTCAAGGACGTGACCGACCCGGGCAGCGCCAATCACGCCTATTACATCTGGGTCGATCGGTACGACACCTTGGGGCTCGGTACGAACGTGCCGATCGCTTCGACCAACGGCGGCGAGTCGCTGCTCGCGGTCGTCGACGGCAAGCTCGTCGACCTTCGCATCCCCTATCCGATGGGCTTCTTCAGCAAGAACGCGGACGGCCGCATCGACGACCCGAATGCCGGCTGGAAGGGGCGCGGATTGTGGACGACGTTCGGCTCGCGCACCGTCTTCCACGGCGAGGGCGGCAAGGAGGCGCGGCCCCGCGTCTTCAAACTGCAGATGCGCCCCGACCCGCTCGCGCACTGACCGACACGCCGGGGCTTCGACGGCTGGGCGCGGCCCGGCGAAGCCCACGCATTCGCCGAGTAGCTCGACCGCCGGCCGCCGGGCAAAAAGATTTGAGCTCGTCGTAAGCGAGGTCTCGACGGCCGATAACGACGCCGCTGAGTTTATTTGGATCGAGCCTCAATTCATCGAGCTTGTGCGATGGAATTCGAGTGGCCGGCGGAACACTCGAATGCGCGCACCAGGTTCGTTTTGTTGTGTCCCATCCGGCGCGCGCGTCAATCCTCGACGTAATGCGGGCCGGGGCGCTTGTGCAGATCCTCGTAATGCACCAGCACCGGCTTCCCCAGGGGCACCGGCTGCCCGTCGCGGAAGGCCCATTCGCCGCGGTCGCAATCGGCTGCCCGCACATAGCCGTTGAGATAGAAGCGGCGGTCGCCGGGCGTGGCGTTGGGGCCGGAGCCGTGGATGGTGTAGACATTCCAGAACGCGACGTCGCCGGGATCGAGGTCGAGATCGACGAGCTTCCGCGGGTCGAGCCCGGCCGCCGTCAGGCGCTTATCGGCCATCGCCTGGTCGAGCACCGCCGCCTTGCCGGCGAGATCCTTCTCGCCGAGGCGATGCGAGCCCGGATATACCCGCATGCCGCCGCTGGCGGCGCGGTGCGCATCGATGGCGAGGCCGGTCTGCACATAGGATGTCGCGAGGTTGCGATAGGCCGCGCGCGGGCGGCGGAAGCGCGCATCCTGGTGGAAGGCGAATTCGGCGCCGGCGGCGCCGGGCGGCTTCCAATGCAGCTGGTTGATGATCTGCTTGATGTCGCGACCGATAAGCGGCTCCAGCAGCGGCAGCCAGCGCGGGTCGCGCCGCGCGCCCTCGAGCACCGGATCGGCATAGGACGGCCACTGCACCAGCCGCACGATCTTGCCGAGCGCCGCATCCTTGCCCAGGCGATAGAACAGATTTCCGTGGCGGAAGCTGGCGCCATGCGCCATGCCCTCCTGCCACTGGCGATCGAAGGCGGCGGCGAGGGTCGCCACCTCGTCGGCGCCGAACACGCCGCGCAGCACGGCGTAGCCCTCGGCGCGGTACTGCGCGTGGGCGGCGGGGATGGAGGCGGCGTCGATCAATCGCTCACATGCTCCGGCGTTCCCCGCCGCGCCGCGACCGTGGCGGGCGGGGGCGAGAACGCCGCCAGAAAGTCGCCGAGAAAGGTTTCCATTCCCTTGAACGGCCCGGAGGATGGCGGCATCGCGCCCGCGGCATAGCCGGCGGCTTCGAAGGGCCGCACCAGCTCGGCGTCGCGCGACAGCACATGGATCGGCACCGTCCAGGGCTGCTTCTCGCCGGCGATGAAGCCGGGCGGCTGGTGGTCGCCGAGGATGATCACGAGGCCGTCGCCGGGACGCCGCGCCAGCCAGGCGCCGAGCGTCTTCAAATCATAGACGACGCTGGCGAGATAGGGCTCATCGAGGCGCGACCAGTCGGGCGGCGCGTAGATGCGCTGCCATTCGCTCGGGGCGATGCCGCGATAGAGGTCGCCCTCTTGCCCGTCCGCGACATAGGGCGGCACCGGCGCGAAGGGCGTGTGGCTCGACACCAGCACGATCTGCGCGAAGAGCGGCGCGTGGCCGGGCGCGGCCTCGGTCGCGTCGAAACGGGCCAGCGTGTACTGGTCGGGGATGCCGAACCAGCCGAAGGGCGGGCCCTCATAGCCGAGATCGGCCGCCATGTCGCTCTTGTCGAAGCCCCAGAAGGCGCTCTCGGGCGGCGGCGTCTTGAGGCCGGGCATGATCTCGACCGTGCGGTAGCCCGCGGCGGACAGGTAGCGCGGCAGGGTGTGGCGCGCGCTCGCCGCGACGAGCCGCGCCAGCAGCAGATCGAGCTTCACGCCGGCGGCGATGCTGCCATGGGCGAGCCACGAGCCGCCGCCGAAGGTGGGCGAGACGATGCGGCTGGAGGCGAGGTGATAGCCGGCCGCGCCGACCGTCGCCGCGAAATCACCGAGCGCCGGCAGCACCGAAGCGGCGTAGCGCGGCTCGTCGAGCAGGATGGTGCCGTAGGATTCGAAGAACACGACATAGACGTCGCGCTGCTTCAGGCCGGGCAGCGGTCCGAGCGGCGGCTGCGGCGCGGCGAGCGCGCCGGCGTAGCGCTGGTCATGGCCGCTCATCACCGCCCAGGAACGATAGAGCCGCGCCGCCTGATCGCCGAGCGCGCCCGCGGTGCGCACGGCGAGCAGGCTTTCGCCGCCGTAGATCGGCAGCGACCCGAGCGCGAGCGCCACGGCGACGAATGCGAGGCATGTCGCGGCGTGCCGGCGCGGCGCCAGGGCGCGCTGGGCCAATCCCAGCACCGCGGCGATGGCGGCGATGGCGGCGATCGCACCGAGCGCCGCCGCGGCGATCCCGGCGCCGCCGCGCCACGGCCCCGCCGCGTCCCAGAAGAGGCCGAGCACGCTCGGCACATGCGGCAGGTCGAGATAGAGGTTGAGGTCGCGGTCGAAGATGCCGAGCATCGCCGCGTCGGCGAATTGCAGCAGCGCGGCGATGCAAAGCAGCAGGGCGAGCAGCCAGCGCCCCGCCGGACGCAAGGAGCGGCCGGCCAGCGCCAGCGCGGCGAGCACGGCCATGACCAGCAGCGGCTCGGCTTCCGGCCGCCAGGCGAGCACGAGCCGCAGATTGGCCTCGTCCTTGGCCGGCAGGAACAGGAGCGAGAGGAACGCGACGGCGAGGAGCAGCGCAAGCGCGGCGCCGAGCGGCGCGGGACGGCGGCGGAACATGGCGCGCATTCTATCCGATCACAGTACCGCCGCCAGCCGCTCGTAATCGGCGAGCTCGTTATAGGCCTGGGCGGCGATTCGCACCCAGAGGCTGCCGGCCTGCGCGAGGATCGCCGCCGCGATGCGGTGCGCGTCGGCAAGGCGCTGCTGCAGCGCGAGGCCTGCCTCGGGCGAAGCATCCGGCACCGGCAGGCGCACCGTCACCATCGCCGCGAAGGCGTCCTCAGGGCCGCCGATCTGGGTGCCCCAGCGCGCCGCCAGGAGACGCGCCGCCTCGAGCGCCAGCCGTTGGTTGCGCGCCATCAGGGCGGCGCCGCCGAAGCGCGCGTGGCAGGCGATGCCGGCGGGCAGGCAGAGGAACGGCGTCGGGTCGCGCGTGCCGGTCCAGTCGAACTCGGCGAGGAAGCCCGCGCCATAGCCATGCGATATGGCGAGCGGGTGGAGCTCGGCCTGCATCGCCGCGGGCGCCCACAGGAAGCCGCAGCCGCGCGGCGCCATGAGCCATTTGTGGCAATTGCCGACATACCAATCGGCGCCGGTCGCCGGCAGGTCGAGCGGCACCTGGCCCGGCGCATGGGCACCGTCGATCAGCACGCGCGCGCCGGAAGCATGCGCGAGGCGCGCGAGCTCCGCCACCGGCAGCACCAGCGCGCTGCCGGAGGCGACGTGATCGAACACGGCGAGCCGGGTGCGCGGGCCGAGCCGAGCCGCGACCGCGGCGACGAGCGCCGCCATGTCCGTGAGCGGCAGCGGGATCTGCACCTCGGCGACCGTCGCGCCGCTGCGCTGCGCGACATAGCGCACCGCCTTGGCGACGGCGCCATAGGCGAGGTCGGTCAAGAGGATCTCGTCGCCGGCGCGGAAATCGAGCGAGCGCAGCACCGCGTTGCAGCCTTCCGTCGCATTGGCGACGAAGACGACATCGTCGCCGCGGGCGCCGAGATGCGCCGCCAGCGCCGCCGCCGCCGCGCGCCACGCCGCCGGCAGCTCCCGGGTCATGAAATGCATCGGGTCGGCCTCGATGCGCCGGCGCCACTCGGCCTGCGCCTGGAGCACGGCGTTGGGGGTCACGCCATAGCCGCCATGGTTGAGATAGGCGACCGCGGGATCGAGCGGCCATTCCGCCCTGGCTGCCGCGCCGTAAGCTTGCGGCCGTCGCAGCGCCGTCACGGCGCGGAATCGCTATGGCAGGGCGGGCGGCGCATGCCTATCTCTCTATCGTAACCGTTTTGCATTTGCCAGGAGGCTGCCCCATGCCCGTCGCGGAGATCCTGCATCACAAAGGCCGGCACGTCTCGACAATCCGCTCGGTCGACAGCGTCGAGGCGGCGATCCGCAAGCTCTACGACGAGCGCATCGGCGCGCTGGTCGTGGTCGACCGCTGGGGCAAGCTCGCGGGCATGTTCTCCGAGCGCGACGTCCTCCATGCGCTCGCCCGCCACGGCGCCGAGGCGCTCACCTACGAGGTGCATGAGCTGATGACGCCCGACGTCACCACCTGCGCGCCCCAGGACCGCATCGACGATGTCATGAAGGTGATGACCGCGCATCGCGTGCGCCACCTGCCGGTGATGGAGGGCGGCGAGCTCATCGGCCTCGTCAGCATCGGCGACCTCGTCAAGCACCGCCTCGACGAGAAGGAGCAGGAAGCCGCCGTCCTGCGCGACATCACGCGCGCGAGGCGGTAGCTTACGCGCGCAAGGCGGCAACAGCCCCCTCACCCCAACCCTCTCCCGCAAGGGGAGAGGGGGGCGCATCGAGCGCGGCCCCCTTCCCCTCTCCCCTTGCGGGAGAGGGAGGGACCCGGCCTACGGCCGGGAGGGTGAGGGGTTACGTGCCGCCGCTTCCTTTCTTTCGCCGGTGCCGCTACAGCCACGCGCCATGCGCGTCGACGATTTCGATTTCGAGCTGCCGCGGCGCCTCATCGCGGACCACCCCATCGAGCCGCGCGACGCCGCGCGGCTGCTCGTGGTCGGGCCGGCGCTGGCGGACCGCGCCATCCGCGACCTGCCGCTGCTGCTGCGGCCGGGCGATCTGCTGGTCGCCAACGACACGCGGGTCATCCCGGCACGGCTGGTCGGCAGGCGCGGCGCGGCCCGGGTCGAGGTCACGCTCCACCGCGATGTCGGCGGCGGCGCCTGGCGCGCCTTCGTCAAGGGCGCCAAGCGGGTCAAGCCCGGCGATCGAATCGTGTTCGGCGACGGCTTCGCCGCCGCGGTCGCCGCCAAGCACGACGCGGGCGATTTGACCCTGCGCTTCGCTATCGAGGGCGGCGAATTCCGCGCCCGGCTCCAGCGCTTCGGCAGCATGCCGCTGCCGCCCTACATCAAGCGGCCCGCCGGCGGCGATGCCCGCGACCTCCGCGACTACCAGACCATGTTCGCGGCCAAGGACGGCGCCGTCGCCGCGCCCACCGCCGGTCTGCATTTCACCGAAGGCCTGGTCGCTGCGCTCGACGCCGCCGGCATCGCGCGGCTCACGGTGACGCTGCATGTCGGCGCCGGCACGTTCCTTCCGGTCAAGGCCGCCGACACCGCCGATCATCGCATGCACGGCGAGACCGGCTTCCTCTCCGCCGCTTCGGCCGAGCGCATCAACGCCGCGCGCGCCGCCGGCGGGCGCATCGTCGCGGTCGGCACGACGAGCCTGCGCCTGCTCGAAAGCGCCGCCGATGCCGGCGGCCGCGTCGCGCCCTTCGCCGGCGAGACCGCGCTCTTCATCACGCCCGGCTATCGCTTCCGCGCCGTCGATTTGCTGCTGACCAATTTCCACCTGCCGCGCTCGACGCTCTTCATGCTGGTCGCCGCCTTCGCCGGCCTGGAGCGCATGAAGTCGGCCTACGCGCACGCCGTCGCGGCCGGATATCGCTTCTTCAGCTACGGTGACGCTTGCCTGCTCCATCCGGAGCGAGCGCGATGAATCGTGGGCCGCTCGCACGACCCACGCAGCGCGTCCCCTCTCCCCTTGCGGGAGAGGGTCAAGGTGAGGGCGCGTTTTCCGTCGCACGCAGTCAGCCCCCTCACCCTCCCGCTTCGCGGGTCCCTCCCACAAGGGGAGAGGGGCGAGGGCGGCGCAGATGAGCGATTTCTCCTTCACCCTTCTGGCGCGCGACGGGGCGGCGCGGCGCGGGCGGATGCAGACGGCGCACGGCGCGGTGGAGACGCCGGCCTTTATGCCCGTGGGCACGGCGGCGACGGTGAAGGCGATGCGGCCCGAGGATGTGGCGGCGACCGGCGCGGAGATCATCCTCGCCAACACCTACCACCTGATGCTGCGCCCGACGGCGGAGCGCATCGCCGAACTCGGCGGGCTGCACCATTTCATGAATTGGCCCGGGCCGATCCTCACCGACAGCGGCGGCTTCCAGGTGATGTCGCTGGCGAAGCTGCGCAAGCTCGCCGAGAGCGGCGTCACCTTC
>WNFN01174250.1_pt1 | contig 12625 bp, 9 predicted proteins | sample 5400161 | NCBI WGS metagenome assembly WNFN01 (sample SAMN13153353, study PRJNA577476) | soil metagenome | isolation source: 80 cm saprolite on Douglas fir-dominated hillslope | place: USA:California | collected 2013-09-17
CTCCAGGATCGCTTTCGAAATGCGCAAGTCTTCCAGAAACTCATCGGGAGTCATGCACCAAGCCAAGCGATGGGCATATCCATGGGAGGCGATCTCGTGACCCCTGCGGCACGCCTCGGCAACCAGCCGCGGAAATCGTTTGGCAACCCACCCGAGAAAAAAACACGTCGCTTGAATACTCTCCTCTGAGAGCAAATCCATCAGTTTTAGAAAGTTGCTCTCCACAAAAGAGGGTAGGGCGTCCCAGCAATGCAAATCCGGCGTGCTCGGAAGCTCCAAGATGTGGAACCAGTCCTCGACATCAACGGAGAGAATGCACTGCTTACGATTCTCGGAAAGCCGAGTGCTCATCGCCCACCCCGTCCGAGCAGAACTAACTTGATCGTCTTGAAGAGAATCAAAAGGTCGAGGCCGAGCGAACCATTTTTGATGTAAAAGAGATCGTAAGCGAGCTTTTCCTGGTTGTCTTCAATCGTGACACAATAGCCTCGATTGACCTGGGCCCAGCCGGTTGCGCCCGGTTTGACCAACCAACGTTGTCGGTAGTGCGGAATTCTTTCCGCGAGCTGCCGCTCTTGATTGGGAACGAATGGGCGCGGTCCGACGAAGCCCATCTCACCACGGAGAATGTTAAACAGTTGGGGCAACTCATCGATCCGCGCGCGCCGCAGAAACCGGCCCACGCGCGTGCAGCGCCGGTCGGCGATTTCCGCCGGCCGACAGTTGTCATCCGTGTCTGCCCCGTCCACCATCGTACGGAACTTGTAAAGAGTGAAAACCTTGCCATGCTGGCCAACCCGCCTCTGTCGAAAGATCACTGGCCCTGCCGAATCGAGGCGAATCGCTAGCGCGATCAGCGCCATCACCGGCAATGTCAGCAGCAGGGCAAGCGCGGAGAAAACCAGCGGACCGACCCGCTCATAGATGAACCGCGGCCGAGCGCCCAGACCGTCAGAAAAGATCAGGCAGCTCGATCGGAAACAGCGGATTGGAATCTTTCCGGTAATCGCCTCGTAGAGCTCGGCTCCGTCCTGGATCGTCACTCCGCGGCTCCTCAGTTTTAGCAAGGCTTCCAGCGGCAAGTTTCCTCGCCAATCATTCATCGCCACGATCACGCTGTCTGGTTGGCAATTGAGGGCGCAGCGGCGGAACGCCTCGCCATTCAGCCGCCCCACTACCCGGACACCCAAATCCAAACGCGAGGCGAACTCCATTTTTAGCGATTCGGCGAGCGGCCCGTCGCCGAGGATCAGGGCCTGCTTGGCGAATCGTGGCAAAGTGGTGAGAGCCAGGAACAGATGCCGCCCGAGCAAAAGGAGGACCGCCACCAGAATGAAGCCGGGCAGAAAAATCCCGCGACCGACGTGGAGGGGCGGATACAGGTAATAGACAATCGCGAGGAATAGGTAGGTCGTACCCAGCACCTGGACCATGCGCGCAATCACGACGCGCCGATTACTCAAGATCGCGGAGTCGTAGAGATCGAAATAGTAGATACAGGTAACAAAGGCTGCTGATATCACCAAAATCTTGAACAACCCACGCTGATGACTGAGCATGAAATTGGCATTGGTTGCGCCCATCAGTGCAATCGCCGCCACCACGAACGCAAGGGTCACCAGGAACGCTTCGGATATCCCGAGAAGGAAGGTGCGCCTGGGAAAATGGGCGTGCAGCAGGTGGATCAAGCAGGCACCTCCGCTCACACTTGTTGCGCTCGACTCCCCTCGACTCGAGCTCTCAGGCTGGCCCAGACCATCCCGCGGCGCGGCTGTTTGTCGTCATACTCCACGAATGATGTCAAGGGATTTCACGGCCTAACTTCAACTAGTCCCCAGTGAATCAAAATTACGACGGGGTCCGGTTGAGCGAAGTCGATTGACGGTGGTCTTGCGAAGCGCTAGCGGCCAATGACTCATGGGACTCTACAAACGCGTGCTGGAGGAGCTCAGCCGCAAGTCGCGGGAACAGAAGTTTGCTTTATTCAGCGCTATTTTTAGACCCCGATTGGAAGATCGCATTCTCGACATTGGAGCGAGTGGCCGAACCTTTCCTCCATATACCTTTGAGGACTTCTACCCTTATCCCGAGCAGATCGTCGGAGCTGGAATTGCGCTCGAGGACGTCAAGGCTGCGAAGCGGATTTATCCCCGGTCGCGGTACGTAACATGCGACGGATGCGACCTTCCATTCCCCGACAAGAGCTTCGAAATCGTCTTCTCCAACGCGGTCCTAGAACACGTTGTTGGCGCGGGACGGCAGGAAAAATTTGCTCGCGAGGTCATGCGAGTGGGTAAGAGCTGGTTCGTGACTACATTGTTATTTTATCAGTTTCTCCCGCTGGGACTGCAGCGGCGCTACCACCAGCTCTTCGGCAAGCTGGCCGACGGACGGGCGCAGGACATCGAACTTCTTTCGGCGACTCGCCTGCAAAGGCTTTTTCCGAGCAGTTCGATCGCGAGACTGCGAGTTACTTTCTGGCCGGAGACACTGGTGGCTTACTTCGCTCGCGCGAGCCGAGTTCGACAACGGTTTCCGTGAAACCCTCCGCCGTTCAGCCTGCGGGTTTCGACGCTTTGCCTGAAGGCTTCACCCGCTCCCAGGTCAGCTCAAATGTTTGCATCGTTCCGCCCCTGGACAGCGGTGGAGTCGCGATCGAAAGTCGGTCCCCCTGGATCTTGACGGTACGCGATTGGTCGCTGCCCACCCAGTTTGGAATCGAGGCGACCTCGACGTGGTGAACCACCTTGTCACCGCTGAAAGTGTACGTCCCGGCATAGGCCGTCATGGTCGAAAAAGCTTGGGCTCTTTCTTCGATCGGCGCCGCCACGCGATCGTTGACGGAGAGCGGCTTTCGGCCATCTTCGGTGATGATCACCATCATCCGCCCGTCAGCTCCATAAGTGATGAATCCTTTCGGATGCTCACCGTAAACAGTTTTGTTCACATCGCCCTGGTCCGTTTTCGAGACAACCGACACGAGCTTCCAGGTACCAACGAGTTTGTTCTTGCTCTCAGCGACTGCACCGGTTGGCAAGGACAGCGCGGACGCGAGCACTGCGAACACAAGAATTCTTCTCATTTTCCCTCCTCGATGCGAACAGAGTAGAGCCTCGAACAGGCCCCGTCAGGGACCTCACTCCCGGAGCTCAATTCTGTCAAGCGGCGTGTGCCTCTTGCGCGTGCCGTTCAGGCATGAGCGGCCTGATGAGCCGCAGGCGGCCAACGTTGCGATTGTGAGGAGCATGGCGGCTGTTTTCGCGAGCGCCTCCTCAGGGCACCCAAACATAGAACGCTACATGGCCGTGAGGCGAGGTGGCGAGGAGCTCGGAGCACTCCTCATAGAGATGGAATCGGACTGTCCATTGGTAAGGTTGGTCGAAGCGAATTGGGCCAATCTTGTAAGTACCGGCCGGCCCTTCCGTGCTCCTTTGGTTCGAATTGGGTGCGGGATGAGTGTTGGAAAGGAAGACCTCCAGCGAGGTCTTCGCGCCAGTGGCGGGCATGCCGTCGATTTTGCGCGTCGCGATAGCGGTGAAGGTAACGTCTTGATTTTCGTAAATCGGCGTGACTGAGAAATTCACATGATACTTGCAGTCATCGTCATCCGCCTCGGTGTTGTAGTTGGTCGGTCCGTAGTTGACGGTAACCGTCCCGCCGTCGGGGTGACAGTCGCTCACGTCGGTCGGTTGCACGATGGTGCCGCCATCGGGCAGGGCGCAGTGTCTGTCGAGGGCGCCCACGATCGTCCCTCCCGGGATGCCGTTGTTAGAGCTGCAAGCAGCTGCAACCGCAAGGGCTGCCAGTAGAATCGCTGCAGCAGTGATGAGCTTCATGGCCTCCTCCAAGTGACAATTTCCGTATTGTTCGAGTTCACTCAGCCTGTCAAGCTGGATGAGAACAGGCATTACTGTTTTTGAAGTATGTAATTGATGAGCAAGTATGTAATGAGTTCATGGTCCTTGAGTATCAGCGGCTCGATGAAGCGCACCCGGCAAAATGCGCTTAGCACCGTGAACGCGTCGGTGCCGGGAATTTATCCGCCAGCACGTTCAGATTTGTGGTGGTGACGCAGAAGAACAGCGCACCCGTCGTCCGGTCGCGGTAGGCTTGTGGCCCTGTTTCAGATTTTGGTTCGAAGAGCTGTAGCTTGATGTTCGGTTTACAAGATCGGGATTCGGACCGGTCTCTTCTCGCTCGGCCGCGGCGACGGGACATTCGAGCCAGCGCAGAACCATGACACCGAGCAGGGTTCGGCAGCGATTGCGGTGGGCGACTTTAACGGTGATGCAATACCGGATGTGGTGGTGACGCGCGGCCAAGGCGGGGGCGGTCGCCACAACTCAGTGCTGGTGTTCCTGGGAAATGGCGATGGGACATTTCAGCCGCCCGTTTTCCCGGGGGAATCTACAATCCGTTCCAACTCGTGGTGGCCGATCTGAATGGCGACGGAAAGCAGGATCTGGTGATCGGAAACGCTCTTGCGAACAGCCTCTCAGTGCTGCTGGGTGATGGGGATAGGCGGTTCGAGCGGGCACTGACCTTTGCTACCGGCAATAACCCGAAACTCGATCGCCATCGGCGACTTCAACCACGACGGCAAGCCGGATCAGGCCACAGCCAACATTCCGACCGATATCGGCACCTACTCCATATCGGTCCTGATCAATGACACACGTTGAAGACCGCGCTGTACGCCTCGGCAGCCAGAGGGGGCAGAATGGGGATTCTGCCGCAAGCCTTGATCCAAACGGAGGCTGATCGGCGGCCACCCGTGTTCGAGCGCCCGAGCGGCAGAATAGGGATTCTGGGGCAGAATGAGCATTCTGCTCCCCCCTGCGGCGTGACATCTTTCGGTCCTTCTAACTTCGATTCGCTGCTGGATTCGGCTTGCCTCCGTGACATCTTTCGCAACTGCCTCAAAAATTCGAGTTCGAATTTACGGTCCTTTTCCAGTTACGCTGCACGTGCATAAGCGTTCTGCACAGCTATTTGTTGTCTTGAGACATAGGGCATTACCGAGCCACGGAAGTCATGTTTGGTAGATTTGCTGCTATCGACCAAGTTGTTGATCGCACTCAGATATTGTCCGATTGGCGCCCCAATCCTGTCTTGAGACAAGATTTCGAGTCCAGCAGGGTTCCGGACCGAAAGCTCAGACTGATAGGAGTACGGCGCGGGTAGGCGCGCCTGTGGCCCTCGCGATCGCTGCGCAATAGAGGTGGAGCTGGGCGGCGTATTGCGGTTGGTCTTCCACCCGTGAATCGGTTTTGAAGTCCACCACCGTCCATACCGCGCCGGTCGAAAGCTCTTCACGGAAGGCGAGATCCACGATCCCTTCGACCACCGTGCCGTCGGGCAAGCGATGAAGCACGGCCGTGTCGCGACGGCAGTCCGCGCTCAGTGTAGCGCGGCACAGCAGAGGATGTTGCAGGGCGGCGGATGCGGCGCGCGCGGCCGCGTGCACCTCTTCTTCGGTCGCGCCCAACAGCCGAGCTTGCGCTGCGGCGACTCGACGGATTTCATCCATTCCGGCGCGCAGGTCCACTTCGGCCAGCACCGCGTGCACCAAGGTGCCGAAGCGCTTTCCTCCTGGGCGCGAGGCTTCTCGCCCCTCGACGCTCAGGGACTCCACCGCCTCGTGGCGCGAGGCGTCGGCGGCCAGCGCGGTGGCGGTCGCGACCCGCGTCGACGGCACCGATCCCGACTCCAGTACCCGTACCCGGCGCGCCTGCCAGTGCGCTTGGGCCCGCGCCGACTCCTGCGCGACTTCCCGCGATTGATCGTCCTCGACCAGGAGATCCTCCTCGCGCAGGCCCCCCGCGGGCTCGAGGCCCAAGTCCAACACATGCGGATCCCACCAGACCACCTGGTGCGCGCCCGCCTGCGGCAGATGCTGTCCAGGCGAGACCGCAACAGGCTCCCAATGGTTCTCCGGGCGATCGAGCACCGAGTCCGTCGAGCGAAACTCGGGACAACCCGGCGCGGGGACGCTCTTTTGCCGGTGAATCGGCTGCGGGTAGATGACCGGCGTCAGCGCTTCCAGCCAGCCCTCGGGTTGGCCGTCTCCTTGCGCCGGCACCACCAGCAAGTCTCGCGCTCGAGTCGCGGCAACATAGGCGACGCGCAGAATCTCCTCACGATCGCGTTCGAGCGCGGCCTGACGGTTCTGTAGCAGATCGGCGGGGACGCAGCCCGCAAGCGGCATCGCCCAGAGCCGCCGCTCTGGCTCGATGAAGCGACTTGGCTTGCGCGGCACCGCCCGGGCGGTGGGATCGCAAAGGATTACCACTGGAAATTCGAGTCCCTTGGCCTTGTGGACGGTCATCACCCGAACGCCTTCGGTGCCCTCTTCGACGACCGGAGCCTCGGCTGCGTCATCCCGCTCCGCGTCTTCGGTGAGCTGCTCGACGAACGCCCGGAACGAGCTGGCTCCGGCCGCCTCGAATCGTCGCGCGAGCTCGACCACCCGAAGCACGTTCGCCAACGCCTGCTCGCCGGTGGGCCAGATTGCGAGTCCCGCATGAGCGCGCGTCGCTTGCAAAAGCATCGTGAGCGTCTGCGCGATCGGCCGACGGTTGCGCCGCAAGTGCAACTGCCCGAGCACGGAAAGGGCGTCCACCACTTCGCGCTCCAGCGGCGAGAGCGCATCGAGCTCGAATCGTCGCAATGGATGGAGGCGGCCCTGGCGCTGTCGAAAAAGGAGCAACGCGTCGTCACCCACCGCGAACAAGGGACCGCGCAAGGTTGCGAACACCGACAATTCGTCGTCCGGCCATTCGATCGCTTGTGCCGCGTTGCGGATCGCGAGCACCTCTTCGCGCGAGTGATAGGAGCGGCCGCCGACCAGCACGTGGGGGATCCGGCGCGCCTCGAGCGCTCGAACGTACGGGCGGGTGACGTCCCCATCCCAATTCCTCATCCGTTTGAAGAGCAGGCACACGTGACGCGCCTCGAGCGGAACCTGCCGGACTCCTTCGTCTCGCTCGGTGACCTTCCAGCCGCTCCGTTTGATCAGAAAGTCGATAAACGCCGCAACCGCATCGGGATACGACTCCTCGATCTTCTCGTGCACAATCCTGCCCCACGCGCTGTACAAGCGCGGGGCGGGAAGGGCGATCACCTGCGGTCTTCCTTCGGGCGGAGCCCGGAAGCGATCCAATGGAACGTAGCTGGCCTGCGTCCCTCCGGTCATCCGCGGCGCGAAGGCGGCATTGACCGCTTCCTGGATTCCCGGCACCGAACGGAAGCTGGTGGTCAGGTGCACCATCTCCGCGCCGCGCGCGAGGAGGACTCCCTTCACTTCCTCGTAAAGAGCGATGTCCGCTCGGCGGAACCGGTAGATCGATTGTTTGGGGTCGCCGACCAGAAACAGCTTTCCGGCGATCGGGCGTGCCTGGCGCCAATCCGCTTCCGCTGGGTTATTCGCCGCGAGCAGCAACAGAATCTCCGCCTGCAGCGGATCGGTATCCTGGAACTCGTCGACCAGGATGTGGCTGAAGCGCTGTTGAAGCTCCTGCCGAACCTTGGGCTGGTCGCGAACCAGATCCCGCGCCCGCAGAAGCAGATCGAGAAAGTCGAGGCAGCCCGACTGGAGCTTCAGCTCCTCATACGCGGCGCAGAGCGGGCGCAGCTCCTCACGCAGCGCCGCGGCGAGATCCGCGTCGCACTGCTCGAGAAAAGCGTCGAGCTCGGCCTTCACCGCGTCCCGCAGCTCCGCGACGCTCTTGCGCTCCAATCCGTCGGCGAGCCACTTGCCTCTGCCCGGGCCCTTGTTCCAGATGGCGAAGCGGTGCGACAGATCGCACAGTTCCGCCTCGAGCCCATCCTCATCTCGGGAGCGCACGCCTTCTCGCCGGCGCAGGTCTTCCAACCAGTTTCTGAGTTCCCCGAGCGATTGCGCCAGCTTGTCTTGCCCATCCTGCACGCGCGAGGCGAATTGGGCGAGCTCGCCAAGCCGCTCCACGATCCGGGCAACGCCCGGCGACCTGTCGAAGGGCGGGCGGCTCCACGGCGCATCGAAGTCGCGGTGCTCCAAGAGATCAAGCCCGGCGCGCTTGAGCTGATCGCGAGGTGGGAGATCCCTTCCGCGGACTCGCCGCCTCAGAAATCGACGTACCCCCTCAGGGGGATCGCCGAGAACCCGCTGGAACCAAGCGTCGAACGCCTGCCCGAAGAGCTGGTTCCGGGATTCATCGGCGACGATCTCGAAAACCGGATCCACGCGCGCCTCCACCGGCCATTCGCGCAACAGATCCGCGCAGAACGAGTGGATGGTCCCAATCGGCGCGACCTCCAGCTTGGCCAGGGCCGCGGTCAGCCGATCACGCTCCTCGACCGACGCACCTTTGCGCGCTTTCTCCAGCTCGGTGCGCAGGCGCAGCTTCATCTCGCCTGCCGCGAACTCGGTGAAGGTGACCGCGAGAATGCGCTCGAGCGAGGAGTGCCCTCTCTGAATCAGCGCGAGGATGCGCTCGATCAACTCGGTGGTCTTTCCGGTTCCGGCCGCCGCCTCGACGATCAGGGTCGCGCCGAGATCGCCTCGGATCCGCGCCCGCGCCGGCTGATCGGAGAGTCTGTTCATGGCATGCCCCGAAGCTTCTTGAGCGCTTGCAGGCGCTCTTGGGGCTTACGGCCAACCCGGCGCTCCTCATTGGGTCCGCAGACCGGCAGGAAGTCGCAATACTTGCACTCTCCCTTGTTCGGAGCGGCAGGGAGAAACCCGGTGGCGATTGCCTCTTCGAGCGTCTTGCTCAGCTCGCGGGTGCTGCTTTGAGCGTGCTGATCGAGCGGCACTTCGATCGCAGTAAAGCCGCCGACGAACGTGCAGTAGTAGAGGCGACCGCCCTGCACGTGCCTCTCAGGAAAGAGCTTGCGCAACACCAGGGCGTAGAGCGCCGGCTGGAGTACCGCGCCTCCGCCGATCACCACGCCTGGATTGGCGCGTTGCCGGCCGCTCTTATGATCGGTCGCTCGCAGACTTCCGTCCCGACTCCGCTCGACCAGGTCGATCGATCCGCGAAGGCGCAGTCCCTCCTCGATCACCACCGGTTCTTTGCTGCTGTGCGGATCGTGCTCGGTGAGGTCGGGCAAGCCGAAGGAAAGCTCGAAGTGCGCTGGCGTCCATTCGGAGTCTTGCGTCAGGCGACGGAGCCATTCGCGCAGATCCGCTGCCAATCCGGCGATCGAATCGTCCCAGATCCGCGGGATTGCCGGACTCAGCTCGTCCTCCCAACGCGCGTGCAAGAGCGAGCCGCGCGAGAGCGGGTCGATCTCGTCGATCGCCTCCGGTACCTCGCGCGGCGAAAGCCGGTGCACCGCGCGGAGTAGAAACCGGTACGGACAGGCTGCGTAGTCTTGCAGCGCGGTGGGCGAGAAGGAGCGCTGGGACGGAACGTGCTCGGCAATTGCGGCCTGCGCAATTGCAGCGCGTGCGGGATCCGAGGGATCGAGGACGAAACCGTCCGCCGGAGTCCAGCGCCTGCGCCAGCGCCGAGCCCGCGCCCGCAGCGCTCGCGCCAGATGTGGGTTGGTGCTGAGCAAGTAGTGCCCGGTGCCGCGCCGGTCGCCGTCGGGCGCATGGAACGCGCGCTCGAGCAGCGACAGATCGTGCTCCGCCTCGTCGATCGCCTGGGCTGGATCCGCGGGCGCGGGCCAACCAATGCGCGCCGCACCCACCTGCTCGGCCCGGCGGATCAGCTCAGAAAACCCCGGCAGCGTTCCCTCCGCCGCGCGCAGCACTTCGAGCCCATAGAAGGAGGGCACCCGAGCTCGCGCCTGCTGCACGTCGATCCGAGGCCAGGAGAGCACCAGCTTTCGGCACGCGGCCCCTGCGGCGAGCCGAAGCGCAAGCCGCTCGGCCAGGACGCGGTCATCGCTCGTCTCGAGCCCAGTGAGCGTACCGCGCTCGCGATCTCGAAGGAGGGGATCCTGCACCACCTTCTGCGGAAAGAGTCGCTCGGCAAGCGCGGGGATGAACACCACGTCGAAGGACATCCCGCGCGCCGCCTGCACGGGCGCGATAAATACCTTCCCGTACCGATTCCCGGTTGCGGGATGCGCGAGCTCCGTCAAGCGCTGCCCTAGGACCAGGCGAACCTCGTCCAAGCTCGCGGGTCCGACCGGCGCCATCGGCGAAAGCTCGGCGAGCACCGAGAGGATCCGCGCCGGCTCACGTACCGCCTGGGTTGCCAGGGCGGAGAGATCGTCGAGCCACTCGCCCCAGGTCGCTTCGCGCTTGAGGGTTCGCAGCCGATCCAGCAGCGGCAGCGCAAAGTCTCGCAGCGCCTGAAGGTCGTCCAGCTCGCGCCGCACGCGGGTGGTCCGCGCCTCGTCGTCCTTGAGCGCCTCGAGCTGTGCGCGGAGCTCGCGTTCGAGCCCATCGAGCCGGCTCCGTTTGGGGAGGTAGGGTGGCAGGTTCAATCGAAGGTGCATCGCTCGGCGGAGGGGACAGCTCGGTATCGGGGGGCACCCAGCGATCGCCTCGAGGAAGCGGGGGAGGGGGAGCACCCTCGACGGCCTCGGGGACTTCTCCCAGCGAGAGGTACTCGGCGAACCTGCGGGCGGAGAGTCCTTCGGCGGCGCAAGCGAGCAGGGCAAGGAAGGCGCGGCCGGCGGGATCGGGCCGCACCGTCCCTTGGGCGAAGTGCACGGGAATGCCGGCGCGGGCGAAAGCCTCCTCGAGCAGCGCTCGATAGTGGCCCGGCGCACGCAGAAGAACGGCGATCCGGTCGAACGGCACGCCCTGCTCCGCCTGGTTGCGGGCCAGGCGCGCAATTTCGACGCATTCGCGGCTCTCGCCCGGCGCGGACAGGATGTTCACGTCAGCCCCAGCCGTTGCGGGCGGTGCGATGCCCTCGACGAAGAGGTATTTCTGCACGCGCGCGAGCGAACAATCCGCAGGGTCGTCGAGCGACTGCACCGCCACGTCGAGCGCACGGGAAAGGTTTTTGATCGACCGCTCGTCGCCCCCGGGCGCGGTTGCGAACACCGGGCCCGACAGTCGAGCGACAAGCCGCGCCTCGAGCTCGGTTTGGAGCGGCACATCGAGCAGCAAGGCAGGTCGCGCCAGCAAAGGATGTCCATCGCCCTCGATGGCGAGCCGAAAAACTTGCGCGCGGTCGGCAAGATTTGCGCGCGCGAGGTCGGCTTCATACGCCTTGAGGAGCCGACCCAGGTCGCCCCCGGGGCGGGCCGCGGCCAGACGCAATTCCTGAAGCGTGCGCGCCAGCGCCCGTGCAAGCCCCGGCTGCTTCCAAACCGGCTGGAAGCGCCCCAGCTCTCCCTTCCCGCCCAACTGATGCACGAGCCGGGCGCAGACGGCCTCCACTCCCAGTGGACTTAAAGGCGAAAGCCCTTGCTCCCGCAGCGGCTTGGCGGCCGCGACCGCCGCCAGGCGCCCGAAGGTGATCCGTTCCCATCCGAAGGCAGCCGGTACCCGGCTAGCCACTTCGCGAAGCAACCCCGAAGCAGCGTCAAGGGTCGCGCCCACCACCAGCACCCGCTCCGACGTCGGGCGCTGGACGAGCCAGTCGGAAGCGCGCTGCAATCGGGCAGATGCGCTGCATGACGCCACCAGTGTTCTGGCAGGGGACTTCACATCGGGACCCTACGCCATTCGGCCGACGGCGCGCTTCAAGTTGGCGATCTTCTGCTCAACCTCAGGCAGCGAGATGAGCAAGACCTCAGCAGTTCGCCACCTCTATCGCGCAAAACTCGTGTGAAGCGGGCGTTTGCCACACCTCGAGTCCTGGCATGAGCGTTGCTGTACGAATGTGCGGTTGCCAACAAAGGAGCAGCAATGGCAAGGCAAACAGCGCGCAGTCAAGCGGCCGAGCAAGCTTCTCAAGACGGTAGCTGGCGAAGTGCGAAAGTGAAGGACGATTCGCAGATTTTCATGGCCACCTGGGAAATTGCGGATGCCGGCGAGTTGGACGATGCCGAACGTCACCCGGCGTCTCGGGCAGGGTCGGCCAGCGAGCCTGCACAGGCAGCTTAGCCAACGGGTTAATCATGGGAACGCGTTTCGGAATCGTGGCGGCACGAGTGGGATGGCGTCAGTTCATCGCCGCGCTCAGCGAACTGACCGGCAACTTCATCGCGCGTGGATCGGTGCAACTGCTCGACGTCTGCGACTTGAATGCCACCGACGATGGGGTCGTGGTGGTGGGCGGGGAACACGGCTCCTGCTCGTACCTTGTGGATACCTCCAAGATCCTCGCGACTGACTTTGACCTGCTCGCGGACCTCTCGCGTAGGCTCGGTTGCACTGTCGCCGGCTGCTGCGGGGAGGCTGCGAGTGGGTCGTACTATTGGATGCTCGCTGAGAACGGCGAGGTACGACGGCTCTATGGGAATTGCAGGTCCACGATGCGCGAGCCATTCCAGATCGGCGCGCCGCTCGGGACCGAGGCCGTGGCCCCGTTGGAAGATCCCCACTGCGATGGTTTGATGCGTGCTTTGGAGCACGCCGGATTCGAATACTCCGCCTGGACCGCGCGGGGCTCGAAGACCGCATACCTCTATGCCGGCAAACGCCTCCCCGCGAAGGCAAAGGGTCCACTCCGAACCGCTTTTGACACCCACTCGAAACAAAAGCCGAGGGTGGTCAGCCGATTCCTGAAGG
>WNFN01207511.1_pt1 | contig 12616 bp, 7 predicted proteins | sample 5400161 | NCBI WGS metagenome assembly WNFN01 (sample SAMN13153353, study PRJNA577476) | soil metagenome | isolation source: 80 cm saprolite on Douglas fir-dominated hillslope | place: USA:California | collected 2013-09-17
ACCGTTTTCTGCAGTTCGCCCGTCGCTTCGGCAAACATCTTGAGGTGATAAAAATTGAGGCCTAACAGATAGTGAGCCGGCACGGAATTCGGCTCGGTCTTGAGTACACCTGTCAGTTTGTCGATCGACTCTTGATAGCGGCCGTGCTGGCTGTCGGCGATGGCATCCGAGATCAGTTCATAGGTGACGACGCGGTCTTTCGGGTCCGGCAGGTTGCGGCTGCTGATCGTCGGGTCGTGGCTGGTCGGATCATTACTGGTGGGATCGCTTCCCCCGGAAAACCCCGCATACCCCAGGGCCTTCAATCGTTCCATCAGGGCCGGATCGAGACCGGTCTTCTCGGCCATTTCTTTTCCAGCGCTGTAATCGCGGATCATGCCGGCGAGTTTGGCGCGCATCTCCTCAGCCACGGCCTTCTTTTCGGAAAACAGATTATGAACTTCGCCCGGATCCTTCGCCAGATCGTAGAGTTCGGGGCGGGGCGCGTCGATGAAGTGATATTTTGTGTTTTCGGAACCTCGCAGTTCACTCCAGTTAAAGTGAATCCGCGGCAGGAAGGTCTCTCCATAGAGCGTGCGATCGCGGGCGGCTTGCTCGTTGGGGTTGGGGTCGCGCTCGGTGCGGTGGTCGCGAAGCTCGGCAAGCAGGCTGCGCCCTTGGACCTGGGACGGAATCTCTACTCCAACGGCGCCCAGAACGGTGGGCATCAGGTCAACGAGCGAAACTGGATTGGCGACCACGCGTGCCGCAGCGTTCTCCGGCAGCCGATTGTCTGGCAATCGAATGATCAACGGCACATGCATGGTGGCGTTGTAGATAAAGAATCCGTGTGTCTTTTCGCCATGCTCTCCCAAACTTTCGCCATGGTCGCCGCAGAGCACGATCAAGGTGTTCTTATAAATCCCTTTCTCTTTCAAAAATCGAAGAAGCCGGCCGACCTGCTCATCCGCGAAAGCGATCTCGCCGTCGTATGGTTGCGCCGAATACTCGCGACTGTAAGGCTCGGGTGGATGATAGGGAAAGTGCGGATCGTAGAGATGCATCCAAAGAAAAAACTTCTTTTGCGAATTCTTTGCCAGCCAGTCTTTTGCCAGCCAGTGGAGCGCCACATCGGCCACAACGTTGCCCGGGCGCTCCATCTCGTCGAGATTTGCTTCGTCCAGGCGGCTGAAGTCGAAGTGGTCGTAATAAAAATCAAATCCCTGATTCAGTCCAAAGCGCGAGTCGAGCACCGCCGCGCCGATCACGGCTCCCGTTTGATATCCGGCTTGTTTAAGAATCGAAGCCAGCGTGGGCTGGAGCGGGCTGAGTTTGTTGCCGCTGAAATCGTGCATCCCGCTCAACATAGGATAGGTTCCCGTCAGCATCGAGGTGTGCGAGGGCAGGGTTACGGGGACAACCGCGAAGGCGCTCTCGAAGCGAGCTCCATCCGCAGCCAGGGCGTCGATGTTGGGTGTCTTGATCTGCTTGTATCCGTAGCAGCCGATATGATCGGCGCGGAGCGTATCGATCGTGATCAGGACCACATTCAGCGGCGGTTTTGCGGGTGTTTGCGCCGCGGCATCGAGCGTGGCGAGTGCCGTTAGAATGAGAATCAATCGACGAAAAGTTGGCACCATCGGTGAGTTCAGTTTAGCGCATGGGAGTAGGGGAGGCACCAAGGCTCAGCTCAGTTTTCCCGTGGCGCTGGCGACCACGAAAGTTGCGAACATGGCCAAGGTGAGCCAAAAGCTCCATTGCGCAACTAGTGGCAGGTAGCTATCGGGATAAAGCTCTCGATGTTTTCGCTCGACCTTCCCATAACTTCGGCTCCACCAAGGGAGCTTTTCTTTCGACGGGAGCCTATGGTTAACCTCGAGTTTCATGACGGTGGAAATGATGGCGTTGACCGCTAGTGCCGCCGCCGCAATAGATACTAACCAATAGATCAACATGCGTCTGCCATCTTGACACGGAATCGAAACGAACGCGAGAGTCACCGGCTCCGGCTGAGACCCTACCAGTCGCTACGAAACCGTTATGATAGGCTGGCGCTCATGAAGCGATTTACCCTGTTTTTGTTGGCTATTGTCCTAACGGCTCCCGCCTGCGCCCAGACATCCGCCCCACGAAGATCTCCTCCCGACGTGTACCTCATCACTATCGATACCCTTCGCGCCGATCATGTTGGCTGCTACGGGTACAGGCAGGTCGAGACTCCGGGATTGGATGCACTCGCCGCCGACGGTGTCCGCTTCACGCAGGCATTTACGCATAGCCCGATCACAAACACTTCGCACATTACGATCTTGACCGGCCTCTTGCCTAGCGTGCACGGCGTCACCGATTTTGGCGTTCCTCTTTCGCCGCAGCATGTCACCGCGGCGGAACTGCTGAAGAAACGCGGCTACCAAACCGCAGCTTTCATCGGAGCAGTGATTCTTGACAGCAGCACGCTTGCTCCCGGGCTCGATCGCGGCTTCGATTTCTACGATAACTTTCCCGCCAAGACTGAAACTAAACAGCGCTGGGGCCGCGTCGAGCGCCGCGGCATGGAAGTCGTCGCGCACGCCGAAAGTTGGTTTGAGAAACACCGCACCGGACCTCACTTCGTGTGGGTGCACTTGTACGATCCGCACGATCCTTACGAACCGCCGCCGCCGTTCTCGGAAAAATACAAGGGTCACTTGTATGACGGCGAAATCGCCTATGCCGATTCCGCGGTCGCCCACTGGATTGCATTTCTGAAAACGGCCGGGGTCTATGACAACGCCATCATCGTCGTCACCGGCGATCACGGCGAAGGGCTCGGCGATCACGGAGAGGAAACTCACGGGCTGTTTCTTTACGACTCGACGCTGCACGTGCCACTTATCTTAAAAACTCCAGCAGTCGCTCATCACGGAACAGTGATTGATGCGCAGGTGCGCACCACTGACATTCTTCCGACGATTCTTTCCGCGACGGGCGTGGCCGCTCCGGCAGAGCTGAATGGCGAATCGCTGCTGCCCCTCATTGATGAGCCAGCGCCCGCAAGTCGCGAGCTCTTTGGGGAGACTGACTATCCTCTCCGTTGGGGATGGGCTCCTCTGCGCGCCTTGCGTGCGGAGAACACGAAGTTGATTGAAGCTCCGCGGCCCGAACTTTATGACTTGCAGGCTGATCCGAAGGAGTTGAAGAATCTTTATGCTCCGGACGTCGCGAAACTTCAGGCCATGCAGGCCGAGATGGCGAAGTGGAAGGCCAGGCTCCCGCCGCCGAGCAACTCTGGCAAGCGTGGAGAAACTTTGCCGGATCCCAAAGACAAAATCGAAGTTCAGAACCTGCTGCACAATGCCATGCTGGCCAGCGACGACGATCGATCGAGTGACGCGCGCCAATTCCTGGAAAAGGCGCTGCAGCTCGACGGGAACTCGCCGACCGCGCTCCGGCAACTGGGCGAGCTTGAACTTGCTGGCGGAGATTTCGCCAAAGCCGCTGTCCACTTGAAGCGGGCTTGCGAAGTACGTCCCGACGATTCCACCGCCGCATTCGAATTGGGCGAGGCGCTGGAGAAGTCCGGCGATTGGCCCGGGGCGCGGGATGCGCTCGAATCGAGCCTGAAGCTCGCGCCCAGCCAAATGACTGCGCGTCTGTTGCTTGGCCACGTTTACCTGCAACTAAAAGATGCGAAGAACGCGGCAGACCAGTTCGAGGCCGCGCTGCTTGTGGATTCGAACAATAGTGAAGGGCGCCTGGGACTGGCGGAAGCGCGAATTCAGCAATCCGATTTTGCCGGGGCGTTGCCCGATCTCGAAGCGTTCGCCAAATCTGATCCGCGAAATGCCGCTGCTCTCCGGTTGCTCGCGCGCGCCTATCGCGGACTTGGCAGAGAACAAGATGCCAAGCGCGCTGAGGAGCAGGCCCTAGCGCTGGGAAAGAAGTAATCGGGAAAATGCGGAATTAGGCGTAAAGACGGCGCATGGCCGTCTGAGGACGTGGCAAGCCGCGTCTCTACAGAAGGCCGGAACACGGGTCATTTACATTTACATTCCTTTCACATTTCCGCTTTATGCTAGTTCGTTACAGCGAATCGCTCGTTCTTGCTCTGCGTGAGTTTCCATGGCCCGAAAAAAGCCGTCCCCGGCTTCACGAACGAAGCGGCGTTCGACTTCGACGCGGTCCCGGGCTGCGGTATCTCGCCCGCGTCCGGCTCAGTCCCGCAATGTTAATGAAGACTTAGTGGGAGATGAGCTGTCGGCCCTTATCGTGAGGGGATGTCTGATCGCCCGCGACTCGGTTTTCAATGTCCGGGATTTTCTGGTGGACGGTTCGCGACTGGCTTTCCTCGCGATCAAAGATTGTGAGAAAGAACTCGACCAGATCGAGCGCAAGATCGATGAGCAACTGCCCGAAGCCATCACGCGTGTAACCGAAGCGAAGGCACGTGAGTTGCTGGCCTGTCTGAAGTTCATCACCGACCTGGAACGCATCGGAGACCTCTCCTACAACGCAGTCATGCAACTGCAATCGCGCCGGGAAAAGTTACCCGCGGCGGACTCCCGTCAACTGGTGGAGATGGCTTCTCTGCTTCATGAAATGCTGGAGCAGGTGCATCAGGGCTTCCTCGAGCGAGACGTATCGCACGCGCAGATGGTTCTAAAATCCGATCCGGAAGTGGACCGCTTGTGTCATTCCTTGTTTCAAAGACATTTAGCCCAGCCGAACATTCCGAGTGGAAAGCAGAACTTTGACGTCCTTCTCGCGGCGCAGGCACTGGAGCGCATCGGCGATCACGCCAAGAATCTGGCGGAAGAACTATACAGTTTGGCCGAAGGCCGGTCGTTGCGGCACAATGCCAGAAAGCTCTCGACGGCTTAGTCGTGCGGGTGCCGGTTCTCGATGCGAAGCCGAGCTGCCGCTCGGCTTGGACCCTTCGACTTCGCTCAGGGCGGGCTCGCGAGGGCGCCCGTCCCCACACGGGCCAACTGCCGCGCCGTCTCAATCAATGAAAATCGTGCGACGCCGTTTCTGCTCGCGTGATGTGGAGCGGTGAAACTGTCTCGGCCCGGATGTGGATCACGTTGTCTTGGTTCTGCAGAATTCCCTCGATCATCAGGAAGCGCTCGGAGATCAGCAACACACGATTCTTCTGCAGAAGATCGGGAGCGACAATCGCATTCGCTATCCCCGTTTCATCCTCCAGGCTCAGGAACATCATTCCCTTGGCCGTCCCGGGGCGCTGGCGGGCAATCACACATCCGGCAATTCGCAAACGGCGTCCATTCGGCTGGTGCGCCAGATCGGAAGCGCGATAAATCCCCATCTTCTTCATTTCTGCCCTGCGGTACTGCATGGGATGAGGGCCGACCGTCAGGCCAGTAGCGCGAAAATCCGCCACCAATCGTTCTTCGTCCGTCATGGCTGCGAGCGGAGATTCGTCGTCAATTTCTGGAAGCTTGTCCAGCAACGGTCCCGACCAGCGTATGGCACGCTCAACCTGCCACAGCGCATCGCGGCGATGAAGTTTAATGTCTCGAACTTCACTCGCCACTGCATTTAACGCGCCGATCTCAGCCAGCGTCTTCAACTCATCCTCGCGCAGCTCGGGTACACGACGAGCCAGATCCTGAATCGAAGCGAATGGCGCCAGGCTGCGCTCCCGAACCAGCGCCTGCCCCGCCGGCTCGCGCAAGCCGCATGCGTAGTTCAGGCCGATGCGAACTGACGGCTGACGGCTGATGGTTGTCGGCTCCAGCGTGCATTTCCAATCCGACCGCGTCACATCCATCGGCAGCATCTTCAATCCGTGCCGCTGCGCATCTTTCACAATCGTTGAGGGATGGTAAAAACCCATCGGCTGATTATTCAAGAGCGCCGCCGTGAACGCGGCCAGGTAATGACATTTCAAATAAGCGCTGGCATACGCAATCAAGGCAAAGCTGGCGGCATGCGATTCCGGAAATCCATAAAGAGCAAACGAAGTAATCGACTGGATGATCTGCTCCTGTTGAAGCCCATGGCGCGGCGCAACTCTTCCGCTTCGCCGCCTGTGAAGTTGGCGGTGATCATGGCCATGCGCAGCAACTGCTCCTGAAACAGCGGCACGCCCAGCGTGCGGCCCAGCACCGTTTCGAGCGACGGATGGGGATATGTGACTGCCTCTCTGCCCTGCCGCCGCTTGAGAAAGGGATTGACCATATTCCCCACGATCGGTCCCGGCCGTATGATCGCCACCTGCACCACGATGTCATAAAACTTCTTCGGCATGAGGCGTGGCAGGCACGCCATCTGAGCCCGGCTCTCGACCTGGAACATTCCCACCGTGTCGGCTTTTTGCAACGTGGAATATACGAGGGGATCATCCTGGGGAAGGTGCGCCAGATCTACTTCTTCGTTTTTGTCATGATCGTGATAATGATCGCGAATCAGTTCGAGAGAATCTTTCAGCGCCGCCATCATGCCCAGGCCCAGCAGATCGACTTTAATGAGGCCCATGTCCGCGCAGTCTTCTTTGTCCCACTGCACGACAACGCGGCCTGGCATGGAAGCGGGCTCGAGCGGTACGACGGAATCCAGACGGCCCTCACAGATGACCATGCCGCCCGAGTGCTGCCCTAAATGCCGCGGCAGATCCTGGGCGGCCAGACACAACTCGAAATATTTGCGAATCCGAGGATGCGTAAGATCGAGTCCGGCATCGCGCAGACGACGGTCGAGCGCATCATTCTCGTCTTTGAATTCCCAGGTTGCCACTGCCGCTGAAATTCGCTTCAGCGTATCCGGATCAAATCCCAGCGCCTTGCCCATTTCGCGCGCTGCCATGCGATTGCGATATGTGATCACGTTGGCGGTCATGGCCGCTCCACGCTGCCCGTAACGTTGATAGACGTACTGGATAACGCGCTCCCGCTCGTCGCCGCTCGGCAGGTCTAGATCGATGTCGGGCCACGGATCCACCGCAGTGATGCCGAGCGAGTAGCAAACCGCGCTATTGGCGGCCGATCCGCGGCCCTGCACCAGAATGTTCTGTTCGCGGCAATAGCGCACCAGGTCCCAGACGATCAGGAAGTATCCGGCAAGTTTCAGATGTTCAATCAAGCTCAGCTCACGCTCGATCTGCCGCCGCGCGCGCTTCTTCATCTCCGGAGCTGCCTGCCCATACCGGCTCTGCCATCCTTCCTGCGTACGCTCCCGCAGAAACGACATCATGGTTTCTCCGTCTGGCACGGGATAACGTGGAAACTCGTATCCAAGATCGTTCAGCGTGAACTCAAGCCGCGAGGAAAGTTCAACTGTGTTTGCGATGGCATCCGGAAAATCCGCAAATAGGGCTCGCATGGCGGCGGGAGATTTGAGATAGCGCTCGGCATTGCGCGCCAGCAGACGTCCGGCGGTGGCTAGCGTACGATGATGCCGCAGCGCAGTGAAGGCATCCGCCAATTGGCGCTCACGAGGCGTGGCATAGTTCACGCCATTGGTCGCGAGCAGGGGCAGGTACAAAGCTTCTGCGATTTCGATCGCAACCCGGTTTCTGTATTCTTCCTCGCGATGAAAATGGCGTTGCAGTTCGACGTAAACGTTTGGCTGGCCGAAAATCTCCATTAGTCGCTTCACCGCTTCGAATGCTGCTTGCGGTCCACCTTGCTTTAGGGCCGCGGCCAGCGGTCCTTCTTCTCCACCGGTCAGGCATATCAAACCGCTGGCATGCTCAATGAAATCCGAACTGGACGCCGAGGCTCCTTCTTTTCGCCCAACCCGCAGCTTCATTTTCGTAATCAGGCGGCAGAGATTTTGATATCCAGCGCGCGACGCGACGAGAAGCGGAAGACGGGAACTGCCAAGGTGTCTTTGTGGTGAAACCGCAGCACACGTCACTTCTGCTCCAATATGCGCCTTGAGTCCCGATTTTTTTGCGGCGAGATGGAAACGTGGCGAGCCGTACACGCCATCTCGATCGAGCAATGCCATCGCCGGCATTCCCAGGTTCGCGCACACTGCGATCAATTCCTCGGGAATTGAAGCCCCTTCGAGGAAGCTGAACGCGGAGCGGGAATGGAGTTCAACGTACATTGGCCGTCAGCTATCAGCTCTCAGCCATCAGTTAGTTCGCATAACGCTGAAGCTGAGAAATGGGAACTGAAAACTGCCTTAGTCATACGTTCCTTCTACAAACCAGTTTCCGCTTAGCTTGTCTTGCACTAAGCGATACAAAACGAGTGCATTGTCTGCGGGCACGGCGATGTCCCACTCTTCGCGCGACCAGCCTTCCTGTTCTGACCAGTCGCCGGAAGAACGCCAGGGGCCGGCGGTCCAGACGATTTCGCCGGCAATGTCTTCGCGTTGCAGGCATCGCATGCGCACCGGCTTCGCTTCGCGCAAAGTAACGCTCGCACCGAGCGGCGGACGGAACAGGCGAAGGGCGATTACAGCGCTCATTTGTTCTTTCGCGTTTTCTTTTGCGTCTTCCTCGGGTTTCTCTTCGAACGGACATACACTGCCGTTTTCTTGCATGGACATATCCTTTTTTCGATTTCCAGACTGCTTTGATCTGTGTTCCGCAGGTGCGAGCTCTGCGGGCACAAAGTGCCGCATGGTAAACGCGCCTTCGCGATGTGTATCCAGTAACTCCACCGACCCCACTCTCCCCTCGCCGACAATTCCCGCGATGCGGGCCAGCGTAAGTTCCAGTTTTTCAGGCTCGGGGAAAACCGGCTGAAACAGGCCACTCTGCAGGGCTCGCGGGCACGCCGGATCCGCCGACAAATGAATCTTCACGATGGGCGCTCCCGGCGGATGCGCCTGCAAATCAAGCTGTAACAATTTAAGAAATATTTTTTGATCCAGCATGGGAGTGGGCAATCGCAGCGTGCGAGTGAACTTTCGGGAGGGGGTGCAGGTGAAGGATGCGCAGCCATTCTGTTGCGTCGCTGCAAGCTCCAGGTTTAGTTGCAACTCCTGCACAGCCAGCGCCCGGGCTCCCAGCCGCGCGCACACTTGCTCCAGCATGCGGTTCAGCAAAAACGCCAGCGGTTCCAGCAGCACGATGGGATATTCCAGCTCCACACTCTCGGCAAAAATCAGCCGCGGTTCCAGTACACTCAAATTGCGTGACGCCGCGCCCCGCGCCAGCTTTTGCAGACGGACCCCAGGCTGTCCCAGGCGCTCGCTGAGCGGAACTTCGGGAAGAGTCGCCAGCGCGCGCAGTTTGCGAATGCCCCAGCGATCAAACGTTTCCACCCAGCGTGCAGCTTCCTCCAGGTCGGAAGAAAAACTTTCCAGCAACACATCCACTGGCAGATCTCCCAGGCGCTCGGCTTCGCGGCCTTCGGGAATCAGGGTTACGCCGGGAAAGCCGCGGGCTGCGAGCAAAGCAGCATCTGGATTCGGGGCCACGGCAATGTTCGCTTCCAGTCGCATCTGCGAGACGCGACGCGCCAAATCGCGGGCAATCTTCGGCAGCGGACCGAACAACGGCTCGAGCCCGGCAAGGTTCAGCAGCACGGTGCCGGGGGAGGCGTCTTCTATTTCCGGGGAAAACGATTGCGCGCAATCGAGCAGCGCAGCATGTGCCGAGGTCTCCTGCGACTCGGAGCGCGCACGCAGTACCAGGTTGTCCCATGCTTCCAGTTGCGACTTGGTCGCGCCTACCTCTACGCCTGATTGCCGCGCTCTTTCGTTGAGCGCCGACACATTCTCCAGCGGAGACCGTCCGGTGAGCACCGCGATTGAGCGGGCACGCAACTCGGGCTCAAAGCGAATGATCGCTTGCACGGAGAAATCGGGGATGAAGATGCAGGCAAACATGAAGCAGGTCTCAGGTCTCAGGTTCCAGACACGCTATCTGATGATTTCGAACTTTCGACATCGTCAACGCGAGTGCGATTATCCCGCCCATGCGGCTCGACTCGTGAAACTTGCCGTCGATTGCACCGGCTTGCGTTCTAATGTTCTTTCAAACCGCGAACGCAACAACTCGGCGGTGATTTCGAATTGGTCCAGTAATTCCGAATGCGGCAATTCCAAATTTGACGCCCGGTTTTCTGAGAGCTGAAAGCTGAGAGCTGACAGCGGATTTCCTGAGGCCTGGGATCTGGCACCTGACAGCTTCACCAGCATCGACGAGCAGCTTCCGGCAATCGGCTGCTGTTCTAAAACCAGCAGCGCCGTTGGCGTGTGCTCAATTGCGCGGCGGAAGCGGAACCATGACGCCAAAGGAATTCGCCGCGCGCTTGGCACCGGAATATCGCCGAGATCGAGAGCAATCATTCCGAAGCCATTGCTCTGCAGCAGCAGGTCGGTGACTTTCAGCATTTGCCCGAGCCGCGCTTCCCAGCGGCTAAATCCGGACCCATTTTTAGCGACTTGCGGTATGCCTGAAGGCATACCCTGATACGAATCGCATGAAGACAGCCCCTGGTACGAATCGCTTCTTTTTGTGCAGCCTGCTTTGCGCGCACTCGAAGGATGTTTACGCGACGGATATTTTTCTCCGCATCGTACCCACAGCAAACGGCTCATCTCCATGCCCGCGGCCGCCGCTGACGCGGGATCGAAGGCATCGCTCGCATCCACCAGCGCGCAAACTTCTCCTCTTTGGGTAGCGCGGGCCAGCGCGAGAAGCAACACACTGGTCCTTCCCGATGAGGCCGTGCCGCAGATTTCCGTAAGGCAACCGCGAGCGAGGCCGCCGGTCAGCAAGTCCAGTTGCGGAATGCCGCTCGAAACCATTTCCGGCGCTGGGCGCACATCGAGGCGGGAAGCGGGAACGATGGCTGCCAGCTTGGGGATGGCGCCTACGTGAGCCAAAATCTCCGCGGTCTTCTTCTTTGCGGTCGAGTTCTTTGCGGTCGAGCTCGGTGGAGAAGATGGCGGAGAAAAAATAAAAGGGCGGCCTGTGGCCGCCGATGAAAAAACCGGAGAGGCAGACATAATTCCTCGGTATTGTCAGGGAACGCAAAGGGCAGGGTCAGCCCAGGCGAAGTCTTTATGTATGTTCGCTTTTTGTTCGCCTACACGAGTATCCCTCTCCGCCACTCCGTTGTCAAGTTGGTTCAGTCCCTATCAGCAGCCAGAAACTGCAACTTAAAGATTCACAATGCTTTGCGAATAATTTTTCGCGACGAAATCGTACCGCAAAAACGCTGGCTCACGGTAAGCCCACCAGAACTTTGGCGAGCACGAGCTTTTGTTATAATCGGACTTCGTTGCAATCCACCCGAGTGGCGCTATCGTCTAGGGGTTAGGACGGAAGATTCTCAATCTTCAAACACGGGTTCGATTCCCGTTAGCGCTACCAAAGTTAACCGCAAGGGCGTCCTTTTAGAATTGGAAATCAGAGCAGAGGAGTCGATGGTCGCGCACGTTATTCCCGAGCCTATCCGGCGGAAGGGTCCCGCTTTAGTTCTCATTGCCCCGATTTTCTTTCTGCTCTTTGTCTTCTGCTGGCCATCTTTGGTATTGGCGCAGGAGAGTCCTTACATCGTTACTTACAACCACTACCTCGAAGAGCCCGGCAGTCTGGAGGTGGAGTATTTTTCTACTTTTGGCACACAGCGCGGCGGCGACGATTTCCATGCCTTTTTTGCGGAATTTGAATACGGCGCCACCGCATGGTGGACGACCGAGTTGTATCTGGACGGCCAGACGACCTTCCACGACAGCACCGTGTTTACGGGATTTCGATGGGAGAACCGGTTCCGTCTGCTGCAGCGCGAGCATGTCGTCAATCCGGTGCTCTATGTCGAGTATGGGCAAATCAGTGGGGCAGACAAGATTCTGAAGGAAGTCGAGGGTCACGATGTTGAGTCCGACTTCAACGATTCGAACGCCTCATTGAGGAAGGAGCACAAGCACGAGTTGGAGTTCAAGCTTCTGCTTTCGAGCACATTCAAGGGCTGGAACGTCGCCGTGAATCCCATCGTCACCAAGAACCTGTTGCCGAGCGAGTCGTGGGAGTTCGCGTACGCCGTCGGTGCAAGCCGTCCGCTTGTGCTTAAGGCTTCACCGAATCGCTGCAATTTCTGCCTGGAGAATTTTGTCGCCGGAGTCGAAATGTACGGCGGTCTAGGCAACACACAGAGTGCAGGGTTACACGACACGTCTCACTACCTTTCACCCGCGCTTGCGTGGAATCTTCCGTCGGACTGGACTCTTCGTCTTTCGAGCGGCATTGGTCTGAACGACAGCAGCCATCGGCTTCTATTGCGCTGGGGGATTTCGCGTGAGTTCTCCGGCTTTGGCGAGATGGTCCGGCGGTGGTTCGGGGGCCAGCGATGAAAGGGCTCTTCGCCTTATTTCGTACTGCCCGAGGCATTGGTCCTGCGATCGGCATCGTGGTTGTTGTGGGCATTTTCGTGACTTCAGGAGGCCTCGCGCAGGAGAAGGATGCCGGGGCGGGCAAGATCAAGCAATCAACTTATGCTGCGCTTGGCGAAGCTCCTGAAAAGGCGCGTGTGAAGAAAAACCCTTTCGAAGGCGAGGCTGGGGCTATCGCGGTAGGGGCGAAACTCTTTGAACAACACTGCGCCGAGTGCCATGGAAGAAATGCGGGGGGCACGAAGAAGGGCCCGAGCCTCCTGCGGGAAGAGGTGCAACAGGCCACGCCCGGCACTCTGTTTTGGATCCTGACCAACGGAGTTGTCCGCCGGGGCATGCC
>WNFN01198836.1_pt2 | contig 12614 bp, 9 predicted proteins | sample 5400161 | NCBI WGS metagenome assembly WNFN01 (sample SAMN13153353, study PRJNA577476) | soil metagenome | isolation source: 80 cm saprolite on Douglas fir-dominated hillslope | place: USA:California | collected 2013-09-17
CACAGTGTTGGATAAAGAAGCGGCGCGGTGGTGAACGCGTTGACGTTCAGGTATCCATTGTTGACGCGGTTCTGAATGCTCCCCGAGTTGATTGCGCTGGCAAGCGTGCTGCCGGATGCCAGGCTGCCGGACAGCGTGCCGGGAGTAAATCCCGCGCCGAGAAAGCCTGTTGCCGCTCCCGAATCCGTTACCGAGAACGGCGTTCCCGACTGGAAAATAGTGATGCCGCTTATGGCCCAGTCCTTCAGCAAAGCGGCCTTCACGCCGGTAGTGTCCTTAAAAATCGGCAAGTCGTAGCGGTAGCTGACAACAAACCGATGAGGCCGGTCGAAGTCCGAGAGGCCGCGAGAAGCATCCAGCGTGGACTCATCATTGAACGCGGTATTGAACGCGGTATTCCCGCTGGAGGTCGCATCGGTGGATTTTGAGAAGGTGTAAGCCGCTTGGAAGTAGCCCGCCCCCCAACGGCGGCTGAGCGTGGATTGCAACGAGTGATAGTGCGAATACGCATCGTTGGCAAAAAGTTGAAAACCTGCGTAGCCGTTGATGCCCTGATTGAGCGAGCGCGCCACGGCGTTGCCCAAGGTGTTGGTGGTAATAAGGCAAGGATTGGGGTTGCAGAAGGGGCTGTTGATCTTCACGGGAGCTGCCACGGAGGCGCGCTGCGACTGCTGGTTGTCACGCGTCTCGCGAAGATGAATGGCGTGCGTGCCGATGTAGCCGATTTCCAACACCCACTGGCGGCCCAGCGAGCGCTGCATTGTCAAGTTCCATTGCTGGGTGCTGGGCACCACGAAGTGACGTGGCACCTGGAGGCCGAAAATGTTTGTGGAGAGGAGCGGACCCGGGCAGGCCGCCCCGGAGGCCGGTCCGTAGTTCGCAGCTTGCCTTGTGTCGTTCCCCGGAAAACCCTGGAAAACGGCCAAGCAAGGCACAAACGTCGGATCGAGCGTGCCGGCGTTGGGCAGGCCGTTCGGATTGGGATTGGGGCAGCCCGCCGGAGGCGTCTGGGAGTAAATGCTGCCCATGCAGCCAGCGGGGCTTCCTCCAAACGCGACGGGCAAGAAAGGCGCCTGGAACGAAAGCTGATCCACGGAGCCCACGTCTTCACGAACGTAGTAAATCCCGAAGCCTGCGCGAACGGTAGTGGTGTGATGGCCAAAAACGTCGTACGCGAGGCCGATGCGCGGCCCAAGGCCTGTCGCGTAATTGTTATTGTACGTGGTGTCCTTGGCTGTGCCGCTCAGCCCGGCCAGATGCAATCCCTTCACGCAAGAAGGATAGATGAACGGGTACTCCCCTTGGTTGGCCAGCGCCGGATCCAGATTTCCGATGTGGCAAGCATTGTCGTGAAAGCCGCCGAAAATCTCCGTGCGGACGCCCAGATTCAGGGTCAGGTCGCGGCGGATTTTCCAATCATCCTGCGCGAAGATGCCGTAGTTGTTGGAGCGATACTGATGGTTGTACACGCCGCCCCCACCGAAGCTGAATTGCGGCGTTCCCAAAAGAAAATTCTGGAAATCCGAATTGCCGTCGGTGGTGTTGGTAAAAAAAAGTTCGCCATTAAATACCTGCGGGAAAAGTTTATCAAGATTCACGCGCGTGTATTCGCCGCCAAATCGAAACAAATGAGCGCCTTTCACCCAGCTCACGGTATCCACAAAGTTGTAGTTGTTCTGCGTCTGGTGCTGGTTCGCAAACGGCGCCGGTCCGATTTCGAAACCCGAGCTGGCAAAAACAAATTTATAAATGGAATCCGTCACCGAGTGCGTGGGGTGGTCAATCCCGAGATTCGTGTCCGTCACCGGCGGGACATTGGCGAGAACATCGTTAATATGGACAAATCCAAACCGGAATTCATTCACCAGCGCCGGGGAAAACAAGTGCGTTTCCGTGGCGTTAAAGAAGCGCGCACGCACCGGCGTGTCGAAGGGGAAATTAAGGGACGTAGAGCTGATGCTGCTGGCCAGCGTGCTTCCCAGCGATTCTTGCAAGTCCCCCGCGCCAAACGGCAGAAAACTTTCGGAATCGGAAAAGAAGAAGCGCGCGGAAATCTTATCGGTGCCGCCGCGGAATTCCCGGTCCCAGTTGGAGGTAAATTGATCGTCGGTGAATTTTCCGGGATGGCTGACGGCGAATGCCCCGGTCGCCGGGTCACCGCTGGGAATCAGGAAGCCGTTGGATGTTCCGCCGAACTGATTGCTCTTGAACTGAAGCAGTTTTACGGCGACGGGATCCAGGCTGGTGATGCCCGCGGGAAGACCGGCGGGAAAAAACTCCGCGATCAAGGATGCTTCAGAGCGGTTTTGGGCATCGGGCAGAGTCGGAATGGTTGTGCTGATGAAGGTGCCCGGCGAAAGCCCGCTGCGCTGACGGGTCCCCTGGTAGTTCAGGAAAAAATATCCCCATTTCTCCTTAACCACAGGGCCGCCAAGGCTCCCGCCGAAAATATTCTGCTTCACCGAGGGCCGCGCGAGGCCCTGACGGTTCAGGAAGAATTCATTGGCGTTCAGAACGTCATTGCGAAAATATTCGTAGGCATCTCCGTGAAGTTCTCTGGTGCCGGACTTGAGGATGGCGTTGACGTTGCCGCCGCCGTTTCTTCCCTGGCTGGCGTCGTAAAGCGAAGTCTGAACCTTAAACTCCTGGATGACGTCGGGGTTCGGCAACGGCACGTACGAGGCTTGCGCCACGTTGTAGTCCGTCGCGCTGATCCCTTCGATCAAGAAATTGTTGTTGTCCTCGCGCTGGCCATTGACGAAAAGCTTCACGCTGCCGCGTCCCAGCTGCGCCGCCGCATTGAGTTCGCTCTGCGCGCCGCTGGAAAGCGTCAGCAACTGCTGATAATTCTGCGTCGCCAACGGCAATTCCCGTACGGTTTCCGTGCCCAGCGATTGCCCGGTCGCCGCGCTGGTTGTTTCCACGCTGGTAATCTGCGCGGATATTTCCACTTTCTCGCTCACCGCGCCGGGCTTTAGCGAAATCGTGACTTTCGTCGTTTCCGTCACGCGCACTTCGATGCCGGAGGCCTTCGCCTCCGAGAAGCCCGACTTATTCACCACCACGATGTAGATTCCCGGAGGCAGCAGCGGAGCAACGAAGGCTCCATCCGCGTTCGTTGCAACTTTGCGCGCCAACGATTCCGTGCAGGTATCGATGATCTGTACTTCGGCGTCCCCAACCGAGCCCCCGCTCGTATCCACAACCACGCCGCTGATGGCTCCCGTCGCGCCTCCTTGTCCGTAAGCGCCCGAACTCATCAGTATTCCCGCCAACACCAACACGGCGGATATAATTCGTAAGATGCCTCGCATAAACACCCCCAGAGAATAGGACTGCACTGCTCCGCGATCGTGAGCAAACTCCGTTTGGCTCGCAAACGCCTTTTGGTTGGAAAGGACGACGGACCGCACCACGCCCGCGGATACGCCTGACACCACCCCCTCTTGAACCTAACGTTTCACTTTCGGAGTGTCAAGGAACTAGCGACCAATAATCTCGATTTATCCTATTGGTACCTAAACCCGTTTTATTCGTCATGTTCCAGAGCCCGTTACCCCCGGCACAGTCTTCCCTTGACGCCGCTATCCCCGGGGGAGACGATGAGACAGGGCCCATCGCAAGTAACCGGCCCGCTTCACGAACCGTCTAATTGTTGTCGCTTCCCCGTGAGGGGGTGAATATGACTTCCCGTAAACTGCTTCCTTCCCTTCTGGTCCTTCTGATGATTTCGCTCTTCGCGGGCACGCCTCCTGCCACCGCGGATTCCGGCCATGCGCGTATCATCCGCTTGAGCCTCGTTCAGGGCGACGTCCGTTTCGCACGGGAAACCCACGGCGACCCGCTTGCAGACTCCAATGCTACCTGGGAGACTGCTGGGCTGAATCTGCCCATTCGCCAGGGCTATGTTCTTGCCACCGACAATGGCCGCGCGGAAGTGGAATTCGAGAACGGTGCCATGGCTTTCCTCAAGGAAAACACGGTTCTGGAGTTTTACGACCTTTCCCTCAATGACTCTGCGCGGACGACGCGCCTCGTTCTGCGTCAAGGCAGCGCTTCTTTCTATGTGAACCCCGCGGGCGGGGACTACTTCAGTGTCACTGGCGGCGATTTCACCGTGGAAGCCGTGGGCCGCGGCGAATTTCGTATCGATACTTATGATGACGGCAGCACCGTCGAAGCCCATAAAGGCCGAGTTTCCGTCCTGCACAGCAAGAACGAGACGCGGCTCCAGAAGGGCCAGTCCCTTTCGATGAAAGCAGGCGATGACTCTTCCCTGAACGTCGGCAACCTCCCCACGGAAGACGATTTTGATCGCTGGGTCGCCGGCCGCATCGAGAGCGTCTCCACGGCCACAATTGCGTCGCAGCAATACACGGGTTCTTCGAATTACGTTCCGGGTTTCGCCGATCTATACACCTATGGCGCCTTTTCCAACTGTGGTGCTTATGGATTCGGTTGGAGGCCCTTCGGCGTGGGATATGGCTGGTCCCCATTCACTAGCGGCCAGTGGATCTTCGATCCGGCATCAGGCGGCTACGCCTGGCTGAGCTATCAGCCTTGGGGCTATGCTCCTTATCACTATGGTGGATGGCTCTTCGATGCTTCCTGCGGCGGATGGTTTTATTCTCCGCCGATTCTTTATGGATACTCCGGATATCCTGTCGGGCCAGTGAGGCGATTCCCCAAGGGCGTTCATCCTCCGCACCCGATCTATCATCCGGTGACCGCTGTCTTTGTTCGCAATGGCGGCAAAACCGGGATCGTACCCATGCATCCCCTCGATGCCAAAGGAAAAACTCCAGCAAATCTGGAGCGCGGCGTTTTTTCGATTGAGGGAACCAGAGGCGCGGGCGCACAGCTCATCCCCGTCGAGCGCGGCCAGAAATGGGAAGCCTTGAAGTCCCCGCCGCGCGCGGCGTTTGGCGCCAGCCCAGTGGCTGCCGGTCCTCCGGCACGCGTTTCGAGAGCAGTAGTGGAAGGAAAATCCGGAATTCGTGCTGTTTCGCCCGGTAAGGACTCCTCTATCGCGTACGACCCGCACGAGCACCGCTTCGTAAATACAAATTCTGCTGCGGCCTCGTCCTCCGTGAACGAAAAGGAAGTTCAAGCTCAAAATGGAAGAACAAGGGCTGGCGCTATTTCGACACCGCTTCCCGGTACAGCTCCGCGTTCTCCCGCGGCTCCTCCAGCGTCGCGGAGTGCTTCCTTTTCACCTCCGCGCAATTCTGTTCCGCCACCCGCGCCGCGCTACTCCGGCGGAAGTTCCAGCGCCGGCGGCCGAGGCAGCGGTTGGAGCGGTGGCTCATCCTCTTCGAGCGGGGCCAGCTCTGGGCGATCATCGTCCTCGTCGACCTCCTCTTCCAGCCCAGCGCCCGCTTCGCACCCATCTTCCGGCCGACCGCACTAATCGATTCGGTAACGCTTCGAAAGCGGCTCCCCCGTCGGGAGCCGCTTTTTTTTGTTCGATGGCTCATCTCAGTCTGTATAAGTCAGGAAAAAATCATGCCCGCATAGCCCACGACCGCGCTGCGATCTCCGGACTCATCCGCGGATGTCGCATACTTCACCAATTCCGGTTTCTTCACCCCCAACGCGTTCGCCACGGTGAGCATCGCCACCGCCGGTCCCAGCCCGCACATCGAAATAGCCTCGTCGCGGCAAGTGTCATACAGCCCCCGCGGATTCAGCTTCAGCAATTGATCGATTGCTTTGTGGTCTTTGACACGCGTAGTGGCGTCATCCTCGTAGTGATTCAAATCCGAAGTCGTCAGTAGCAACACATGCTCTTTCGAATCCTCCAATACTCGCGCGATCGCTTCCCCTACGCTCACCAGCGATTCGAATCGCATTGTTCCAAGAGCCACCGGAACAAAAGTGAACTCCGGCACGAGCACTTGCAGGAACGGCAACTGTACTTCCAACGAATGCTCCGCGCTATGCGCCACGCTATCTTCGCGCAATTGCGGGCAAGTTTTCTTCAGCGCTTCCGCCAGCTCCTCGTCAATCCGCGCGTCTCCCAGCGGCGTGCGCCACGCCCCGCTCGAAAGTATCGCTGCCTGCTCGCCTCGAGGATAATGCCGCACTCCGAGAACAATAATTTTCCGTGGGAGGACAATCCGCGCGAGCACCGCTCCCGCCACGTGCCCTGAATACGCGTAACCCGCATGGGGCACGAGGCATGCCCTCGCCGAAATCAGCGGCTTGCTTGAATCGATCACCGCATATTTGTGAATGAGTGCTGTCAGTTCTGCTTGATTGGAAGGATAGAAGCGTCCGGCAACCGCAGGCAGGCGAAGCATGTTGCCGCTCCGCGAATCAAATAGGCTTCGAGGGTTTCCCTTTGAACTTGATCGCTTGTTCCGTAGCAGGGTTGTAGTAAACAGTCACCTTGTCGCCGTATTGATAGCCGCCCTTGTCGATGAGTTGCTGCATCTTGGTGGACGCATTTTGCGACAAAGGGAACGTCCGAATAGTCATGTCGTTGCCCTTCGCGCGCACGGTGATCTGCGCGTTGTTGGCGTGCATCACGAACCCTTCAAATTTGCCAAGTCCGGTTTGTTTCGGCTTCGGCTTCACCGCGGCGATGATAATCGGCGCCGCCGTATCCGCAATGATGATCGGCACGGTAGCGGGGCCCTGCGCCGCGGCCGGCGTGAAAAAAACGCACGAGGCCGCCAGCATCAGCGGCAATCCGATTCTGGTAATCTTGGTGATGCTTTTCATTCCGCGTCGTCCGTGGCAATCCGCAGTGACTTTAGAAACCTCACGTCTTGCGGCGTCATAGCCAGCTTCGGAACCGGCTTTCTGTCATTTTCTTCCAAAAATGATTCCTGATCCACCTGAATCCGCAGCGACTCCAGGAATCGACGGTCCTGCGTGGTCAGCTTTGCCGCTTCTGCCGCAGCCGCGTCGCGTTTTGCCAGCCCAATGGTCGCGTCCAGCTTCAGCACGATGTCGTACCCGTGCGCGCGCACTCCGGCAATTGCACCCGTGATGCGGTCGGAATCGGACACCGTATCGTTGATCGCGTGTCCCAGTTCACGGAGCAGGTTTTTCAGGTGATCGTCGAGTTGCAAGGCTGGTTCTCCCTTACTTCTTCCGCCATTCTAGGCCCACGTATTGTTGGATACAAGTGACCTTCGTTGCGTTGTCTCCAATCCGTTCACAGTACCTTCGTTCAGGTTCTAAGGCTCCCCGGTTGGGCGAAAACACACCCGATTCCTGATGTTTGCCGCGTTTTGCGCTAAGATGCTCTTGTGTCCACGGCCGCAAACGCAGCTACCGCGCCCCATCAGCAAGGCGGTTTCCGGCGTTTCTGGCGGACGCTTCGCCAGATTTTTCATGAAGTCACTGCTGCGGTATTTGCCGTCCTTGCGTTGGCCTGGTTGAACGCTGCGCTGCGCGCCTGGAACCGCGACACCGCGCACTGGCTCATCGCCGCCGCCATCGCCGTAGCGTTCCTGTTTGCGTTTTTCGCCGTAACTCAGTTTCGCAAGTCCAGGAAGTTGTAGCGGCCCCCACCCGGTCGGGGGCGCTTTTGCTGTTTGTTGTGTTCAACATTCCATGTCCGACGCCAAAATCAAATCCGCCCCCACCGAACGCAAGTCGAAATTCACCACCCTCTCCGGCATTCCACTTGAACGCGTCTACAATTCCGACCCCATCGCTGACTCCGAAACGGAATCTTCCCTCGGCTATCCGGGCGAATACCCTTTCACTCGCGGCATCTACCCTACGATGTACCGCGGCCGCTTCTGGACCATGCGCCAGTACGCCGGCTTCGGCTCCGCCACCGAATCCAACCAGCGCTATCGCTATCTCCTGAGCAAGGGCCAGGCCGGCCTCTCCGTCGCCTTCGATCTGCCCACGCAAATCGGCATGGACTCTGACCATCCTCTCGCCCTCGGCGAAGTCGGCAAAGTCGGCGTCGCCATCGATTCCCTCGAAGACATGGAAACTCTTTTCGACGGCATTCCCCTCGAAAAAGTCTCCACTTCCATGACCATCAACGCCACCGCCGCCATCTTGCTCTGTCTCTACGTGGCCGTTGCGAAACGCCAAGGCGCCAGTTTGCAAAAACTTTCCGGCACCGTGCAGAACGATGTCTTAAAGGAATACATCGCCCGCGGCACTTACATCTATCCGGTGCGCCCCGCCATGCGCATCGTCACTGACATTTTCGCCTGGTGCCGCAACCATCTTCCCAAGTGGAACACCATCTCCATTTCCGGCTATCACATCCGTGAAGCCGGCTCCACTGCTGTCCAGGAAGTCGCCTTCACTCTCGCCGATGGCATCGCTTACGTTCAAGCCGCGCTCGACGCCGGACTCCGCGTCGATGAATTCGCACCGCAACTCTCTTTTTTCTTCAACGCCCACAACGATCTCCTCGAAGAAATCGCCAAGTACCGCGCCGCTCGCCGCCTCTGGGCGAAAATCATGGCCGAGCGCTTCGGCGCAAAAGATCCCCGCTCCCTGATGCTGCGTTTTCACGCGCAAACCGCCGGCTCCTCCCTTACCGCGCAGCAACCGGAAAACAACATCGTTCGCGTAGCCATTCAAGCGCTCGCCGCCGTTCTCGGCGGCTGCCAATCCTTGCACACCAATTCGATGGACGAAGCCCTCGCCTTGCCCACCGAGGACGCCGCGCTCATCGCTCTGCGCACCCAGCAAGTCCTCGCCCATGAAACGGGCGTTACCAATACTGTCGACCCCGTCGCCGGCTCCTACGCCATCGAGCACCTCACCAACGAAATCGAAAGAAGCGCCCTCGCCTACATCGACAAATTGGATTCCATGGGCGGAATGCTGCGCGCCATCGAAGCCGGCTTCGTCCAGGGAGAAATCCAGAAAGCTGCGTACGAATTTCAGCGCGCCATCGAGAAAAAAGACCAAATCGTTGTCGGTGTGAACGATTTCATTGCCGAAGAACCCCGTACCATCCCCACCCTCCGCGTTGACGCTGAAATCGAGCGCACCCAAATCGCCCGCTTGAACGCCCTGCGCGCCAAACGCGACTCCGCCCGCGCCCAATCCGCCCTTGCCGAACTCCAGCGCCGCGCCGCCACCACTGAAAATCTTCTCCCCGCCATCCTCGCCGCCGTCGAAGCCCACGCCACCATCGGCGAAATCTCCGATGCCCTCCGGCGCGTCTTCGGCGAATATCAGGAATCCGTGATTATCTGAATTGGGGGAGGCGCTATGTTCGAGATTGTCTTGCTCATCGTCGCGGCAGGCGGCATCGCAGCCTACGCTCGTGGCCGTGGAGGAAACCCGATTGTCTGGGGAGGCCTCGGTGTTGGCGGCTATGCTTTTCTGAACTACGTCCTGCCGGTAATCTTGATTTACCTTCACCGGCCTTTGAATTCCGATTCTCGCATGTGGCTATTCATGGTCGCGGCCGCGTGGGTCGGTATCGTGGCTTTTTGTGCGCGTTTCCTGTTGGGAAGTTCCCGAGAGAAGCCCTCAGGCATGTGGTCCTGCCCAAACTGCAAGTATCTCAATCAGCAGTACGCCGTCATTTGCGAAGCGTGCCGGCAGCCCTATGGTAAGTCTGCGCCTCCCGCCTGACCTGCGCTAATTCCACTGACCCCAGAGCAGGCTGTCACCGCGCTCACGCTATAGTATCCTTCCCTCCAGAATTCCAAGATCACATGAAACTCATCCTCGCTTCCGCTTCCGTCCGCCGCGCCGAAATTCTCCACGAGGCCGGTTTCTCCTTCACTGTGCTCCCCTCCGCCATCGACGAAACTCCTTACCCTGCCGAATCGGCCCACGCTCTCGTCGAGCGCCTCGCCTTCGCCAAAGCCGAGCTAGTCGCCGCACGTGCGACGGGCCCCGCCATCGTCATTGGTGCTGACACCGAAGTCACCCTCGAAGGCCACATCTTCGGCAAGCCCCGCTCCACCGACGACGCTCGCCACATGCTCGAAAAACTTTCCGGCCGCACTCACGCCGTCGTCACTGGCGTCGCCCTCATCCGCCTTCCCGACGCCGAACGCCTCACCTTTGTCGAGTCTACGTTGGTCCAGTTCAACATGCTCTCCGCCGAAGAAATCTCCCGCTATCTCGCCACCGGCGAACCTCACGATAAAGCTGGCGGCTACGCCATCCAGGGCCGCGCCGGCCGCTACATCCCACGCATCGAAGGCTGTTACTTCAATGTGGTCGGACTCCCTCTCGCCCGCCTCCAGCACGCTCTCACCTCCCTCGGCTGGTCCGAAGATTAGTCCGAGGCTCCTGTAGGGGCCGCCTGGCGTTTACTCCGACTCCTGTCGGGGAGGCAGGCCGCTTTTCTTACTCCCCTGCTCGTGGCAAGTCCCCTGCGCCTGGCTTTCCGCCTTATAATCTCGCCATGGGTTCCTCCCCTTCACTGTCCACTCCCGACCTCCACCTCCGCCTCCACTGCGTCAACGTCTACGTCCGCGACCAGGATCGCAGCCTGCGGTTCTATCTCGATCAACTTGGTTTCCGGTTGGCGTTCGACGCCCGCCTCCAATCCGGTGACCGCTGGGTGGCCGTCGCCCCACCCGATGGGAGCGCTATCCTTTCGCTCGTCGTCCCCAAGCCCAAATCCCAGGAAGCCAAATTCATCGGCCGCTCCACCCAGGTAGTTTTCGTCACCGAAGACGTTGCCGCCAAGTTTCAGGAATGGTCCAAGCGCGGTGTAAAGTTTCAATACACTCCCCGCCTCCGCCGCATCAAGTACGATCCTAAGGCACAGGCTCCGCCCTCGCCTGCTCCGTCAGTCCTTCTCGGAAAGGAAACGCCCATCTGGGGCGGCGTCTACACCCGCTTCCGCGACGTCGACGGCAATTCCTTCGGCCTGGTGAGCTTCGACGAAGTCACTCACGCCGTCGAAGAGCACCGCCGCACCGTGGCCCTAAAGCAGGAAGCCGAACACCGCGCTGCCCAGGAACTCGAAATCGCCAAACTGGTCCAGGCCCGCCTCTTCCCGCAAACCCAGCCGCCGCTCAAGACTCTCGAATACTCAGGAGTCTGCATCCAGGCGCGCAAAGTCGGTGGCGACTATTACGACTTCCTCGATCTCGGCCAGGAGCGGCTCGGATTCGTCATCGGCGATATCTCCGGAAAAGGGATCGCTGCCGCCCTCTTGATGGCCAATCTGCAAGCCAACGTCCGCAGCCAGTGCGCAATCGCCCTGGACCAACTGCAACGCTTGATGTGCTCGGTAAATCAGCTCTTCTGTGACAACACTCCTGACGGCTCTTTCGCCACATTCTTCTTTGCCGAATACGACGACACCACGGGACGCTTGCGCTACGCCAACTGCGGCCATCTTCCCGCGCTCCTGCTTCGCTCTGATCACTCGGTGGAGCGCCTCGAAGCCACTGCCACCGTTCTGGGAATCTTCAAGGATTGGGACTGTGAAATTGGAGAATGCCAACTTCGCACAGGCGATACCTTCGCCCTCTACACCGATGGCATCACCGAAACCTACGATTCCGCCGATGAACAGTTTGGCGAAGAACGCCTCATCGAGGCCTTGCAACGCCACTGTGGATCGTCTTCCCAGTCAGCCCTCGTGGCCATCGTCGACGAAGTCCGCCGATTCAGCCCCCACGAGCAGCACGACGACATTACCCTCATCATCGCCAAATATTGCGGCAACGACCAAGCCTCGCGCGCACAACTCTCGTTCTTTGAAAGCTCACGTCCGGCGGAATGACGCCCCGGCCGACCAAACCTAAGCGTTCCTGCAAACTTCCTGACTTTCCACATTTTAGTTGCTGAAAACTGAGGACTGACAACCGCGAACAAAAAAAAGAGGCGCCCCAGGGTAACCGAAGCGCCTCTTTTGTTCGCGGGGTGGAGGAAACTTATTTCTTCGGTTGAGCTTGCGGCTTGTTTGGAGTGCGGGAGCCTGGCTCCCGCTTCACGGTTGGTGACTAACCACCATCGAAAAAGCGGCAGCAGGGCTGCCGCACTCAATAGACTCTTCACCAAAATGAAAAGGCCCCGACCAAAATCGGGGCCCATTTCCAATCTCCTCTGAACTCTCGCTTTTCGGCGCCGCTACTTCTTTTCCTCGGTAGGCTTCTCCGCCGGAGTGGGAGCTGCCGTCTGCGCTGGCGTGGCCGACGACTGCGAGTTGCCGTGCATGCCCTCTTTGAACCCACGCACTCCTTCGCCGAGTCCGCGCATCAATTCGGGAATCTTCCGCCCGCCAAAAAGGATCAGCACCACGACCAGAATAATCAGCCAGTGCATTGGGAATTCCATGTTGCCTCCTGCATCTACCAACCGAACTTCAGCATGCAAACCAAGCTAGGCCGCCGCTGCCGACTGGCAGGAATCTAAAGTATAACACGCTCATCCCCGGCACGGCGCGTCACCCTCTCACGGTCCAGGTATTCGAGCAAGGGGATGGCGTACTTCCGGGTGATTCCGGTTAACTCCTTGAAAATGGGGACAGTTATCCGATCGCCCTTGGTTTTTTTGTAGCCCGCAAGCCGCTCCTTCAATTGCGCCAGCGCTTGGCGGTGGAATACCAGTTCAGGCGAGACACGCACGAGGATTTTCTCCCGCAAAAGAAGTTGCAAAAGCTTCTCCGCGCGCTTGGATTCAACCGCAAGTTTGGCCAGCACTTC